>JACCDG011845906.1_pt1 | contig 35650 bp, 35 predicted proteins | sample 7442471 | NCBI WGS metagenome assembly JACCDG01 (sample SAMN15323444, study PRJNA562643) | freshwater metagenome | isolation source: river surface water | place: USA:Blue River Watershed | collected 2017-08-17 | reverse complement strand
ATCGAGGAGCATAAGCGATGCCGCAATCCAGCCATATATTCACACCGAGAAAAGGGTTTATTAGTTAATTAAGCATAATCACTGAAATATTATGACCATAGTCAGCTTCTTTTAAATGGCAGCTTCTGCGGTAGCTAAAAAAGTTTGAGGAGTTGCTATAAGTATCGATGTTGGTGTCTTCGATGTCGCATACTCCTTCGTTTTGTAGCTTGTTTTTGACATAGGAAACTAGGTCAAACATATGGTGGTTTGGCTTTTCGCTATTGATAAAAAATTGTTGATTATTTTTATCTTCTTGTAAAAAATCGGCGAAAAATTCGGGGCCGGTTTCGTAGGATTTTTGTCTGATTGAGGGGCCAATTATTGCTTTAATCTTGAGGTTTTTAAATCCGGATTTTAATCCTAAATTGTTAATTTTATTAATTGCGGATTTGATCACACCTGATTTAGCGCCTTTCCAACCGGCATGAATTGCAGCAATTATTTGGGGTGTTTTGCAAAATAATAGAATTGGACAACAATCAGCGCTATAGACGCCAATTACGGTGTTTTTAAGGTTAGTTATTAAGCCATCTGCATCGTTATTTTCTTCACCAATAACTAGCACCTGGTCGCTATGAATCTGATTGGTAAATAAGATATCGCTAAAGTTAAAATTTTTAGCTTGAAGATTTTTGATCAGATCATCGCGCTCAGTTAAGGTGCGATTAATGATGCAATCCTTGCCAAAAAAATGATATTTAATTGTCATATTTGTGATCTAAAAAAATTTAATTTAGTTAAATATTCTTGCGGGTTTTTAATTTTTACCAGGGAATCTTTAGAGGTAAAAAATGAATCATGTAATCTGGTTAGTAAAAATCTTAAGGCGGCGCCAATTAAAGCAATTGGTAAAAAATCTAATTCTGCTTTTGAAAATTTTCTAAAATTATTATAGCCAAACATTAAGGACTTAAATTTTTCCTGATCGAAATTATTATTTTGATCAAAACACCAGGCATTAATGGTGATAGCAAAATCATAAATAAAACTATCAGTTGCAGCAAAATAAAAATCAATTACTCCGCTGACTTTATTTTGGCTATCAAAGAAAACATTATCAGGAAATAGGTCGAGATGGACGGCGCCAGATGGCAAATTATACTGCCACGACCCGGTTACAAAATCTAAAATATCGGTAATTTGATCTTTTAATCCTGGTTGATATTGATTAAGTAAATCAGAAAATTTAGCAAATAAATTTTGCCAGCCCTCAACTCCTAAATCATTTACTCTGCTAAGTTTAAAATCAGCAACTGCAATATGTATTTTAGCAAGAATTTCGCCAACTTCAAAACAATGATTGGCTGTTATATTGTCATAATAACCATCAGCTCTTGGTTTTAAAATATCGCCATTTAAAAAGGTAACCAAAATCGATTTTTTGTGATTAATTTCGGTAATAATCTGGCCTTTATTTTTAGTTTCAATTGGTCTTGGACACACAATTTTATTACTCGCAAGATGAAGCTTGAGATTAACAAAAAACGGTAAATCATTGCCATTAATGCGATTTTCAAAAACCGTAAAAATAAAATTCCAATCATTAATTTTTAGCAAAAAATTTGAATTATCAATTCCTTCAACAATCTCGGTTACTGAGATTAACTCTCCGATTTGATAATTTTTCGCTAAATGATTTGCAATTTCTTCAAAGCTAAATTTAGTATGAACTGCCATAATTATGAAGTTTTTTGTGATAGAGAAATAATTGCTAAAATCGCAAGAATACCAAAAACTATGTAAATCATTCCAAGTGGTAATTGATTATTGAATTTAATCGTTGAAACCAAAAAACTGCCAAGCGCCCCGTCAATCATCTGAAATGAAGAATAAACCGAGCCAGCAATACCCGCCCTATCCTTAAACATACTAATTGCTCCGGCGCTGCCATTAGCATAGACAAAGCCGGTAGCAAAAAAGAAAATTGCGACCGGAATCAATATTAATCCGACATTAATCAGCTCGCCAGCCCTAAGAATTAAACCAGAAATAATAAATAATATCGCGCCGATTTGTAACATTTTATCAGCGCCATATTTGGTAACCATTTTTGAATTACAAAAACTACCAATTGCAAGAGCCGCACAAGTAAAAATTGAACTATAGTCAAATATCTCCGGCGACATGGCAATCACCACCTTAAATAAATAAGCAGAAATGGTTATATAAGCAATGACTCCGCCAAGAGCAAGAGAGGTAATCAAACTATAGATGATAAAATTCCTGTTACTGATGATGTGATAATAAACATGAAGAATTTTACTAAATTTTGCCTCCAGCCGGTTATTATTATTGGTTTCCTCCAATTTGAAATAACAAACGGCAATCACAATTATTGCATAAATCATAATCAGGATAAAATTAAGCCGCCAAAATGCGTATCTTTCAATATAGCCACCAATAATTGGCGCAAAACTCACCGCAATCGCATAAAAAACCCCGATAATTGAGGATAATTTTGCCATATTTTTAACATCATGAATCGAATCTCTAAGAATTGCCCTGGTTATTGAAGAAGAGCTAAAGCCAAGGCCCTGCAAAAGACTGTCGATTATAAACATGTTAATTGACTGAGAAAAAATCGAAATCACACAACCAATTACAGCAACTAACAAACCTGCTAATAGCACAATTTTTCTACCGATCTTATCAGAAGATATAGCCGCATATAAAAGCTCTGATGCTAAAAGCAAATGCATAGCTAAATAATGCCATTTCTACCCGGTATAATGACAGCTCAAAACTTTTGGCAATTGATAATAAAGAAGGCACATAAATATCGCTTGCCAATTGCAACAAAGCTACCACTAAAACAATAAAGGTAATAATAAATGAATTCATGATTTTTTATTTATTATCATCTTCAAGCTGCTGATATTTTTGCAAATTTTGCGGCAAAGTAAAATTGGATTTGACATTTTTTGACCATTTTTGATTGGTTGCAACCCCGCCTCTTTTATGAAATGAATCGACCTTGTCGCTAAATTTTATTTGCGGCTGCTCATTTTTAATTTTGGTTGCTAATTCTAGGGTAAATTTAGCAATTTCGGGATCAATTTGGGTTTTGATTTGTGAGTTAAAAATTTGCTTAACATAATTGGTGGTATTAATAAAAAAATCAGTGACATGGCCAGCGTCAAAATCGCCCTTGCCGCAAATATCACGAGAAACACTGAGTAACTCAAAATATCTGGCAAATAATTCCGAGATAAATTGATGTTTGGGGTAAGATTTTAAAGCATCAACCATCAATCTTTTGATTTCGGCCTGCAAAGTCACCAAATTTGGCTTACGATCCTTCATATCAAAGCCGATTGCTCTACGAAAATCTTCATTTAAATTAAGTCCGCTTGAAAATTCAAGAGCATGCGCCATCTCATGAGCGATCACATTATGAAGCAATTGACGAATGATAATTTTTTGTGAGATTTGAGTATTAAATTTACCAAGAAATCTATTAAATACTTTATTTTGCTCAGTTAAATAACAACCAACATTAGTATCCCAATTAGTAACTATTCTGACTTCAAATTTCAGTTTTTTATTTTTTACTTTGGTTAAAATCACATCAAGGCCATCTTTAAAAAGCTCGATACGATATAAATCAGCGTAAAAACGGGCAAATTTATCATAATTATCAAGACCCTCAAACCAAAGCTGACCGCTTTCTTTAAAAATTTGCCTTATAAATTCCATAATTATTCTTTAGTTTTTTTAAACGGAATTGCGTAAAGCTCAAGTTTATGATCGATCAATTCATAGCCTAATTTGTGGGCGATTTTGGTTTTTAAATCCTCTAATTCCTGATCAAAAAACTCAATTACTTTAGAATTGGCAACATCAATTAAATGATCATGATGATGGTCATCTTCAAGCTTTTCATAATGGGTTTTGCCAGTGCCAAAATCATGGCCGGTTATTACCCCGATTTCAGCAAACATTTTTAGTGCCCGATAGACTGTTGCAATGCCAATATTAGCATTAATTTTGGTCGCACGGCGAAAAATTTCCTCAGTATCGGGATGATCACTTGCATCAGAAATAACCTTAGCAATTATTTTACGATTTTGCGTAAGTCTGATGTTTTTTTCAGCACAAAGTCGCTCGATTTTAGAAATTTCTGCCATAAAATTTAGTTATTTAATTGAATTTTTAAGTTGTTTTTATTACAAGCTAAAATATAATCAGCCCCAACATTATTCTCAACTCATTTAAAATCAAATGACAAATAAAAACAACCTTCAAATCCTTGGACAAAGAGACTATTATCTGACTTTCGATGATGTTTTATTAAAACCATCTTATTCGGAAATATTGCCCCCTGACACTGATTTAACCACTAAAATTACCAGAAATATCAAGCTAAATGTGCCGATAATTTCTGCAGCAATGGATACGGTAACTGAAAGTAGATTATCAATTGCAATGGCTGAAGCTGGCGGTATGGGCTGTATTCATAAAAGCTTCTCAATTAAAGAGCAGGCTGATGAAGTAAGAAAAGTTAAAAAATTTGAATCCGGAGTAGTGATTGATCCGGTGACCATCAATCCTGACCAAACATTAGCTGAAGCTTTATCTTTAATGAAGCAATATTCAATTTCTGGCATTCCGGTGGTCAAGAAAAACAGCAAAAAATTAGTTGGTATTTTAACTAATCGCGATGTGCGTTTTGCTAGTGACAAAAAGCAGCTGGTCAAAAGCCTGATGACCGATAAAAATTTAATCACCGCCAAGAGCAATATCAGCAAAAATGATGCTAGGGAATTACTCCATAAAAACCGCATTGAAAGAATCATTATCATTGATGATAATGGCAATTGCACCGGCTTAATTACCAGTAAAGATTTAGAAAAAACCAAACAATTTCCTCACGCCTGCAAAGATGAAGAAGGCCGCTTGAGAGTCGCAGCCGCAATTGGCATTGGTAGAGAAGCAATTAAAAGAGCAGAGGCATTGATTGAAATCGGAGTTGATGTTTTAGTCATCGATACTTCTCATGGCCACTCAAAAGGAGTAATTGAAACTCTAAAGGAGATCAAAAAATTCTACTCTCATCAAGATATAATTGCCGGTAATATTGCAACCGCCGAGGCCGCAAAAATGCTAGTTGATGCTGGCGCTGACGCGGTTAAAGTCGGAATTGGCCCTGGCTCAATTTGTACGACCAGAGTTGTTGCTGGCGTTGGTGTTCCACAACTTTCAGCAATTTTAGAAGTGGCTAGAATTTGTAACCAAGCCAAAATCCCAGTAATTTCTGATGGCGGTATCAGATTTTCTGGCGATTTAGCCAAAGCAATTGCCGCAGGAGCCTCTTCGGTGATGCTTGGCTCATTACTTGCCGGCACCGAAGAAACGCCAGGTGAAATCGTGCTTTACAAAGGCAGATCTTACAAAGTATATCGCGGCATGGGCTCTCTTGGTGCCATGGCTCGTGGTTCAGCTGATCGCTATTTTCAACAAGACATCACCGATAAATTAAAATTTGTACCGCAAGGGGTAGAAGGCAGAGTAGCTTATAAAGGCCAAGTTGCTGAAGTAATTTACCAATTAGCCGGCGGCCTAAGATCAGCAATGGGCTATACTGGCAATGCCACTATTGATGAAATGCGAAATAATTGCGAATTCATCAAAATCACCAATTCCGGCCTCAAAGAAAATCACCCTCATTCAATCACCATCACCAGCGAATCACCTAATTATTCTACTGAGAGCTAGGTCCATCCACAAAGAATCGAGTCGCCGCAGGAATGGGTCTATTGACCCATTCCTAATGTTTGAATCAACTTAACGAAAGGAAAAGTTACCTGGTACTTTTTACTTGAAATAATTAACTCACATGATTAAAATCCGCGACCGCTTTACTTGATTTTATCAACAACCTATCTATTTCATGAAATTATCGTTTTAAATATGACCTTTTTAAAGGTCAATTTTTCTAGGCTGTAAGGCTTACTAAAATTTTTTGCCTATTTAAAAAATATTTAAAAGATGTCGATTCATGAAACCAATTCAGATCAAAAATCTTAGCCTGTTATTACCTCATAAAAATTGTTTTAGCGATTTTAGCGCTGAAATTTATCATGGCAGCCGCATTGCAATTATTGGTGAAAATGGCAGTGGTAAATCTAGCTTACTTAAAATGCTGTGTGGAATTATTGAACCCTCAGAAGGTCAAATAAAAATTCCAGAGATGAGTGTAATTGGCTATGTGCCTCAAATAATTGAAGAATTTAGCAATTTAAGTGGTGGGCAGAGACTTAATCGCTCTTTAAGTCAGGCGCTTGCCATTCAGCCTGATATTTTAGTGCTTGATGAACCGACTAATCATTTGGATTTAAGCAATAAAAAATCGCTGATCAGATGGCTTAAATCTTATACCGGCACTCTAATTATCGCTTCTCATGATCTGGAATTGCTGAGACGTCACGTCAATATTTTATGGCATATTAATGATGATAAAATTGAGGTTTTTCACGGTAATTATGATGATTATATGCATGAAATCGCAGTTAAAAGAATGGCAACTCAGCAAAAATTATCCGATCTTAATTACCAAAAAAAAGATGCTCACCAATCTTTAATGAAAGAACAGCAACGCGCCAAAAATAGCCGCCAGCAAGGAGAAAAAAGCATTAGCCAAAGAAAATGGCCAACAGTAGTTTCAAATGCCAAAGCAAATAGAGCAACAGCTACCTCGGGCAAAAAGAAAAAAGCAATTCAACATCAAAAAAATGAGTTATTGGATCAGTTATCTGAATTGCATTTGCCAGAAATAATTAAGCCAAAATTTTGCTTAGATGCCAGTGATATCGGCCTTAAAACCTTAATCTCAATTACTGATGGCGCAATTTACTATCAAAAGGATCGGATAATTTTGCAAGCAATTAATTTTCACTTAAATAATGGTGAAAAAATTGCCATTAATGGCGATAATGCCTCCGGCAAATCAAGCCTAATTAAAGCAATATTATTAGATCCAAAAATTATTAAATCCGGTAATTGGCTCACTCCAAAAATAACTGATATTGGCTATCTTGACCAACATTATAACACTCTTGAAAGCACCAAAACCGTCTTTGAGATCGTTCAGGATGTCACACCAAGCTGGACTTGCAACCAAATACGCTGTCATCTTAATGATTTTTTATTTCGAAAAAATGAGGAAATTAATAATCGCATCAGCAATTTATCCGGCGGCGAAAAAGCCCGTCTTAGCCTGGCTCAAATTGCCGCCAAACCCCCCAAATTACTAATATTAGATGAAATCACTAATAATCTCGATCTTAAAACCCGTAACCATGTGGCACAGATTCTAACCAATTACCAAGGCGCAATGATAATAATCTCCCATGATCAAGAGTTTTTAGCAGAAATTGGCATAAAATATTTTTACCAAATTAAGGATAAGTTATTGATAAATTAATTGGATCCAACCGCGCAAATGGTCACTTATAATCCTTACTAACAAACCATTTCTTGAAAGTTTCCTCTCCCCATATTTCATGGACTAACTTTAGATATTCTTTCAAATTTTCTTTAAATTTTTGATAATGACCGGGATTTCTTAATAATTCGGATTCGTCGCTATTGGTATTTGGGATGTGATCGATAAAAACACCACAATAACAATCGCAAAATTCGCGATAATCTTTGGTAAATAATAAAAATTTATGCCACATTTCATCTATTTTATTATTAACTTGACCAAAAAACATCAAGCCGCTATTTGCTTTAGTATGAATGCAATATGAGGCCAAATATAAATATTTCATCAATTCCACCCAAATTGAATCCGCCTCTTTGTAACTTACACCGCAATCCTTGACATAACGCCTTAATATTGCCGGATTTTTATAAAGTAAAAACTCCTCTTTCGATTTCATAATTTCTTAAAAAAACACGCAAGCACAACCAATACGCCGCCTTATTTTATTTATAAAGTAAAAATGATGTTATTTCGAATAAATGGGTATTTCACACCACCAACCACAAGCACAAACTATTTGAGATTTTAACAATTCCTCAGCTACTTTATTGATAAGTAGATCAGTATTGGCACTCTTTGAAATTTTACTATTTTGTTTAGCTTTAGATTGTATAATTTGAACTCGTTTCATTGTCCCCTCTCTTAAAATAAATTGATCGAATATGAAAACAATTTTGGGAGAAACCCTGGTAGATTATTTAGATTTTTGGGCGCACTCCTAAAACTTAGACCCAAGATGATCTTTATTTAATTAATCAATAAAAAACACCGCATCGACATTGTCCAGTAATTGGCTAATGATTTCAATCAAAAATTCTGATCATCAAAAATTCACTTTTTGTTTGTTTCTTCTTGATACAATTTGGGTTGGCTATGAGGAAATATCGCGATTATATTTACTTGTAAAAAGCCTAGAAATGCTATTAGTGACTAAAAAATACTATTTTGATTATTCTTGGTAAATCCTAACAATTTTTTTAAGCATATTAAGCGCTTCATTGTCAAATTTAGCTATATATTTGACGAAATATTTTTATCCAATTGAAAATAAGATTTTGATTAGCAGGTAAAGATTTATCATAAAAATGTGGTTCAACTATAATTTTTATGAGCAATTTTTAAAAGCATTATGGAACTGAATAGTTTATTCTTGATAAATTTAGATCAACATGGTTATCTGTTTCGCGAAGTCAGTTATTAATTCTCAAAACTAAATTTAATCATGAATCTAAATGAAAAAACCATGCTTTCTATTTTGAAAGAGGGGAAGGAAAAATATTCGTATATTGGGGTAAAAACCGAATTTGAAGCCGAAGGGGTCAGAAGCGATGAGATGCTAAGATTAGCAGAAATTACCAGAAAAGCTGATCTAAAAATTGGTATAAAAATCGGCGGCTGTGAAGCGATAACCGATTTGTATCAGGCTAAATTGATCGGCTCTGATTATATTATAGCGCCAATGATAGAAACACCCTATGCTTTATCAAAATATATTGAAGCAAAAAATAAAATATATTCAAAGGAAGAAAGAAAAGATATCAGCTTCTTTTTTAACTTAGAAACAATTACTGCTTTTAATAATCTTGCAGAAATCACCAAAATTGCAACAACTGAAGATGGTGTTGATGGTATGGTGTTTGGAAGGGTTGATTTTGTTGGCTCTTTGGGCCTCTCCAGGAACAAAATCTCAGATGATCAGATATCACCATATATCAACCAAACTGCACAAACATGCAAACAACATGAGTTAGATTTCATTATTGGTGGCGCAGTCACTGAAGAAACAATTGCATCAGTTTTAAGCGCAAAAAAGATTCATCTTACCAGGTTTGAAACTCGCAAGATAATTTTTGACTCAAGCCTGTTAAATGACAAAAATAATCTTCGCAAAGGTCTAGAAAATGCAGTAAGATTCGAGCTATTATGGCTAGAAAATAAGCATAATTATTACTCTTTGATATCAAAAGAAGATCACCTAAGAATTGCAATGCTTAAAGACCGATTAAAAACATTTAATTAGATAATTGAGATGTCAAATATATTGTTATTTGGAATTACTGGTAATATCGGCAAAATAATAGCAGAATCCTTTGTTAAAAGGGGTATAGAAGTTATTGGTGTAACCAGAAAAAGCTCTCCTGACCAACAAATAAATGATACTAAGATTATCAAATGGGATGTTTTTAAAGAAAATCCAACCAAATTGGAGCAATTTGGTCCCTTTAATCGCATTTGTTGGTCACAAGGCGATAATATCAATGATTCAATATTTGATTTCAACGAGGAAGCTAATCTTAAGCTTTATAAGGCAAATTGTCTTTATATCATGTCATCCCTTAGTAAGTTAATTAAACATAATCTTTTATCTAAAAATGCCAAATTATGCGTGATTAGCTCAATTTGGCAAAATATGGCAAGACAAAATAAATTATCATACACCGTTAGTAAATCAGCATTACAGGGCCTTATAAATTCTCTAGCAATTGATTTAGGAAAAGATGGATATCTTATTAATGCGATATTACCAGGGCCTTTAAACAGCGATATGACGATAAATAATTTGAGCAAATCTCAACTCGAGAATTTTACCAAAGCAACTTTTTTTAATCGATTTGCTGAAATAGAGGATGTTGCAAATATGGCGCATTTTTTATGTAGCGAAGAAAATACTAGTATCAATGGTCAATTTATTAATATTGATTTAGGGCTTAGTAATGGCAGAATTATTTAAAAAAGAACTGCTAACTATCAAATCACATAACGGCCATTATCAGCTATTTACCGGCAATAACATCTATCAAAATTTTTTTAAAAACATTGATAAAAATCTAGTAATAATTTGTGATGAAGCCTTAATTGAGGATTATGAATTGAATTTACTTTCGCAAAAATTGATAAAAGTCAAAGCAATTGAGGAGAGTAAAGATCTGTCAAATATTGGCAATATTATATCTAAGATCAGGAAATTTTCTTTAAAAAAAGGTGACTTACTAATTGGTATTGGTGGCGGGATAATCCAAGATATAACCTGTTTTGTCGCTTCTATCTATATGAGGGGAATAGAGTGGATTTATTTTCCAACCACCTTTCTTGCAATGTGCGATTCTTGTATTGGAGGAAAATCCTCAATTAATGTTGATGGTATTAAAAATTTGGTTGGTAATTTTTATCCACCAAAGCAAATTTATATCGATCTTTCTTTTGCCAAGTCACTATCTAACGAGCAGTTATCTTCAGGAATTTGCGAGTCCCTAAAAATATGTTACATTCACGATGACAGAAAAATATTTGATCAATGCTCTAACTTAATAGCAACAACCAGCGAAAACCGCTTATTTAAGCTTACCAATCTCACACTGGCTACCAAAAAATATTTTATTGAAATTGATGAATTTGATGTTGGTAAAAGGCAGCTGCTCAATTTTGGTCATACATTTGGTCATGCTCTAGAAAGTTCCGCGCGTTATGAAATTCCACATGGTATTGCGGTTGGCTTTGGCATGTTATGGTCAATATGTTTTTCTGAGATAATAAATAGGAAGCCTAAAAATAAGAACCAAAATAGAACTAATGATAGCCTAAAATTACAGAAAATACTAATCGATATTCTCAGTCCTCACAAAAAATTTGCGACAATATTAAAACAGCTTGATGTTGCTGGCATTTTTGAAAATTTTAGCCATGATAAGAAACATAAAAATAATCAATATACTTGTATTTTACTTGATCCTGAAGGCCTGGCATATAAAGCCAGCCTTGAACAAAGTGAAAAATTTTTGGATATTTTTAGCAACAGTTTTAAAAAATTAGCATTACAATTTTAATGAAAAAATATTCAGATATCATTGCCAAATATCTTTTAGAGGCTGGATATACCCATTGTTTTACGGTATCTGGCGGCAATATTATGCATTTGGTTGGTAGTTTTTATGGTAAATTTTCTATTATACCAGTTGTTCATGAAGTTAGTGCTGGGATTGCTGCTGAATATTTTAATGAATCTCAAAAAGATAAAAAGGCTTTTGCGCTGGTGACTGCGGGTCCTGGCCTCACTAATATTGTGACTGCAATAGCTGGAGCTTATTTAGAAAGTAGAGAATTATTAGTAATCGGTGGTCAGGTCAAGACCGAAGATTTATCACACTCTAAATTGAGGCAAAAAGGTATCCAAGAAATTGCTGGTGCCAAATTGGTCAGCTCGATAACCAAATCATCAGTTCGTCTTGACCATCCAGCCAGTAAAGAAGAATTTTTTAGCTATCTAAACATCGGGGCAAAATCAAGAAAGGGGCCGGTATTTATTGAGATACCACTTGATGTTCAAGCCAGAATAATTGATAATCAATCCGATCTTGATCAAAAAATTTTAGCTAATATTGATTTAGCAAAAGCATCTTTAGATCAAATCAATAAATCAATTAACCTAATTAAAGCTTCAAAGCGTCCGGTAATTTTAATTGGTGGTGGCGCTGAAAGAAAGCTAATCGATAAAATATATCATCAACTTGACCATCTTAACATTCCAATCATGACCACCTGGAATGCCATGGATCGAATCGGCTCAGAGCATCAATTATATTTTGGCCGACCAAACACTTGGGGGCAGCGTTATGCTAATATTTTACTACAGCAATCTGATTTATTAATTGCAATTGGCACCAGACTCGGGATACAACAAACTGGTTTTAATTGGCAAGAATTTGTGCCACAGGGTCAAATTATTCAGATAGATTGTGATTCACTTGAACTAAATAAAGGGCATCCAAAAATTGACTTTGCTATATGTGCTAATGCTAATCACTTTTTAGAAAAATTAGTAGATGCAGATTTAGGTGAGCATAATCAATGGCTAGAATTCTGTAACCAGGTCAAAACATTACTCCCGCTTGATGAAAAAAATAATAATATTACAGCAACAGGGTTTATATCACCTTATCAATTCGTTACTTTACTTTCCGCAATATGTAAAAATGATGACATCATAATTCCATGCAGTAGTGGCGGCGCTTTTACAGTTATGATGCAAGGTTTCTTACAAAAGAAGGGCCAGATTATGATCAGTAATAAGGCTCTTGCTTCGATGGGCTATGGGCTTGCTGGTGCAATTGGTGCGGCAATCTCATCATCAAAAAGAACTATTTTGGTTGAAGGTGATGGCGGATTTTCTCAGAATTTACAAGAATTAGCAACCGCTGTTACTAATAAATTAAATCTCAAAATATTTCTGTTTGAAAATAGCGGCTATGCCTCAATTAGAATGACTCAACAAAATTATTTTAATGGCAATTATGTTGGTTGCGATACCGCCACTGGCCTTGGCTTTCCTAATTGGGAAAAATTATTTTCTGCCTATGATATTCCTACTTTTGTGATATCTAACAGCGATTTTGTTAATGATGAAAAATTTATCGAATTATTTAATCACCAAAATTGCGCTGGCTTTATAGTAAAAATTGATCCTAAACAAACTTATTTTCCAAAAATTAGCAGCAAGGTCACTGCTGATGGAGGAATGAAATCAAATCCACTACATTTAATGTCGCCCGATCTAAAGGAAGAATTAACTAAAAAAGTTATAAAATATCTATGAATAACAATAAAATCCCAACTCAAGCAGTTATCTTTGCTGGAGGAAAAGGTACCAGAATATCAGAAGAAACCCATATAAAACCAAAGCCAATGATTGAAATCGGCGGCAAGCCGATTTTATGGCATATCATAAAAATATATGATCATTACGGCATCAAAGATTTTATCATCTGCGCTGGCTATAAACAGCATGTAATAAAAGAATATTTCTTTAATCATCAATTATTTTCTTCTGACGTTACAATTAGCACCAATTGCGGGCTACAAACTAAGATAAAATTTCATGATAATAACCAATCATCTTGGAATATTACTATTGCAGATACTGGTGAGGATACTATGACTGGCGGCAGAATTAAGCGCATTGCCAAATATCTTGATCAAAGCCGACCATTTTGCCTAACTTATGGTGATGGCGTTGCTAATATCAATATCAACAAATTAATTGAATTTCATAACAGCCACCAAAAACTTGCAACCGTGACCGGAGTTATTCCTTCAGCGAGATTTGGAGCGCTAAAATTAGGAGCAAATAATATTGTTGATGGCTTTATTGAAAAGCCAAGTGATGAGGGAGGTTATATTAATGGCGGGTTTTTTGTTTTATCTCCCAAGATTTTAGATTACATCCAGGATGACAACACAATGTTTGAAAAAGAACCGCTGGAAAAATTGGCAAGTAATCAACAATTAATGTCATATTTGCATAATGATTTCTGGCATCCAATGGATACGCTTAGAGACCACGCTTATTTATGTTCTTTATGGAACGACAATAAATCACCATGGAAAATATGGTAGAGTGTATCAAGCTACCAAAACAACTAAATGATAAAATTTTAGCCAGTGATTATAAATTTATTATAACTGGCGCCAGCGGTTGGCTTGGAAGATTTTTACTTGAAACTTTACATTCTTGCTTTGGCCAAAAATTGGCAGAAAATGTAATTGTTATTAGCAATTTTGTACCAAGAATTACTTTAAATAGCGGCGATCAAATATCCACATATCGCTATGATCATGAGTTTTTAAATACACATAGATACATATTATGTCATTTTGCTTTCCTAACCAAAGACAAAACTCTAAAAATGCCCGAAGATGAATATATCAGGCAAAATCAAATAATCAGAGACAATGTTACTAAAATCATCAATTGCAGTAATTCAGCCGCAATGCTTTACAGCTCCTCTGGAGCGGTATATAATGAAGATGATCTTTATGGAAGATTGAAATTAGAAGATGAAACTCATTTTAAAGAACTATCAAATCAGATAGGTTATAAAATAATCATTCCAAGAATCTTTAATCTAGCTGGCCCGTACATAAATAAGCATCATCTTTATGCTCTCAGTAATTTTATTATCCAATTGATAAAAAATAATCAGATCGCAATCAATGCTAATTTTCCAATCATAAGATCATATATTCACATATTGGATCTCTTGAAGATTTGTCTTAGCTTTATATTTGATGAAGATAAAAATCAAAATTGCTTAACCTTTGATACCGGCAACCAAAAAGAAATCGAGCTCTCTGAATTGGCAACTACAATCATCAATCTAATCAATCCCGGGGCGGTAATTACCAGACCTACTTATAATAGAGACTTAGCCGCTAATCGATATGTCGGTGATATCCAAATGCAACAAGAATTATGCAAAAAATATGGTATAATCCTTTCTGATTATCAATCGATGATTTTAGATACAGTTTACTATCTCAAAAATCATCTAGATGAGCTTCGCTAGTTTTAATTATTCATTGATTCCAATTGTTTCTTCCACTATATATAGAGGCCTGCCCTTAATTTCGGTATAAATGAGAGAAAGATATTCTCCTAATATGCCAATTAGCAGAAATAATATGCTGAATAAAAAAAGTATAGTGCAAATTATAACTTCAAATCCTTTGAAGCAAGAATCATTAAGTCCATAAATGACAAAGTAGATAAGGCTGCCAAAGGATATTATTGATGTTACGCCGCCAATTATACTAGCGATTTTGAGCGGAAAATTTGAGTATGAAAATATGGCTTTAAGCGCAAGGCAAATTACATCCAAAGTATAGGCTTTTGACTGACCACCTGCTCTCTTGTTACTACGATTATAATCAATTCCAATTGATTTAAAATTGGTCCAGGAAAATAATGCCCTTAAAAATCTGGTCTTTTCAGGAATCTTATTGATTTCTTGGTAAACTTTTTTATCTACCAGTCTAAAGTCAGAAGCATCTTTTGGGATCATGTTTTTTGTCATCTTGCCAATAATATAATAGAAAATTTTTGAGTTCATTTTTCTTAAAAACCCACAATTTCTGCGCTTAATGACACCATATACATGCTTATAGCCCTCTTCCCATTTTTCAATAAATTTATGAAATAAACTAGGAGGATCGTCTAAATCAGCGTAAGTTATAATTGCCGCATCTCCTTTGGCAAATCTTAATCCTGCAGTAATACCACCATCGGCCTGACAATTTCTGGTTAGCTTGATTATTTTAAATCGCTGATCTTTTTTATTAATTGCCAATAATTTTACAAAAGTATCATCATCTGATCCGTTATCGACGATTATTACCTCAAAATCATATCTGGCAATAGAGTCGATCACTTCGGTTAATGCCTTATAAAGCTGATCTACGCATTCCTCTTCATTATAAGCGGTGCTGACAATAGAGATTAATTTTTTATCCATAATTAGTAATTAATAATTTGATAAAAATAAACGAATTGATTCATGCATGTGATCAATCATTTCCTCAGTTAAACCATGATGACAGGCAAGTAATATCCCCCCTTTCATAACATTATCGGCATTTTTAAAACCTTGTGGTGATTTTTTCATATCAAGATTTTTATAGCCCGGTTGTCTGGTTATATTGCCGGTAAATATTGTTCTGGTTTGAATTCTTAGCTTTTCTAAAAAGATTTGTAGCTCTTTTCTTTTAAAAGGAGCGGTTTCTTTGATTAAAATTGGATAGGCTAGCCAGGCGGTTCTTGCGCCTTCAGTTTGTTTTGGTAAGATAAAAAATTCTTGATAATTTTTAAAAAAATCGGTTTGGATTTGAAAGTTTTTTTCTCGAACTTTAATATTATTTTCCAAATTATCTAACTGCACTAATCCAAACGCAGCACCAATTTCAGAGCCTTCAAGATTATATCCAATTTTCTCAAAAATAAATTTTGCATCATAATCAATACCATCAACATCAACATTAAAGCGGTTTTGTATTGCTTCTGATTTTTCATCAAAAAGCGATGATGACCTTCCCCAAGATCTTAGCAATTTTGCTTGCTCAATATGCTTGGGATCATTCATACAGAGCATACCGCCATTTCCAGCACAATTTATAATATGCGAGCCATAAAAACTGGTAATTGACCAATCACTCCAAAAGCCACTTGGTTTGCCATTTAGAGTTGCGCCTAAAGTATCTGCTGAATCTTCTATTACTTTTAGATTATATCTTTTAGCAATGTTAGAAATCTGATCCCACTTACAAAGATTGCCAAGTAAATTAGGAGCAAGAATTGCTACCGTTTTTTGATTGATCATTTCTTCAATCTTACTGACGTCAATTTGATAATCCGCATCTCCAACATCTACAAAAGCCGGGATTAGACCAGATTTTACAATACAGCCCACAGTGGTAGAAAATGTCAGTGCCGGAGTTATAACTTCACCGCCCTTTTCAAATCCCATCGCCTCCATTCCAATATAAAGAGCCGACGACCCGGAATTAACAAAGAGGGCAGCCTTTTTGTCAAAAATACCGGCAATTTTTTGTTCAAACTGGCTAGTATATTTGCCCATTTGAGTACCATGATGTAAGCATTCTACCACCGCATCAATTTCTTTTTGGCCATAAATTGTTTTAGCATATGAAACAGCAATATTGTTTGAATCTTGATTTTTTATCATGCTTAAAATAGTTATTTTTGACGATTAATAAATTCGGTTAATTGCTGATCACATAAATACTTGATATCGCCCTTTTGTAAAAAAGTCTTATACCAAAAGGCGGTATTTTTGATGCCATCGATAATGTCATATTTTGTTGTCCACTCTAATTTACTATTGGCTTTGCTTGAATCTAATCTTAGGGTTGGCGCTTCATATAAATTATTTTTATCATTATCAATATTATAGGATCCTTCTTGAATCATCTCGATAAAGTGATCAGCTATCTGTTTTACTGTAATTTCTTTATCATCTGCTGGACTAAAATTGAAAGCTTCAGAATATTGCTCTGGATTCTCATATAATTTTTTTGCAAGAATCAAATAGCCATTTAAAACATCCAAAATATATTGCCATGGCCTCACTGACCCCGGATTTCTAATAATTGCAGTTTCTTTTTTGTTAATCGCATCAACTAAATCGGGAATAATTCTGTTGCTTGCAAAATCACCACCACCAATAACATTACCAGCCCTTGCTGATGCCAATCCAATATTTTTTACCTGATAAAAAGAATCTCGATATGAGTTGGTTATCAATTCACTACAAGCCTTACTACTAGAATATGGATCATAGCCTCCAAGTCGGTCATTTTCGTGATATTTTAAGTGATGTTGTTTATTTTCATAGCACTTATCGGTAGTAACATTGATCACCGCTTTCACCGAATCAACATTTCTTGCAATATCTAATAAATTGACGCTACCAATAATATTTGTCTCGTAATTGCTTACCGGATCTTGGTAAGAATCAAGAACCAATGATTGAGCAGCAAGATGAAATATAATATCAGGCTTAGTATCAATAATTGCTTTTTTTAAAGATTGGTAATCTTTGATGTCAGCAATGATTGAATGCACATTTTTACCATTATCCAAGTCAATTAAATTAAAGAGGTTTCCTCTATAATCTATTGGCTTTAGGGCATATCCAACAATTTCTGCTCCTAATTTTTGCAAAAATAGCGCCAACCAACATCCCTTAAATCCAGTATGTCCGGTTATAAAAATCTTTTTTGCTTGATAAAATTCTGTCAAAGACATATTGATTTTTTTAGTAAATAACGCAGTGTGCAAATTCTAAATCACGCTTGAAAATAACATAGAATCCTCTATTTGATTAAAATTATTAACCCTTAATCAGGAGGATTCTATGTCAGTTGAGAACTTTATCATAGATGTTTTTATTTTTGTAGATGATTTTTTAAAAACTGGATGCAGTTCATTGAGGAATTGGGTTGGTTGCTGGCTTAAGCAAAACTGACGTTTTAAATATCCAGCAGAGATTAGGAAAATAATTTATACCACTAATGCCGTTGAAGATTTGCATCGACAGATCAGGAAGGTTAGCAAAACTAAGGGTTCTTTTACTAGCCAGACTGCGCTGGAAAAACTGATATTTTTAGCGATTAAAAACATTAGTAAAAAATGGCTGATGCCAATTCCAAATTGGAGCTTGATAATTGGGCAGTTGGATATATTTTTTACTGATAGGCTGAAATTAAATTTAGCCTAAAAAGGAATTGATTTACAAACATCTTTTAGAAAAAAAATATCAAAGACAACTGACCCAAATGGCTGATCAATTGGGCAATCAATGTGAAAAGGATCATTGAAACAGTTAATGGGCAGTTGGTAGAAAGGTTTAACATTCAGGTTATTAGGGCAAAAGATTCACGACACTTCCTTCCAAAGTTTTAAGAAAAATTCTGGCTCATAGCTTTACTTTTATGCTGGCTGGGAGTTTAAGGTTTGATGAAATTTTGGGTTAGAACTTGCACACTGCGTTAACAATTAAAAAATCAAGAATATGAAAAAATTACTCAAAAGTATTTTTACCATCCTGATTTCTGATACAAAAAAAATTGCCTTAGATCGCCATCTCTACATCTTAATAGCCATTTATGCCGCATTTTTTGGTCGTTTTATTTTTATAATGAATGATGCGAGTATATCATTATTAACTGCTTTTTGGGTTGATCATGGCATGATGTTAGATTCGATGCTTAAGATGCTTCAATTAAAAACATTATATAACCAAACTCAGGCCTACCAATCTTCATATTATGGTTGGACTTATTTTTTCATATCCTTTTTGTTTCTTGCTCCAATTAAATTGATGGCATCATTGATGCTGATGCGATCATACCTGATAATTTTTGTCGGATTAAAAATATTGCATTTTTTTTACGGGCTATTGTCTTGTATATCATTTTATTTTTTGATGACCAGATTTACCAGTAAATTTCGCGCGCTACTACTGTCGCTAATATTGATGTTAGCATCGCCATTAACTGAATTTTTCTATTTATTTCACCCAGAAACAATCGGAGTATTTTTCTTAAATCTGGGCTGCATTTACCTTGCTGATTTATTAAAACAAAAATCAAATATTAAAGCAGAATTATTAACCAAATATTATATTATCGTATTATTTCTTACCTTATCAACCTTATCTAAGCCGACATTTTTTTTGATTGCCGCTCCTCTTTATCTCAGTTTATTAGTGATTTATATTGAAAAGTCCGGGCAATCAATTTTAGCCTTGCTTAAATCATCAAAATTCTGGCATCTGCTACTTAAAACATTATGTTTTTCGGTTGCAATATTTTTTCTCATCAATCCATTCTTTTTTTTCAATTTCGGTCAGTCTATTAAATTGCAAATTGGTAATGCTTTATTTTTTAGCAATGATTCGCTTACTTATAATAGCGGATTTGAAAGTTTGGCTATATGGATATCATTTATTGGCAACCGCCCATTATTACTAGCTTCAACCCTTTCTACTAGCATGGTCTTTACCTATTTAGGCATAAGCATGAGCCAAAACTACTTTAAACCGCGCCAACTGACTTACCAGAATCAAATAAGTAATTCTGCTATATATCTATTTATTCAATTTACAATTCTACTAAATATATTATTTACCGCTACTACTATGCGTTTGTTTATAGAGGCTAGATATCTGATCCCCATACTACCGCTCATGCTAATTAATGTTTTTATGGTTATATCCAAGATAACTGAATCATCCTTGATACCAACAAAAATTAGAAATTTGGTTTTTGCATTGCTCTTGGCAGCGTTATCTTACAGTTACTTAAAAACTAACTTGAATAGTATGAATAATTTTTATCATTATAAGCGGGACGTTATATACAAAGTCTATTCATATATAGAAAATAATATTTTAGATGGGTCAGCAATACTTTACGATCAATTTGTTGGCATACCAGATAACAAAAAAATAATACCCTATCATTATTGGAATTATCAAAGTGAAGAGCTTAGAAACATCAATGCAGAATATGTTATTTTTGACCCAGAATTCAAATATAATAACAAATATCACGAGAGCTTGATCATATTAAAGGAGATTGTGCAAATGCAAGATTATAGGAAAATAGCGACAATTGGCAAAATAGAAATTTGGCAAAAAAATAAGTAATACTAAAATCCATCTAATAAGATGCCTGTTTTATCAATCCTTATTATGAAATTGGAATTTGGTTTAATGTAATAAAACGCTCTTTAATTATAAACCAAATTATGATGATCATGAGTGCCTGGTTAGCAATGCTGGATACCGATATAATAGAAAATATCTCATTATAGATATAAATTTTCTTTGGTATAAATAATAGACCAAAACAAATTGAATAAATCATATCATAGCGCGACTTAGATCGATCTTCGATATAGGCAAGAAGTGGCAAAAGTAATGAGATCATCTTATAGTCATAGGAGCAATTAAACAGAATTATCCCAGCTGAAATTAGAATAATTAATTGTTTCCAAACTACATTTTCAAAGCGAAGAATATAGTAAAAAATACAGCCATAAATTATAACACAAAATCCAATAACGCTGTAAATAAAATATAAACCACTAGTATCAATCTTTAATTGAAACGATTTAATTAGTATTTTCAGTAAAGAAATAATCGACAATCCATTACTATCTGGATGCGGTTGCAACGTATAAAGTTCACCATATTGTCTCAATGCATTGATTTGACTATGTAGCTTTTCAAGCATCCCTCCTTTAAACAATAATAAAGAAATTACACTAATAGCCAGCGTTAGAAAACAACATAATAGAAATTCCCGATATTGCTTTCTTTTGACAAATAATAGCGCAAGCAATCCAGGATATAATTTTGTTGCGGTCGCAAGAGCAAGAAATATCAGCGCCAAATTGAATCTTTTTCTTACATATAAGATCAGAAATATCGCCTCAAGAACAAAAATGATACCCTCGATATTTCCCCTATCAATTAGAAATAAAAATGGATAAGTAAGAAAGGATAATACAAAAATATTTCTTATATTCCAAACCGCGGCAAGAGATTTATCCAAAACAAAAAATACTACTGTGTAAAATGTAAAGACAACAAAAATTTCTAAAAAGATCCCAAAAGCGACATTATGATTAGTAAAAAGTGAGAAAAAATAGAAAATTATATATGTAAATGGGAGATAATTAGGAGAAGAGAGGGCATTGGTAAGATTACTATTATTGATATAGGGATCAAAATCTTGCACTAGCTCCATTGGATTAAAAAAATCCATAAACTTATCACTTGGCTTAAATAGAAATGTGTTTGGCGCATAAACAAATGTACCATTATAACCCGATCCAAGATATGATCCACCAACAATCAAATGAAAATAAGCTGCCAGACAAAATCCAATAAGTATAATTGTTGAAATGATGTCGGCTTTATCAGATTTAGTCATTGAATTAGTAAATTTTACAATTGGCCTCTCTTTAAGAATTTTTAAAATTATAAAAATACCTTAGCTATTTTTATTCTTGATAAATCTTGATAATTTTATCAAGCATATCAAGCGCTTCTTTTCTTGGTCTTTGGAAAGTATTGCGACCAATGATTGAGCCATTGCCACCACCTTGATGGATTTGCTTGATTTCTTGGTAAATATCTTCATCATTTTTAGCAACTCCACCAGAAAATACTACGATTCTGCGGCCATTAAAGCATGATTGCATTACATGCTCAACCCGCTCTTTTAGGGTTGCAACCGGAATATTGAATCTTTCATAGACTTTAATTGCTTCAAGATTTTCCAGGGCCTGAGTTGGCGGTTTAACTTTGATAATATGAGCACCAATTAAGGCCGCCATATGAGCACCATAGGCACAAATATCAATTGCAGTTTCACCCATTTTTGACAAATCGCCGCCACGGGGATATGACCAAACTACTACTGCCAGACCGTATGATTTAGCTTCTTCGGATAATTCTTTAATTTCTTCAATCATATCAAAAGCAGCATCGCTTCCTGGATAAATAGTAAAGCCAATAGCGCTACATCCTAAACGAAGCGCATCTCTAACTGACGCAGTACTTGCCTGATGCGGAGCACTACCACCATTATGCAGTGAATTAGAGCTGTTCACTTTTAAAATTAGCGGGATAGCGCCAGCAAAACTATCAGCACCAGCTTCAATCATTCCAAGTGGAGCAGCGTAAGCATTAAGCCCGGCATCAATTGCTAATTGAAAATGATAATGGGGATCATAAGCATCGGGATTTTGCGCAAAACTTCTAGCCGGACCATGTTCAAAACCCTGATCAACCGGCAAAATCACCATTTTTCCGGTACCGCCCAGCTTGCCTTGCATTAGGATTCTGGCAATATTGGTTTTAGTGCCCGGACTATCGCTTTCATAAAAAGATAGAATTTTTTTGACTTTTTCTGAGACTTTCATTATTAGTTAGTTAATTTTATTAAATTATTTGGGATTTTTTTTAAAAGATTTCTTAATATAGCAAAGCCGAATTTATTTATCAAATAGCAGCGTTCTTTTTAAATTCCATGAAACTTGAAATCAAGAAAAATAATATTTTAACCCAAATTAAAAATTTTTGTGACTTAGAAAAAAGTAAAATTAACAATCTTGAAGAATTTATTTTACTGCTTTTAAAAGAAAATCAAAATTATAATTTAATTGGCAAATCAACTATTGAGGATATATGGAATCGTCATATTTTAGATTCGCTGCAATTATTAAAATATATCGATAATAAAAATTTAAAATGTGCTGATTTTGGTAGTGGTAGCGGCTTTCCAGGCCTGGTTTTATCAATAATGGGACTTAAAGAGATGCATTTGGTCGAAAAATCATTTCGCAAATGTGAATTTTTAAGAAGAGCCAAATTATTATCACCAAATCGGGTTTTTATCTATCAGGCTAAATTAGAAGAATTAAAAGCACTGGAATTTGATGTAATCTTATCAAGAGCACTAGCCTCACTTGAGGAATTATTAAGCTATAGTAATTTATTTTTAAGAAAAAACGGTTATTGTCTATTTTTAAAGGGTAAAAAACTGGCAGATGAAATTGAGCTTGCAAAAAAAGATTGGAAATTTGATCATGAGATTTTTCCAAGCCTCAGTTCCGATGAGGGGAAAATTATCAAAGTTTTTAACATTAAACCGGTCTTGAATTAACTTAAATCAAGTAAATTTTTGCTAAACCTTCACTTAATTTAAGTTGATTGGGAATCTAACTTTCAAACATTAAATCAAAAACATATGCTAATTGGAATACCTAAAGAAATTAAAAATCATGAATATCGGGTTGGCGCTACCCCTGCTGGTGCCAGAGAATTAATCAGCAAAGGTCATCAAGTAATTGTTGAAAAATCGGCTGGTTTAAATATTGATTATACTGATCAGCAATATATTGATGCCGGGGCTAAAATTTTGAATTCAGCAGCTGAAATTTATGGCGCTGCAGAGATGATTTTAAAAGTAAAAGAACCGCAAGAAGTTGAATGTAAAATGATTAGAAAAAATCAGATTATTTTTTCTTATTTACATTTAGCAGCTGAAGAAAAATTAACTAAAATGCTGGTTGAATCCGGCGCAATTGCCATTGCTTTTGAAACCGTAACCGCCAATGATGGTTCTTTACCACTTTTGGCGCCGATGAGTGAAGTAGCAGGAAGGCTCTCAATTCAAGCCGGAGCAAAGGCGCTTGATAAAATCAATGGCGGACGTGGCGTATTACTTGGCGGCGTTCCCGGGGTGGCAGCAGCAAAAGTGATAGTGCTTGGTGGTGGCGTTGCCGGTACTAACGCGGCAAAGATTGCAATTGGTATGGGCGCCAGAGTTACTATTCTTGACAAAAATTTAACTAGAATCAGATATTTATGTGATATTTTTGGCAATGCCGCCACCATTCTTTATGCTTCGCTTGAAAATATTGAAAAAAATATTATTGATGCTGATTTAGTAATTGGCGCAGTATTGATACCAGGGGCTTCAGCACCAAAATTAATCACTAAGGAAATGGTTAAAAAAATGTTAAAAGGTTCGGTAATGGTTGATATCTCAATTGATCAAGGCGGATGTTTTGAAACCAGCAGACCAACTTCTCATAGCGATCCGGTTTATGTTATTGATAATGTTGTTCATTATTGCGTAACTAATATGCCAGGTGCGGTTGCCCGTACCTCAACTCAGGCGCTTGAAAATTCTACTTTACCATTTAGCTTAGCAATTGCTAGCAAGGGTTATAAACAGGCAATGAAAGACGATAAAAATCTCTTAAATGGCCTTAATGTTTTTGACGGTAAAGTTACTTATAAGGCGGTTGCTGATGATCTTGGTTATCAATATTATGACCCTCGGCAAATTTTTTAATTAATTTTGACCAAAAGTCAAAATGTCAAATTTACCAACTACTTCTGAGTTAATAATTAAATATGATTTAAGGGCCAAAAAATCTCTTGGTCAGAATTTTATTTTGGATAAAAATTTTACCGATAAAATTGTTAAATCAACTAATCATGAAGCGGCGGGTTTAATTGAGCAATCATTAATTTTAGAAGTAGGGCCCGGGCCTGGAAGCCTAACACGCTCAATACTTGATCACCATATCAAAAAACTGATTGTAATTGAAAAAGACGCTCGTTTATTGCCGCTTTTAGAAGAATTCAAGCTGTTTTACGGCACCAAAATTGAAATCATCAATGATGATGCTTTAAAAATCGATGAAGCCGCAATTTGTGATCAGCCTTTTAAAATTATTGCCAATCTTCCATATAATGTTGCAACTCCGCTGATCATCAAATGGCTAAAAATCATCAAACAACGCCCGGGATTGATTAAATCAATTACCATCATGCTACAAAAAGAAGTAGCCGAAAGAATTACCGCCAAAAAAGACAGTGGGCAATATGGCCGATTGGCAGTAATGGTAAATTTTTTATGCCAAAGTAAAATTTTATTTAATGTTAATGCTTCAGTATTTAGCCCGCCACCTAAAGTTAGCTCAGCAATAATTGAGTTAATACCCTACCCTAAACCGCTGGTTGATATTGATTTTGAATTAATGGAAAAAGTGGTACAGGCCGCTTTTTTACAAAGAAGAAAAATGATTAAATCACCTTTGAAAGAAATTTTATTAAAAAATAATCAAGATCTAAGTGCTGAGCAAATATTAAACAATCTTGGCATTAATCCCAATTTGCGGGCAGAAAATCTAACTATCGAGGAATTTGGCAAAATTGCAAAATATTTAAAAGGGAATTAAAAATGAGAAGAAAATCCAATCATCTTGTCACCCTCGCCAACTATCTTGTCATCGCCGCGAAAGCGGGCATTCATTGCTCAACAACCACGATATTTGCAAGAGTGGCTCCCCGTCTTCGCGGGGATGACAAGCTAAAAGAGGATGATAATCAGAAAAAAGATGAAGCTAAAAAAGCCAATTATGGATGGAATTTGGTATTATTAAATTATTTTATTATTTCATTATTATTACTAAACCTTACAAACTGCTCAAATTCCAGGCCAAATTATAAAAAACCACTGGGCAAAAATTATCAATTTCGTGATCGAAAAGCCGATGAGATCGACGCTAATTATAGCGGACGCTATAAAATCGGCGATCCCTACCAAATCAATGGTATAATTTATTATCCGCAGGATTTTGAAAATTATGAAGAATATGGCCGCGCTTCCTGGTATGGCGATGATTTTCACGGCAAAAAAACCGCTAATGGCGAAACTTATAATATGGGCGATATGACCGCCGCTCACCCAATTTTACCACTGCCATCAATTGTCAGAGTCACTAATTTGGATAATAATAAATCAGTAATTGTCAGAGTTAATGATCGCGGTCCTTTTGCTAAAAACCGCATCATTGATGTCTCGCAAAATGCCGCGGTTAAATTAGGGTTTAGAATGAATGGTACCGCTAATGTTAAAGTAGAATTTCTTGAGGCGGAAACTAAGAAATTGTTAAAAAAAATTAAGAATCAGTAGATATGCTTAGGAATTAAATCTAAAATATCTTGTATTCTTTTGGCCAAACTTTCAAAAGAATAGTTATTTTTTAATTTTTCAAAAGCGTTTTTGACCAAGCAATTTGCAAGCTCGTCATCACTAGTTAATTTTTTAATTGCCACGCTTATTCTTTCACTTAAGAGCTCTAATGGTTCTAAATTGACGATTACGCCATCAACGCCATCTTTGATTATTTCTTTAGGGCCATCACAATTAGTGGCAATGATGGGGGTTTGATATTTCATTGCTTCAATGATTACTAGACCGAAAGGTTCGTTTAATGAGGGCAGGCAGAAAATATCGATTTGATTGAAAAAATCAGCCTTATTGGTAACCCAGCCACAAAATTCAATTTTATTTTCTAACTTTAAATCTTTAGCTAGCTGTTTTAGATTCGCTTCTTCTTCGCCACCACCAGCAATTTTAAGTACAAATTCATTTTTAAAATCTACCTCACTTGCCAGATTTTTAAGCGCTTTAATTACATAATCAAAACCTTTAGATTTAACAAATCTGCCGATAATACCAATTTTAATCACTTTTTTTTGCGAAAAATTTAGCGGCAAAATAGCATTATCAATACCAGCAATATCAATAGCATTTGGCATCACAAAACTATTATTGGCGCTACGCCCCAAATCAATAGTTTTATAAAAAATCGGCTTATTAATTGATAAAATTATATCTCCAACCAACGATCTTTTAACATTATTACTGTGGTTAACTGCAATTTGATAAATTCTTTTATCGCGATTTTTTTGATTAATTTTTTTTAGCGCTAAGCCCGTAAGCGCAGAAGCTTTACTGGCGTGACTAAAAACTATATCAATATCATATTTTTTAACGATATTTGCAATCGCCAAAATTGCAAAAATATCACCATAACCAAAATAATTATTAATCTTTACAACCGCAATTCCCAATTTTTCAATTTCAGCAATATAAGGAGCATTCCCTCTAACGATTACCAAAACCTCATGCCCCAAATCTCTTAAAACCCGACTATAATCAATTGTCACCTGCTCGACACCACCATTTTGAGAGCTAAGAATTATATTTGCGATTTTCATGATTAAAAAATTAATTGATCAATAGATTATATCTGACCCCCAATACAGTGCACTTCATGGCATCTCTTCGCTATTCTATCTTATTTGTCATTCCCGTGAAGGCGGCAATCCGAGAGTCAAGGATTCTTATTTACATTTTATCAAATACTGCCAAGCCTTAAAATTACCTCTTCCTTACCCAGAATTTCAATGATTTCAAAGATTCCGCCGGCGCTTGCTGGGTTGAAGGTTAGGGCTGAGCGAAGGGTGGGGCCGATATCTTTAATTTTTAGGTTCTTTGTGGTTAAATATTTATCGATTTCGGATTTGAGGTGATGATGTTCAAAATTTTCTGGTGGGATTGTGGTTAGAATATTTTTTAGATCTGATAAAATATCTTTTTTATCGGCCTCAATTTGCTCAGTTTGGGTGTGATTTTTATTATTTTCATAATTTAAATAAATACTCGCCATAGCCGCTAAATCATCTAACCTAACCGCTCTTTCTTTTAAAAATTTTAATGCTTTTAAAATACGGGTTTTTTCTGGCTCTGAAATTGTATTTTTGAGATAAGGATTTATCAGAGCAAATAATTTTTCAGAATCTTTTTCTTTTATATAATGCTTATTTAAATGATCTAATTTGGCAAAATCAAAGCGGGCTGGCGATTTGCCAACCTTGTCTAAATTAAACCATTTTATCGCATCACTATCGCTAATAATTTCCTGATCATGATGTGACCAGCCAAGCCTTAATAAATAATTGCGCAGAGCCTCTGGTAAATAGCCCATTTCCTTATATTCAATTACCGAAGTAGCGCCATGTCTCTTTGACATTTTAGCACCGTCTGGAGCATGAATTAACGGAATATGAGCAAATTCTGGCACTTGCCAATTAAGCGCCTGATAGATAATTTTTTGCCTAAAAGCATTAGTTAAATGATCATCACCTCTAATTACATGACTGATTTGCATATCATGATCATCAACTACCACCGCCAGCATATAAGTTGGGGTTTCATCACTTCTTAACATCACCAAATCATCAAGCTCCTGACTTGCAACTTTTATCTCACCTTGTACCAAATCTTTAATAATTACCTGCCCTGCTTTAGGCGCTTTAATTCTAATTACCGGCTTGATGGTAGTTGATTGCGACATCATTTTATCACGCCACGGACTTTGAAAACGAAAAACTTCACCTTTTTTTTCAGCCGCTTTACGCATTTCTTCCAATTCTTCAGGGGCGGTGTAGCAATAGTAAGCCTTATTATCTGCCAATAATTTTTTGGCAATTTCTTGATGACGCAAATAATTTTTTGACTGTAAAATAATTTCACCATCATGATTAAGCCCCAGCCAATTAAGCCCTTCAATTATGGCATCGATTGCTTCTTTGGTTGATCTTTTGGCGTCAGTATCTTCAACTCTGAGTAAAAATTTGCCATTTTGATTTTTGGCAAAAAGATAATTAAATAAAGCCGTTCTGGCGCCACCAATATGTAGATAACCGGTTGGAGAGGGAGCAAATCTAACTGTAACTGACATTTTTATTTTGAATTAATTTTGCCATCTTGTGGACTCGAAGGGTTAGCATAATTTTTTTTAGCCATTCTGCCAGCTAAATAGGCCATTCTGCCGCTTTCAACTGCTAATTTCATTGCTTTGGCCATTAAAATTGGGTTTTTAGCACCAGCAATGGCACTATTCATCAAAACCCCATCGCAACCAATTTCCATTACAATTGCCGCATCAGAAGCGGTGCCAACCCCGGCATCAACCAATATCGGTACTTTTGATTGCTCAACAATTAATTCGATATTAAGGCGATTTTGGATGCCAAGACCAGAGCCAATTGGTGCAGCTAGCGGCATAATTGCAACACAGCCTACCTCTTCAAGCTCTCTTGCTACAATTGGATCATCATTAGTATAAACCATGATTTTAAAACCATCCTTGATTAATATTTCAGCTGCTTTAATGGTCTCAATTACTTTGGGATAGAGAGTTTTTCCTTCATCTAAAATTTCTAATTTTACTAAATCCCAACCACCAGCCATACGCGCTAATCTCAAAGTGCGAATTGCATCCTCAGCATTATAACAGCCAGCAGTATTTGGTAAATAAGTATATTTTTTACAATCAAGATAATCTTGTAGCATGGGCTGATTTTTATCTTCAATATTTACTCTTCTGAGAGCAACGGTCACGATCTCGGCACCGCTAGCTTCAACTGCCAGTTTAGTTTCAAGCAAATCCTTATATTTGCCAGTGCCAATTAATAAACGCGATTTGAATTTTTGCGAAGCTACTTCAAAAAAATCCTGCTCTAAACTAGTTATTAATTGGCTGGCTGACATTTATTTAAGAAATAAACTTAGTTAAATTAGCGGTTAACATCATTAAACCAAAGGGTGCCACTAAAGTTACACCATCTAAACGATCTAAAATTCCACCATGACCCGGTATGATGCCGCCACTATCTTTGACATTAAAAATTCTTTTGATTTTTGATTCAATTAAATCACTTGCTTGCTCAATTATCGCCAGTAAGCCACTAATTAAAACAAAAAATAAAATATTACCGGAGGCAAACATAAAGGAGCTAATAAAGCCAATCACCATACTGGCGATGATTCCTGCAAATAAACCAACCCAGGTTTTATTTGGGCTGATTGTAGGAGTTAATTTAGCGCCACCAAACATTTTACCGGCAAAAAAAGCAGCAATATCAGTAGTCCAAATAATCATAAATAACCATAATAAAGCTTGCGGGCTGATCATTTTGATTTTTAACAGGCAATAAATTGGGATCAGAATATAAAATAGGCCAATTAAGCGCCATTTTTGCTGGTCATCAGCTTTTTTAACTAAATCCACCCATTCAATAGTCATTAAAATTGTCAGCAAGATCGCTAAAAATACAAATAGGCTACTGCTTGATAATATTGCATAAAGCGCCACTATCACTAAAATTACTGAGCTGATTATTCTTGATTTGAGATTGTCAGAATTATCAATTGAATTTAATTTTTTGGCCAAATTCTGCCAAATGCCACCGGCGAAAGCAGAGAAATGCTCAACTTCGTCAGTTATTTTTTTACTAAAATTATCTTTTTCCATAACGCCTCTGTCTTTGGTTAAATTCTAAGATTGCCTGTAATAAATGATTTTTGTCAAAATCCGGCCAAAAAACATCTACAAAATAAAGCTCAGTATATGCTAATTGCCATAATAAAAAATTACTCAATCTTTTATCACCGGCGGTCCTAATTAAGAGATCAGGATCTGGTATATCGGGTCGATATAAATTTTTACTAAATAACTCCTCATTTATTTGCTCAAAACTAATCTCTTTATTTTCAAGGGCAAGGATTATCTGCTTGGCAGTATCAACAATTTCTTGCCTTGAACCATAACTAAAAGCAACATTAAGCACTAAAGCATTATTATTTTTAGTAGTCTCTTCAAGCTTTAAAATTTTATTTCTTAGATTATCATTTAGTCTTGATAAATCACCAGAAATTACAATTGCAATATTTTTTTCAATTAAAGGCTCGATTTCACTTTCTAAATAACTGTCCAGAAGTTGCAGCAAATGGTCAACTTCCTGCTTGGGGCGATCCCAATTTTGTTTAGAAAAAGCATAAAGAGTTAAATATTTAACCCCGATTTCAATAGAATTTTCAACGATTTTTCGGATATTTTCAGCACCCGATTTATGCCCCAAATTAACCGGCAAATTTTTTGATTTTGCCCATCTGGCATTACCATCCATAATAATTGCAATATGAGCTGGAATCTGCAACTGCTCTAAATTAATGGTAGATTTTTGCTTACGGCTACTAAAAAATTTTGAAAAATTCATTTTTTTAGTAATTTATATTTTCATTAAATCGGTTTCTTTGATTTGAGCCATATTATCAATCTTTTTTACATATTCATCGGTAATTTTTTGGATAATATCAGTGAAAGAATGAATTTGGTCTTTTGAAGCAGCAAGCGATTTTTCCTGCTTTTTGAAATCATCAATAATATCTCTTCTGATATTGCGAATGATAATTTTTTTATCTTCAGCATATTTTTTAGCCAATTTCGATAGTTCTTTTCTTCTTTCTTCACTTAATTTTGGAATCATGATCCTAATCACCTGGCCTTCAGTTGCAGGGCTCAGGCCTAAATTAGAATTAGTAATTGCCTTTTCAATTGCCTTAACTGAATCCCGGTCCCACACCTGAATAACAATGGTGGCAGAATCAGAAGCTGAAATACTAGCAAGGGATGATATCGCCATAAAGCTACCATAAACTTCAGCCTTAACTGTATCAAGAATATTAGGATTAGCCCTACCGGTACTAATACTATCAAGATCGCGCTTAAAGGAAGCAATAGTATCTTCCATTTTCTTTTTTGCCTTATCTGTTAATTCATTAATCATAAATTTAAAAATTATATTAAAGAGTAATGTCCCATTTTTTGCTTAAATATTGCTCAATATAGCAACGATCTTTATCGTTAATATAGCGCCTAAAAATCATGATTTTACCGATCTAGCCATCATAATAATAGCCATCCTGAGATTTTCCAATTTGACCGGCTTTGATATCGATTAAATCTGAAGCTGCAATTGGCGAAATATCATCGGTAATATTTTTAATTTTACCATTTGGATAATCATTACTGCTACCATTAATGTGATTAAACCAAAAAATGTGAATTGCCGGTACTTTAACGATATCAGTCCTATTTTGCAAGTTCGGATTGCTAGATTTACCATCACTCATTCTTTTTGCAGCTACTACCCGCTGTATAATCACGACTGGTCAGATTCTATTACTAGTTTTACAGCGGAGGTTTTAAATTCTAAAGGATAGTTGTTTTTTTGTTTTCTGGACGTGATTTTAATTTTTGATTGCAGGGGCTCTCTATCTAGAAAAGTGTTGACGCATCATAATGCTAATTTATGATCGTAAATTTTCCACTACCATTGATAACATTGCAAAGCGCATTATCATTTTTGATCGAAAATACTATAATTGGCAGTTTATTATCCTTAGCTAAAGTGATAGCAGTTTGATCCATCACTTTTAGGTCTTGCTTGAGAACATCGATATATTTAATCCGATCATAACGAGTAGCATCCTTATCGATTTTAGGATCAGCGGAATAAACCCCATCGACTTGAGTGCCCTTTAAAATCGCATCGCAATTAGTTTCAACGGCGCGAAGTATTGCAGCGGTATCGGTAGTAAAAAACGGATTGCCGGTACCGGCAGTAAAAATTACTACCCGGCCCTTTTCTAAATGGCGCACTGCTTTTCTTTTGATATATGGCTCGCAGATATTATCCATCGGTATTGCTGACATCATTCTGGTTTGGATACCGGCTTTTTCAAGCGCACTTTGCAAAGCAAGGCCATTGATGCAAGTTGCAAGCATCCCCATATAATCAGCATTAACCCTTTCCATGCCTTCAGCTGCAACTGAAATACCACGAAATATATTACCACCTCCAACCACAATTGAGATTTGGCAACCAGCTTGATAGGCAGCTATAATTTGATTACGAATTTTAATGATTGCCTCCTGATCATGCCCAAAACCTTTATCGCCCATCATCGCCTCACCAGAGACTTTGAATAGAATTCTTTTGAATTTTAATGATTTTGGATCAGTGTCTTGTAGATTTTTAAGCTGCATAAATATGAAAGAAGTTGAAATAATATTAAAAAATCCCCGTTTTTTTGCGCCTCATATTACATCCATTTTAGGCAGTTTTGTTTAAGAATTTCCTTGGGATTGCCAGCGTCGAGAAATTGTCACTCTCAAGAAGCCGTAGGCGATGCGGGCAATCCAAAAAAATAGAAACGGGATTCCTTTAGCGAGTCATTTCTGCAACTTCCTTAGCGAAATCACTTTCTTTTTTATCGATACCTTCACCAAGGATAAATAATTTAAAATCAGAGATTTTAACATCTGATTTATTATCTTGGTTAAATTTAACAACCAGATCTTTAATTTTAATTTTATCATCCATCACAAAAGGTTGTTCAAGCAATACCACTTCTTCGTAATATTTTTTGATGCGGCCTTCGATCATTTTTTCAATGATACTTTCTGGTTTACCAGAATTTCTGGCTTGTTCTTTTAAAATTTCAGTTTCTCTTTGTAATTTAGCCGGATCAACTTTTTCAATTGCTAAAGCTTCAGGTTTTGAAGCAGCAATATGCATTGCAATTTGCTTACCAAGCTGAATTAATTTTTCCTGGTCATGATAGCTGGTTTCAAATGCCACCAACACTCCGATTTTGCCCATATTAGCAGCAATTGGATTATGGATGTAACTAGCAATTAAACCACTACTAACCGACAAAATGGCAGATTTTCTGATGTTTAAATTTTCACCAATGACTCCGATCTGATTTTTTAATTCTTCATCAACACTATGAGAAGTATTAAGGTAATTTAGAGATTTTAATTGCTCTACTGAATCAGAGTTCAGCGCTAATTTTGCAATATTAGCACAAAATTGCTGAAATTGTTGATTTCTGGCAACAAAATCAGTTTCAGAATTAATCTCAACAATACTCGCTTTATTGCCAAGTTCGGTATTTACTACCACTACCCCTTCAGAGGTAACTCTGCCACTTTTTTTAGTTGCCGCTGAAAGGCCTTTTTTTCTAAGCCAATCAATTGCTTTGTCAAAATCATCATTATTTGCCGCTAGAGCTTTACTGCAATCACCAATACCACAGCTAGTTGCTTCGCGGAGCTTTTTTATTAAATTTAAATCTGGCATATTTTTTATTTTAAACTTTTGTTATTTTTTTTCTGACTTTTTAGCTGCTGATTTTTTAGAATCCTTTGCAACTTCCACCACTTTTTTTGCCGGCTTTTTATCCGCCACTTTTTCTTCTACTGGTTGAACCTCAGCAGAAGCTGATTTTTTAAAATCACTTTCTTTGGATTTTTTATCACTGCCGGCTGCATTACCTTTAAAGCTTTTTTTATGATCATGGCTTGGCTTTTTGTCAATTTTTGCATCTTCAATTGCCGCTTTCATTTTTGACATATCCGGCAAGGTACCATCTTCAAATTTTGCAATATCAATACCTGAAATTGCCATATTTTCTCTAATACCAGCAATAATTGCATCAGAAATTAAACGACAATATAATTTGATTGCCTTAACTGAATCGTCATTTCCTGGAATTTTATAAGTTACAGGATCAGGATTAGTGTTAGTATCAACAACTGCCATAATTGGAACTCCGAGTTTTTTAGCCTCAGCAATCGCAAGAGCTTCTTTGTAAATATCAATTACAAAAATCAAATCCGGATAGCCACCGATATTTTTAATACCACCAAGTGCTGATTCTAATTTTTGTCTTTTTCTTTCAAGAACTAATTTTTCTTTTTTATTAAGACCAATCTCGTCACTGGCAAGCTGTTCTTCGATTTTTTTTAGAGTTTTAATTGATTGTGAAACTGTTTTCCAGTTGGTTAACATCCCGCCAAGCCAGCGTTGATTTACATAATATTGCCCGCATCTTTTAGCTTCAAAAGCTACTACATCAGAGGCTTGTCTTTTAGTTGCAATAAATAGAATTCGGCCGTTATTTTTAGCCACATCTTTTGCCACCGCCATTGCCTTATGCAGCATATTAGCAGTTTGAGAAAGGTCAATAATGCTGATATTATTGCGATTAGCGTAAACATAGCGAGCCATCTTAGGATTACGACGCATAGTCTTATGGCCGAAATGCACTCCAGCTTCTAAAAGCTGTTTAATGCTAAAGGTAGGTAGATTTTCAGTTTTTGTCATAAATATTTTATTTTGGTTATTTACCAAGCAGCAGCGTAATTAATAAAGGCTTTTCAAGTTAAAAATAACTGCAAAAAACACCTTAAAAACACCAAAAGACCGCTACTTGTGGAATTATTTAAAAGAAGATAAATCTTAATTTTGTAAGTAGAATTGCTGTTCGAATATAAATCGAGGAAATTCAAGCCGCTGTTATAACAAGCTTTGATCAAAATTTCAAGAATTATTTTTAAAGAGATTAGATAAAATGCAGGGCTACCGCATATAAATTTTCATAGACAAATATAATTAAACCGCTATCTGCAGAGCATTTAACCTTAATTAAATGCTATATGAATCAATTGAATCTAAATTTTCTAGACTACTTTAAAGATAT
>JACCDG010225801.1_pt1 | contig 35657 bp, 33 predicted proteins | sample 7442471 | NCBI WGS metagenome assembly JACCDG01 (sample SAMN15323444, study PRJNA562643) | freshwater metagenome | isolation source: river surface water | place: USA:Blue River Watershed | collected 2017-08-17 | reverse complement strand
GGCAATACCGGGCCGAGGGCTGGCGCGTGATCGCCACCGCACGCAGCGAAGAAGGGCTGCAGCGCCTTCAGGCGCTGGGCTGCGAAACCCTGCGCGTGGATGTGGCTAACCCGGCTGGCAACAGTGGCCTGGCCTGGCAGCTCGACGGTGAAAAGCTGGATCTGGCGATTTACGTCGCAGGCGCCATGGACCGTGCCAGTGCCCTGCAGCCGCCCACGCGCGAAGCTTTCGATGCGGTCATGTACACCAACGTCTTGGGCGCGATGCAGGTGATCCCGCAGATCCTCCCGATGCTGCAAGAGGCCCGCGGGACGCTGGCCTGCATCAGCTCGGTCATGGGCAGCTTGCAAGAGACCACCAGTGGCAATGCCGCGCTCTACCGCGTGAGCAAGGCCGCACTCAACATGGTGGTGCGCTGCACGCAGGCCGAACAACCCGATGTGACCGTGCTGGCCCTGCACCCCGGTTGGGTGCAGACCGACATGGGTGGCGCCCAGGCGCCGCTCACCCCCGAGCAAAGTGCGAGCAGCCTGCGTCAGACGCTTGAAGGCATCCGCACGCAATATTTGCCCGAACACCGGGGCGCCTTCCTCAACCACGATGGCAAGCCGCTGCCCTGGTGAACCCCCGACCCAAGAGACAAGACCATGCTGCTGACCCCCGACCAGGAAATGATCCGTGACGCCGTGCGCGATTTCGCGCGTGCCGAGCTGTGGCCCCACGCCGGCGAATGGGACAAGAAGCACCACTTCCCCAAAGAAGCGCACAAGGGGCTGGCCGCCTTGGGCGCCTACGGCATCTGCGTGCCCGAGTCGCTCGGTGGCGCTGGGCTGGATTACCTCACGCTGGCGCTGGTGCTCGAAGAGATCGCGGCCGGTGACGGTGGCGTGAGCACCACCATCAGCGTGACCAACTGCCCGGTCAACGCCATCCTGATGATGTATGGCAACGAGGCGCAGAAAAAGCAGTGGCTCACGCCGCTGGCGCAGGGCGAACTGCTGGGTGCGTTTTGCCTGACCGAGCCGCATGTGGGCTCGGACGCTTCGGCGCTGCGCACCACCGCGGTGAAAGACGGCAAAGAATACGTCATCAACGGCGTCAAGCAGTTCATCACCAGTGGCAAACACGGCGACGTGGCCATCGTGATTGCGGTGACCGACAAAGGTGCCGGCAAGAAAGGCATGAGCGCCTTCCTGGTGCCCACCAGCGCACCGGGCTATGTGGTGGCGCGCCTGGAGGACAAGCTGGGTCAGCATTCCAGTGACACTGCCCAGATCAACTTCGACAACTGCCGCATCCCGGCCGAGAACCTGATCGGTCAGGAAGGCGAGGGCTACAAGATTGCGCTGTCGGCGCTCGAAGGCGGGCGCATCGGCATCGCTGCGCAAAGCGTGGGCATGGCCCGCAGCGCACTCGATGTGGCGATCGACTACGCTAAGCAGCGCGAGAGCTTCGGCACCTCGATCTTCAACCACCAGGCGGTGGGTTTCCGCCTGGCCGATTGCGCCACCCAGCTCGAAGCGGCCCGCCAGCTGATCTGGCATGCGGCCAGCCTGCGCGACGCCGGCAAGCCCTGCCTGAAGGAGGCGGCGATGGCCAAGCTGTTCGCCAGCGAAGTGGCCGAAAAGGTCTGCTCCGCCGCCATCCAGACCCTGGGCGGCTATGGCTATGTGAGCGACTTCCCGGTCGAGCGCATCTACCGCGATGTGCGCGTGTGCCAGATTTACGAAGGCACGAGCGACGTGCAGAAAATCATCATCCAGCGCGCTTTGTAAAAGGAAAAGCCATGCCCATCACCAAAGGATTTCAGCAGCTCGTGGACGAGGCCATGGCCCAGGTCACGACCTACAGCGTGGATGAGGTCCGTGAACGCCTTAAGGACCCGAAGGTGCAGATCGTGGACATCCGCGATGTGCGCGAACTGGAACGCGAGGGCACGGTGCCTGGCGCCCTGCTGGCGCCGCGCGGCATGCTCGAGTTCTGGGTCGATCCGGCTTCGCCGTATTTCAAGCCGGTGTTTGCCGACGAGGGCAAGGAGTTCATCCTGTTTTGCGGCGCGGGCTGGCGCAGCGCGCTGGCCACCAAGACCTTGCAGGACATGGGCATGAGCAATGTGGCCCACATCGATGGCGGCTTTGCCGCCTGGAAAAAGGCCGAGGCGCCGATGGTCACCCTGGAGCAGCACAAGGCCGAGAGCGCTTCGCGCAAAAGCCATTGATGGCCGAGCCCTGCCCCTGCGGGCGCCCCGACAGCCAGGGCCACGGACTGGCCTATGCCCAATGCTGTGCGCCTGCCCACAGCGGCCAAGAGCCTGCACCCGACGCCGAAACCCTGATGCGTTCGCGCTACAGCGCCTTTGTGCGGGGCGATGTGCCCTACCTGCTGGCCACCTGGCACACCAGAACCCGTCCGGCCTCGCTCGAAGTGCAAGAGGGCGCCAAGTGGTTGGGCCTGGACATCCGGGCACATCGCAGCACGGGCACGGACACCGCCGAAGTGGAATTCGTGGCCCGCTTTCGGGTCGCGGGGCGTGCGGTGCGCCAGCACGAGCTCAGCCGATTCGTGCGTGAAGAAGGCCGTTGGTATTACATCGACGGCGATGTGCGCTGAGGCCCGTATCATCGGTGCATGGGTTTCGAAGCGGTTCTCTTTGATTGCGATGGCGTGCTGGTCGACAGCGAAGCCATCACCTGCGGCGTCTTGCGCGACATGTTCGAGGAACAGGGCTGGCGCATGACGCTGGCCGAGTGCATGCAGCGTTTTGTAGGCCACACCGTCAAGAGCCAGCGCACGGTGATCGAGGCGAACACCGGGGTGCCGCTGACCGACGAATGGCTGCAGCAGTTTTTCGAGCGTCGCAACCAGCGGCTGGACGCGCAGATCACCGCCATCGATGGCATCCACGATGCCGTGGCGCATTTGCATGACCATTGCGGGGGCCGCATTGCCGTGGCGTCAGGCGCAGACCGATTCAAGGTCGAGATGATGCTGAAGAAAGTGGACCTGCACCGCTTTTTTGAAGGCCGCATCTTCAGCGGCCACGAGACGCCGCGCAGCAAGCCCTACCCCGATGTGTACCTGGCGGCAGCGGCGCACCTTCAGGTGCCGCCCGATCAGTGTCTGGTGGTCGAAGACACGACAGTGGGCATCACCGCCGGGGTGGCGGCAGGCGCCACGGTCTGGGCCTACGCGCCATTGCCTGCAGATCCTTCGCCTTTGCAGAGGGCGGGCGCGGTCAAGACCTTTCGCCACATGCGCGAGCTCAGGCTTTGACTCCCTGCTGGCGCCAGGTCTCTGGCGTCTGACCTGTCCAGCCTTTGAAGGCCCGGATGAAGCTCTTTTCGTTCAGAAAGCCCACCTCGGCCGCGATCTGCTTGATCGGGCGCTGGGTGCGCAGCAGCAGGTCCACAGCCTTGTCGCGCCGCACACTGTCCTTGAGTTGCTGCAGGGTGGCGCCCTCTTCCTTGAGCTGGCGGTGCAGGGTGCGGGTCGACAGGTTGAGCCGCAACGACAGATCGTCTGCGTTACGGCTCTGGGCCGGTTCGTCAGACAGCACCTGACGCACTTTCTCGACCAGCAGGCGGTCGCGCCGGTAGGGGCGCACGGTCAGCAACAGAGCCCGTTGCAGCATGCGCTGCAGGGCTGCCTCGTCGCGGCGGATGGGCAGCTGCAGGTAGCCGGCATCAAACTGCAGGCTGTTGGCCGGGGCGTTGAAGGTGGTCGGGCCGTCAAACAACACGCGGTAGCTGTTGGCATGGGGCGGTGGGGCAAAGCACAGCGTGGTGCCGGCCAGAGGGATGCGCGAATCGATCAGCCAGCAGGCCACGCCCAGCGCATTGCGCAGCACCGAGACCACGCAGAACTCGCGCAGCTCACCCAGATCACGGTGTTCGGTCAGCGTCAGGTGGGCCAGCCCGTCCTGGGTGTGCAGCGTCACCGCAATGTCATCGGTCAACAGGCGGTGGTGCCGTCCCCAGCGCTGCAGCGCCACCGCCAGGTTCGGGGCACTCAGCGAGGCGCGCACCAGCATGCCATAGCTGCCCCAGGGCAGTCGGCGGCTGAACCAGCCCAGGGCCTCGTCGTCGAGCTCGCGCATGGCTGCGGCCGACATCCATTCCATTTGTAGCGCTGTCACGCGGGCGGCCGGGTTCTTCAATTCTTCTGGCGTGATTTGTGCTGCTGAGAGGGCGGCCGACGGATCCATGCCTCGCTCTCGATAAGCCTTGACCATCGCTGCAATGAAAGCGATCGGGGTTTCGGCGCGGACGGTCTGGGCAGAGGCAGGCATGCTGGGCATTATTTTGGCAGGATTTGCAACCGGTCTGTCAGCCGCAAGTGGGGGCATGCCCGCTACGCTTGCGCCATTGCCTGCCCACCTTCAGAGGACCCCAAGCCCCATGACTGTCCTGCAAACCCAACTCAATCCCCGCTCCAGCGACTTTGCGCACAACGCCGCCGCGATGCAGTCGCTGGTCGAAGACCTGCGCACCCACCTGGAGCGAGTGGCGCAAGGCGGTGGCGAAGCCGCCCGCGCCAAGCACACGGCCCGAGGCAAGCTGCTGCCGCGCGAACGCGTACAGATGCTGCTCGACCCCGGCACGCCCTTCCTGGAAGTGGCACCGCTGGCCGCGCTGAACATGTACAACAACGACGCGCCCTGTGCGGGCGTGATCGCGGGCATTGGCCGAGTCAACGGCGTGGACTGCATGATCGTCTGCAATGACGCGACGGTGAAGGGCGGCACCTACTACCCGATGACCGTCAAGAAGCACCTGAGGGCGCAGGAGATCGCGCAGCAGAACCGCCTGCCCTGCATTTACCTGGTGGACTCGGGCGGCGCCAACCTGCCCAACCAGGACGAGGTCTTCCCGGACCGCGACCACTTCGGCCGCATCTTCTTCAACCAGGCCAACATGAGCGCGCAGGGCATCGCGCAGATCGCGGTGGTCATGGGCTCCTGCACCGCCGGGGGGGCCTATGTGCCCGCCATGAGCGACGAAACCATCATCGTCAAGAACCAGGGCACCATCTTTTTGGGCGGCCCACCGCTGGTCAAGGCCGCTACCGGCGAGGTGGTCAGCGCCGAAGACCTGGGCGGTGGCGATGTGCACACCCGCCTCTCGGGCGTGGCCGATCACCTGGCGCAAAACGACCTGCACGCGCTGTCCTTGGCTCGCCAGGCGGTCAAGAACCTGAACGCGCACAAGGCGCCCAACATCGCCACCCACACCCCCGTGCCGCCCAAGTACGACGCCAAAGAGCTCTATGGCGTGATCCCGACGGACACCCGCAAGCCCTTTGACGTGCGCGAGATCATCGCCCGCATCGTCGACGGCTCCGAGTTCGACGAATTCAAGGCCCGTTTCGGCACCACGCTGGTGTGCGGCTTTGCCCGCATCGAAGGCATGCCGGTGGGCATCATCGCCAACAACGGCATTTTGTTCAGTGAGTCGGCCTTGAAAGGCGCGCACTTCATCGAACTCTGCTGCCAGCGCAAGACGCCGCTCGTGTTCCTGCAGAACATCACCGGCTTCATGGTCGGCCGCAAGTACGAAAACGAAGGCATTGCCCGCAACGGCGCCAAGATGGTCACGGCCGTGGCCACCGCTGCAGTGCCCAAGTTCACCATCATCATTGGCGGCAGCTTTGGCGCAGGCAACTACGGCATGTGCGGCCGCGCTTACTCGCCACGATTCCTCTGGATGTGGCCGAACGCACGCATCTCCGTCATGGGCGGCGAGCAGGCGGCCAGCGTGCTGGCCACCGTCAAGCGCGACGGCATCGAAGCCAAGGGCGGTCAGTGGAGCATGGAGGAAGAAGAAGCCTTCAAAGCCCCGATCAAACAACAGTACGAAGACCAGGGTCACCCCTACTACGCGACCGCCCGCATCTGGGACGACGGTGTGATCGACCCGGCCGACACGCGCCGCTTGCTGGCGCTGGGCTTGAGCGCATCGCTGAATGCGCCGATCCCTGAGACGAAGTTCGGCCTGTTCCGCATGTAAGGAGTTCATGATGTACCAGACCCTCGAAATCGAACGCCAAGGCCGTGTGGCCACCGTGTGGATGAACCGCCCGGACGTGCACAACGCCTTTGACGAAACCCTGATCGCCGAACTCACCGCCGCCTGCGAAGCGCTGGATGCAGATGCCAGCGTGCGCGTGGTGGTGCTGGCCGGACGCGGCAAAAGTTTTTCCGCCGGTGCCGACCTGAACTGGATGAAGCGCGCCGCACAAAACGGCGTGGAAGACAACCTGCGCGACGCGCGTGCACTGGCGCGCATGCTGCGCGTGCTGGCCGAAATGAAGAAGCCCACCATTGCCCGCGTGCAAGGTGCGGCGCTGGGTGGTGGCACGGGCCTCACGGCCGCTTGCGACATCGCGGTGGCCTCGACCAAGGCGGTGTTTGCGACGTCTGAAGTCAAGTTCGGCATCATTCCCGCGGCCATCAGCCCCTACGTGGTGCGGGCCATCGGCGCGCGCCAGAGCTACCGCTACTTCCAGTCGGCCGAGCGCATCGATGCCCAGCGCGCCCGCGAATTGGGCCTGGTGCATGAGGCCGTCGAGCCCGAGCGGCTGGATGCCAAGGTGCAGGAGATCGTGGATGCCCTGATCCAGGGCGGCCCGCTGTCGCAGGCCGCCGCCAAGGATCTGATCCGCGCGGTAGACAACAAACCCATCGACGACGCCGTGGTCGAAGACACGGCACAGCGCATCGCGCAGCTGCGCGCCACCCCCGAAGCCCAGGACGGCTTGTCGGCATTCCTCGACAAGCGTCAACCCGGCTGGCTGGCCTGAGGAGCACAGAACATGTTCAAGAAAATTCTGATTGCGAACCGTGGCGAAATCGCCTGCCGTGTCGCCGCCACGGCCCGCCGCATGGGCATCCAAACCGTGGCCGTGTATTCCGACGCCGACGCCCGCGCCAAGCATGTGCAGGCCTGCGACGAAGCCGTGCATGTGGGGGGCTCTGCGCCCAAGGACAGCTACCTGCAGTGGCAGCGCATCCTCGATGCGGCCAAGGCCACGGGCGCCGAAGCCATCCATCCGGGCTATGGCTTTCTGAGCGAGAACGAGGCTTTCGCCAAGGCCTGTGCCGAAGCAGGCCTGGTCTTCATCGGCCCGCCCGCCTCGGCCATCCTGGCCATGGGCCTGAAGGCCGAGTCCAAGCAGCTGATGGAAAAGGCCGGCGTGCCGCTGGTGCCCGGCTACCACGGCAGCAACCAGGACCCGGCCCTGCTGCAGGCCGAGGCGGATCGCATCGGCTATCCGGTGCTGATCAAGGCCAGTGCCGGGGGCGGTGGCAAGGGCATGCGCGCGGTCGAGAAGTCGGCCGACTTCATGGCCGCACTCGAATCCTGCAAGCGCGAAGCCATCAACAGTTTTGGCAGTGACGCGGTGCTGATCGAAAAATACGTGCAGCGCCCACGCCACATCGAGATCCAGGTGTTTGGCGACACCCATGGCAACTGCGTGTACCTGTTCGAGCGCGACTGCTCGGTGCAGCGCCGCCACCAGAAGGTGCTCGAAGAAGCCCCCGCCCCCGGCATGACGCCCGAGCTGCGCCAGCAGATGGGCCTGGCGGCCGTGGCGGCCGCCAAGGCCGTCAACTATGTGGGCGCAGGCACGGTGGAGTTCATCGTCGAGCAGGCCGCCTACGACCAGCCCGAGTCCATGCGTTTCTATTTCATGGAAATGAACACGCGCCTGCAGGTCGAGCACCCGGTGACCGAGGCCATCACCGGCCTGGACCTGGTCGAGTGGCAGCTGCGCGTGGCCAGTGGCGAGCCGCTGCCCTTGCAGCAGGAGCAGATCCGCATGCGGGGCCACGCGATCGAGGCCCGCATCTGCGCCGAAAATCCGGACAATAATTTCCTCCCCGCCACAGGCACGCTGGCCGTGTACCGCAAGCCGCAGGCCGTGAGCTTTGAACGGGGCAATGTGCGCTTTGACGACGGCGTGCGCGAAGGTGACACCATCAGCCCTTTCTACGACTCCATGGTGGCCAAGCTGATCGTGCACGGCGACACGCGCGAGCAGGCGCTGGCCCGCCTCGACACGGCGCTTGCGCAGACGCACATCGTGGGCCTGAACACCAATGTGCAGTTCCTGCGTCATGTGGTGCGCAGCGATGCGTTCGCCACGGCCAAGCTCGACACCGCGCTGATCCAGCGCGAGAGCGATGTCCTGTTCAAGCAGGACCCGGTGGGCGTGCAGGCCGCTGCGGCTGCCGTGGTGGCGCACACGCTGGCGGCCGAGCAGGCGCTGTCAGGCACCGATCCCTTCAGCCGCCGCGATGGCTGGCAGTCCCACGGCATCACGCGCCGTCGCTTTGAGTTGGACTACACAGGCGAGACGCTTCAGGCCTTGCTCAGCTACGGCCGCGATGGCCTGAGCCTGCAAGTTGGCGAGGGGGCACCGTCGCCGCTGACATTCACAGCTCAGGGTGATGGCCTCTGGGTTCAACACGCCGAACGTTTGCACAGCACGGTGCACTGGCAGGGCGAAGTCGCGCATGTCTTCACGCCGCGTGGCGCCACCCGCATCAGTCTGCTCGACCCACTGGCTCATGCGGGCGAGGCCTCTACCGAAGGCGGGCGCCTGACCGCTCCGATGCCGGGTAAGGTAGTGTCTTTTGCCGTGAAAGCGGGCGACAAGGTCAAGGCGGGCCAACCGCTGGCCGTGATGGAAGCGATGAAGATGGAACACACCATCGCCGCCCCGCACGACGGCACCGTGGCCGAGTTGTTGTACGCCTCTGGCGATCAGGTCACCGAAGGCGCAGAACTGCTCAAGCTGCAGGCGGCCTGACCCGGCCTCGTACCTGGCCGGGCGACTGTCACAATCCGTGCATGAACATCACCGTCTGTTTCGACAAGCTCGACCCCGCTCCATGGGTGCAGGGGGTACAGGCTGCATTGCCCCAGGCCCGGGTGAGTGCCTGGTCGCCCGGCGCACCGCAGGCCGATCTCGCCATCGTTTGGGCACCGCCTCAGCAGTTCATTGACGAGCAGCCTGGGCTGCAAGCCCTGTTCAACATCGGTGCCGGTGTGGACGCACTGCTCAAGCTGCGCTTGCCCGCTGGCCTGAAGGTGGTGCGTCTTGACGATGCCGGCATGTCGGTGCAGATGGCTGAATACGTGTGTCACACCGTGATCCGGCACTTTCGCGAATTCGACACTTACGGCGCCGACACGCAGATGGGCAAATGGTCTTACCGCAAGCCGCGCAGCCGTGCTGACTTTGCCGTGGGCGTGATGGGTCTGGGCGTGCTGGGTGAGCGCGTGGCCAAAGCCCTGCAGGTCTTCGAGTTTCCGGTCAACGGCTACAGCCGCAGCCCCAAACAGATCGCGGATGTGCGCAGCTTTGCCGGGCCCGGGCAACTGGGCGAATTTTTGCAGGCCACCCGCGTCCTGGTGAACCTGATGCCGCTCACGCCCGAGACCGAAGACATCCTTAATCGCGCCACGCTCTCGCAGCTGCAGCGTGGCGGCTACCTCATCAACGTCGCCCGTGGGCGCCACCTGGTCGAGGAGGACCTGATCGCCCTCATCGACGAAGGCCATCTGGCCGGGGCCACGCTCGACGTTTTCCGTACCGAACCCCTGCCGTCAGAACACCCGTTCTGGCGCCACCCGAAAATCACCGTCACACCGCACACTTCGGCGCGCACCCTGCGCGAGGAAAGCATCGCGCAGATCGTGGGCAAAATCCTGGCCCTGCAGCGCGGCGAACCCATCCGGGGTGTGGTCGACCCTCAGCGCGGTTATTGAAAGTTTCACCATGTCCCTGCCTTCCCGAGTTCGCCTCATCGATGTCGGCCCGCGCGATGGCCTGCAAAACGAAAAGCAACCCGTGCCCGCCGCGGTCAAGATCGAGCTGGTGCACCGACTGCAGGCCACGGGTCTGAAGGAAATCGAAGTCACCAGTTATGTGTCGCCCAAATGGGTGCCGCAGATGGCCGACAACCATGAGGTCATGTCGGGCATGAGGCGCCAGAGCGGTGTGCGCTATTCGGTACTCACGCCTAACCTCAAGGGCTACGAGGCTGCAGTGCTCGACCGGCCTGACGAGATCGTGGTGTTTGGTGCCGCCAGCGAGGCCTTCAGCCAGAAAAACATCAATTGTTCGATGGCCGAGAGCATCGAGCGATTTGCCCCGGTGGTCGAAGCCGCGCTGGCCGCAGGCATTGCCGTGCGCGGCGCCATGAGCTGCACTGTCGGATGCCCTTATGAAGGCGAGATCGCCCCTGAGCGCGTGGCCTATCTGGCCGGGCTGATGAAGCAGATCGGTGTGCAACGCGTGGATGTGGCCGACACCATCGGGGTGGGCACGCCGCTCAAGGTGCAACGCGCCCTCGAAGCCACGCTGCAGCATTACGACATCGACCACATCAGTGGCCACTTTCACGACACCTACGGCCAGGCGCTCTCCAACACGCTGGCGGCCCTTCAGATGGGCGTCTGGAACTTCCAGTCGTCTGTCGCCGGCCTCGGCGGTTGCCCCTACGCCAAGGGTGCCACCGGCAATGTCTCGACTGAAGACGTGGTGTACCTGCTGCACGGCATGGGCATCGAGACGGGGATCGACCTGGACCTGCTGGTCGATGCCGGCGCCTTCATCAGTGGCCAGCTGGGCCGCCAGCCCAACTCGCGCGTGGCCACGGCCCTGCTCAACAAACGCGCTGGCTGACGCCTGTGCGGTTCAGGACAGGCGCTGGCGCCGTGCGAAGCGCACCACGGAGACGCCGGCTCTGGCCTGGCGCACCGAGGGCATGACCAGCACACAGTCGTCATAGGGTGTGGTCACCGCCTCGCCGTCGTTGTCGCCAATCACCGTGCCGGCCATGGCAATGCATTCCAGTCCGGTGAAGGCTTCGGTGAAGCGGAATTTTTCGCTGCGTGCCACCACCGGCCCGGTCACTTCCAGTGCCCATTGCTCCGGGGCGTCGGCCTGTTTCCAGCCGGGCAGGGCAGCCTGAAGGTCGTCAGCCCCTACGGCACCAGACACTTCCAGAAAGCGGGCGCACATGTCGCGCGCCACATCGCGGCTGGCCAGGTCCCCGTGAAAGCCGCACTCGATGAGCAGCGATCGGGTGTCGGGCGCCTGAGCGTCGGGCAGGCCGAAGCGGCCGTAGTCGCGCATGCGCACGCCATCCTTGTGGCCTGCATCCACCACGATGTGCACCGGGTTGGCCAGCTGCCTCGCCAGCGCCAGGTTGCGCGGCTGGATACCGGTCAGCAGCAGCGGTGCCCCAGGCTCGTGCATGGAGTGCAGGTCCAGCAGCCAGTCGGCCTGTCGCACCCAGGGCGCCAGCGTGGCCACGCGCTGGCGCTCCAGTGTGCGGGGCTCGGCGATGCGCTCGTCCATCCACTGGCGGTTCATGTCTTCATCCACGAAGCGCGAAGCGTCGTGGTTGGACGCATCAAAGCGCTCGAACGCGGCCAGATTGGCGAACATCAGGGTCAGCTTGCCTGCCGCAGGACGCACACCGGCTTCGAGCAGACCCTTGAGGGCCCAGGCGCCGCACAGCTCGTTGCCGTGGATGAGGGCGCTGATCAGCACATGTCGCCCGGGCCGGTCTGAGTCGAAATGCCAGACGCCTTCGGTGCCGGTATTGCCCTGGCGCCACACCGAGATGTCGGGGCAGGGCAGTTCGAATTTCAGGGCTTTCATTCGCGGATCTTTGCAAAGTCGACGATGCGCTGGTACTTGGCGGTTTCGTCACGCAGGAATTTGTTCATGTCGACCGCACCCTGGGCCACCGCTGAACCCGAGGCTTCGAGCTTGCTGCGCAGCTCGGGGTTTTGAAGTGCATCGGCCAGACCTTTTTTGAGCTTGGCGGTCACCGCATCGGGCAGCTTGCCCGGACCCATCAGCACAAACCAGGTGCTGATGTCGGTGTTTTTGAGCGCGGGGTGCTCGGCCAGTGCGGGGATCTCCGGGGTCACCCTGGAGCGGTTCTTTTCGGTGGTGCCCAGGGCCACGACCTTGCCGCTGCGGATGTGGGGCAGGCCGCTGGAGAGCACAAATACGCCGAACTCCAGGGTGTTGCCCACCAGGTCGTTGGTCAGCGGGGCCACGCCGCGGTAAGGGATGTGGGTCATGAAAATGCCCGCCTGCTCCTTGATCATTTCACCGGCCAGGTGCAGCGAGGTGCCCACGCCCGAGCTGCCGTAGCTGAAGCGGCCGGGGTTGGATTTGGTCAGCTTGATGAATTCATCGGCTGTCTTCACGCCCATCTTGGGTGAGGCCACGAGCACCAGTGGCTGGGAGGCGATCAGGCCGATCGGGGTGAAGTCCTGCCAGCTGTACTTGACGGACGGCGACACCAGGCGGTTGATCGCCACTTCATTGTTGGCGCCCACCAGCAGGGTGTAGCCGTCAGGCGCGGCATTGAGCACTTTTTGCGCACCGATGGCGCCGCCGGCGCCGCCCACGTTGTCGACCACCACGGTGGCGTTCAGGCTCTTGCCGAGGGCGGAGGCCAGCACCCGGCCGGTCAGGTCGGTGCTGCCGCCGGGCGGGTAGCCGACCACGATGGTGATGGGCTTGGAGGGGTAGTTGTCGCTCTGGGCGTGGGTCAGGGGGCTGGCCGAAAGCCAAAGGCAGGCAAGCAGTGCGGACAGGCGAAGGCGTGCAGTCGTGTTCATACAGGCATCATAGGACAGCCCTGTTGTCCGCCGCGTCACCTGCAGGGCAGGCGGTGTGTGGCGATAATTTGCAGGCAACTGGAATTGGCAAAGGACGACAGATGTGTGGTGGTGAACTTCAGGCCCGGCCGGCAGGTGTCGAGCGCGTGGCGCTCGCATTGCAGGACATGGGGCATCCGCATGCGCCCATCATGCTGGACGATGCTGCCCGCACCGCGCAGGAGGCCGCCGACGCCCTGGGCGTGCAGCTTGGGCAGATCGCCAAGAGCGTGATCTTCAAGCGCCAGAGTGACGAGACGGCCGTGCTGGTGGTGACTTCGGGGGACCGGCGCGTGGATGAAAAAAAGGTTTCGGCCCTCGTGGGCAAGGTCGGCCGCGCCGATGCCGATTTCGTCAAGGCCCGCACCGGCTTCGCCATCGGCGGGGTCTCGCCCGTGGCGCACCTGAGGCCCTCTGTTACCTTGCTCGACCAGGACCTCTGGCGCTTCGACGAGATCTGGGCGGCGGCTGGTCACCCGCACGGCGTGTTTCGCCTGCAGCCCGATGACCTGAAGCAACTCACCGGTGCGCCGGTGGCCGATGTGGTGGTGTCATCGTGAAGCTGGACCCGACCACCATGACCAACCGCCGCTGGCGCCGTGTGGCCGAAATGGCACAGCAGGCCAGCGAGGGGCCGCATGTGCCCTCGCCCTGCCAGTCGGTCTGCATCATGCACCCCGCGACCGGCTGGTGCGAAGGCTGCATGCGCACACTTGATGAAATCGCCGCCTGGAGCCGCATGGACAACTCAGCCAAATTGGCGGTCTGGGCACAGCTGCCCGAGCGTCTGGCGCAGCGTATCGCACTCGAGGACGCCCCATGAAAACCATCGCTTTTTACCTGGACTTCATCTCGCCCTATGCCTGGCTGGCTTTCCATGCCTTGCCTGAGGCCTTGCAGGGCATCAGCCACCGCGTGGTACACAAACCTGTGCTGTTTGGCGCCATGCTCAAGCACCATGGCCAGCTCGGTCCGGCAGAAATCCCGAGCAAGCGCGACTGGACCTACCGGCAGGTGCTGTGGCTGGCACGCCAGCAGGGCTGTGAGCTCAAGCTCCCGGCGATGCACCCATTCAACCCGCTGGGCCTGCTGCGTCTGGCCGTGGCCTGCGATGCCGATGGCGAGCCCAACCGTTTTGTCTGCGAGCACGTGTTCCGCCACGTCTGGTGCAGTGGTGAGGATGCTGCCGATGCCACCCGCCTGGAGGGACTCACCCGACAGCTGCAGCCACTGCGCGATCCAGCCAGCCCCGAGGTCAAGCGCGACCTGCAAGCCCACACCGAAGAGGCGATAGCCCTGCGGCTGTTTGGCGTCCCCAGCTTTGTGGTCGACGACAAAGTGTTTTGGGGGCAGGATGCCTTGCCCATGCTGAGGGCGTATTTGCTGGGTGACGGGTGGTTTGACGGCCCGGACTGGAATGCCGTGCATTCCACTGGGGTGGGCATTCGCCGTCAGGCGTCGTGAGCGCTGGGAATGCTGAAGGACAGCGCCCCTGCCTGCCGCTCCCAGCGGTTCACCAGCCCGGCATAGACCACCACAATCAGCAGGTAGCCCAGCACGCTGCCCTGGGCAGCCACCCAGAAGTCCAGAGGCCAAGGGCCGATGTGCAACCCTGAACGGGCCATGAGCGCGGGCGCCACCGTGACGATGAGCCAGAAAAACAGGCAAGTCTTCGTGAGAAGACGGACCTTGCGCTGAAAGGGTGGCGACATCAGGGGCTGCATGGATTCAAGGATACCCCTAGGACAAACAGGTTTGAAGGACAAAAACCCACTGGTGTTTACCCGGGAAAACAGTCGAATTTCTCACAGTGAGGGAAGTTTTGTCCGGGTTTGTACTTGGTTTGTCAGTTTGCGTTGGGTGGCTGTCAGACAAAGGTCAGAGCCCCCTTCAAAAATCGCGCTGCGTCCCCATGTTGGGGGCTGATTTTTTGGAGACTGCTTCTATGGCAACCACTGCACCCCGTCCGATGACGGCCGAAGAGAAGAAGGTGATTTTTGCCTCTTCTCTGGGTACCGTCTTTGAATGGTACGACTTCTACCTGTACGGTTCGCTGGCGGCCATCATCGCCAAGCAATTCTTTGCTGGCCTTGATCCCAACGCTGCTTTCATTTTCGCGCTGCTCGCCTTCGCAGCCGGCTTCATCGTGCGTCCTTTTGGCGCCCTGGTGTTCGGCCGTCTGGGCGACATGATCGGCCGCAAGTACACCTTTCTTGTGACCATCCTGCTGATGGGCTTGTCCACTTTCATCGTGGGTATCCTGCCCAACTACGCCAGCATCGGCGTGGCCGCTCCGATCATCCTGATCGTCCTCCGCATGCTCCAGGGCTTGGCCCTGGGCGGTGAGTACGGCGGTGCAGCCACCTACGTGGCCGAGCATGCTCCTCACGGCAAGCGCGGTGCTTACACCGCCTGGATCCAGACCACGGCTACGCTGGGTCTGTTCCTGTCGCTGATGGTGATCCTGGGCACCCGTACCGCCATTGGTGAAGCCGCCTTCGCCGATTGGGGTTGGCGTGTGCCGTTCATCGTTTCCATCTTGCTGCTGGGCATTTCTGTCTGGATCCGGATGTCGATGAACGAATCTCCGGCCTTCCAGAAGATGAAGTCCGAGGGCAAGACCTCCAAGGCCCCCCTGGCTGAATCCTTTGGTCAGTGGAAAAACCTCAAGATCGTGCTGCTGGCCCTGTTCGGTCTGGTCGCAGGTCAAGCCGTGGTCTGGTACTCCGGTCAGTTCTATGCGCTGTTCTTCCTGACCAGTGTGTTGAAAGTGGACGGTGCTACTGCCAACCTGCTGGTAGCCGCTTCCTTGGTCATCGGTACACCTTTCTTCGTGATCTTCGGCTCCCTGTCTGACAAGATCGGCCGCAAGCCCATCATCCTGGCCGGCATGCTGCTGGCCGTGGTGACCTACTTCCCGCTGTTCAAGATGCTGACCGAAGCCGCCAACCCGGATCTGGCCAAGGCACAGAAGTCTGCACAGGTGTCCGTGACTGCTGCTGCAGGTGACTGTTCCTTCCAGGGTAACCCGGTGGCTCGCGAGATCGACTTCACCAAGTCTTGCGACATCGCCAAGCGCTTCCTGGCCCAGCAGTCGGTGAGCTACAGCAACATCACTGCAACAGAAGCTGGTCCGGCCAAAATCAAAATTGGCGACAAGGAAATCGTGGCCCCTGTGGCCAAGGTTGAAAACGCCAAGTTCACCGCCGACAGCGTGGCAGCCATTGCCGCCTTCAAGAAGGAAGTTTCCGAAGCCCTGAAGGAAGCTGGTTACCCCGCCAAGGCCGATCCGGCCAAGGTGGACAAGGTGACCATCATCATCATCCTCTCGATCCTGGTGATCTACGTGACCATGGTGTACGGCCCGATCGCCGCCATGCTGGTGGAACTCTTCCCGACACGCATCCGCTATACCTCCATGTCGCTGCCGTATCACATCGGTAACGGCTGGTTCGGTGGTCTGATGCCGACCATTGCCTTCGCCATGGTGGCCCAGAACGGTGACATGTACTATGGCCTGTGGTATCCGATCGTGATTGCAGCTGCCACCTTTGTGATCGGTCTGCTGTTTGTTCGCGACACCAAGGACGTGGATATTTACGCTGAAGATTGAATCCCTCAGGATTCGAGGCTGTAAGCAACCCGGGGTGACTCGGGTGCTACATTCAGGCCCTCCCCTCTGTGGAGGGCCTTTTTATTTTGTATTTCTGGAGATAGAGACATGTGGAAAATCGTTGTGGGCTTCATCGTTTTTGCCGCTGCAGCCCTGTACATGATCAACCAAGGTGGTGACATCGATATGGGTGGCGAAAAGCACAGCATCGATGCCCACGGTCCTGCACACGACGCATCGGCGCCGGCCAGCGCCCCTGCTGAAGCCCCCGCCTCGGACGCCAGCGCCGCCAAGTGATCCTGCCAGGCCACTGCGCCTGAGCCCGTGACTGACAAAGGCCACGCGGATGCGTGGCCTTTGCTTTTGGCGGCATGCCCTTGGTCTGCGGGACCCTAGAATGTTTGGCCTCACCCTGAAAAGCCCGACATGTCCCAAGGTCTCATCCGCATCCGTGGCGCCCGCCAGCACAACCTCAAGAACCTCGACCTCGACATCCGCACCGGCGAGCTCACGGTGGTCACCGGCCCCAGCGGCTCGGGCAAGTCGAGCCTGGTGTTCGATACGCTCTACGCCGAAGGCCAGCGGCGCTATGTGGAGACCTTCAGCGCCTACGCCCGCCAGTTCCTGGACCGCATGGACAAGCCGGCGGTCGACAAGGTCGAGGGTGTGCCGCCCGCGATCGCCATCGACCAGACCAACCCGGTGCGCAGTTCGCGCTCCACGGTTGGCACGATGACCGAGCTCAACGACCACCTCAAGCTGCTGTTCGCCCGCCTGGGCCAGCTGTTTGACAAGGACACGGCGCAGCCGGTGCGCCACGACAGCCCCGAGACGATTTACGCCGAGTTGCAGCGCTGTGCGGCCAAGGCGGGTGACCCGCGCATGTACCTGACTTTCCCTGTGGAATTGCCGTCCAACACCACGGCCGAGCAGGTCGAGCAGTGGCTGTCGGCCAGCGGCTTCACCAAGGTGCAGGCTGAGCGCGAAGTGGCCACGCCCACCGGCCCGCGCAAAGTGCTGGATGTGGTGGCCGACCGGTTCCGTTTGGCCAATGCCGAAAAGGCCCGGGTGGTCGAAGCCATCGAGGTGGCATTGAAGCGTGGATCCGGGCGCTTGAATGTTTATGTGGAAAGCGATGCCGGCTCTGACATGTGGCGCTTCTCCACCGGCCTGCATTGCCCCGACAGCGACCAGCGCTACACCGACCCGATCCCGTCGATGTTCTCGTTCAATTCGGCCGTGGGCGCCTGCCAGGCCTGTCGCGGCTTTGGCCGGGTGATCGGGGTGGATTACGGGCTGGTGATTCCCAACGACAAGCTGACTTTGCGTGCCGGGGCGATCAAGACGATCCAGACCCCCGCCTGGCAGGAGTGCCAGGACGACTTGATGCGCCACGCCGAAGCGGCGGGTATCCCGCGCGACACGCCCTGGGCCAAGCTGACCGACGCGCAAAAGGACTGGGTGATCAAAGGCTCGCCGAACTGGAACGGCAAGTGGAACCAGCAGTGGTATGGCATTGCACGCTTCTTCGAGTACCTGGAGAGCAAGGCCTACAAGATGCACATCCGGGTCCTGTTGTCGAAGTACCGCAGCTACACCGAGTGTCCTTCCTGCAGTGGCGCGCGCCTTAAGACCGAGAGTTTGTTGTGGCGCATCGGGACCAAGGAGGAAGCCGATGCGGTGCTGGAGCCAGCCAAGCGGTTCATGCCTACCGGAGTGAAGTGGACCCGCGCGCAGCTGGAAGCGCTGCCTGGTTTGTCTTTGCACGACATGATGCTGATGCCGCTGGAGCGACTGAGGCGTTTTTTTGCGTTGGTTTCTGAGCGTGCGAATGTCGGGGAGGCCTCTTCGGGGGCTGGCCCGGACTCCTCATGCTGCGGGGGTACGCAGAAATCGTCGCCCGGGCCAGCCCCCGAAGAGGCCATGGGAGATAACGAGCCACTACAGAGGCTTGGTGCGGAGCGGGGCGTGGGCGACGATGTGTGGCGCGAAGCGACTTCTGAGGAGCCCGCGCCCCGCTCCGCACCAAGCCGGCCCACAACGGAGGCAGAGTCCGCCGAACATAAGGCTTTGGCGTTGCTGCTCGAAGAAATCACCACCCGCCTCAAATACCTGTGTGACGTCGGCATAGGCTACCTCACCCTCGACCGCCAGAGCCGCACCCTGAGCGGCGGCGAAGTCCAGCGCATCAACCTCACCACTGCGCTTGGCACCAGCCTGGTCAACACCCTGTTTGTGCTCGACGAACCCAGCATCGGCCTACACCCGCGCGACATGAACCGCATCACCCAGGCCATGCAGCGCTTGCGCGATGCGGGCAACACCCTGGTGGTGGTCGAGCACGACCCGGCCGTCATGTTCGCCGCCGACCGGATGATCGACATGGGCCCCGGCCCTGGCGAACGCGGTGGGCAAATCGTGTTTGACGGCACCACCGATGCATTGCGCCGCGCCGACACCCTGACGGGCGCCTACCTGGGCGGGCGCAAACAGGTTGGCCTCGGCTTCAAGCGCATGGTCACCGACAGCACGCCGCGACTGATCCTGGAAGGCGCGCGCGAGCACAACCTGCAAAACATCTCCGTCGACTTCCCGCTGCAGCGCCTGGTCACCGTGACCGGTGTCAGCGGTTCGGGCAAGTCCACGCTCATTCAGGACGTGCTGGCGCCGGCGCTCATGCGCCACTTTGGCAAGGCCACCGAAAGCCCTGGCGCACATGAGCGCCTGCTGGGTGCCGACCACCTGAGCGATGTGGTGTTTGTGGACCAGTCACCCATCGGAAAAACGGCACGCTCGAATCCGGTCAGCTATGTGGGCGCCTGGGACGCGATCCGCGAAATCTTTGCCACCACGCCCGAAGCGCGCCAGCGTGGCTACACCGCTGCCAAGTTCAGCTTCAACAGCGGCGACGGCCGTTGCCCCACCTGCGGCGGCTCGGGCTTCGAGCATGTGGAGATGCAGTTCCTGAGTGACGTGTACCTGCGTTGCCCCGATTGCGATGGCAAGCGCTACCGCCCCGAGATTCTGGAGATCAAGATCGAGCGTCAGGCCATCGGCGGACAGCCTCGTTTGCTGAATGTCGCCGACATCCTCGAACTCACCGTCAGCGAAGCCGCCGCCCTGTTCGCCCAGGACCGCGAAGTCATCCGCGCCCTGCAGCCCATCGTCGACGTGGGTCTCGAATACGTGCGCCTGGGCCAGCCCGTGCCCACGCTTAGTGGTGGCGAGGCGCAGCGCCTCAAGCTCGCCGGCTTCCTGGCCGAAGCCGCCAAGACCGCCAGCAACAGTCGCCAGAGCCTGGCGCGCAAGGGCACGCTCTTCCTGTTCGACGAGCCGACCACCGGCCTGCACTTCGACGACATCGCCAAGCTCATGCGGGCGTTGCGTAAGCTGCTCGAAGCGGGGCATTCGCTCATCGTCATCGAACACAACCTGGACGTCATCCGGGCCAGCGACTGGCTGATTGACCTTGGCCCCGAAGGCGGCGAGGGTGGCGGTCTGGTGGTGGCCGAAGGCACGCCCGAAGACGTGCGCCTGCACCCGACTTCGCACACGGGGGCGGCTTTGCGCGACTATGCCGAGTCCATGGGAGAGGTGTTGGCGGTGAACGAGGCCAGGGCCCCCTTGCTGTCGTTCCCGAAAAAGTGGAAATCCATGGATCCTCGGGTCAAGCCCGAGGATGACAAGAAGGTGGACGCCATCCAGATCGTCAACGCCAAGGAACACAACCTCAAGAACCTGAGCGTCAACATCCCCCGCGGTCAGTTCAACGTCATCACCGGCGTCAGCGGCTCCGGCAAATCCACACTCGCCTTCGACATCCTTTTCAACGAAGGTCAGAGGCGCTACCTGGAAAGCCTCAACGCCTACGCCCGCAGTATCGTGCAGCCCGCAGGCCGCCCCGAGGTGGATGCCGTCTATGGCATCCCGCCCACCGTGGCCATCGAGCAGCGCCTCTCGCGCGGCGGTCGCAAATCCACCGTCGGCACCACCACCGAGGTATGGCACTTCCTGCGCCTGCTCTACGTCAAGCTGGGCATCCAGCACTGCGTGCACGACGACACGCCGGTGCAGCCGCAGACGCCCGACAGCATCGCCGCCCAGCTCATGACCCGGTTCAAGGGCCAGCACATCGGCCTGCTGGCACCGCTGGTGGTCAACCGCAAGGGCGTCTACACCGAGCTGGCCGACTGGGCGCGCCCACGCGGCTACACCCACCTGCGCGTTGATGGCGAGTTTTTGCCGACCACAGGCTTCCCGCGCATCGATCGCTTCAAGGAACACACCATTGAGTTGCCGGTGGCCAGCCTCGATGTGTTGCCCGCGCAGGAAACCGCCTTGCGCCAGGCGCTCAGGACCGCGCTCGAACACGGCAAGGGCGTGGTGCATGTGCTCAGCCACCTCGATGGCCTCCAGGACGCGATGGAGCAGGGCGCTTCCACCGCCCGCATCGGCCAGCACCGCGTATTTTCCACCCTGCGGGCCTGTCCGGCCTGCGCGACTTCGTATGCCGAACTCGATCCGCGCCTGTTCTCCTACAACAGCAAGCACGGCTGGTGCCCTGACTGCGTGGGCACCGGCGTCAAGCTGACCAAGGAGCAGCGTAAGGCCTTTGACGATTCGGTGCGTGACGACAAGGACAAGGGCCGTGAGCAGACCTTTGCCGAGCCCGAAGTTGAAGACGTGACCGACACCGTTTGCCCGGGCTGCGAAGGCACCCGCTTGAACGCCACCGCCCGCGCCGTCAAGCTACATGGGGCTGGTCACCAGGCCTGGCGCATCACCGACATCGCGCGCCTGTCGGTGACCGATGTGCGCCGCTGGGTCGAGGCCCTTCAGCTGTCTGGCCGCGAAGCCGATATTGCCCGTGACCTGATTCCTGAAATCAAGAGCCGCCTGGAGTTCCTCGAAGAAGTGGGCCTGGGTTACCTCACGCTGGACCGTGGTGCCCCCACGCTCAGCGGTGGCGAGGCCCAGCGCATCCGCCTGGCCGCGCAGCTGGGCAGCAACCTGCAGGGCGTGTGCTACGTGCTCGACGAACCCACCATCGGCCTGCACGCACGCGACAACCAGATCCTGCTGAACGCCCTGCACAAGCTGGGCGACAAGGGCAACACCCTGGTGGTGGTCGAACACGACGAGGACACCATCCGCCGTGCCGACCACATCATCGACATCGGCCCCAGTGCCGGAAAGCGCGGCGGTCGCCTCATTGCCGAAGGCACGGCCGATGACATTTCTGCTGCGGCGGACTCTCAGACTGGTCGCTATCTGCTGCATGCGATGAAGCACCCGCTGCAACCCAGGCGGTTTGTGGCGGAGCCGGTTGTTCCTGGTCATTCCCGACTGGATCGGGAATCCGTGGATCCTCGGGTCAAGCCCGAGGATGACAGTGGAGTGACCGCAGCGCAAAACACGGCTCTCCATTGGCTCACGCTGAACGGCGCCATGCTGCACAACCTGCAGGACGTCGACGTTGAAGTGCCGCTCAAACGCCTGGTCGCCATCACCGGCGTGAGTGGCTCGGGCAAGTCCACGCTGGCGCGCGATGTGCTGCTGACCAATGTCCAGGCGCTGGTGCAGCAACGCAGCACCGCCGCCGGTCGCAGCGCGCAAGACAAGGGCCAGCGCGTGCCCCTGACCGGCTGCAGCGATGTGCAGGGTTTCGAGGCCATCGACCGCGTGCTCGAAGTCGACCAGACGCCCATCGGCAAAACGCCGCGCTCGTGCCCGGCCACCTACATCGGCTTCTGGGACACCATCCGCAAGCTGTTTGCAGAAACCCTCGAAGCGAAGGCACGCGGCTATGGGCCGGGGCGCTTTTCCTTCAACACCGGCGAAGGCCGCTGCCCCAGCTGCGAAGGCCAGGGCATGCGCACCATCGAGATGAGCTTTTTGCCCGATGTGAAGGTGCCTTGCGAGACTTGCCATGGCGCGCGTTTCAACCCCGAGACGCTGGCCGTCAGCTGGCGTGGCAAGAGCATTGGCGATGTGCTGCAGATGGAGGTCGACGAAGCCGTCGAATTCTTCGCCAGCATGCCCAGCATCGCGCACCCGTTGCAGCTGCTCAAGGACGTGGGTCTGGGCTACCTCACGCTGGGACAGCCTTCACCGACGCTGAGCGGCGGCGAGGCGCAGCGCATCAAGCTCGTGACCGAACTCACCAAGGTGCGCGACGAAGTGGGCAAGCGCGGGCAGAAGGCGCCGCACACCCTTTATGTGCTGGACGAGCCCACCGTGGGCCTGCACATGGCCGATGTGGACAAGCTCATCCGTGTGTTGCACCGCCTGGTGGGCGCAGGGCACAGCGTGTTGGTGATCGAGCACGACCTGGACGTGATTGCCGAAGCCGACTGGGTCATCGACCTCGGTCCCGAAGGGGGCAATGCGGGCGGGCAGATTGTGGCGGCAGGCACGCCGGAAGACCTGGTGCGCCTGGGCACGCACACGGGCCAGGCGCTGGGGCCGGTGCTGGCGCGGACCTGAATCAGGCCTGGCCCAGGCGCCACAGCGAGGTGACTTCGGCCGAGCGAGCCGCATGCAGCGGGTCACTCGCGTCCTGTGCCTTGGCATGCCGGGGGCGGGTGTCCAGACGGTCCAGCAACTGCAGGCCGGCGTTTTCGATCCAGCCCAGCAGCTCGGCGCGTGAACGCAGTCCCAGGTGTTCCGCCAGGTCCGACAGGATCAGCCAGCCTTCCCCCTGGTCGCACAGGTGCGCTGCCAGCCCGGCCAGGAAGCCGCGCAGCATGGCGCTGTCTTCGTCGTACACCGCCTGCTCCAGCACTGAATGGGGTTTGGCCGGCAACCAGGGCGGGTTGCAGACGATCAATGCGGCCTGGCCTGGGGGGAAGAGGTCGGTTTGCAAAAGATCCACCCGATCGGCCAGTCCCAGGCGCTGCAGGTTGTCGCGGGCACAGGCCAGGGCGCGGGGCGACAGGTCGGTGGCCACCACACGGGGTACGCCACGGCGCGCGAGCACGGCCGAGAGCACGCCGGTGCCCACGCCCAGGTCAAACGCCACAGGGCAGTGGGTCAAGGCCGCAGGCAGTGGGGCTTGCGCCACCAGGTCCACATACTCGCCGCGCACGGGCGAAAACACGCCGTGGTGTGGGTGTATCCGCGCGCCTTCCAACGCCTGGATGGGGACGCCCTTCTTGCGCCACTCGTGCGCACCAATCAGGCCCTGCAGGCTGCGCACAGACAGCACGCGGTTTTGGCCATCGGGCGGCCCCCAGGCTTCGGTGCAGGCCTGCAGCACGTCGGGTGCGCGCTTCAAGGCGATGCTGTAGGCGCCATCGACCTCGATCAGCAACTGGCCCAGGATGCGCACCCGCAGGGCCTGTGCCTTGCGGTGCTGTTCAAAGCCTTCGGCTGCGGTCGCGGGGGGCGCTGTTTTCTTGCGGACTGCTGCCGCATCCATGCGTTGCGACATGGCCTGCAAAAGCTGGCGGGCGTGCTGAAAGTCCCCGCGCCAGAGCAGGCCGGTGCCGGCACTGGCCAGGCGGTAAGCGGTGTCGGCGTCCAGCTCGCGCGCGGTCTGCATGCGGCTGGGTACACGTGCGCCGCTGTCGGCCTGCCAGAGGGCGCGGCGTTCCGAGCCGTCTTCCTGCCATGCGATGTGCTGTGCGTTCACCCGCGGCCCCTGAGCAGGTGCCTGGCCACTTCGGCAAAGCCCGCGCCGCGCTCTGCCTGCGTGATGTGGCGGGGCGGGTGAGAGAGCTGGGCCTCGAAGCGGCGGATGTTGGCCACGCCCACGCTGTGAACAAAGTGCCGGAACATCACCTGGTCGTTGGTCGAATCACCCACATAGGCCCAGCGCTCCAGTTCCGCATCCAGATCGCGGCCCCAGAGTTCGTGCACGATCCAGCGGGCGCCCGCCAGTTTGTCGTGCTCGCCATACCAGCCATTGATGTGGATGCTGCTGACGGTGGCGGTCATGCCTTCGGATTGCATGCGCTGTACGACCGCGTCGATCTGTGCTGGGGGCAGCTGCGTGAATTCGCTGTGGTCGATGGCGATGTCGGTCTCGCGCCCCGCGCTGTCCTGCGCCCGGCGGGCGCCAGGCACCTCGCGCTCGATGCGCGAGAGCACCTGTTGCATGCGCTCGAAGTTCGCTTCGCGGGTGCTGGGATCCTGCTGGTAGAGCTTGCGCAACGGCTGACCGTCTTGATGGACCAGTGCGACCGCACCGTTTTCGGCCACGATGGCGTCCACGGGCCAGCTTTGCGCAAAGGGTTCGCTCCAGCCCACCGGGCGCCCGGTGACGGGCACCACATGCAGGCCGGCGGCTTTCAGATCAGCCAGGGCCTGCAGTGCATCCGGGGTGATCGCGCCATCGGTCGTCAGCGTGTCGTCGATGTCGGTGAAGACACCGAGGAGCTTGCCGGGTTGCCAATCGACCAGAGGGCGCATGGGAGCTCAGCCTGCCGAGCCTAGGGCCAGCCCTGCATGCTCGCGCAGCGGGTGGAAGTGGATCTTGGGAAAGCGCTCCTGCGCCAGGCGCACGTCGTAGGGGCTGGTGCACAGGTAGGCGAGGGTGCCGGCCGCGTCCATGGCAAGGCGCTGAGGGTAGGTGTTGGTGAACTCGCGCAGGTCCTGGGCGTTGTCGGCGGTGATCCAGCGCGCGCCGGTGTACTGACAGTTCTCCAGCCGCACGTCGCAGTCGTATTCGGTTTTCAGGCGGTGCTGCACCACCTCAAACTGCAGCTGGCCCACGGCGCCGAGCAGCATGGGGCCGCCAACTTCGGGTTTGAACACCTGGATGGCGCCTTCTTCACCGAGCTGGTCCAGGCCCTGCTGCAGCTGTTTGGTGCGCAGCGGGTTCTTCAGGATCACGGTCATGAAGAGTTCGGGCGCGAAGAAGGGCAGGCCAGTGAACTGCAGGTTGGCGCCATCGGTGATGGTGTCGCCCAGTTGCACGCCGCCGTGGGTGGTGAAGCCGATGATGTCGCCTGCATAGGCTTCGTCGACCGCCTCGCGCCGCTGGCTCAGGAAGGTCACCACGCTGGTGGGGCGCAGCTCCTTGCCGGTGCGCTGTACCTTGAGCTTCATGCCCGGGGTGTACTTGCCCGAAGCCATGCGCACGAAGGCGATGCGGTCGCGGTGGTTGGCGTCCATGTTGGCCTGCACCTTGAAGACCACGCCCGAGAAAGCCGCGTCTTCGGGCTGGATGGTTTTTTCGACCGTTTCCTTGCCGGTGAGCAGCGTGCTCTTGCGCGGGCGCGGCGAGGGGGCCAGATCCACCAGCGCGTCCAGCACTTCCATCACGCCGAAGTTGTTCACGCCGGAGCCGAAGAACACGGGGGTCTGCTTGCCGGCCAGAAAGGCTTCGTGGTCGAAGGTGGGTGAAGCGCCGGTGGCCAGCTCCATGCTGTCCATCGCGGTCGTCCACTCGTGGCCAAAGCGTGCGGCCAGCTTGTCCTGCTCGGACAGGGGAATGGTTTCAAAGTCCTGCGGGCGGCGTTCGCTGCCCGACTCGAACACGGTCATGGCCTGGGTGCGCAGGTTGACGATGCCGCCGAAGGACTTGCCCTGACCGACAGGCCAGGTCATGGGCACGCAGGGCATGCCCAGCTCGCGCTCGACTTCGTCGAGGATGTCCAGCGGGTCGCGCACTTCGCGGTCCATCTTGTTGACGAAGGTGATGATGGGCGTGTCGCGCTGACGGCAGACCTCGATCAGGCGGCGGGTCTGCGCTTCCACACCGTTGGCCGCGTCGATCACCATCAGCGCCGAGTCCACAGCCGTGAGCACCCGGTAGGTGTCTTCGCTGAAGTCCTTGTGGCCGGGGGTGTCGAGCAGGTTGATCACGTGGTCGCGGTAGAGCATCTGCATCACCGACGAGGCCACCGAGATGCCGCGCTGCTTTTCGATTTCCATCCAGTCCGAGGTGGCATGGCGCGAGGCCTTGCGGGCCTTGACCGAGCCGGCGATCTGGATCGCGCCCGAGAACAGCAGCAGTTTTTCCGTCAGCGTGGTTTTACCGGCGTCGGGGTGGGAAATGATGGCAAAGGTCCGGCGGCGCCGGGTCTCGTGGGCGTAGGTCACAAAAAGGTCCTGGGGGTCGTGCGCGCCTGTGGGCGCTGGGCGATGCCGCGCAGGAGGCGGCCATGGCTGAGATTTTACCGGCTGACCCCGGAGCGGGCGGCTTCTTCTATAATTGTGGCTCTTCCGAGGAGCGTTGCAGCGCCTACCAGCTCTGGCTGGCAGCAGGCGTGAGGCTCGGAACCCTTCCATTCGCAACGACGCTCATCCACTGGTCCAGTGCGGTGAGCCTTGATTTCCAGACTCCCTGCGCTGCCCTGTGGTTCATAGACCATTGCACTGGAGCGCACACATGAATGCACCGCTGAAAACCGCCCTCAACGCCGACTGCGTGATCGCCGACATCGGCCTGGCCGACTGGGGCCGCAAAGAGATCAAGATTGCCGAGACCGAAATGCCCGGTCTGATGGCCATCCGCGAAGAATTCGCAGCCCAGCAACCGCTCAAGGGCGCGCGCATCACCGGCTCGCTGCACATGACGATCCAGACCGCCGTGCTGATCGAGACCCTGCAGGCGCTGGGTGCGCAAGTGCGCTGGGCCTCGTGCAACATCTTCTCTACCCAGGACCATGCCGCCGCCGCGATCGCCGCGCGCGGTACCCCGGTGTTCGCCATCAAGGGCGAGACGCTGGAGCAATACTGGGACTACACCCATCGCATCTTCGAATTTGGTGCTGCCGGCACCGAAGGCGAAGGCCCGAACATGATCCTGGACGACGGCGGTGACGCCACCCTGCTGATGCACCTGGGCCAGCGTGCCGAAAAGGATGCCTCCGTGCTGGCCAACCCGGGCAGCGAGGAAGAGCGCATCCTGTTTGCCGCCATCCAGGCCAAGCTGGCGCAGGACAGCACCTGGTACAGCCGCAAGAGCGCGCAGATCATCGGTGTGACCGAAGAAACCACCACCGGCGTGCTGCGCCTCAACGAAATGGCCGCCAAGGGCGCCCTGAAGTTCCGCGCCATCAACGTCAACGACTCGGTGACCAAGAGCAAGTTCGATAACCTGTACGGCTGCCGTGAGTCGCTGGTGGACTCCATCAAGCGTGCCACCGACGTGATGATCGCCGGCAAGGTCGCTGTGGTCGCCGGTTACGGTGACGTGGGCAAGGGCTCCGCCCAGGCCCTCCGCGCCCTGTCTGCCCAGGTGTGGGTGACCGAGATCGACCCGATCAACGCCCTGCAGGCCGCAATGGAAGGCTTCAAGGTCGTGACCATGGAATACGCCGCCGACAAGGCCGACATCTTTGTCTCGGCCACCGGCAACAAGAATGTGATCCGTTATGAGCACATGGCCGCCATGAAGGACGAAGCCATCGTCTGCAACATCGGCCACTTCGACAACGAGATCGACGTCGCCTCGCTGGAAAAACTGCAGTGGGACGAGATCAAGCCCCAGGTCGACCACGTCATCTTCCCCGATGGCAAGAAGATCACCCTGCTGGCCAAAGGCCGCCTGGTGAACCTGGGCTGCGCCACTGGCCACCCGAGCTTCGTGATGTCGTCTTCGTTCGCCAACCAGACCATCGCCCAGATCGAACTGTTCACCAAGTCTGCACAGTACGAAGCCGGCAAGGTCTATGTGCTGCCCAAGCACCTCGACGAAAAAGTGGCACGCCTGCACCTCAAGAAGGTGGGCGCGATGCTGACCGAGCTGACCGACGAACAGGCGGCCTACATTGGGGTGTCCAAGCAGGGTCCGTACAAGGCCAACACCTACCGTTACTGATCGTGCGGGCCGACCAGCTGCTTGTGGAGCGGGGCCTCGCGTCCTCGCGCTCACAGGCGCAGCGGCTGATCGCTTCGGGTGTGCAATGGCGCACAGGGGCCTGTGCCTTCAGGCGCGTGACCAAAAACGGTGACGAACTGCCTGAAGCGGCCGAGTTGCTGCTGCTCGACGATGCCGAAGCCCGCTACGTCTCGCGCGGCGGCCTCAAGCTCGAAGGGGCGCTCAAGGCCGCTGGTTGGGATGTGCGCGGCTGGCGTTGTCTGGATGTCGGGCAGAGCACGGGCGGCTTCACCGACTGTCTGCTGCAGCACGGCGCGGCGCAGGTGGTGGGCATCGATGTGGGGCATGGGCAGGTGCATCCGCGCCTCCGAGGCGATACGCGTGTGCTGTGTGTCGAGGGCGTCAATGCCCGCGAACTGGCGCCCGACGATGCGCGCATCCCGGATGCGGCCCTCGGGTTCGACCTGCTCGTGGGCGATGTGTCGTTCATCTCGCTCACACTGGTCTTGCCGGGGGTGGTGCCATTGCTCCAACCCGGTGGCCGCCTGCTCATGCTGGTCAAGCCACAGTTCGAGCTGCAGCCCGGCCAGGTGGGCAAAGGCGGCATCGTGCGCGATCTGTCGCTGTATGCCGTGGTCGAGCAGCGCATCCGCACTGCCATGGCCGAGCTGGGTCTGCAGGTGCAAGCTTGGCTGGACAGCCCGATCGAGGGCGGCGATGGCAACCGCGAATTTTTTGTGCAGGCGGTCAAGCCTGCGGTTTGAAGGAGAGGCGCGATGAAACTGCCCCTGAGTTTTGAATTTTTTCCGCCCAAGACGCCCGAAGGCGCCGAGAAGCTGCGCGCGGTCCGTCAGCAGCTCTACACGCTGCAGCCCGAGTTCTGCTCGGTGACCTATGGTGCAGGCGGCTCCACCCAGGAAGGCACCTTTGCCACAGTGGGTGAAATCATTGCCGAAGGGGTTTCGGCAGCCTCGCATTTTTCATGCATCGGCGCGACCAAGGCCTCGGTGCGGGCGCAGCTGGCCACGCTCAAGGGCATGGGCGTCAAGCGCCTGGTGGCCCTGCGTGGCGACCTGCCCAGCGGCTATGGCGCCGGTGGCGAGTTCCATTACGCCAGCGATCTGGTCAGCTTCATCCGCGCTGAAACCGGTGACGATTTCCACATCGAGGTGGCGGCCTACCCCGAGGTGCATCCGCAGGCCAAGTCGCCCGAGTCGGACCTGCAGGCCTTTGTCACCAAGGTCAAGGCGGGCGCCAACTCCGCCATCACACAGTACTTCTACAACAGCGATGCCTACTTCCGCTTTGTGGACGATGCCCACAAGCTGGGCGTGGATGTGCCGGTGGTGCCCGGCATCATGCCGATCACCAGTTCCTCGCAGCTGCTGCGCTTTTCGGATGCCTGCGGCGCCGAAATTCCGCGCTGGATCCGCCTGCGCCTGCAGGCATATGGCGATGACATCGCCTCCATCAAGGCCTTTGGTCTGGAGGTCGTGACCGACCTCTGCGACCAGCTGATCACTGCCGGTGTGCCGGCGCTGCACTTCTACACCATGAATCAAAGCACAGCGACCCAGGACATCCTGCGCCGGCTTGCCTGATGTCTGTGAGGCAGCGCACACCCAGGCGTTTGCCTGCTGGTTGATCTGCTTCAAACCGCTGTCGTTGACCGCAGGGAAATGTGTTTTCTTTGCGCCAGCGCACAGTCATGCGCTTGGCAGGGTTGTCCAATGACCTTGGAGCAGGCATTGCTCCGAAGTTAAAGGATGAAACCATGAAGAAAATGATTGCTCTGGCCGCGCTGGCCACTTGTGGATTCGGTGCTGTGCAAGCCCAGGAAAGCCCCTGGATGCTTCGTGTTCGCGCCACCCATCTGGACATGGCGAACAAGGACAGCACGCCTTTGAATCTGACGGTGAACAACAAGACGATTCCGGAAGTGGATGTCAGCTACTTTTTCAACAAGAACGTGGCTGCCGAGCTGATCCTGACGGTGCCGCAGCGACAGACGGTCTACTCCGGTGGTGCAGACATTGGCACGTTCAAGCATTTGCCGCCGACCCTGCTGCTGCAGTACCACTTCACCGATCTGGGCGCTTACAAACCGTATGTGGGCGCGGGCATCAACTACACGAAAATTTCCAGTGTGGGTCTGGATGCGGGCACCTCGTTGAACCCGGTGACGCTCGACAGCCACAGCTGGGGTGGTGCGCTTCAGCTGGGCGTAGACATTCCTCTGGACAGGAACTGGTCGCTGAACTTTGACGTCAAGAAAATCTACATCCGGACCGATGTGTACTCTAAGGGTCTCAGCGCAGGCGTCCTGAAGCTGGATCCCCTTGCTGCCAGCGTCGGCCTTGGCTACCGCTTCTGAGTCAGATTGGCTTGCGAGTCAAAACGCCCCGCATGCGGGGCGTTTGACAGGAGGCGTCTCGAGGGTCAGCGCTCGTCGAAGCTGACCACCACGCGGTCACTCGTGGGCCGTGCCTGGCAGGACAGCACGAAGCCGGCGTCGACCTCGGGCTTTTCGAGCGTGAAGTTCTTGTCCATCACGGTCGTGCCTTGTGTGACCTTGCAGCGGCAGGTGCAGCACACGCCGCCCTTGCACGAATAGGGCAGGTCCAGCCCCATGGCCAGCGCGATGTCGAGGATCTTCTCGTCCTTGTTCATCGGCATCTCGTACGGCTTGCCGTCGAGCACTACGGTCAGCTGCACTTCGCCGCTGTCGCGCGTGGCCTTGTGGCCCAGCACAGCCTTGGCTTTCTGTTCGGCCGGCAGAGCCTCGAGCGTGGGCGAGGTGAAGCGCTCGGTGCGGATGCGGTCGGCCTTCACGCCGGCTTCCAGCAGGGTCTTCTCGGTCTCCTCGATCATCGCCTCAGGGCCGCAGATGAAGACCTCGTCCATGCTGCCCACGGGCAGGAAGGCGTCCATGACGGCCCGCACCTTCGCGGCGTCGAGGCGGCCTTCGAGCAGCGGCACTTCCTGCGCCTGGCGCGAGAGGATGTGGATCAGTGTCAGGCGCGAGGGGTAGCGGTCCTTGAGGTCCTGCAGGGCCTCGTTGAACATCACGCTGTCCATGCGGCGGTTGCCGTAGACCAGGGTGAATTTGGATTCGGGCTGTTCTTCGAGTGTGGTGGCCAGAATGGATAGGATCGGGGTGATGCCTGAGCCAGCGGCAAAACCCACACGATGGATGGCGCGCGCCTTTTGCACCGTGAAGCGGCCATCGGGCGGCATCACACGCAGGGTATCGCCGGCCTGGAGCTGCGTGGCCGCCCAGTTGGAGAACACGCCGCCCTCGACCGGGCGGATGCCCAGTTCGAGCTCGCCCTGGGCCAGGCGGCTGCGCGGCGAGCTGATCGAGTAGCTGCGGCGCACGTCGGTGCCGCCGATGTCGGCGCGCAAAGTCAGGAACTGGCCGGGCTGGAAGGCGAAGGTCTCGCGCAGTTCGGTGGGCACGGCCAGCGTGATGGCGACGGCGCCAGCGGCTTCGGGGGTGACGCGGGCAACGGTGAGGTCATGAAAGCGCATGGTGAGCCGCTTTTAGTAAGGTTTGAAATAGTCGAACGGTTCCATGCAGTCCAGGCACCGGTACAGGGCCTTGCAGGCGGTGGAGCCGAAATGGGAGGTTTCGGTGGTGTTGGCCGAGCCGCATTGCGGACAGTGCACCACTTCGGTTCTGGCCGTGCGCGCTGCAAACTGCACCACCGAAGCGCCACCGGATTTTTCGCTGGTGCAGGCGTGCGGGGGCGCGATGCCGTAGGCGCGCAGCTTCTCGCGCGCCGCTTCGGTCATCCAGTCGGTGGTCCAGGCCGGGGCCAGCTGTGTGACCACCCGGGCCTGTAGCCCGGCGTTGGTCAGCGTGGCTTTCACATCGTCCTCGATCTGCCCCATCGCAGGGCAGCCGCTGTAGGTGGGCGTGATGACCACTTCCAGACCGTCGGCGCTTTCGCGCACCTCGCGCAGGATGCCCAGCTCACGCAGCGTGATGACCGGAATTTCCGGGTCGCTCAAGCCTTCCAGCAGCTGCCAGGCCTGTTCTGCGCGGCTCAGGGTTGTGGACATGCCGACTTACCAGGTCGCGCCCGGGTGCTGGCGCGCCAGGCTCTGCATTTCCGCCAGCACAAAACCCAGATGCTCCGAGTGGATGCCTTGCTTGCCCGTGGGCAAGAACGCGCTCTCGGCCGGGCGCTGGAGTGTGGCTTCGGTCAGTGCAGCATCCACAATCGCGTTCCAGTCGGCCTGCAGGGCGCTCATGTCGATGCCGGTGCCGTTGGCTTGCGCGGCCTGTTCCTGCGGGCTGCTGACCCAGAACTCGCGGGTGTAGGGCATCAGCGCATCGATGGCGGCTTGCGCCCGCGCATGCGATTCGTCGGTGCCGTCGCCCAGGCGCACCAGCCAGTCGCGTGAGTGGCGCAGGTGGTAACGGACCTCCTTGAGCGACTTGGCGGCAATCGCCGCCAGCTGCTCGTCTTTGGAGTTCTGCAGCTGGTCCCACACCAGCACCATCAGGCTGCTGTAGAGGAAGTTGCGCACGATGGTCGTCGCAAAGTCACGGTCACCGTTTGATGTGGCGGCCATCAGCGGCGTGTGCGGCAATTCACACATCGTGTAGTTACGGAAGTCGGGCACGTCGCGGAAATACGCCAGTGTGTCTTCGGTCGCGCCCTGGCCGATCTGCGCAGCCGCGTGCTGGTAGAGCAGGCGGGCCTGGCCGATCAGGTCCAGGCTGTTGTTGGACAGTGCGATGTCTTCTTCGAGGATGGGGCCGTGCCCGCACCACTCGGCGTTGCGCTGACCGAGGATCAGCGCGTTGTCGGCCAGGTGCAGCAGGTAGTCGACCGGTGCGGTGTGCGAGGTGACCTGGGTGCCCATCACATGTGCCCCACTTCTTCGGGGATTTCGTAGAAGGTCGGGTGGCGGTAGACCTTGTCGCTGGCCGGCTCGAAGAATTCGTTCTTGTCGTTCGGTTCGCTGGCGGCGATCGCGCTGGACTGCACCACCCAGATGCTCACGCCTTCCTGGCGGCGGGTGTAGACGTCGCGCGCCATCTGCAGGGCGTGTTGTGCGTCAGACGCGTGCAGGCTGCCGCAGTGCTTGTGCTCCAGGCCCTGCTTGCTGCGGACAAAAACTTCCCAGAGGGGCCATTCCTTGAGTGCGGGTGTGCTCATGCTGCTTCCTTCATTTGGCGCGCTTGTTGTTTCCTGGCGTGGGCCAGCGCGGCCTCGCGCACCCAGGCACCATCGTTCCAGGCCTTGACGCGGGCGCCCAGGCGCTCCCTGTTGCAAGGGCCGTTGCCGTTGACGGTGGACCAGAACTCGTCCCAGTCGATCTGGCCGTAGTCGTGCGCCTGGCGTTCTTCGTTCCACTTGAGTTCGGGGTCGGGCAGGGTCACGCCCAGCACCTTGGCTTGGGGCACGGTGGCGTCCACAAACTTCTGGCGCAGGTCATCGTTGCTGATCCGCTTGATGCCCCAGCGCATGCCTTGCGCACTGTTGGGGCTGTCGGCATCGGGCGGTCCGAACATGGCCAGGCACTTCCACCACCAGCGGTTGACGGCGTCCTGCACCATGTCTTTTTGCGCCTGCGTGCCTTGCATCATCACCAGCAGGGCTTCGTAGCCCTGGCGCTGATGGAAGGACTCTTCCTTGCACACGCGCACCATGGCGCGGGCATACGGGCCATACGAGCAGCGGCACAGCGGGATCTGGTTCATGATGGCCGCGCCATCGACCAGCCAGCCGATCACGCCCACATCGGCCCAGTTGAGGGTGGGGTAGTTGAAGATCGAGCTGTATTTGGCCTTGCCGGTGTGCAGGGCGTCGAGCATCTGGTCCCGGCTGGTGCCCAGCGTTTCAGCGGCGCTGTACAGGTACAGGCCGTGACCGCCTTCGTCCTGCACCTTGGCGATCAGGATGGCTTTGCGCTTGAGGCTGGGGGCGCGGCTGATCCAGTTGCCCTCGGGCAGCATGCCCACGATTTCGCTGTGGGCGTGCTGGCTGATTTGGCGCACCAGGGTCTTGCGGTAGGCGTCCGGCATCCAGTCGCGCGGCTCGATGCGGCCGTCGGCGTCAATGCGCTCGTCAAATTGGGCTTGCAGCGCTTGTTCGCTGGCGCTGGCTTGTTTGGGCACGGCCTTGAGGCCGGCGGACTTGGCGTCGTCCTGGTCAGAGACGCTGAAGGATTGCGTGTACATGGGCTTCTCCTGGGCCGGTTTGCGGCGTGTGGAAGCGAAGTATAGCGATTAACCGACCGATCGGTCGGTTAATTTTCAACCCAAGGGCTCAGGACTTTCCCTGAGCCGGCGCCACGCCGGCTTCAGGCGCCCCCGGCTTCGACCTGCCAGCCCTTGCCGTTGCCCCGGGCCAGCGCCGGGCCGACCACGGCCAGCGCGGCGCGCAACTGCTCGGCCAGGGTGTAGGGCGGGTTGATGACGAACATCCCGCTGGCCGACAGGCCGGTGTCACCCTCCGCCCCCTTGCCGATGGCCAGTGTGGCGTGCAGCCAGCTGCGATCGGCCTGGTTGGCGAGGGTCTTGAGGCGGCGGGGCAGTTCGTGGGCTTCAGGGCGGGGGATGATCGGGTACCAGACGAGGTAGGTACCGGTGGAAAAGCGTTTGAGGCAGTCCTGGATGACCTGGCTGACCTTCGCGTAGTCCGATTTGATCTCGTAGCTTGGGTCGATCAGCACCATGGCCCGCTTGGAGCCGCTGGCCGAAGCGGGCGGGGGCAGCAGCTTCTTCAGCGCTTCAAAGCCGTCCTCACGGCTGACCGAGATGCTGCGCCCGGCTTCGAGCTGGGCGATGTTGCCGGCCAGGGCCTTGCTGTCGGTGGGGTGCAGTTCGAAAAGCTTGAGGCGGTCGCGCGATGCATGGCGCATCAGCCGGTGGATCAGAAAGGGCGAGCCCGGGTAAACGCGGGCTTCACCTTTGGGGTTGAAGTGGGCCACCTGGTCCAGGTAGTCCTGCACCGGTTCGGGCAGCTCGTCTTTTTCTTCGATGGCAGCCAGCAGCTTGAACAGGCCTTCCTCGGCCTCGGCGCCCTTTTGGGAATAATCGCCGTCGAGTCGGTACAGCCCCGCGCCGGCGTGGGTGTCGATCAGGGTGATGCCTGCCTCTTTTTGTTGCAGATGCCGCAGCGTGGCCAGCAGCGTGATGTGCTTGAGGACGTCCGCGTGGTTGGCGGCATGGAAGGCGTGGCGGTAGCTGAACATAGTGGGTGATGGTAACCCGTGGATTCAGGTGGGCAGGGGGTGGCTGGCGACTTCAGGCGCGCAGCGACGTCGAGCCGGCTGCCCCCCCTGCCCGCCTGACGGGGCTGGCTGTGGCTGAGTCGGATATTTCGTATAATGTCAGGCTTCGCAGCGCTTTTGTGGCTCCGCGACGAAGATCCATCTGCCACCTAAGAGGTTCCCAAAAGAGGAACACCGACCGTGGAAAAGAGCCCGACAAACCTCCTTTTCGAAAGAAAAACATGACCACGTTCAGCGCAAAACCCGCTGAGGTCGTGCATGAGTGGTTTGTGATTGACGCGACCGACAAGGTCCTCGGACGAGTAGCCAGCGAAGTTGCTCTCCGTCTGCG
>JACCDG011669963.1_pt1 | contig 35708 bp, 59 predicted proteins | sample 7442471 | NCBI WGS metagenome assembly JACCDG01 (sample SAMN15323444, study PRJNA562643) | freshwater metagenome | isolation source: river surface water | place: USA:Blue River Watershed | collected 2017-08-17 | reverse complement strand
GAGGTTTACGGTAACGGATGAATCATCCATTTCCCATGCGTCATAAAAGTCGTTATCACGAGGCAGGGAGTTTTGGTCAACAATCCGTGCGCCTTTACCTTTAGGCACATCTTTGTCTAAGACTGCTTCAATGGATAGTTCGCCAGTAGGAATACAAGTAGCTACCCCACCGTTATCGTTTTTGAAAATAATTACTTGCATTTAAATCTCTCCTTAATTAACGGAATATTGCAACTGAATAAACTGCCGCATCAAATAAACCAAAACTTTGTTGCAAGTTATATAACCCTAATTGAGTTGTACTGCGAGTGACAGTATCCATATTTTCCATAGGATTACTAACTCCGTTTGCACCAGTTGAATTTCCTCTTGAACCTAATACAGCAGCATAATTAGCATCACTTAATGCGTTTGTAAAGTTAATTACATAAGTACCAGCAGCAGAACGAGTAACGCTTGAAACATTGTATGCAGCACTTACTGTTGCGGCTGCACCATTAAAGTTCACCCATGCTTTAGCAGAGCCTGAAATACAGTTCGTGGTACTTGTACTATTTGTACCGTCAGAAAGGGTCGATGCTACGATAGTTCCTGCCATGATTTATTCCTTATGAACTGAATACTGAAACGCTAAATGCGGTGTCTGATGGAGTTTGTGAAGCGTTTGCTGTAACAATTTGTACAGAACTAGTTGCGGGAGTTCCGCTCCAACAAAATCTTGCAGCAGCACCAATAATGTTCATATTAAAACCATAATTGGCATTAGGCATAGCAGTTGTAAAGTTTACGGTATAGTCACCTGTCCCATTTTTAGTTACTGAGCCAACATTAAAAGACCCATTTATTGTTCCATTTGATGCTACTTGCGCCCAAGCCTTAGGAATACCAGTCATTCCGTTCTGTGTTGCTAGAACGCCTGTATCGTTGTTTAATGTACTTACGACTACTTTGCCTGCCATAATTTATCCTTTGTTCTCAGTATTTTAGACTACACTACAGTCCATGTCGAGCCAGTAGAAACCGTTACAGTAACGCCTGTGTCAATCGTAATTGGGCCAGCCGTCATCGCATTTTTCGTGCTAGGAATTGTATAGTTACCCGTTACAATTTGGTCGTTTTCAAAAAATACCTGATTTCCAGCGTTACCAGTAGCTCCTGCACCTAATTGACTCCAAGAACTAGACCCATAACCTTCAAATAAGTTTGTAGAGGTATTGAAGCGAATCATGCCCGTTGTTGGGCTAGGCTGTTGGGCAGTCGTTCCTGCGGGGATTTTAAGTGCGCCTGTGCCGTTAAATGTGCCAGCACCCGTTACAGTCAGAGTTCCTGACATTGTGGTGTTTGTGCCGACTGTCAGCGTTCCTGTGGCTTCTAGGTTAGTAAAACGACCCGTTGCAGGGGTTGTCGCACCAATAGTCGTACCATTAATCGTACCGCCAGTAATATTGACTGAAGTCGTGGTTGCATTGACAAACTGACTATATTCCACCGCATTACCAGCGACTGTTGCTGGGTCAAGGTTGATGACCTTATTGGTGTTCATATCGAGGTCACCCGTCATTGGGGTTTGACCATCGGCAGCTACGGAATCCGTTAAGGCAGCCGCAATGTCGTTCATGGTGTTATTAGCCCATGTACTTGCGATAGTTGTGCCTGTAACTACGGGATTACCCGCAGGTAAGTTATATACGCCTGACCCGTTTCTACTCATTTACTGCTCCTTGTATGCCTTGTGTCGTTAATAAACGAGCTATATTTTTTAACTCTGCATCTGATAACTTAGGTATTTTACTTGTCGCTCTACCTAATCCGTAAGCACCCATACCAACTAATCGTGGGCTAGTTAAGGGCAATGCGGCTAAAGCGGCAGGGTTTACAGTTAAAGCACCGCCAGCACCAATACCTAAAGCTGCGCCTTGACCAGCCAAACCTCTAGGAGTAAATGAGCTTAGTGCTTGACCAGCTAAAGCAGGCATTAAATCCTCACCGCCTTGTTGCTGTAAAGCCTTTGCTAATTCCATACGATAGCCGTAGTTTGTAGCGGCATTATTGCGGGTCAAAGACTGTAACTTACGAATAGCAGTATCGGCTGCGCTACGGTTACCAAGCGACAAAGCCCGTTCAATCTCACGCTCAAGGCTTAATGCTTCTTCATACGCTTTCATTGTTTTAGCGTAGTTTTTGTCTTGGCTAACAATCGTGTCTTTGACTGTATTGCGTACCGAACTAACCACACGCTGAACTTGCTTTTGCATTGGGCTATCAGGATACAAAGCATCTAAACGCTGTTTTAGAGCATCCAATCCCTCAGCCGTGTGCAATGCGGGGTCTTTTTTCCAAGTATTAACGATGTCTTGTAGTTCTTCGACCTTGCGTAACTCGTCAGAACCAATCTTAAATTGGCTTCCAGTTGGGGTCTTAACTTTTAGGCTTTCGACAACTTCGTCTAGTTTTCCGCTAATTGGCGAGAAGTCTAGTTTGGCTTGGTTAGCCATAATTGGCTTAATGCTTTGCCCATAAGCCTGTGACCGTGCAGCTCGCATATTAGATAGCGCATCTCTAGCTTGGTCTAATACATCGGTTGCTGGCACTTCGCCACGAATATTTTGCAAGAAAGCCTGATTGCCAGTTCTTCCAGCTTGTACTGCTTGGCTAATAGCTTCTTCACCTGCGCCTGTAGTCATGCCTAAACCTCTGCGGATTGCACCGCCAGCAGCTTGTAAACCACGACCTACAACAGGAATTGCTGTGCCTATGGCTGCGCCTGTGCCAACATTTTGGGCAGCTTGCTGATACATTTCAGGGCCAGTTACGCCTGTTTCTACAGGGGTCATTGCGCCTGATACTGCGCCTAATGCTGCGCCTTGTGCATAAGGATTAGCACGGGCAAAACTAGGAATCATGCCTGCGCCTTTAGCTACACCTACGGCTGGCAATATTGCGCCACCTACACGGCCTGCACCATAAGCAATCGGGGCAGCTTCTTGATAAGCTTCAGATTCTTTTGCTAAACGCTCGGCAGCAGCACTTACACCACCACGACCGCCAGTCACTAATTGTGCGCCAGCCATCAATGGGTCAATAACTGACTTTGTTGCACCAGCAGCAAATGATTCTAGTGGGCGTGGGGTTGGCTGTACATTTAAACGAACGCCACGAACAGGGCGGCCAACAGCAGCACCGCCACCAGTTTCAGCAAATTGCGATTCGGTTACTTGTGGTTTGCCTTGTAATGACAATAAGCCCTCGTTTGAGAGCTTAGTTAAATCACCGCCTTTTAAGGCTAGTAAGTCAGCATCCGAAAGCTTGGATAAATCCATTACTTAAGTCCTCTGCGTTTTAGTTCTGCATCAATCGCTGATTGGCTTGGCATACCTGCAGGTTTAGCTTCAGGTTTTGCGGTTGGTGTTTCGGCAATAGGTTGTGCGCCTAAACCAGCACCACGACCTGCGGCAATTCCAATATCTCGTTCAGCCTGTTCACGCATGGCAGCTTTTTGTGCAATTTGCTCAGGCTTGTCTCCAAACTGCGGAAAGAATGTTTTAACATTTCGCTGAACTTCTTGTTCAGTAGCGGCAGCACCAGTTTTAAAACGCAGATAAGCTTCTGACCATTGGTCTTGTGCTTGTTTATATTGCTGTGCAGCAGCAGGTATGGCTGGGTTGACAACACCACCAGCCAATCGAACTTGAGTTTGGCTTTTAAATGATGTTGGGTCAAAACCAGCACCTTGTAAAGTTTTAATTGCATTGCTTGCAGAAACCATTTGGCTTTGGAAAGCAGAAGCTTTACCTTGCGCTTCTGTTAAATCTTTACCAGCACCTCGTTGGGTCTTGTCAAACTCAAACTTTTCTCTAGCAAGAGCTAATTCAGCTTGTTGGAATGGTGTCATTTGATTCTTAAAGTCTGTAAATGAACCCTTAAACCCTTGTTCTTTAGCAAAATTGTAGTTTTGCATATCAGTTGTAGGTTTAACTGGCTCAGGTAATGAACGCTGAATTAAGGTTGGCAATAAAGCCTGACCAGCACCGTAGCGTGAACGCAATGCTAAATCCATTGCGCCCTGAATATCAGGAGCAACAGCTTCACGCTTGGTCAATACTGGTGGTGGCACATTTCCTGCGTAAGGCCCTGCCATTTCTTCTGTAACGGCTGGTGTGCCACGCAATTTTTCCATAATTGCTTTGGTTTCTACCTCACGACCCTCACGCAACTTTTGGGCTAAATCTAATTGTTTTTGCTCAGATTCTTCGCCAAGCTTTTTGCCAACATAAATATTAGCTAATCCTGCTAAGTTTTGGAAAATGCTAGGCGGTACATATCGACCACTAACTATCTGCCCTTGTGGTGCTTGCATACCTTGTTGCATTAACAAGTTTGCTAATTGCTGTTGGCGAGTAATTCCTTGAAGTTGTATTGCTTCTTCAGGTGATAAAGTTCCAAAAGGATTCTGTGCCATAGTTAATATCCTGCGTCCATATATGCGGGGTCTAAATATTGGGGCATAGGTTGACTGTAATCAGTAATAGGCGCAGGTTCGCTAGGTGTTTTTTTGCGTAACATTGCTGCCATTGCTAAATTGTTAAAACCACCGCCACCGCCCATACCGCCAACTTGCTGATTTAAACCTTGATTCTGAGCAATCGCTTGGTTTAACTGAGCTTGTTGTGCATTAATGTTTTGAAACATTGGGGTCAAACCGCCAATGTCTTGCTGTTGTCCTTGCTGAATGTAAGGATTGGGTGCGTATGGGTTGTATGTCATCATGGTATTAATCCATAATCTACGACCTTATAACCGTCATCAAGGGTCTTAACTGCGTATGGATAAACCTGTTCTACTTCGTCAGCCATTACGCCAACATGAACTCCATGACCTGCATACTCACGGTCTTTAAACTCGTTTTTGTATTCAAAGCTGTACAAGGTCAAACCGTTATCCATTACGCCAATCGGTTTGATGTTTTCTTTAGTGCGAGGGTCGCACATTGCCATAATGCCTGCACCGCCAAGACCCATTAAGCCTTGATTAAGGTTAGATTGTGCGGCTTGTTGGGCATTAAAGTTGCCCATTTGTGCGTTGTAACCCATCTGTGCGGCAGACAATAAATCAGGGCCAGCAGTTGTTGCTTGCTGTGCAGAATTTACAAACTGTGGGCCAGTCACCTGTGCGCCACTACGAACTGCGTTAAGGGTGTTAATTGGTTCGTTACGCTGATAAGCCAGTTCCTCAAAGCCACGCTGACGGGCTTGTAAGCCAACGCCAAATCCGCTAGTAATTGCAGAGTTAAGTAAGTCATTTTCACGCTGTTGCTGTGCTTGCATCGCACGATTCCAAGCTTCCGAGTTTTGCGGAATACCTTGATTAATTAATTTGGTTTCTAAGCTTTCACGCTGACGCTCAAGGGTGGGTTGAAGTCTGCGTAGCATTGCATCTTGATACTGTTCGCCAGCATTAATTGGCATACCAGCTAAACCAGCCGTATTAAACGGTTGGCTAATCATCTCTTTTACATAACCTAAACCTTGACCTGATAACTCGCCTAATCCAATACTAGCTTGGTTTTGTAGGTCAAGTAAACGCTGTTGCTGTGGGTTTAAGGTCTGATAAGCAGTCCAAGTTGGGTTGCCGTATGGGTCTTCGCCAGTAATTGCGTAACGGAGTTCACCGTAGGGGGTAATTTGATTGACACGGTTAGCAGCAGTCGCTTGACGGGCTGCCGCAAGATTACCAGCCGCAGTCTGTTGCGCTGCTCCTGCGTAATCGGGGGCATCAGGCGCACTTGGCGCAGGCCCTAGTCCTAAAAATCCACCACCACCCATATTTATCTCCTTCTTAATGCTCTAGCCATAGCCCGTTGTTGAGTTAGGCTAATAGCAGGTTGTCTTGGTTGGGGCATTGGCGATACTGGCGGTGTGCGCCCAAACATTTGTGTAACGCTTCCACCTGTATTGGTTGGCAAAACTGCCCCAGTTCCACCTAAACTTGGCGGTGGCGCAGGGGGAGCAATAGGTCTAATTGGCGTTGTTCCCATCGGCATACCACCAAACATCTGCGTTACAGTACCACCGCTATTTGTTGGCAGAGTTTGTCCTTGACCGTATGGGCTAGGCATTGGCCCAGCGTAACCTGCGTCAGTTGGTAATACTGCCCCTTGCACATTTCTTGTGTCATACATCGTGCCATTAAAAGGGGTTTGATAACCTGCATCTGTTGGCAGAACAGCACCTTGCACATTTCTAGTATCAAATTGCGTTCCGACAAAAGGTCTTGGTTGCATTGCAGGCAAACTACCCATTGGCGTTGCTGCACCATTTTGGAAAGGCTGATTGACGGTAGGCATACCGTAGCTAGGCTGTACGCCAGCATTGCCTGAATTTGGATTGTTACCTAACGCAGAACCAGTACCCATTTACTCTCCTCTTGCCTTTCTTAGAGGACATTGGATGTCTAGCCACCGACACTCCTCTTTCCTCATTGCCATAATTACCAAATCCCCATCCATGTGGGCATCAGGTATATCAGCTACTACTTTGAAGCCCAAGTGTCGGTTTAACCTTAAGGCATCTTCATTATCTTTACAGATTTGCCCTAGTATAACGCTAACTCCTAGTTTATTAAAGGGGTAATCAAAAGCTGCCCACAATAAATCCCTACTCATCCAGTTCGTTTCAGCCAGCGACCCGATGTGCATTTCGCAGGCTTTTGGCATGAAATTGCAGTACCCAACCACAGCCACTAAATTGCCGTCTTGCAACTGCCCAATACATTGGGTGGTTTCAGGTAGGGGAAAGTTAAGTACTCGAACCAGCCAATCCCCCAAATATTTCTGATTCTCAGTAGTAACAGTTCTCACAGTACCCCGCCACGCTCCATTACAAAGTCGGTGGAAGCCCACCGTAGTTCTAGTCCTTGCGATGCCGTATTTAGGCTAATTGACCCTGCGTATCCAATGCCTGTCACGCCTTGCCATTGCTTACTAATGACCAAACCGCCCCATTTCTTGTTATCCCATGTGGCTGAATCCCAAATACCAATTTGGTTCAAATTAGGGTTAAAACTAAGGGTTTGGCTCAAATCCTGAACCTCATAATCGGTGCTTAGTCCGCATAAAACGGTAGGAATAGCCCCTTCAACTTGGAATATGGGGCGAACCATCGTAAACCGCTTCTGTTGCCCCCTAGCGTCAAAGTACGAGTAAGCTTGTTGCACCCAAGCGTTGATGTTTGTGCCACCGTCAGATAATCCTGAGTAATATTTGCCGACAAAGCCTGTACCGCCAAAGTACATATCATCGCCACTAATCTCAAAACAGGCGGCATTAATGTTGGTGAACCTTGCCCATGACTTTGTAATGGTGTGCATGACATATTGCTCATATTTACCGCTTCCTAGCGGAATATTGATGATGAGCATATTGAACTTAGCAAAATAATTGATTTGCCAGCCAAAGTTATTGGCATAAAGGTCAGCCGCTTGGCTAATTGCGTAGAAAATCTTGTCAGTTACATTGACACGGGGGTCTAAACGGCTCGATTGCAGGGCAGAAGCTAGGGGTACTAGCCCGTCTTCAGTCAAAAGTAACAAATCGCCTGCAAATTTGAAAAAACACCGCCTAGAAAAGGTCTGTCCTAGCTGCCATACCCCAATTAATGACCAATCATTAGCGTCTGAGGGGTCAGAACCCTTGTAAACAATGGCTTCGCCTTGACTGGTAATAGCTACAAGGTAGTCATCGACCCCATAACCAGCGTCTAAAGTCCAAGTTCCGAGTGCTTGTAGGTATCCACCGCTACGGGCAACACTACCTAAGTTGTATTCGGTCAAAGCACCGCTAATTGAATCGACTGGCAAGTACCAAAAGCTTAAACTTTGCTCCTCAACAAAGAACAAACGCTCTTTGTGCAGGTTTACGCCAATCAATTTATCGCCATCAATACCCGTAATTGAGTAATTAATGATGTATGTGCCTACAGGACTAGCATCTCCGCTTGGGGCGGTAGCCATTAGGTAGGTAAAAGTGCTTGCGCCTGTGACGGTAATACGATAAGTGCCGTTGAATTCGGCTGGGGTTGCGCCTGATACCGTAATGGTGTTGCCAGTTACTAGCCCATGAGCCACAGAAGTGGTCACCGTAGCGGTTAAGTTGCCTGTGCCGCCCCTAGTTTGGGTCAAAATGGTCTGTGCGGTAGCCGTTCCAGCCGACTTTTGCCAGCGTGTACCGTCATAAACCATCATTTGGTCTGCACCGTTGACGGCTACAAGGAATGAACCACCCGCAGTCGTAATGTTTTGGTGCTGTAGTTTGCCGTTACCAAGACTGACAGGAAATACGCTAACAGGGCTAGAACCAGCCACATTGTATATATCCCCGTTGGCATTGACCCCAAATAAAGTTTGTGTCGTGGGACTGCTATAGTTCATTAAAGTTTGAACTTCGCCCGTAATACCCGTGCAGGTCTTTGTGTAGCCTTTGCGTAGCGTTACATCGCTTGGGGTCGGGAAAAAGTTGACCATCTGAACCGCATCCATAGGGTTCATCTCGGCTACCGAATCCCGTGCGTTCCAACCCCCTATCGGGGCTGGCAGACTAGCTGTGTAAGACCTTCCTTTTTGTGGGACAGCCATGCTTAAGTTCCATAACCAGTATCAGGAATATTGGCGTAACCAATAAGCACTTTGGTTGGGTATGGGGCAAACGAGAGGTTGGCAGAGCCTTTATCGTTGGCTTTAACCACATTCAAAACTCTAAAATAGTCTTGTTGCAATGCAGTAGTATCAAACGACTTAATTTGGAAATACTTGAGTTTTGTGCCAAGCACCATTAAACGGTCATCATAGACAGTCGTATCATCATCAGCCGTAAAGCTATTCTTGACTGCGCCTGTTACGCTTCTAGCCCAGCCTTTCGAGCGGTACTCAAAGCCTAAATATTCTTGTGTATTATATGGTGGCCAAATTTGGAACTGATTGCCTAAAATACGCCACCTGATGCGTGGGCCAGTTGAGATATAACCCGACTTTAACCATTGCCATTGCTGGGCATCCTCAGGCCCTAGCATCTGCCAATGCTTTGTCTTATCCCAATGGGTATTATCCGTAATGGTTTCAAAGTCGGCTGGCAGATTGTATTTGGTCTGTGAAAAGGTAAAAGTCACGCCCGTGTATGTGCCACTAGCCAACTGATTCATTACGATGGTTGATAGATTCAAGCCTGAGTTATAGGTCACGCTTGAAACATAGGTATCTTGGTTGATGCCTGTACCTTGAATGGAATAATTGCTGTTTAGGGCAGTCGCATCGCCAGTCACAATAATGTTGTAGCTGTTTTCGCTGACCGTATCACCCACAAAAGTCACGGCATCGGTGTAAAAGCGATACTCCAACTCTAACGCTTGCCAGTCATGTTCCTTGACTAATTCATAGCCTGTAGCGTTCATCAACGCCAGTACTTGCTGTACATCTTGGCTAGTATTACCAACGACAAAGCTTGGCACGGATAGGTTTAATTCAGCCGTTACTTGCTGAACCAGTTGGAGCATCGTTTGGCTCATATTATGCTTCCTCTACGACTTTTGGTTTACGAGTTCGAGTTTTCTTTTCACCAACTGCCGCAAGTATAGCCGCCATCTGCTCTTGCATAAGGGCGAGCTTCGCATCAGTTTCAGCCTTAATTTTAGCAGTTTCCGCTTCTTTTTGGGCAAGTTCTTGCTTTAACTGATTAATTTCTTCAGCCCTTTTTGCGGCTTCTGCGGATTCAGTAGCCAAATTAAGGAACGATTTAGCCTTATCCCTAAACGAATGGGGTGACATACCAGCAATCATCCCGATGCGTTGTAATTGCAAGTCTGAAGCGTTAGCCACCGATTCTACGGTCAAAAACTTGATGGCCCGTAGTTCTTGGGCTTGGCTTTGGCTAATTAAAGGCCATTGCTCAATGGGTGTGCCATGAATTTCGCTAGAAGAATCTTGGCTGGCTTGATATTGCAACCATTGGCGTGGGAATCGCTGTTTATGGCTTTCCTGTGCGTAAGTGTCAATTTCGGTCAGGTTATCCCCTGCGACCATAATGCGTACAAAGTCAAAGTCCTTGTAGATTGGTCTGCCTGCTTCGTTGGTTTCATGCTCTAGTTTAACTGCTCGCTTATAAAACTTAACAGCTAAACGAGAATCTGCGTTTTGCTCATCGCTTTCGATTGCCATGTAAAACTCCTTCAAGTGGTTAAAGGTACTGCGGTTAAAGAAAAAGGGCTACCCCGATTAAAGGATAGCCCTTTGTTTTTACTACAATTTTTGGTTAGACGCTAGTAGCAGCGAACCAGCCATAGTCACCCGAAACCATTGATTCGGCAGGGGCAACATACGAACCACCACCGCTAGTAGCGGCAAAGGTGGAAGCGTCAATACTTACTGCGGTTGCGCCAGCAGCAATAGTGCCTGCGGCTTTAGCGAATACATAACGCTTACCGTCAGAACCAAAAGTTTGTGAGCCGAGTGGGCCAAAACTTGGGATTCCGATTAAGGTCGTACCGTTGGTGTATTCAAAGGATTCAGGCGTAATGGTTTCTAAATCAACGCCTGCGATAGGGAGTACTGTATAAGCCATGATTGTTTTCCTTTACAAATTAGGTGGTCAAAATACCTTGCAACTGTGCGTTGCTGGTAGTTAAGTTACCAGCCCAACCGTAGAGCTTAACAATCGCATCTTGGTTGATGGCTTGACGCTCACCACCGATAGGTACGAAATTACGCTCTTTGTGTGGGCGGAAGAAAATGTAGTTGGTGTTCAAGAGATACATATAGTTTGCGTTCTCTTGGTTACCAATACCACCACCGAGTACTACATCAGCAGATGTACCGCCACCGTAGAACTTTAAGGAAGCAAAACCAGCAGCACCGCTTTCCTCAGTCGTAATACGCTGAATAGCTTGTAGCGCACCTACGAAATATTGGTAAGCAGTATTACCAGCGATATACAAGTCAGCCTTGTCTGTGCCACGAACTTGCTTGATAGCAGCTTCGGTCATCTTAGCAAGGGTGTTGCTAGAGGTAAGACCAGTAGTTACTTGGTTCTGCCAAAAAGACCAGTTTGCACGGTTAATACCACCGTAAGTACCTGTGGTTGGGGAAGTAGAAACTGCGGCAGCTAGACCGTCAATGTTCTTACCACCGTTACCAGTACCGTCACCGTAGAGGTCACCCGAAATACGGTTGAGCAAACGAGCTTCAGAAACTTGCATACGACCATCTAACAAGTCGATGATTGCTTCTTTGCTAGAGTTTTGCAACATTTCCAAACCGCTCATCGTTACAGCAGCAGCGTACTGAGCAATCTTGAACTGAGCAGCCGAGATTGGGCTATCAGGAGCGATGTTCAATACTTCATAGCCGCTATAGGAATTAGCGTTATTGGTGTTGGGGTCGTTGTACATGATTTCTTCCAAAATCACATTACCACCCGAAAATGGGCGTACATTGCCCTTAGAGTTAAGTCTTTGCAGAATTGCATTGTTCTGCGTTAAGTTATCAGCCAATTCACCGCTACGACTTTGAATGGTGGTAGCGATAATATCGGTGATTGCTGAGTTAGCAAATGCCATGATATATCCTTTTTAAGTTAATTAAAGCCTATTGCTCTCTGCTTCGGCTAACTGCGCCATCAGTAGAGAACGCCTGTCCTTTGCATCGACTTTCGCTTGTGTTCCGTTAGGAGTAACGGATTTTGGGCTAACAGCCGTTGCTTTAGCTCGTGCTACTTGCGATGTCCTAGACGCTTGTTTGCGAGCATCGGTCAGGAGTCGTTCCTGTTCCTTTGCCCAAACTTCGTCATTTAGACGCACCGCTTTGGCATAAGCCGATTCAAGGTCGGAAGCTTTACCAAACTCAAGTAATTGAGCCATTTCTTCTCTAACCATATCAAAGTGCGGAAACCGCTCTCTGTCACTTCTTACACGCTCGATTTCATCAGTCAAGCGTTGTTGTTCTTCCATCTCGTACCGTGTCTTTATCGTGCTAACCTCTTGATTAACTTGATAAAGTTGTTGCATCAGTTGTTGTGTATAAGCATCAACAGGCGCAACTGGTTCGTTAATTTGATTTAAGTTTACTCCATAATCTTGTGCAAGTCTATGAAACATTTGCACTTTTTGGTCATACGGGGCTTTGGTCAGAATCATATGCGCCCGACCAAGATTACTTATCCAAGCGGCTGGGTGGATTCCTTGTGCTTGGAGTTCAGGTACGAATGGATTAATCGCTTCTTCAAGAGCCTTTGCTCGTTCCGCTTCCGCTTTATATACGCTAACGCCTTTTTTAAATTCGTTCTCTCGTTGGTTAAGGTATTCAAGATGTTTTTTGCTTTCTTCAGGTGTGAGTTGTTCGCCTTTAGCTATCTTATCCCATAAAGGTAATAAGTCTTTCTTCCAAGTTGTAGGCTTTGGTATATCGCTAATCGTAAGCTGTTCTTCGGACTGTTCGGGTTCAGCCGTATCTTCTGCAATATTCTCAGGGCTTGTTTCCTCTGCGACCGCTTCCTCTTTTGCGACAAACTGACCCTTTTCATTGCGAGCAGGTTCATCCGCATGAACCTCGGTTTCATTTTCCTCATGTTCTTCCTCTAAGGGTTTACCCTCATCTTCAGGGATTTCTACATCTGCCATTGCTGCTTCTAACATCTCTCTGCGGTCTGCCATGTCTGCTCCTTAACGATAGTTGAGTTTGGCGTAAGCAAGCTCGGCAATCTTGCGCTTACGGGTTTCTTGGTCTTTACGACTAAGTTCTACGGGCTTGTGCTGTAACGGTACATCGTTACCAAGCTCAATCATGCGGTGCTGTTTTAGGTGTTCTCTATGGTGGCTACGGCTTTTAATCCATGTGCCGTCAACCTGAGATACATAGCCCTCAATATCAGACATCACCATCGGAGCGTCACGGGCGGTCATTTCTTGTTTTAAACGCCAAGCTTCTTCGGCTTCGGGCGTTCCTAGCGTGTACCCCCAAAAGTCTAAGTATTTTTCCTTATCGGATTTGGCTTCCACATGGTTGCCTTCCGAGTAGCCACATTTAGGACAAATCATAGTTTCTCCAATAAAAACGGCAATTTTTGCCAGTCTTGTTTACGCAATGGCACAACGCTGTCGTACCATACCCCATGCTTCCATCGCCAGCAGACATAGTTTTCGTCAGGCAATAGCAAGAAACATTTGACACCTAACGCCCCAGCTAGATGGGCTGTAGCCGTATCGGGGGCTATTACCGCTTTCATGGCTTTCATGTGGCAAGCGGTCTTGTAAAAGTTCTCTTTCCAGCCATCAGGCGGCAAGGGCTGGAATATATCGTCAGTTGCTAGGTTTAACGAGTAAACATGGTTGCCAAGCATTTCCCGAATCACATTGACATCAATGGATTTAATGTAATGGAGTGGCCCTGTACTGGCGTGCCAATTCACCCCAACCTTGCGCTCAATATGGCTAGGAATGGCGTTTAAATAGCCCTCAGAGCCTACGATTTTGTCTTTGGTAATAGGGAATAGCTGACGCACATACATTGGGGCGTGTAGCGCAAAGAATGGCAGGCTCATGCTACCTACCCAATAATCGGCTTCTAGCGGTCTGCCCTCATCTCTTATACAAGACAGGGTGTCAATACAGTCCATTTGACCTAGCAACTGCATCATGGATTTGTGGCACATGACCGATACTTCCCGTGCGCCCCATGCTTTTAGCATTGGTAGGAAGCGAGCAAACTGAATAATGTCCCCAAAGCCTTGCTCCATCTGTACGGTAATGTGCTTATCGTAAAGCCTTTCCCCGTTCCATTTAGGGGCTTTTACCCACTTTTCCCATTTCTCGCCCGATGCTTCACGGGTTTTAGGATGCCATCTAAATTCATACAGGCGAAACCCTGATTGGTAATGCCCCATGTGGAGCAGGTCTAGTCCCTTTTTATATTGGGCGTATGGTGTCATAAAAGCATCAGTAGTGATTCTTCGTCATCCAACTCAGCTTGTCGCTGGGCTTCGAGAATCGCCAACTGTGCTTGTATATAAGCTTGCTGTTGTCTTAACTCTACCGCCTTCAGTAACTTACTGCGTTGGTTCTCAAGGTAGGCGATAGACTGCTCTAGTTCTGTAGTATCGACTGACGGTATATCAGCCTTAACCTCTTGAATAGATTGTAGTTTATTTCGTTTTGCTTTTGCAATAACTTTTGGTGGGTCAACCAAATCTTTAATCTGTTGCTTTCTGCGTTTCTTAGCTTCTTGCTGGGCTTTATATAAAGCAAGTTGTTTTTCACGCAGTTTGCGGTCAATGTTTCTAGCCCTACGGATTTCTTCAGGTGTGAAGCCGTCATGGGTATCTATGCCTGATGGTTCAGGCGATGGGCCAGTTGTTCCAAGTAATAGAGCCGTGTCATTTTCATCGGTCGTATTGATTACGCCATTGACATTTACTGCTCCTAACAAGCTTGCGGTATCTGTGCCATCTGTAGCACTTAGTACGCCATTGACGGCTACTGCGCCTGTAAGTTGGTCAGTATCAGGGCTGTCGGTGGTATCAATAACCCCGTCAATACGGTTTTCACCGCTTAATAATGCGTAATCGTTGCCGTCTGTAGTGTTGATAGAACCAGCTACTAAAACCTCACCCGCTAAATTTGCGGTGTCATTACTATCAACGGCATAAAGCACACCCGATATAACGGGCAGGCTTATGTCGGATATTGCCTGTTCAGAAAAGGCGTTAAAGCCTAACATATTAGACTACAGTCCAAGTAGAACCAGTTGGTACGGTAACGGTCACACCAGTTGAAATGGTGATTGGGCCTGCGCTGACAGCGTTGTAATTTGTAGTAATCGTGTAGTTTGCAGAAATGGTATTAGAGTTTTCCCATAAACCAAAAGCCGTAATGTTATTTGGGTTAGTCGTATCCCAAGACACGCCATCCCATGTATAACTTAGTCCGTTAGCCGTATATACCTGCCCTACTGTCGGGCTTGAGGGGAAATTTAGTGCTGCCATTATGCGACCCTATAGTAAGTCATAACTGATGGATAAGTCGTTGCTGTTCCCGATGTGGTTTTGGAAATTTGAACTTTTAAGTTTCCTGCGCCTGTAACGACAATATTGCCAAACATACGACCATATAACGGCACACTTGAGGTAGCTCCGTATGATGTGCCTGAAGTTGAGCCTGATGTCGTTTGGCGTGTTGTTGCGCCATCGGCTGTTGCACTTTCCATCGCACTTTGAGTGTATTCAATACTAGAAAAAGAGCCTGTATAAGTCATACAAAATCTTGAACCAGCCGTACCTGAGGACTGAAAACTAAGGTCAACAACATAAGCCCATGTGCCTTCTGTTAAAGCTGCTGTAAGGTTAGGGACATCTACCATTGTCGTGGATGTGGTTGAAAATCCACCACCACCTGACACCATTTGAACGCCACCACTTGAGCCACCGCCAACAGTACCAGTTGCCGCATCTACCCATTGTGAGGAAGTGCCATCGTTATAGTAAATCTTAAGTTTGCCGCTTTCGCTATCCCACCAAAAATCTCCCGCATTAGGTGATACGGGTGGCGATGTTCCTACCGTTACTGATGCCCCCGTAGATGGTGTTGTCCAAGCTGGAATACCGCCTGATACACTTAATACTTGACCGCTTGTACCAATCGGCAAACGAGTAGCAATACCGCCTGCCGCTTCATAAGTAATATCGCCCGTAGTTGTCATTGGGCTTAATGCGTTATATGCAGCATTGGCGGTTGTTTGTCCTGTACCACCATTGGCAATCGGCAAAGTGCCAGTTACTTGAGTTGCTAAATTTACGCCTGATAAAGTGCCTCCTAGCGTTAAATTACCTGAACTTGTAACCGTGCCAGTCAAAGTAATGCCGTTGACCGTACCCGTACCGCCTACACTAGTGACTGTGCCGTTACCTTTGCTATTAAAAGTAGTCCAATCGGTGCTTGTTAAATAGCCGTTAGTCGAGCCATTAGCGGCTGGCATTGCAATCGTAGGTGTCGTGCCACCCGTGCTTGTAACTGGGCTAGTTGCGCCCACCGATGTCACATAAGTACCAGCAGGCTGTTTGTTATTAAAGGTGTTCCAATCCGTACTCGATAAATAACCATCGGTTGAGCTAGTTGCTTGTGAAATACTAATTGCTGGCGTATTACCACCGCTTGATGCAATCGGGGCTGTGCCTGTTACGGCTGTTACCGTACCCGTATATTGGTCATTACTAGTAATCGTAAAGTTCGGATAAGTACCGCTAATAGTCGTTGTGCCAGCACCAGTTAGGCTAACCGTTTGGTCAGGTGCGGTGTTGGTTACTGTAATTGAGCCGCTTGATGTGATTGGGCCACCGCTAACAGAAATGCCCGTGCCTGCTGTTAAATCTACGCTGGTGACAGTACCGTCAAACTGGTCATCACTATTGATGGTGAAATTAGGGTAAGCACCAGTAATTGTGGTAGTGCCTGTACCAGTCAAAGCGACAACTTGGTCGGGTGCAGTATTGGTTACAGTAACGCTACCAGTCGAACCTGATACTGAAATTCCTGTACCAGCAGAGAGAGCGGTAACACCAGAATTGGCTATCGTTACTGACCCCGCTCCTTCCGTAATGGTGATGCCTGTGCCGTCTGTTAGGTTTGCGTTTTTCCATACGCCAATAGGGGTTGTAGATGCGTCATAAATAAGTAAATTACCGCTTTGGGGCGAGGTAACTTGTACATCATGCAGTTCGTCTAACTCGTATCCGTTATCAACCTTGACATAAATTGAACCAACGGTGTTATCAACCCGCTCAACCCATCCAATAACGACTAATTGGTCAGGAGCTTGAGGTTTGGTTGTGGTAACTGCACCAGCCGTTGTGGGCGATAAATAAACTGTAGCCCCTGCGGTTAATCCTTGTGTATTTAGCTTATACAACGCACCCGAAACAATAATAAAGCCTTCAGCACCATTAGCCATTGTTTCAGCTACAAGACCAATCGTGCCAAAAGAAGTGGCTTCTACATCGGCCCTAGCTAATTTGACTGCTACTCGGTTACCTTGTGCGCCTGAAATATAGACTGCTTGGCCTTTGGTTAAAGTTGTTCCGCTATCGTTGTAAACCCGTGCGTATTCTTGCGTACCAATCTGTAGGGTTACATTGCCGCCCTTTAAACCGTTAGACAATACTCCGTCACCGTCATCCCAAAATAGTTTTCCTGTTGCGGATGCTTCGGCTGCTGTTGTGTCAAAAGTAATGGAATCAGGGGTAGCTATGTCACCCGTAATTCCTGAGATATTGACGATGGTTTGGGAGATACTGCCTGTGGCATCTGTATATACAGCCTTGCCTGCGGGGTAATCGCACCAAATGGTCTTTTGACCAGCAGAAAATGTAACGATACTACCCGCATTACTTGATGCTAGGATGGTGTCACGGGATAGTGTAGATGGGGCGGTATAAGTTCCAATACCAACTTCCCACTCAGAGCCACCGTCTAGGTAAACCGCATAATATGTGGTATTTCCGTTACCAATTTGACCAAAAGAATCGTAACCAGTTACCGCACCAGCAAGGGCAAACGAGCCTGTGCCTGTGGTAGTGGTCGTTTCTTTGACCCTATCTTTTAGGACTAAAGCCATGTTTTATCCTTACTGGTTGGCTCGAATGATTGTGCCTGCCGAGATACTGACTACCTGACCTGTTGCGATACTTGTATTGTTTAAAACCAAATCTGCATCGCTAGTAGCTACAGAACCATCCATAACCACAGTCGTTCCATCAGACTTAAAGATGCGGAAAAATTGACCAGTTCCAGTTGCTACTGCTGTGCCGTTAGTTACGGTTGACAAAGTAATCGTACCGTTGCTGTCCGTACCAAATGAGCCTGATACTGTAAGAGTAACCAGTAGGGTTTGCCCTGATATGGCGGTATTAGCATTAGCTGGCTGTGCGCCTTGATAAATGTTAATCAAGCAACCTGACCCAGCATAAGTAATTAACCCATTTTGCTGTGCGCTACGAGTTCCGTTGGAATATTTAAGATTACTAGCCATTTGTTACTCCTATAATTTTGCCGTTTTCGTCACGCAGGACTTGTTTGGGTTGGTTAAGTTTATCAATTAAAGCACCTAAAGTCGCTGTCATTTCAGCATTACCTTGAGCGATTGCGTTAGCAATAGGGGCTAGAGGATGTTCTTGCGCTCGAAGCATATCTTCATCCATGTCGTAGTTTTCAGCGATGCCTTCGCCAGCATCTACGCCAGCAGAAATACGGGCTGTTTCAATCTTTGCTCCATTGTTGATATAAGCCAAGAGTAACTGAGTATTACGCTCAGTCATCATCTTCATCTGAGCCAGCTTCATCTCCATCTCACGGTCTTGAGCATTACGCTGTTCTTCCAACTGGAATTTGAGGGTATTCTCTTGTGCCTGATACTCCTGTTTAGCTTTCTCCAGTTCAACTTGCATCTGAAGTTTCTGTTGCTCAAGCTGAGTTTGTACCTGCATTTCTTGCATCTTGGCCTGAGTTTGAGCCTGAATCTTCTGAATCTCAACTGGCGGTGGTTTAGGCTGTCCCGCCATCGCTTTAGCCTGATTGCGGAAATTATCGGCAGTTTCATCAATAAGCCCTTCCATACCCTTACCAGCCTTAAACGCAGTTACGCCAAACTTCAGCATTTCCATCAGCAACGGTGTTAGTTCGGGCGATTGTGTGGCAACTGGCAATGCTTGGTTCATAAACTGAGATAGCGCACCCAAGAACTCAATACGGTCAGCCTTTTCTTGCTGCTCATCTTGGTAAATCATGGAATCGCTAGTGACTTCAATGCGGAAGTTTTTGGCGGGTTCATCCTTGAGCAACATCAAGGCTTGTGGGACTAAAGCTTGGTCTTGTGGGCTTAGTTGCTGTGCGCCACTAATCTTAATAATGGTGTCATCGGTAAAGTGCTTGCAGATAATCTGTGCCTTAATAGACAACAGTTCTGTTGCGAAATCCACGACTGCGTGTTGCATATTCTTCAACCTGCCAGCCGCATTGTTGGACTTAATAATCTGTGCGCCAAGCGTTTCATTGGGGTCGGTCTGACCACGCTGAATGTCGGCAATACCCATGATTTCGTAGATTTGACCCTTAATCTGCTCCATCGCTTGATAAGCCATTTGTAGGGCTTGGGCGATTGGGGTTATGTCAACAAGGTCAATAGCACCTTTCATGCCTTGCTTTTCAGCAAATGCTGCCCAATTCTTGACTGGAATCAAGGTATTGTTTTCGCCCTCAGAGAACAGACGGGCTAGGCTTGGCTCGGAAGCATCGTACACACCACGCACCTTCAGGGCGTTGACTAAGCCGTCAATGCGGTCAGCCAATGTGTCTAATTGCTTGGCTTGGTCTTGATACAGTACAAAGTCAGGTACAGGCTCAAGGTTGTCGGTGGTTAGGGTTGCATACAAAGGCTTAGGACATGGGAAGAATCCTTCAAGCTGCAATGGGTCATCTTTCTCATCAAGAATCTTGCCCATCGACTTGCTAATCCAAAAGACTTTGCCTTGCTCCTTATCCCAAATCTCGTATATACAAGCTTGGTAATGCTCGGCAACCATCTGTTTGGTAGCCCATTTGTCGGTGTCAGGCTTAGTGTCTAGCGGAATCTTGCTACCAATTTCTTCGCCAAAGCGGTCAATCAGGGCTTGGCGGCCCATATAAACTTTACGCCATACGGCAGTTACTTCTTCCCAAGTACGAGCAACAGTATGACCAAAGTCACGCCAATGTACATAATCAACTGGGGCGCACTCATACTCAATGCGTTCTTGCGATTCCAATAGCGTAGCGTCTTGCGTTTCGGATTCATCGGCATCCTCTGTAATCTGTAGTCCATCCTCAGGCATAGACCCAGCTAGGCCTGTGTTTAGGTCGTTTTGCTCTGCAACAATATGTGGCTCGTAGCGAACCCATGCTGTGCCACGCCCACCCAGTAAGCGGTCAAGGACTGCGTTGTCCATCGCTGAACGGTAGTCTGAGTAATGCTCAACCTCATACTCTAGCGCACGCTCAAGCATCATAGACGCAACACGCCCAATCGGGTCGTTGTCACGGAATCTGCGGCTTACATCGGGGCGGGGTAAGCGGGCAAAGATAGCAGGCTTGATGACCTGAACATTTGACCAAAGAATATTAAAGCGAGCATTAGGGTTGTTACGGGTACGGCTGTCATCACGGTAACGCTTAATAATGCGGGGAACTCGTGCTTCCCACTCCCTAAACGCTTTGTCATACTGAGCAATGGTGTTATACCAGTCCTCATAAGTTTTGTTCAGGGTATCGTTCATAGTTAGTACCTTTGGTAATTAGTCTTTGGTGTGGACTTCCACATTTCCTCTAGCGTGACATCGGTCTGACCAACAAACAAACCACGAATCGGTGCATTTGGGTCAGGCTTTTCTGCTTCATCACGCCAAGCAATCGCAAGCATCCGAAAGCTATCCGCACCGTGACTTGCCCAATCGTGGCGGGGTTTATCTCGAAAAATCTTTTTATCCTCATCATATTCCCGTTGATACTGACGCAAACATTCGATGCCTTCCTGACACTTCATGCCGTCAAACCAAGTTCTAGCTAATGCCATCCTTGTAGCTTGAATACCGTCTTGAAGTGACAGATTAGGAACAATTTTAAACAAATTTCCGCTTTTTAGGGGCAATTTATCCATTAATTGTTCAATTATTGACTTACCACCGCTTGCCAATGTCTTTGCTCGTGCGTCATGCGGTAGCCAATGTGTGCCATATTCGTAGGGTCTTTCTTTGATTTGGTTGGCGTAATACACGATGGGCTGACCATGTGCTTCGTGGTAATCCAATATGCGAATCTCCCCGTGTACCACCTGAAACCACCATATAGCCGTAGCATCGTTAAAGCCCAAATCCCATGCCGTATTGACTGGGAACATAGGGTCGCACTCCACTTTGGTAATCCTGCCTGCATCTGTAAGCAAGCGCATCTCTGTGCCGTATATAGCACCCAGTATGGCAGCTTCAAAGCTACATTCAAACTCTTGCTGGTACTGGTCAACGCTCATCGACTTTAAAGCGTCATCTAGTTCTTCTTGGGCGATTAGCTTGGTTTGGCTTGCCCGTAGGACTTTGCTGTACCACTCGTTAGAATGTAGGTTGGCGTACTGGTAAATGTCGTAAAAAGTATTGTGACCCTTTGGTGTACCAATAAACACGCCCCAGCCTTGTCTATCAGCCAATAGGGGTCGGATTACCTCGCCCCATATCTTTGGCTTCATATCGGCATATTCGTCAAGCACTACGCCATCTAGGTATAAACCCCTAAGTGCGTCAGGATTGTCTGCACCAAACAGACGAATTCTTGCCCCATTAAATAGCTCCACCCACAACTCTGAGATATTGTGCTTAACCCTAGCAGGCTCACTAAACTGCATAAGGTAATCAAAAGCAATAGACTTGGCTTGGGCATAGTACGGGGCAATATACGCATATCTAGCGTTTTCCTTGTTTTCTGTTAAGGCTCGCCAAATGATGTCATTGATGCAAGCTACAGTCTTACCACAGCGTCTATGAGCAACAATCACAGCCCATCGCTGTTCTCTGTCGTGGAAATCTAGGAATACATCTCTAGGCTTATACAGTTCAATGTTGAGGTCTGTATATTCGATTACTTCTTCCATGTAACCACATATCGAATGGGTTTTTCTTCGCTACCAGTATGCTCAGTACGGGCTAGTTTAGGTACATGGTATTCAGCCACTTGCATAAAGCAGTCAAATGCGTGTTTAGGGCCGTACTTAGGGTCTTCAGCAATAGCTTCTAGCCACTCTTGTAGCTTATGACTGTTGCCATCAACAAACCGTGCTATGGCTTCTCTAGCCAATGCGGTGGATTTGTTGGGTATGCCTGCTGGTCTGCCTGCTCGACTTAGGTTTTTATGCCTTACATCGACAGTTTTCGATTCTTTATTCTCCATACTACCTCAAGTGATTGATTTAGTTAGGGTAATTCTAACACTACAACTAAAGTTTATGCTATGTCCTTCTGAAACTTATTAAAGTGCTTCATCAGCATAGCTTTTCTGCGCTCACGCATCTTTTGGTTTTTCTCTAATGTAGTTTCTTTGTGCGGTTGCAGCAAAGAGTTCTCAGGTTTAATTTTTTCTTTTTTAAACATTACATATCCTTCATAGCGTCAGCAATCATTTGTCTGCGGGGCTTTTTAGCAGTCTTAGCAGCATCCTTAAAGTCTTGCGCTGTTGGGCGGCCTTCTTGACCAGCTTTCTTCATCTTTTCGCCTGAACCAGCCTTAATACGCTCACGCTTGGCGTGAATGTTTGCATATAGTCCTTGTTTAGCCACAGTTCCATCTCCTCATACTTGCTTTTGCTCGTTCAGCGTTTTTGCTTTTAGCGACTACGCCACCCATCCTAGCGCAAAAACTAGCTTTGCGGCCCTTATCTGCTTCAGTCTTTGGATTTGGGGCGGGAGCTTTTAGGTTAGCGTTGTTCTTGCGGTTATAAGCTTCACGACCTTTGGCGGTCATGCCAGCACCTTCTTCAGTCGATAAGTAATTACGCCCTTTACCCTTTGTGGTCTTGGCGATTGGCTTATCGTGCTTATCCATCGCAGCACGGATTTGGTCTTGGCGGCTCAAGCCTTGTCCTCAATGTATTTGCCGTAAGCTTCTTCTAGCTTGGCTTTGCGTGCGCCTTTAGCGTATTTACGCTCAGTCGATAGGGCAATAGCCACAGCTTGTTTCTTAGGTTTGCCAGCTTCCATCTCTTTTTTGATGTTCTTGCCGACAGCTTCTTTGCTGCCTGATTTAATTAGTGGCATTATCGACCCCTTGTTCTCATTAAGCGTTGAATTTCGGCTGGAGTTGCCGCTGCGCCAAAAGTTTGGCGTTGCATCATTGCGGCTTCTGCAGGGGTCATAACTGCACCAGTTTGCGGAAATACTTGACCGCCCATACCGCTTGGGGGCAGGATTCCTACATTACCAGCAGCAACTTCAGGCAACATGGCCTGATTGATGTTCTGCATTAATTCAGCTTCGGCTGGCGTAATTGCTGCGCCAGTCTTAGACATCTTTAACACATAAGCCATATCCATTGGGTTATACTTTGGCATAATTTTTCCTTTTATTTCAAGAACTTAAGCTTGTAAGTTGTAGTGTTAATCAAATCGGCAATTTCGTCAATAATGTTCTGTAGTTCAGAATCTTGCGGCAAATCTTGCCGTGCGTCAGCTACAAAGTTTTGTAACGATTCGAGGTATTTGACTGGGTCTTTTGGCTGATGATAAGTGCTTGGGAATGTGGTGAACTTACCGTATTTGCCCATATAGGCTTCGGCAAAGCTATCTGTTAGTTCTACGATGCCATCGTAATATTCGCCCAAAGCAATATGCTTGGAATATGAATCAGTTGACCAATGGAAAAAATGCGTGTTGGTCGCAGAATGTAGCAATGTAGCTACAAATAGGGAACAGTTTTCTTGCATAGGAAACTCCTGTATTTATGCAATTATATTAGGTTTTTTGCAAAATCCACACGCTCCAATAAGGATATTCGTTAAAAAAGTTGTTGTTTTTATCGGCTGTTGGTTTGTACTTAGACCGCACAAATCGGTCATAAGCTTCACGGTCAAAGGCAAATCTATGCTTGGCAAACAGCTTAGTCCAGTATTCGGTCGGCTGAATATTCACATGGGTCGGGTCACCCATATACATTTCTTTGGTTTCCCCGTCTTTGATAGCGTCTAAGCAAACAAACACACGCCCCGTTTTCTTGATAATTCTTGAAAATTCTTGCAAGATGCCATCCATGTGTTCTTGCGGAATATGCTCTAGCACTTGGGCGGTATGGACTAAATCCACGCTTTCAGTTAGGGCTGGAGTGTCAGCGATTGAGCCACAATGTAGCTCATTGGTATAAAAGCCAAAGTGGGGCTTGCCAATGTCAATCATGTGCGGGTTTAAATCTACCCCTAAAACCCTCATATTCTGCTTCTGAAAGCCTTTTAAGATAGAGCCACACGCACATCCAGCATCCACTACAAAGCCGTCACGGGGCGTTTTACAAGCTTCTATGACCATTTTGGCGTATTCTTCTTGCCAATACCCATGACCAAGATAATCTAAACCAGCATCCTTATGCTCGTCATAGTAGTCTTGGTTGTATTCGGTAACTTTAAGATTGGTCACTAACACGCAGTAATCCTATGGCTCTTAGTGCGGCTTCTGAACTATCAACCCGACTAAGTGGGCCGCCCTTCCAGTTGGCAATGAATTTAAGCTGGTCTTTGGTGAATTTAGCTTTTGCGTCACGCTTGACTTCCATCAAGATTGTTTCGCCATTAAAGCACACCATCAAGTCGGGTATTCCTTTTCCTACACTTGATAAAATGTAAACATCAGCCCCAGCTTTTCTTAGGGTTTCTACTATTTCTGCCTGATTAACATCCACTTTTCGGGCGTATGCCATTGTTTTTTAAGAATATTAAGTTAACATAAGCTAACTTTATCATAGTCAAGGCTATATATGGGTGCAAATCAAACAGGATATTTCTTAACCGATGACCAATTTATCGAGAAATGGCATAAGTTTCCAAGCCCTAGTTTGATGGCAAAAGAAACAGGCATCAATATACGCAACATTATGGCTCGTAGGCGAGCAATCGAAATTAGACACGACATTAAATTAGATACCGACCTTTCATATAAAACAAATAGAAACCAAGAATTAGTTGAAAGAACACGATTATTACGGCAAGAAAAACTAAAAGAGCGTTTAGATGCAACGCAACATAGCGTAAGGCGGGGCATGGAATTAGAAAAAGGTCGTGTCATTGTCTTTTCCGATGCTCATTTCACCGATGAAACCACTACAGGATTTAAAGCGTTACTGAAGTTTATTGAGCATTTCAAGCCAAAAGCCATTATTTGTAATGGCGATGCGTTTGACGGTGCGGTGCTTAGTCGATTCCCATCCATTAATTTTGACCGTAAACCTAGCGTATTAGACGAACTAAATTACTGTAAGACCCATTTAGAAGCGATTGAAAATATTAAACCAGCAGGCTGTCGGCTGATTTGGACTTTGGGTAACCACGATATGCGGTATGAAGCTGCGCTGGTAGCCCGTGCGCCTGAGTTTAGCGGGGTTGATGGCTTTAGCCTAAAGTACCATTTTCCTAACTGGGAAACTTGCTGGTCGTTTTGGGTCAATGACGATACTGTAATTAAACACAGGCATAAAGGTGGCAGATACGCTGGTTATCAGAATGTGCAAGCCAGCTTTTCTAACATTTTTACAGGCCACACCCATGTGTTGACTTGTAGCCCAATTTCGACTTTTGACCAAAAGACTTATTGGGGCGTACAAACAGGAACATTAGCTAACATAAATTCTGAATCATTCCAATATACTGAAGACAACGCTAAAGATTGGCGGCAGGGATTTATTATGGCTTCATGGGAGCGTGGGCAGTTATTGATGCCTGAAATGATTATGACCTACGGTGAAGACGAGGTAATGTTTAGGGGCGAGATTCTTGCGGTATGAAGCTAACACCCAAAATCATCGAAAACATTTACTCAATGCTTTATTGCGTTGAGCCGTTTGCGTCTTGGGATTTGCCTTTACCTGAAGAAGTTAAGTTTATTGTGGATAGTGACCCTGACGCTATGGGTACTTATCTTTATGACGATGGGGAAACCCACGCCCATGTCATCACCATTTCTGACGCTCGGTGTGGTCATTTAGATACCGTAATCAGAACTATGGCCCATGAGATGATTCATGCAAGCCGTTGGAATACCGTCACCCATGCGTGGACTAAACACGATAAGACCTTTAGAAACCGTGCCAAAGCGGTGGCTAACGAGTTGGGATTTGACCCTTTAGAACTATAAACAGGGATATTAAAGGCAGCGTTAATATGACAATGCCAAAATAAAGTGCTAGGTCATTCATTTATAGCGAGCAACCTCTCCGTGTAGGTAAGCAAATCTTCTTGAGTAAGATTGTATCTGCGTTCAAATCCTTTAGCTCCAAGTCCGTGAACACCTGTATTCCCTCGATGATGTTCGGGGCATAGCGGTATGACCTCTGCGTTTTCTCGCAGCCCACCAAATCTTCTAATGTGATGGATTTCTGCTGGGGTGTCTTTAAATCCAAATTGTCTGCATAAGATACAGCCGAGCCGTGCAATTTTGTCATAGTGTTCTTTTTCTGCTTTGTTCATAATCCCAAGTTTCTGTAGATAACTCCATCAGGCCATTGTCTATCGGTAGCCTTGTTATAAAGTTCTACAATTTTACTTGGGTATATTAGTTTTGGCTCTTTTCCTAAAAAACAAAACGCATAAATCAAAGGGGCATCTTTAGAACCATACATAGCTTCTAGTTCAGGAATTAAAGCTATTTCTTTGGCTTTAAAGTTACCCGTGCCTTTGACATTAACCACAAAGGTCTTGTCTGCCGTGTTAACCACATAATCAGGAATGTTACGCAAACACTTGTTTAGACGAAAAAAATTAGAAACGGAATTATTTTTCTCGTCAAAACCAATGCGTTTAAGCTCGTATTCCTTTTCGGCACAATAGTATTCAAACAAAAACTCAGCCGTATTCCTAACCGACTGCCTTTGTTCGTAAGTGTTATTACCTGAATCAGTTAATGTTTGCATCTCTTTGAAGTACATCCTCTAGTTCTTGGGCCAAATCGGTCACATCGCAGCTAATCAAATAAGCGTTTACATGGTCTTGTTTTAGCTTGGCGTTATGCAAGGCTTTAATTGCACGGTTTAGTTCTAAATACACTTCTGCAAACTCTCTCATCGGGTCAACCTTTCTATTTGTCTGTCATTTGCTTGTTGTGTACGCCATGCTTCAAAACGCATCTTGGCGGCTTCTAATTGCCATTTAAGGGCTTCTTTATTTTCCGTAGCTACACCAATGGCTTTGCATAAGTCTTGGTATTCTTGGCTACGCAATGCTTCCCGTTCCTGACCGCCTAGACTTTGTTCGTCAGTTTGCGCCATTTTGATGGCTTTTAAGCTGTGCCTAAACGCTTCTAGTTGGGCTAACTCACCAGATGCCCTAGCGTACTGGGGTGCTGTTTTAAATATAAAGTCGATTGCTTCGTGTGGGTCATACTCTTTCATTTCCACTCCCCCTGATTACCTTTGTTACCTAATTTCCATTGTTCAGCAAAGTCTTTTAGTAAATTACTATCAATTTTATGTTTTGATAGATATTCTCTAAACTTGGCTAAACCCCAATAACCACGCCAATAGCATAGTTGTCGAACAGCACACCGATGTTTATGCTCTTGTTCATTCAAGTTCCATTCCTAGCCTGTGCATAATCTTTTTCTTTAATGTTTCGTAAGTGTCGTAACCGTTACCCAAAATACCAAGCTCTTTGGCTTTGGCTTCGATTCCCTGCTGGCTAAACATCCATGACCTATCAACTTTTGGTTTTGGCGGGGTCATGTCTAAAATGTCAGTCCAACGCTCGGCATTAATCCAACTGGCTGGGTATGGGATAAAGTCTATGTGCGTTTGTTTGATTTCCCAGTATTTGAGGTGGTTTGGCAGGGCTTCCATAGCTTCTCGCTTTTCAAGCTGGGTGAGCTTAGACCAAGCAGATTCAGCTTTTTTCTTAGCCACTTTTTTAGGCCACACTTCCCAAAATTTCTCAAATTCCACACTAAATCCCCCATTTAGTTAAGTTGTTGAACACATACAAATAAATGCCTACAAAATACATGAGTACTGCTACGAATTCTACTAAAAATAATGCCCAATCGTCTTGCTTCCAACCAGCGATGGCCCACATTGCGCTGCCAATAAATCCTAATAAGATATTGGCTGGATAAACATTTAGGCTAGTCAAACCAATACCAACCAAACAAAGGAATGTACCAGTCCACTTAAAAAGGCGCATCGGGTAAATCCAGTTTTTGTTTCTCAACCTTTACAAATTTGTACGACCAATCGGTATAAGTCTTAATTAGCGTGTCGGCTTCGTGCTTAGTCTTTACCTTACGCATAGGCTGACCATGCTCATCAAGAATTAAGTAATAGTTCATTTAATTCCATGCCTTTCTTCTATTGCTCTAGCAAACGCAATCATGTCCTCTTTTTCCATTTCCACATAAAGCTCATAAGGGTTCTTTTTCCATGTGGTTAAATCAAATATTTCCTCATCACTTAATGACTTTGATTGCTTTAATTTGACAATAATTTTGGCAAGTTCTTTAGCGTAATCTTGGCTCATCATGCCTTTTTGGTGGCTTAACCAACGGCATAATTCGTTAAGCTTTTCTATTATTTGTTCGTTGGTCATATCTGTTTGCCACGATTAATTAGCGTAAAACCGCTTGCAGAATAGCGTCTTTTATTGCCTGATTCCCATACAACTACTACGGTTTCGTCTTCGAGCATAAAACAACCCTCTTGGGTTAAGCCGCTTGATGTATAGCTATACACCCTACGCAAATCAGGAAAGGTTTTTTTATTTACTACGCATACTTCGTTGGTTAAAACAATAAACCCACCGCCCTCGTTTTCAGATTTAGCAATCGCTTCGGCTTGAGCAGTAGTAACGCAAAGCGTTAATAGTAATGCGATGATGTATTTCATATTTCCCCCTTTGTTGGTTAATGGTATTGTTGCACATTATCAACATTTGTTTATAGGGAGATACCCTGATAACTTATAAGTTTAGTTTTTTGGGCGATTTTTTATTTATAGGTTATATCTATGTATAACTTTGCCTTTTGGTGAACGGAACCCAGCCATCCTAGATTCCTTCAACTGTTTGCCTTTCGGAGCCACAGAACCCGCCAGTCGTTCGTTGAATAGGCACTAGCTTCGCCACCTATTTGTGTGCTGTTGCATCAACTATCCCCCAGTAGCACTTGTATCGCAGTCGCTGGTGTCGGTTCCCGCCCAACTGTGACCGCAGAAATAGAAAAACCCTATAAGGTTGCTCTAAGGTGAAGTTGTTTAATAAATAGCCTACCAACCATTTAGTAAACACTCAAAGCAACCCTATAGGGTCTTCGGTAGGCACAACTAAACAGACTTCACTCTGCACCTACAGTATAAAACAAAATTTAGCCGTTTTGCAATTCTTGTTCTGCCAACTGGCAAAAAATACTACATTCAATGCTTGGCTATTGTGGGTAATTGCCATCGGTAGGCTTTAACTCATCAAGGTAACGGTCTTTAAATATGGTTTGCTTCTTAAACCTTTCTAGTTTTGCCATGCGGTCAAAGTGTTCAGGAAAATCCACCTTAATTTTGTTCCAATAACCCATGCCGCCTTTGACACAACCTATGCAATTATTGTTGTGATACCCAAGCTTATACATGGCAGGTAGCTCAATGCCTGTATTTTTAAGCATAGCAAGGCAGTCTTCCTTACTTAACCCTTTATCTATCAAGGGTGTCCATATATTCACATCAGCGTTAGCGTCTATAAAGCGGTCTAAACGGGCCTGTTCTTCTGCGGTGTAGCCAAATACCTGACGGTCTATAGGCTTCTCAAAACGCTCCCTAATCTGCTTTTTTAAGGCTCTCGTGCATGGTGCGCCTTTGGGGGTTCGGATGTAATTTTTCTCAAAAACCCGATAAATTGACCTATCGTAAAAGTCATTACCTAGAATTTCAATTTTTTGCCCAAACCACGCTTCACATTCCGCTAAAAACCGCTTGTTATCAGGGTGTTCTTCCTTGACTTCGGTATAAGCTATAACCAGTTCGTGTTTACCAGCGTTTTCAGCTATGGCTATTTTGGTGGCTACTGCACTTGCAGCACCGCAAGAAAACCAACAAACAATCCTCATCGCAAGTCAGGCCAAATGTAATGCCAAGTATTCGGTAGCAAGTCCTTGCGACTTACTAACCCGTGACTTTGTTTCTCAATGTCCGTTGCCAGCATGATTAGTTTGTCGGCTGGAATATCGTCATGTACCCATCTGTGAACCGCTTGTGTACTGACCCCGAATCGTTTGGCTACTTTGGTTACTCCCCCGCATAGCCCAATCATTTGTTTTGTAGTTAATTTAAGTGCCATAAAGCATAGTTTACTTATAAATATTTATTTTATCAACAGTTGTTGCAAACCCCTAAATTTAGGTTTATAGTGGTATTACCTGACTACTCAGGCTAACTATGGAGAAAACTATGGATGAAATGATGGAATCACAAGCTGAACTTGAATATGAAGTGACTAAGATTTTTGAGGACTTGGAAGAAGGAACAATGCTAACTACATCGCAGATTGATACGCTACGGTATGTGTGCGGCTTCCCTAAAAAGCGCAGGGTAAACCCTGTATTGTCTGCTATTGCCGATGACTTTTCTAACATTTTTGGGGGGAAACAATGATTGTGACAGGCTCTACTACACAGAAAAAAGAGTTCAAGATTGCGCCCGTAGGCTCGCATTTGGCTCGTTTATACCGAATTATTGACTTGGGTACGCAGACCACCGAGTACATGGGTCAGACCAAAATGCTACGCAAGGTTAAGTTCTTTTGGGAATTACATGGGGATGACCTCAAAACTGATGACGGCAAGCCCCTTATTCAGACACGCAACTACACATTATCTTTAGGCGAAAAAGCTTCGTTACGGAAGGATTTGGAGTCGTGGAGAGGGAAGTCATTTACCGATGACGAGTTGCGTGGCTTTGACATTAGCAACTTACTGGATAAATGGTGCATGGTTACGGTTCAGCACCGTACTGCCAACAACGGCAATACCTATGCCGATGCTGTAGCAGTCACGCCAGTACCAGCGATTGTGGCAAAAGCAGGGCTGCCTAAAGGCGAAAACCCCTGTCTTATCTTTGATTTACAGAAGTTTGACCAAGCGATATTTGATGGACTATCGCAAGGTTTAAAAGACCAAATCATGCAATCAGCCGAAATGCGTAACAAAAAGGATGTGAACAAGTTACTGCAAGAAGCCAAGATTGAGGATGATGAGGACTTGTCCGTGCCATTCTAGAAAGGAGAGGGCTATGAACCATCTGATTAAAGACTTTATTGACCAAAAATATACGGTCAAAACTTATCAGGAAAGGGGCTACGATGATGAAGTACCGATTATCGGCTTTTGCCCTGATGACCTTGAAACAGTCATAAAAACGGTGGTTCAAGCCTGTGCAGATAGGGTTAGTAGCCCTAAAGATAGGGAAGCCGTGTTATCGTTAATGTAGTCAGTACAAGGGGGATGTATGTTAGTGAAAGATGTAGCAGCAGAATCAGGCCATTGGTATAAACCAAATGGCGAACCAGCTTACACCGTTGAGGGCGCAAACGGTAAGATTCGTAATACTACGGTGCGAGATGCCCGTAAAGAAGGCTTTTTACCATCAGTCACCACAATCATCGGCTGTGCTGCAAAGCCAGCACTTGATGTATGGAAACAACAACAGGCGATTCTAGCCGCTTTGACCTTGCCCCGACTTGAGGGTGAATCTGAGGAAGACTGGCTAAGTCGGGTGGTGTCCGATAGTAAGGAAACCGCCAAGCAAGCTGCGGAACGGGGAACGCAGATACACGGGGTCATAGAAGCGTTTTACGAGGGCGTTTACATCCCTGAGCTACCAGCCTATGTCCGTGTGGTCGAAAGCACGATAAACGAGCATTTTGGCCCACAGCTATGGGTTGCTGAGAAATCTTTTGCTAAAGGCGGTTATGGGGGCAAATGTGACTTAATTAGCCGACCCCATGTACACCCACGCTCAGAGGGCTTTGTAATCGACTTTAAAACCACCGAAAAGGATGTGGATAAGCTGGACTATTACTTTGACCACCAAATGCAACTGGCGGCCTATAGGCACGGCTTTGATATGCCTAACGCTCGATGTGCGATTGTTTATGTCAACGCCAATGAAAATAAGGCTAAACTACTAGAGATACCTGATGCTGACCTGAGAATCGGGTGGGAATGTTTTAGTCATCTGTTGGCGTTTTACAGGGCCAAAAACAAACTATAATGATTACGGGGTGGCGGCTATCCCCCAGCCACAACTCTCTCCTTCACACCGTGAGGGCCACCCCACCTTTTTTACAGGGTGTTAAGCCACCGCCAAGAGGATGGGTCAAGTAACGAGTTTTGTGGCTTTCTGCGTTACATGAAACAGACCCCAAATTTTGCCCTGTATCTTTTTTGATACACTAAGGGTAAATACCTATCAACATAAGTTGATTGTTTGCTATACTGACATTGTCTTAACTAAGGGGGAAATTATGAAAGACATACTATTAGGAGTAATAGGCGGCTTAATCGCCTTTGGTGTACCAGCAGTTGTCTATGTATTAAAAACAGGGGGAATATCATGAAATATTTAATTACCGTACCAGCCGTATTGTTAGTCGCTTGTGGCTTTAATAGCCCACCTAACGCATCGTTAGAAACCGACAAGACTGTAGTCCATATGACCCGTAGCCAAGTTATTTTGGCGATTAATGAGTGCGAATCTGCGGGTACTCGACCAGTCGTTGTAGAAGCTAGGCGCAAGATTAACGGTGTTACTACAACTGTACCCGTTGAAGTTACTTGCCATCCCAAATATAAGTTTTTCTAGGGGGTTCTATGATTGGCACAGTTATCGTAGGTGATACGCCAGTTCAGGTCTTTGGTACGGTTTGCCGTGCCGAGCCTGATGTTGGCATTATGGGCAAATATGTTGACATTGAAGACCTACAAATAGGTGGCGTTAGCGTCTATGAAATGATTGCTAAAAGCAACCTATGGGATATGGTTCAAGAATCAATTAACGACCAAGTGGGGGCATAATGAGTACAAGAACCTTTGGAATGGTAGGTAAGACCTACACAAGCGCATCAGAAGCGTTTAGGGATGCTGATTACGCTACTGGGATATGGAAGTGTCAGTCTGATACAGAAAGGGCTGTAGCGATGATTAAAGACTTGTGGCCTGTATTGCTGTTTATTTTGGCTATGTTTGGGGCGGTTGCTCTTGTATATCCGCTAATGCCTTAGTTCTAGCATCCTCAACCCGATTAAGCCAACCACGAATAAAGCGGGCTTGGTCGGGTTTTCTTGCAACTATCCCTTGGTAAAAGTCTGCCCTAGCGTCTGAAAACTTTGTAACCAATTCTTTAGCGTTTGCACCGTTAATTGCTGCCATAGTCCTAGGCCCGATAACTCCGTCAGCCAGTACTCCGATTGCCGATTGAAGCGTCTTAACGCTACGGCCTGTTCCTGCATTAACGGCAAAATCAAAGACCACATAATCTAGCCCTTTCGGTAGGACTTCGCAATAACTGGGATTCCAGTATTTAATCTTGTACATGGGTGCGACCTTTTCGGGGGTTAAGGCTCGCATATCAGCTTCGGATACAGGATGCCCCACAAATTCTTCCCAAACTCGTTGGGTGACCCCTAAATTTGTTCTGCCGCCAGCGTCAAGCGGGTCGTTTACATAACCGCCTTCGTGCTTTAGGATGCGCTTTAAGCACTCCTCGTATCTCATTCCTTCTTAGCTTTCATGTCAATAATCTTTTCTAAGGTGCGACCACCAAAGTAAAAGGACATAATCAGCATACCCCATTGACCTAACAATTCAACATACTTCTCGTTTGCGTTCATGCCAAAGGTACTCATGCCAGCAAAGACAAAATAGCCTACCAAAATGGCTATAAGGGTCATGGGGCGAATGTTTTTGGATAACCAGCTATCACTAGCCATATCCGATTGTTGGCGTTTAGTGACTTCTTGAGCTTCAATATTGTCGGCTTGTAGTTCGGCTAATCTGCCCTCTTGCTGCATCCTGAGCAACTCTTGTTGAGCTTTGGCTTTGGCTTCAGGGTCAGGAATAAATTTGTCTAATATCTTCATTCCTACATCAAAGATGGCGGTTAGCGGAAACATTATTTGCCTATCACCGTTTGATTGTCGCCCTTTTGGACAATAACTTTCTCCCCATCTACAGCTACGCTCATAGGGTCACGGTCAGCCATGCGGTCTAAGCGGTCAATCAGTTGCTTCATAATTTCGTATTCAGGCTTTTCTTGCTTGGGAGAAGCACCAGCAACACCGTTTAGCATGGAGATTAGGGCGGTTAAAGACGCACCCAATAACCCCATAACCGCAGCCATCTTACCTTCTTCAAGAACTATGGAAGCCCCTACGCCCATCGCTACGATAATGGTGATATAGATTAAGCCGTGTTTGCCAATTGCCTTACCAGCGACTTCTTTGGCAGTTTCAATGTATTCGTCTTTCATTTTTTAAACACCAAGTCTGCAATCCAAGTAACAAACCCACCGAATACGGATGCTGCACCCATAATGGCCCAAAGGCTACCTTTAGAGCGTTCAGCCATGGCGACTAGCTTTTTAATGTCGGCTTCCATGGTATCGACTTTCTTTTCCATGGTCTCAAATTGGGCCACTAACTTACCGTATTTGTAAGGGTCGAGAAAGTCGTCAGCCATATCATGCTTTCTTACGGACAGTACGAGTGGTTGCTTTTTTGACGGCTGGCTTACGCTTTACAGTCTTTTTGGGTTTTTCTTCCCAAGTAGCAAATACTTCAGCCCAATGCACCTTTTTGGTGTAGCCCATTTTGTCAAACATCCATTCGATGATAAACATGATTAGACCTTTAGTTCAGCAAGTTGAGCTTGTAACCGAGCAATTTCTTCTTCAAGCAATTTAGGCATTTCAGCCTTACGCTTTTCTTCGTCAGCCAACCATTGTGCGTATTGAGCTTGTGCTTGTGCTAACTCTTCAGCATTTAGCTCAATTACTTTACGCTCACCAGTAATCACATCAATTTCAATTCTGTTCATGATTTACTCGTAAAGAATGTTAATTGTGCCAGCATCAAAAGTATCGGTGCCGTTTGCTGTAATTATTCTTACAGTTGTTAAAGCCCCTGATAAAGAAACAGAACCGCCACTAACTCTAACTGCTCCGTTTGCCGCTTGAGCAAGATTTCCTGCTTCAGCCCAAATGTTTGAACCTAAACTAGTAATTGTAATAATGCCTGAAATTGAATCGGCTGCTGTAGAAGAACTATATAAGAAAAAAGAAGAGCTATTTGCGTTATAGGTAGTCCCAACAGCAACACCACCAATGTAGCCAGTTGATAGAATTCCACCACTTGTCCCAAGTTGAATTGAAAAACCAGATGAACCATTGGCAGAAACAGCATTAAAAACAACCGTAACTCTTTTAACCCAGCTTGGAATACTGGTAAAGTCAATACTTGTTCCGCTAGTAGAAGCTACAGAAGTGCCTTGAACAAAAGCACCTGAATTATCTTGAACACCTGTAGTGCCGTTAAGTACTAATGGCATAATTAAGCTCCTGCTTTAATAGCCCGTAATTCATCTAGGGTAGTTGCACTATCAGCCAATTTAGTAATATCACGCAGACGATTCTTTTCGGCTACGATTGCTGAGGTGTCTGCACCGCTTTCTAAGGCTCGTTGGAATAGTACATCTTGAGCAGCTAAGAGTGGCGCACGCTCGGCTCTTAAGCGATTTTTAGTAATCTCTTTAGCTTTAGCGAGGTTTACGGTAACGGATGAATCATCCATTTCCCATGCGTCATAAAAGTCGTTATCACGAGGCAGGGAGTTTTGGTCAACAATCCGTGCGCCTTTACCTTTAGGCACATCTTTGTCTAAGACTGCT
>JACCDG010206840.1_pt1 | contig 35724 bp, 36 predicted proteins | sample 7442471 | NCBI WGS metagenome assembly JACCDG01 (sample SAMN15323444, study PRJNA562643) | freshwater metagenome | isolation source: river surface water | place: USA:Blue River Watershed | collected 2017-08-17 | reverse complement strand
ACTCGCGGCGAAATTGCTTGCTCGTTGGTGATTGAACCGTTAAACAAAAACAACGATAGCTAAACATGTAGAACTCTCTGTAGAGTGCTTACGGACGGGGGTTCGATTCCCCCCAGCTCCACCAATTTCAAACTTGTGATTGGTTTCACATATTTAATGCAATTTAAAGATTTCTTAAACTCTTATCTCAGATATACCCCAATCATTGGGGCATTGATTCTTTTTATTTTTTCTCTATTTTTTCAACCAACGCATGATTGGGATTTAGACGCATTCTTATACCTTGGGTCAAGATTACAAGATGGCCGGTTTATTTATGTGGATGATTTCGAGACTAAACTCCCTTTTTTGCAATATCTCTTTTCAATACCAGCATATCTTGGCGGTATAGGTGCTTGGAGAATTATTAGTTTTGTGACGGTTTTATCTTTAGGGTTATGTGCAAACCATTTACTTATTAAAGATTTGGCTTACGAATCAAAAATCACTACTGATAAAATTAAACAGCTCTCGATTTTTATCTCAGGACTTTTTCTTTTATTACTGTATTCATTGCCAGGTGCTGATTCAGCGCACATTGAAATTTTTTCTTCTTCATTTTTATATTTAGCTTTTGTGTTGCTATTAATTCGCCATTTAGACATAGCACAATCGAAAAAATATATTTTTCTAGCCGGTGTTTTTTTAGCTATTGCAGCCCTTATAAGGCCTAACTATGTTTATTTGTTACCTCTGTTTGCAATTTTAGCTTTTATTAAAGATAGGCAAATAAGGGTTCAGTTTTTCAAATTTTCATTTACCTTAAGTTTTTTAGTAGGATTTTTTATTGCTATTTTCCTTAATTTTTTACCTTATGCATTCATAGATCATGGATTAATTGCGCTAATGAACGGATTAAATGCCATGAAAAATGCTTCTCATAATTATGGATTGATGCATTTATTATCAGAAGAATTTCTTCATAAACCAGGTATTTTTTATATTTTGATGTATTTAGTCATCACTTTATTGATAGTGAATGCTTTGACCCATGCCAAGTATAAAAAAATCTTATTGCATTATGTCTTGCCGATATTTTTTGCAGTTCTACTTTTGAATTTAAGCTTACTTCGAAATCACTATTACCCGCATAACACCATCATGTTCGTTCCAATGGCAACTATTAGCCTTTCTTTATTTTTCGTTCTTAAATTTAAAAATGATTTCTTTAAAGTTAATTCATTTCATATCATGATTTTTATACTGACAATTTTTATCGTCATGCGACCCTTAGCCGACATTCGAAAAAATATGCTAAGCGTGGCAAATGGAAAACATGCTTTTAATGTACAAATTAACCATAGAAATATTGATCATGCATTATTAACATTTCTTCAAGATCAAAAGCATCAAGGTAAATCCTTTCTAGTCGCAGATAGTGCTATTTATCATATGAAATTAAATGAGCCTAGAATTGGTGATGGTCATCCCATCATGCTTGAAATCGTTTTAAGCGGCGGAAGATTAGTCTCTATGAAAAATATATATTTGTTTTCAGATGAGGTTGCAGAAGAGCCTTGCAAAGCTCTTAATCAGTCGAATAAAGATTTTGTAATTGTGAAACGTGACGATCAGTTTTTTGGTTTAGTGGATCAATGCTTAATAAAAGATACTTCAAGCTATAAAAAAGAAAATATAGCTCGCCTTGAAGCATTTGCAGTATACCGCTTAAAAAAACTATAGCTTATATCCAGCCACTACAGCATCGTTATAGAACATTTTAACGGTATCTAAGGAATATTTATCAAGATCATAATCGACAAGTGCCAATTTTTTAAGGATATCGTGGGTGACAGTAATAATATGGCAGCCGATTTGATCTGCTTGGAATATATTTAAAAGTTCACGTGGGCTCGCCCAAATGAGCTCTGACAAAGGTTTTTCTTTCATCATATGAAGTGCTGATTGCATCATGGGAATGGGATCTCGCCCCGTGTCCGCAACCCGTCCTGCGAATATCGAAATATATGCTGCCACATCTTTATCAAGCACATCTACTACATTTGCAACTTGATCTAGCGTCATAATGGCCGTGATGTTTAATTTAACTTTTTGCTTTGCTAATTTTTTAACTAAATCATAACAAGGTTGGGCTTTAGTATTTGTAATGGGAATCTTGACGTAAACGTTATCACCCCAGCTTGCTATTTCAAGTGCTTGCCTTTCCATATCAGAAAAGTCATCTGAAAATACCTCAAAGGAAAGTGGCTTATCTTTGATGACAGTCAAAATATCTTTGCAAAAAGCTCTGTAATCTTTAATGCCTGCTTTATTCATTAAAGTAGGATTTGTCGTAAGCCCTTTGATAAAAGTTTTTTGATGCATATCGAGCATCTCATTTTTGAGAGCACCGTCTGCAAAAATTTTAACTTTTAAATGATCAATTGTTTTCATGGAGCTTCATTCAAAATAATATTTATCGCATCAGTGAGAGATGTAACTTTATAGGTTGGATTTTGAGGCTGTTTTTCATTATATTGATAATCAATAAAAAATGTTTTGCAGCCAGCATTTTGGCCTGCTTCGATATCTCTCCATCGATCACCTACCATAAAGCTTTTATTCAAATCAATATTGTACTTTAATGCTGCCTTGAGGAGAGAGCCCGGTTTTGGTTTTCTGCAGTCACAGTTTTCATGATCATCATGATAACAAGAAATAATCTCATGAATCGCTAGATGTTGAATCAAGAATTGGTTGATAGATTCTACGGTTTCTTTTGAAGTTTTTCCTCTGGCTACATCAGGCTGGTTGGTGACTACAATACAAACATAGCCACGATCTCTTAATTCAAGGATGGCTTGATCGACACCTGGTATTAATTCTAGCTCATCTAAATTACGAGGTGGATAAGGTTTGCCATCAACAACAGACGCTTTATTAATGACACCGTCGCGGTCTAAAAAAACAGCTTTAAGCATTAGTTATTTTTTGACAGCTGATTCCCATTTAGTCTGATTTTCTTTTAATTTCGGATGTGATACTAATAAGTGCCAAATGACCGCCTGAAAAGCTTCTGAATGGGGCGTGATATTTTCAGGATTCACGGTAGGGATGATGACGCATGCGTCTGCAACTTTAGCTGTATAACCTCCGTCGCGCCCAACAACACCCGTAATTTTAGCGCCTACTTGTTTAGCGTATTTCAATGCATTCACAAGATTAGGGCTGATATTTTTTTCTAAGTTACCTCCGCCTACAGAAAAAATGAAAACAGCATCTCTAGGGTTGAGTTTAGATAATTTAAGCCATGGCTCAAAAATAGTGGGCCATCCCTCATCATTTGTTCTTGCCGTGAGTTCTGACACGTTGTCTGTAGGCGCGTAAGACTCAATTTCAACAATTTTCCTAAAGTCATTCACCGCATGAGAACAATTGCCAGCACTTCCCCCTACGCCTAGAAAGAAAATTCTCCCTTGATCTTTTTTAACAGTGGCTAAAAGATCTGCCACTTTTTCAATCGCTTTTATATCTATTTGATCAATAATTTCTTGTGCTTCATTGAGGTGTTGTTGTGCATAGCTCATCATGATTTCCTTTTATACTTTTGATAAGTAGATTTCAGTTTCTTTGAGGCCATTTTGCGACCCTATTTCATAAAACCTGTCAAAGGTTTCAAATCCTGCTAAATGACCATGTAATGAAAGTTTATGATAAAGATCACTTAAATCAAATGATTCATTTTGATGGTAAGCATCAAAAATGGATTGATTTAATATGCTCAATCCATAATCAATATATTGCATCCTTTCATTAGGATGATGTTTGTTATATTCGATAAGCGTACCTGATGCAAATTCCACATTACTTTTATCCCATTGATTATTGTTTTTGATCACAGTGATTAAGGCATTTTTTTTTGATGATACATAAATGTCTTCTATATTTTTATAATCGATAGGTAAGAAGGAGTCGCCATAAAGCACAAAAAAATCTTTACTTAAAAGCGGCAAAGCTTTTTTAATGGCGCCACCTGTCCCTAATAATTTATCGCCATCTAGAGAATATTGAATGTTTAAACCCAATGCTTTGCCATCTCCAATAAGAGATTCGATCATATCTCCTAAATGTCCAATACAAAGCACAATGTTTTGAATGCCTTGAGATTTAAGATAATCGAGTTGATGAAGTATAAAAGGCTTACCATTGACTTCTATAAGTGACTTTGGAATTTTTTCTGTAATCGGCTTCATGCGTGTTGCCAAGCCGCCTGCAAGAATGGCCACGGGAAGCATTAGGTATGGATAACTTTTGCACCTTCGAAGTCAAATTTAAATCTCACTTCTTGAAGGCCTGATTTTGTCATAGCAGATCTAAGTTTTGCGGCATCATCTGCCATAAACATTAAAAAGCCACCGCCACCAGCGCCTACCACCTTGCCGCCAATGGCACCATTTTTTAATGCAGTTTCATACCAATTATCTATATCTTGATTGCTCATACCGCCAGAGCGTTTTTTCTTGTGCTCCCAGTGCTGATGCATGAGTTCACCGAATTTATCTGTATTACCTGATTCCAAGGCATCTTTAGATAGATAACCAATTTCTTTCATAAAGTGAAGATTATTAAGCATATCGACATCATTTTTTTGAGATTTAATATGTTGATCTTTTAAGATCTCACTCGCACTTCTAGAAAATCCTGTAAAAAAGAGAAGAAGATTGTCCTCTAATTTATGAAATGTTTCTCTCGAAATTTTTAATGGTGCAAAAGTGACTGAATTGTCTTTATGAAAAGCAAAGCAAGTGATACCGCCCACAGACGCTATATATTGATCTTGCTTGCCGATCGGTTCTTTGAGTTGGTCAATTTCGATCGCGCAAGCAAGTTCTGCTAACTCTTCAGGATTGATATGTCGATGCCTGTATGCATAAAGCGCTTTTAAAAGAGCCGTGGTAAAGCTTCCGGATGAGCCTAACCCAGTGCCCGAAGGAAGGTCGGCAATGCTTGAAATTTCCACTTGAGGCGTATTTAAATTTTCTAACTTTAATGCTTCTCTAATAATATTGTGTGAAACTTCGTCCACTGTTTTAACGTGCTCAATCTCTGAATATTTAAGATAAATACCCTCATTAAAAGGTCGATTAATCGTGACATAGACATACTTATCAATAGCAGCTGCTATTAAGAAGCCTTCATGTTCACGGTAATAAGAGGGAAGGTCAGTACCACCTCCGCCTAAACTAATCCTTAAAGGGCTTCTCGCAATAATCAATTTTTAAATTCCTTGTGTTTATAAAAAAGATCATTCATTTAAAACGACTAAGTATTATTTTCATCTAAAAGCGACTCTAAAGATAGCCGAATAGCCTCGAGCGAGCTATGTTGATTTTTCCAGCCTAAGCTTCTAATTTTATTTGTGTCAAATAAGATTTTAGGAACATCACCTTTCCAACCTCGATCGCCGCCTGTGTAATCCAAATGAATATCATGTATTGGAATGTTATAAAGCTTACAACATTCTTCCGCAATTTGATTTACTGTAATGTAGTCTTCTGTCGCCACATTAAATACATCAAAGGGATCTTTCGTTTTATTTTTAAAGATAAACATCATGGCGGAAATCACATCACTCACATGGATATACGATTTTGTTTGCGTGCCATCACCTAAAATCTGAAGTTCTTTAGGATTGATTTTGAGTCGTCTCATAAAGTCATAACCGACTCCGTGCGTTTGTTTGGCACCCACCACATTAGCAAATCTAAAAGCACGACCTTGTATGCCAAACATGTAGGCATAAGATGAAATTAAAACTTCACAAGCTAGTTTGCTAGCCCCATAAGTCGATATGGGAAAGCATGGCCCATAATTTTCACTGAATTCAATGTTGGGCATATCGCCATAGACACCGCTCCCCGAGGTATAAAGAATGATTGAAACGTGATTGACTCTCATAGCTTCTAGAATATTTTGGGTTAAATAGGTACCTTCCCAAAAATCAATATCGGGTTGTTTGACTGCTTTAGCAATATCAGGATTAGCTGCAAAATGAATGACAACTTCAGAGCCTTTCATGGCATCCGTAAGTAGACTCAGGTCTTTAATGTCACCTTTTGTGAATTGAAAATGAGGATTTTTTAAATGCTTTTCAATATGGCTCATGGTGCCTGAGGTCAAGTTATCAAAGACTTTAACTTCATGGCCAAGCGACAAAAGATGCTCTGACATGTGAGAGCCAATAAAACCGGCACCCCCAGAAATAAAAAATTTCAATTTATACCTTCCTCGATTTAAAGTAGATCAAGATACCTGGTAATGCGATAAACGCATTAAGCATACCAAATAATATCGATATCGTAATGATGGCATCAGACGAGGCATAATCTTTAAGGATGACAGATAGGGTCAGCTCACGAACCCCCCAACCTGAAAAGCTTAATGGAAAGAAATTGCTCAATAGTCCAGTGAGTACGTAGGTGAAAGAATTTAATTCTATCGCTACAAAGGCTGCATTAGATAAAAATATAAATGACAGGCCTATGAGAATTGTTGAAAGTAAGGCCGTTGAAAAGTATAAAGCCATAAAGTTTATATTTATCAAGTCTTTATATTTTTTAACTCTTAACTTTAAAATGCTATGAGATTTTTTGTAAATGAATAGCGATAAAATTATCAATATGCTTAAAAAGACCATGTATTGAATATTTGTTGAATAAGTTCTAGTGTAGTAAGTAATACAAAATACAAAAACAATAGATATGGCATAGAAGAAAAGCGTTAATAAACGATCTAGAATACCAATCACTAAACAGCGCTTATAGGGTAGCTTATATTTTTTGGAAATATCATAAATCCTAGCCCCATCTCCCACTATTGAGCCAAACATAAAGTTTGCAATAAAAGCCCCCTTAAAGCAGGCGTTCAAAAAATCACTAAATTGAGATTTTGCATGAAAGGTGTTAAATAACATTTTCCATTTATAAGCTCCAAGAAAAAAAGAGAGCAGAAGTGAAATCAGGGATAAAAATAAAAAGCCAATATTTAAACGATAAATAGTTTCAAGGAAATGTGAAAATTCGTAGCTCAGTTTAGTTTTAATAAAAACCAAACAGAAGAGTAAAAGGCTGAGCTTGATGAATAGTTTTAATAAAGGATGAGAGATAATTTTTGTGAGCACGAAATAGACGCTTATCTTTTGGTGTTTGATATTTTAATGAGCGCTTGATTTAAAAGCTCTTCTTTAGTGAAAGGTGTCTTTGTTATACGTTGATATGTTTCAACAGATCTTGCGACCGCCATGTCAATATTAATGTACTCAAAATAACTAAATCTTCCTAAGAGATCTATGCCAATATCACTAAAGTACTCTCTAATGATATGAGCGTGATGCTCGTAACCTACGTCATAGACCACATAAGATTCTGATACGCGCTTGAGATCAACTAAAATCACTTCACCGTTGATGAGTGATCTTTCTTGTAAACCATCTAGAACATGCTGAATAATCGCTTCATCTGACATATCTGCAATTTCAGACTGAGGGCTATAGGTAATTTCTGCTTGAATACTGTAATGATTCTTTGGCGCATTTTTTTCAGAAAAAGTGCATGGATAGCTGACACGGTTTACTAAAAATTCCTTATCAGCAAAATAGATCGCTGTGAATTTATCGAGATCATCACCCTTAATGCCAATGGAGACGACATACATGGGATTAATAATCAGTTTTTGATAAGCTTCAACAACAACTTTTGGAATCCAATGTGAGCATGTTTTAAATAAAGAAGAGAGATTGATCGTGGATACAATTTTTTTAGATTGATAAATTTGTTTTGAAGTTTCAATTTCAAATCCATAATCTAGCCTATTAATTTTGATGACTTCCTCATTAAAATGAATATCAGAAGCACGCGACCAATTTTCAGAAATAGCCTGGTATCCACCTTCTTTAGGGTAGTGATAGTATAGTTGGTGCAAATACCCTTCCGTTTTGATACCAATACTTGACTTTAAAATATCCTCTGGTGGAGGATTGGGTATTCTATCCGCCCAAACCATAGAAAGTTTTTCGACGGGCACATTCCACACTTTTTCGTTATAAGGAATCAGGTATTTATTCGAGATGCCCTCGCCAAAGGTATGTAAAAACCACTCTTTCATATTGCTTGGGTTTTTAAATTTTTCTTTATATGGGTTAAATAAAAATTGACTGATACATTCAAAATTATCTTCTAAATCTAGGGAAGATAAATCATTCTCAAAAGGGTATTTCACTAATTTATTTTTAAAACTAATTTTATTGTTTCGTTTACATTGGTGTACATTCTCACCTAGAGACTTCACAATAAAATCTAAAATGGACTTGTCTCTTGAAAAGAGAATATGAGGGCCGTAGTCAAAGGTAAATCCATTGATCATATAGCTCGAAGCATGACCACCCGGATGATCATTTTTTTCTATAATGAGTGGTGATTTCTCAAAAAAGAGAGAGTAAGAGATCCCTGATGGACCTGCACCTAGAATAATTTGATCGTGTAGGATATTTTCTGCCATCACATTATTTTCTTTCTAAACTCACACCCAACCTAAAAGCAAAAAGGGAGGGAAGGGTAGCGCTAAATAGCTCTTCAATGGGTCTTAGGTATTTAAAATAGAATTGATAGAGTTTGGAATCTAAGATATTTCCACTTCCCTTATTTGCTATAAAAATTTTAATAAAAGGTACAAACCACCTCACAAGAATAGAGTCATATTTATGTGCAACAATTTGAAGGTTAGATTCTTTCGCTAATTGTTTAAGATTTTTTTTATTAAAAAATCTGATATGGGTTTTATCCATTACACCTGTTTCGCTGTAATTGAAATAGCCAAATAAGAGTGCGATTCGACTAAAAATATTGGCAATATTAGGAACGGTGACTACGATGGTACCGTCTTGGTTAAGAAAGAATTGGTATGACTTTATAATACCCACGGGATCATAAAGATGTTCAAGTACATCTGAGAAAATAATGACATCAAATTTTTGTGTTTTAATCTGTTGCCTGATGTATGAGATGTCTTCGATATCACATCTGAGTAATTTGAGAATTTTTTGCGATGATTGTGAGGCTTCTTTTGCATGCTCAATACCGTAGTAATTTAATTTAGGATAAGCTCTTTTAAGTTGTTTTGATAAGAGTCCATAGCCACAGCCTACATCTAAAATATTTTTGATATCTTTTTTATTTTTTATTGTCTTTGAAATTAAATCGAATGCGACTTGATTGATTTCAGGTTGGTAAGGGTAGGAAGCTTTTAAATTAAACATAATCTTGAAAATAGTAGTTTATTTAAAAAAACTATTTACCCAACCTCACATTAAGAATTCTTTTGATTGTCCAGTAAGCGCTGGGTAATGGATCCATTTTAGATTGTCCAATACGAATAAAATAATCAATAAATACCACCCTAAATTTTCTTTTATTTTTAATGCATCTTAAGAGAATTTCTACTGGCAACGCAGGCGGTTTTGCTTGCCAATGCGTTTGATCTAGCATTTTTTTAGAATAAGCCCGCATCCCACTATGCAGATCTTTGAGGTTCGTCATAAATAAGATAGATGCAATTCTTGCAAAGAAAAGATTTGCGAAATAGTTTAAATAAGGCATGTTTTTAGGTTTTGTTTTAAGACGAGACCCATCCACGATGTCATAACCATTTCGAATGAAAGATACGAGTTCAGGGATTTTTTTTGTGGGATAAGTATTATCACAATCAAGGGTCACAATGATTGGGTTAGAAGCACTTCTCAGAGCAAGCGTCATGGCAGGGCCATAGCCAATAGGGGGAAATTGTCGTATGAGTTTAACTTGCTTAAATTGTTTTGCAATTTGTGGCGTTTTATCTTTTGACGAATCGACCAGAACAATTTCGGCACCCGGCGCATCTTTCGATATATCTTGAAGCACTTTTTTAATGGCACCTTCTTCATTCATTGAAATCATTACAATAGATACATCTTTGTAATTTAATTTTTTATGGTTAGTTCGCATTTTTAAGGGAAGTATTTTTGTATTGTGTGAGGTCAATTTTACTCGAAATTTAAGCCAAGCTATCTTTATAAATCATATATATGAATAGTTTAATTCACTTTAAAATATTTTATCTTTGTTATCATTAAGACATAAATATTATGTTTTTAGATATTTCTTTAGCGCTAGTTTTGATCTGCTATTCAATAAAGTCCATACACCTAATTTATCTTCCTGATTTAAGCGCTCGCATTTCTCATGCGCTGATTTAATATGACCTAATTTAATTTGATCCATGATTTCTTGTGCTATATGCATAAGTGCATTATCTGCTACTTCATCTTGATCTACTATAGGTAGATCTTCACCCGCATAGATATATAGACCGATTCCATGAAGCGAGATAGCTTTGGCTAAGCATCTTTGCATAGCTGTATTGACCTCATAAGCATTGGGATTTAATATTGCGCGATTTTTAAAATCCATGACAGGGAGTTGTGCGGTTCTAGATTTACCAAAGGCAGTTACCTTACAAAATACCATCAAACTTTCACCAAATTTTTTAGGCTCTAAATATTCCCAGGTTGCATCATTATCGAGCTGTAGTAACTGATCGAGTGCCCACGACCAGGAAAGATAGGAGAGCCCGTTCTTTTTCTCGATATGTTGGCTGACATTTATTTGTCTTAACTCTTTATATTGCATCATGAACTCCTTTTTTAATTATGATGTCTTGAATTTCTTTTTTAACCTCCAAACTTATAAGCGAAGAAATATTTATTTCACTATCCACAGATCTAATTTCTTCGATTTCAAGAGTTTTACAAGAAAACCTTATGTCAAATAAATTATCTTTATATCGAATAGTTATCCAAGTTATTGGTTTAATTTTCATAATTTATTTTAGAGATAATTTCATTTTATAGTGAAGAATTGTACACCATAAAAGTGAAGAATTCTACATTAATTTTATAAATTAAAAAAGGTTTTTAAAGAAATAAAAAAGCCACTTAAAAAAGTGGCTTATAAATTTACTTTAATGAATTAGATGAATACTATTTTTTTATCTTACCTTCACCAAGCATAATCCAGCGAGCCGAGAAGGGCGTGCAATCCTCAAGTTTAAAAGCATATCTGGCATCGATACTTTTGATTCTTCCAGATAGCCATTGATAGACGACATTTTTAGATGCACCACATAGCTTACCGAACTCGGTTTGCTCTTTAATTTTGAGTGTCGCCATCATGTATTCAACGCGTTCGGCAGTTGTTTTCAATGCTTTATCCAATAAATAAATCAATGCTTGAATTATAGCCTTATTTAAATGTATTCATCATGCATGAAAACTAGGTGGCTTCTTCTTCAATCACTTCAGCTTCGATGATTTTCGTCTTTGATTGGCGATATTTTTCTAATTGGTTCATAGCTCGATAAAGATCAGTATCAAATTGCGTTTGGTACTTATTAAAGCGGTCCATATCTATTCCCTTGGGTAAGCGCTGGCTCACTCTAATCTCCTCCAAATGATGAAAGGCTATATGAGCAAATTTATTCGCTTCTAAATATTTAGTCACATTTTCTTTAACCTCTTTCATAGCGAGTTGGATAGACTGAGGTCTTGCGATGAATTCCTCCCATGTCATTTTGTAGCCTTTTGATTTTTGTTTTACAAATATAAAAGTTAGAGGCATTTTGTTTTCTATTGTTTCAATAGAAAAATCAACGTAAACATCGCTTTGCGCTTTAAACTCTTCGATGACCTTCAAAAATACTTGATAATGCTTTTCTTTTTCGGGGGAAAGGTGATCAAATGTAAAGCGCTCTAAGAAAGGAATTTCAAGTAAGACATTTAAACTTTCTAAGAGTCGTTCGTCTGACATGCTGATCTTTATAAATGCAGCCTCCGCTTCACGAAGTCTAATCTGCCTATATGAGGCCACAATAATACGTTCTACCAATATCATTTCCATCGCATCTTGAGGCTTATAAGCCTCATTGATGGCATCTGCGAGCGCAGTTAGATTTTCTCGATTCTCTCCTGGAAAAATAGGAATTTGCGCGAAAATACCATGCGTCATTGCATTCATACTTGATCTTTGTTTGCCTGCCACTGTTTTAGGTCCCGTAGATTTTTTAGCATTTTCTTGGTTAGCTTTAATTTGTGCTTCTGTTGCCATTCTTAATACCTTTTTCTAATAGTTAATAGTTATTTTAATATGGGGATAGTATTAAAAATTTCAAGTAAATCAATGAGATAAGTAAAGTATTACTTTACTTTTGAGTGAATGTTTATAATTGGTATAGGTCATCATATCAACAATCAACATAAGATAGATGAAGCACAAAAATTAATCTAACTTATTGATTAAAAATAAATTTGCCTGTATATTTAATAAAATTTAATTTTACAGGCAAAATATGAAACCATTATCAAATCAACAGCGATTATTCCTCGTTGAATCCGATCAGTTATATCGTGCTTGGCGGGAGGTGCAATGGCGACATATTGAATACCGTTATGGTATGCGCTGGAAAAAAGTGGCTGGTCGTGATTATCTTATCAGACTGCACGATGCAGAAGGTCGAGGTAAATCTCTAGGGCCAAGATCAGAAAAAACAGAAGCGATTTACCTCGAATTTCAAAAAGGCAGGCAACTTGCGCAAGAAAGATTTGATGGATTTAAAACACGGTTAGCTCTGCAAAGCCGATTGAATAGAGCATCGAGATTAGGTCGCATGCCACACATTGTGGCTGACATTCTTCAAGGTTTAGATGGAGTTCAAGCGCTATCAGAATTGCGTGTGGTCGGAACACATGCCTTATTTGCCTATGAAGCGCTAGGGGCTGTTGAATTTAAGATGGATCTTTTAGCTTCTGGTGATGTTGATTTGCTTTATGATCAACGTCAGCAAATCTCCATTTTGGGTAAAAAATTGGATGGTTATGGCTTACTTGGAATTCTTAAAAAAGTCGATCGAACTTTTGAAGTTCAATCAAAAAATCGTTTTAGGGCTGTGAATAAAGATGGCTTTATGGTGGATTTGATAACCCAAGACAAGGGTATACGAGTCAAAAAGCCTCAAGCTATGGCGAATGAGGATCTTGAGATGATAGAAGTTCCCAATTTAGAATGGCTTGCGAACGCACCACGTGTGGAGATTGTTGCAATTTCAGCTAAGGGTGAACCCGTATTCATGCCAGTGCCAGATCCTCGAGCCTTTATGATTCATAAGGTTTGGTTATCTCATCAGCACAATCGAGAGCCTGTGAAGAAGCAGCGTGACTTTCAACAAGCCCTTATGGTGTTAGATTTGATCAATGAATATTTACCACAATTTTCGCTTGATCAGTCTGATATGAAGTATTTTCCAAAGCACGTGATTGACAATGCTATTACAGAGCTGCATAAATATTCACATCAAACATAAAAAATATCAATGTGTCTATTTAAAATTTATCACCGCAGTTATTTTGTTCAATCTTTTTTCAGTTAATATCATGAAATTATGACTATTCTTGTCACAGGTGCAGCCGGCTTCATTGGATCTAATTTTGTATTGGATTGGTTTGATTATTCCAAAGAGGATGTCGTATCGCTTGATCTTTTGACTTATGCCGGCAATTTAGAAAATCTATCTTCATTACATCAAAATCCTCACCATTATTTTGTCAAAGGCAATATCGCAGATCGTGATTTAATTTCAAGTCTCTTAAAGAAACATGACATCAGAGCTGTCATTCATTTTGCGGCAGAGAGCCATGTGGATCGATCCATTCGTGGGCCAGGGGACTTTATCGAAACCAATATTGTCGGCACTTATCATTTATTGGAATCAGTGAGGAGTTATTGGAATGATCTTGATGAAATCTCTAAAAAAGCATTTAGGTTCTTGCATGTATCAACCGATGAAGTGTATGGATCGCTTAATGACAAAGCTCCAGCGTTTACTGAAAAATCTACTTATGAACCTAATAGTCCTTACAGTGCAAGCAAGGCGTCTAGCGATCATTTAGTGCGTGCCTGGTTTCATACCTATGGACTCCCTGTATTAACCACAAATTGTTCAAACAATTATGGACCTTATCATTTCCCAGAAAAGTTGATTCCTCTATGTATCTTGAATGCACTCAACGGTAAAAATTTACCAATTTATGGTGACGGTAAACAAATTCGTGATTGGCTTTATGTCAAAGATCATTGCAGCGCTATCCGCGAAGTTTTAAAACAAGGGCAGATTGGTGAAACTTATAATGTCGGTGGCTGGAATGAAAAAACAAATTTAGAAGTCGTTGAAACTTTATGCGCTATTTTGGATGAATTAAAACCAAAATCGGATGGCAAAAGTTATACCGATCAAATCACTTTCGTTAAAGATCGCCCTGGTCACGATAGACGCTATGCGATCGATGCGTCGAAGTTAGAGCGTGATTTAGGTTGGAAGCCTCAAGAAACTTTTGAGACGGGACTTCGTAAAACAGTTTTATGGTATCTAGAGCATAAAACTTGGGTTGATCATGTTGTCACAGGCGAATATCAACATTGGATAGAAAAGCAATACTCATGAAAATCTTGCTCACGGGTAGAGATGGTCAGGTAGGCTTTACATTACATAAAAAATTAGTATCCTTAGGTGAAGTGATTGCGACAAATCGCGAGATGCTTGATTTGAGTGATCCTCAAGCGATTAGAATTTTTATTGATCAAACGAAACCTGACATCATTATCAATCCTGCGGCTTACACGAAAGTAGATCAAGCTGAAAACGAACCAGAGTTGGCTTTTCAAATTAATGTAGTAGCCCCTCAAGTGTTAGCTGAAAAAGCATCAGAACTTCAAATTCCTATCATTCATTTTTCAACAGACTATGTATTTGATGGTTTAAAACAAGAGCCCTATCTAGAAACCGATGCAGCTAGCCCTCAATCCGTTTACGGCCAAACAAAATGGGAAGGTGAAGAGGCTATTCGAAAACACAAGAAATATATTATTTTAAGAACAAGCTGGGTCTTTAGTTCGCATGGACAAAATTTTTTACAAACAATATTGAAACTTATTCAAGAAAAAACTTTGCTGAATGTAGTGAGTGATCAAATAGGCACGCCTACTTCAAGTGATGCAATAGCTGATGTGACATACAAAATTGTAAAAACTATTTTTAATGATCCAAACTTTAAAGATTTTGGTACCTACCATATGACTTTAGAAGATGAAACGAACTGGTATCGTTATGCGTGTTTTATAGCGGATGAAGCGAAACGTTTAGGATTTCAAACTTTAATGACATCTAAAGATATCAAGCCCATCTCAAGTGATGCATATCCCACCCTAGCCAAACGTCCTATAAATTCAAGGCTTGATACCACAAAAATTAAAAAGACCTTCATGCTAGAATTGCCTCATTGGGAAGAGGAAGTTAAACGCATATTGAAAGCATTGATTCACTAAATGACAGAAATGAAAAATAATAGAAAAGGTTTGATTCTTGCGGGTGGTTCAGGCACAAGGCTTTACCCTGTAACACAATCGATCTCGAAGCAGTTACTACCTATTTATGACAAGCCCATGATCTACTATTCATTAAGCACATTAATGTTAGCTGGTATCCGAGATATATTATTAATTTCGACACCTCAAGACATTCCTCGTTTTGAAGCTTTATTAAAAGACGGAAGTCAGTGGGGCATTAACATTCAATATTGTGTACAAAATTCTCCCGATGGTTTAGCGCAAGCGTTTATCTTAGGTGAATCGTTTATTGGCAATCATCATTCCACTTTAGTTTTGGGCGACAATATTTTTTATGGTCATGACTTTCATCAACTTCTTTTAAATGCAAAAAATAGGGAAGAGGGTGCCACCATATTTACTTATCATGTTAATGATCCCGAGCGTTATGGTGTCGCTGAATTTGATGAAAAAAATAAGGTCGTTTCTTTAGAAGAAAAGCCGTTAAAACCAAAATCTAATTACGCAGTGACGGGACTTTATTTTTACGATCAAGATGTGGTGAACATGGTGAAAAGTTTAAAGCCATCCAATAGGGGTGAACTTGAAATCACGGATCTCAATCAACTTTATTTAGATCAAAATCAATTACATGTCGAAGTGATGGGCCGAGGGTATGCGTGGTTAGATACAGGCACCCATGAATCCCTTCTCGAAGCGAGTCAATTTATTGCGACATTAGAAAATCGTCAAGGTTTAAAAGTGGCATGTCCTGAAGAGATTGCTTATCGTCAAAATTGGATTACGTCTAATGAACTTGAAGCGCTGGCTGCACCATTATTGAAAAATGGTTACGGCCAATATTTAAAACGCATCTTACAAGAAAAAATTATTTGAACATGAAGGTCACACCCTTAAGCATTCCTGATGTATTGCTCATTGAGCCTAGAGTTTATGAAGATGATCGAGGATTCTTTTTTGAAAGTTATAATTTGAACGAATTTAAAAAAGCCACTTCATTGGATATTACTTTTGTTCAAGATAATCATTCAAAATCATCAAAAGGGGTTTTGAGAGGCCTGCATTATCAATTAGCTCCTCATGCTCAGGGAAAGTTAGTTAGAGTGATTCAAGGCGAAATTTTTGATGTGGCTGTTGACCTTAGAAAAGCATCACCAACTTTTGGGAGACATGTGTCGCATATTTTGTCTTCCGAAAATAAAAAACAGATGTGGATTCCAGAGGGATTCGCTCATGGATTTTTAACCCTCACAGATTCAGCAGAAATTATTTATAAAACCACTCAATTTTATAATTCTCAAAGTGAGCGATGTGTCATATGGAGTGATGAAGTGCTAAATATTAATTGGCCACAAAATATTACTATCAAGACTTCTTCTAAAGACCTTTTTGGGGACGCTTTTGAATCTGGCGAGTTATTTCCTTGATGACATTTAAATTAAGTCTGCATGTATTTTATATTACAAGCAAAACCAAGTTAGTTTTCTTTGCTTGATGTTCATTTATTGTTTTTTTAGCCAATCTTCCTAATTTTTCTTGACATCCCTTAAATAAAGACTATCTTTGTTCAATATTGAACAAAGATAGTCTTTATAAAAATGCCTAAAACTACAAAAATCATAAATATTGATGTTCATTTTAGGGTTTTGCACTTAATAGAAGTGGAGCCCCAACTAACTCAAAGGGAACTTGCCCGTAAATTAGGAATAAGTCTCGGTGGTGTCAATTTTTGTTTAAAATCTCTCATTGATATTGGGCATATAAAAGTTGATAATTTTAGTAAAAATCCTAAAAAGTCCGCATACTTTTATCTTTTAACTCCAAAAGGTATTTCGCAAAAATCATTCCTCACCGCAGTTTTTTTAAAGCGCAAAATGGAGGAGTATCGGGCGTTAAAAAAAGAAATTAATGCTATTCAGGCAACGCTTAAGGTTTAATCTATGTCTTCTTATGATTTATTTATCTGAAACTGTATTTTATTTCTACTTTATCTGGACCAATATAAAACTCTTCTTCGAGGTAACTAAGAAATTTGTAGTATTTCTCGGCTAATTATAAATAAGGATTTTTAATGAAAGCAGTAATACTTGCAGGCGGATTAGGAACTAGAATTTCTGAGGAAACACATCTAAAGCCAAAGCCTATGATTGAAATTGGTGGGAGGCCTATCTTATGGCATCTAATGAAAATTTATGCATCGCATGGCATCAATGACTTTGTTATATGTTGTGGTTATAAGGGCTATATGATTAAGGAATACTTTGCTAACTATTTTTTACACATGTCCGATGTTACCTTTGATATGAAAAATAACAAGATGGAAGTTCATCAGGGCAATGCTGAGCCTTGGAAAGTAACACTTCTTGATACAGGTGAAGACACCTTAACTGGCGGCCGACTAAAACGAGCTAAGGATTATCTAAAAAATGAAGAAGCTTTTTGTTTTACTTATGGCGATGGTTTAGCCGATGTTAATATTTCTGATCTTATTAATTTTCATAAAAAGCAAAAAAAGTTAGCGACTGTAACTGCAGTTCAACCACCGGGAAGATATGGCGCACTTGATATTCAAAATCATCAAGTTTCCCAATTCATCGAAAAGCCAAAAGGTGCAGGCGGATGGATTAATGGTGGTTTTTTTGTACTGTCTCCAAAGTGCATTAATTATATTGATAACGATCAATCGAGCTGGGAAGATAAGCCTTTAATTACTATAGCTAAAGAAGGGGAGCTAGCTGCATATCAACACTTTGGGTTTTGGCAGCCAATGGACACTCTTCGTGAAAAAAATCTGCTTGAGGATTTGTGGTTAACTGGTAAAGCGCCTTGGAAAACTTGGTAATGAATAAGTCTTTTTGGGATAATAAACACGTTTTAGTAACTGGACATACTGGCTTTAAGGGAGGTTGGTTATCCTTATGGTTACAATCTATGGGTGCCAAAGTTCATGGCTATGCTTTAGAGCCAGCAACTCAACCTAATTTTTTTACATTAGCGAAAGTTGCTGATGCAATGGCCACTAATACAATTGCAGATATTCGTGACATGCAAAAGATAAAAAAATTAATTGATCATGTGAAGCCAGAAATAGTTTTCCATATGGCTGCTCAGCCATTGGTAAGATTTTCATATGCGAACCCTGAAGAAACCTACGCTGTGAATATAATGGGGACCGTTAATTTATTAGAAGCGATACGTTATTCCCTATCAGTGAAAGCGGTTGTTAATATTACTACTGATAAATGTTATGAAAATCGTGAACAGCTTTGGGCGTATAGAGAAAATGATGCGCTCGGAGGATACGATCCATACTCGAGCAGTAAAGCTTGTTCTGAACTTATAACAGCAGCTTACAGGCAATCTTTTCTTGCTGAAAAAGCAATTGGAGTTGCCACCGCAAGAGCTGGCAATGTAATTGGTGGCGGTGACTGGTCTAATGATAGGCTTATTCCAGACTTTTTTAGGGCATTGGCCAGAAATCAACCTTTAATTATTAGGTCACCAAATGCAATTAGGCCTTGGCAGCATGTTCTTGAGCCTTTATCTGGATATTTAAAACTCGCTGAAAAATTATATATTGATCCAGGTAATTATGCGACTGCTTGGAATTTTGGCCCATCAGACGAGGCCGCTAAAACAGTTTCATGGATATTGACTAAATTGTCCGAAAAAATATCCAATGCGAAATGGGATATTGATAAAGAACCTCAATTGCACGAAGCTGGCTTATTAAAATTAGATAGTTGTAAAGCAAAAGAATTACTGAACTGGAGTTCGCGTTGGACGCTTGAAGAGTCTCTTAACCATACTGTTGAATGGCACAATCAATTTAATGCCGGTGCCAATCTTAAAGACTTTAGCAATGCTCAGATTGCTACTTATATGGGAGCCATTTCTTGAGTTTTAATTTTATTGATACGCCTATCCTTGATCTTAAAATCATTCAGCGTCAGGCAATATTGGATGAAAGAGGATTTTTAAATCGACTTTATTGTGAGTATGATTTTAAGTCAATTGGAATTTATAAGTCTATTAGTCAAATTAATCAAACACTAACGAAAAAGATTGGGGTGGTTAGGGGTTTACATTATCAATTACCACCTTTTGCAGAAACTAAATTAATAAGTTGCTTAAAGGGTGAAGTATTTGATGTGGCAGTAGATTTACGCAAAGACTCACCAACCTATTTGAAATGGCATGCAGAAATTTTAAGTGAAAAAAATATGAAGAGTTTTTTAATTCCAGAAGGCTTTGCACATGGATTTCAAACCCTGACAACAGATTGTGAGTTAATTTATTTTCACACAGCTCCTTACAATAAAGCTTATGAGCAAGGGCTCAATTCAGCAGATAAAAAAATTGGCATAGCCTGGCCGCTTGAAATTTCTGAAATGTCTGAAAGAGATAGAGCGCATTCAATGATTCAAGAAGATTTTAAAGGAATTGTGTTATGAGATGTCGTCATTGTGAAGCCGTAGCAAGTCTATCGTTGATAGATTTAGGAAGTGCACCGCCATCAAATGCTTATCTTACACAAAAAACATTAAAAATACCTGAGAAATGGTTTCCATTAAATGTATTAGTTTGTGAAAAATGTTGGCTCGTTCAAACTGAGGATTATGCAGAGGCAAAAGAATTGTTTGATGCTGATTATGCTTACTTTAGTTCAGTATCAATCTCATGGTTAAAGCATGCAGAGCAATACGTTTCAGACATGATTAATCGTTTCGATTTAAATGCAAAATCAAATATAATTGAAGTGGCTGCAAACGATGGTTATCTCTTGCAATACGTAAAAATCAAAGGTATACCTTGTTTAGGTATAGAGCCAACAGCAAGTACAGCAAAAGCTGCAAGAGAAAAAGGAATAGAGATTATTGAAGAATTTTTTGGTGTAAAGTTGGCTAAAAAATTATTTTCTCTAGGTAAACAAGCTGATTTAACAATTGCTAATAATGTTCTTGCTCATGTTCCCAATATTAACGATTTTGTAGCTGGCTTCACCATTATACTTAAACCTAATGGCGTAGCATCCTTCGAATTTCCTCACCTTATGCAGTTAATTAAAAACATTCAGTTTGACACTGTATACCACGAACATTTTTCATACTTATCTCTTACTGCAATCGATCAAATATTTAACCAAAATGGTTTGCATATATTCGATATTCAAGAAATACCAACTCATGGTGGAAGCCTTCGCGTATATGCACAGCGAAAAGATTATGGTGCACATAAAACAACATCAGCTGTTGATAATCTTTTATCACTTGAGATGTCGGTAGGTATAAAAACTAAGGCTTATTATGAAAATTTTCAGCAACGAGCAAACCGTATTAAAGATGATTTAGTAGATTTTTTGATTAAGGTAAAGCGAGATGGAAAAAAAGTGGTAGCTTACGGCGCAGCAGCTAAAGGCAATACTTTAATTAATTATGCAGGCATACGATCAGACTTATTATCTTTTGTTGTCGATCAAAGTCCAGCAAAGCAAAATAAATATCTGCCTGGCAGCAGAATTCCTATTGTTGAAGAGTTAGTAATTCGTGAAATAAAACCAGACTTCGTTCTTATTTTGCCATGGAATCTTCAAGACGAAATTGCTGAGCAGCTAAAATATATAAAACAGTGGGGCGGTAAATTTGTCACTGCTGTACCATCATTAGTTATCCACTAAATCTTATGAAAATTACAGTTACAGGCGCTAGCGGCTTTTTGGGGCAGAATGTATTGACGGCCTTATTAAGAAGGAATGTAGAGATTTTTGCTATTACAAGAGATTCTAATAATCTAGCAACTATCGACAAATCAATTAATATTATAGAGCAGGATATATACGATTGCGACCCAAGTCTTTGGGAAAAAATAGGGTCTCCTGATGTTTTAATTCATCTTGCTTGGAATGGTTTGCCAAACTATGAATCATTACATCATTTTGAAGTTGAACTTCCGAATCAATATGAATTTATAAAAAATTTAGTCGATTCTGGCCTGAGTTCGTTATTTGTTGCCGGAACATGTTTTGAATATGGAATGCAGTCAGGCGCACTTTCAGTAGAAGTACCACCAAAACCATCCAATCCTTATGGGTATGCTAAAAATGCCTTACGTTTGCAGTTAGATTTTTTAAAAGATATCAAACCTTTTAATCTTATATGGGCGAGGCTTTTTTATATGTATGGCAAAAATCAACCAGATACTTCACTTTACTCTCAATTTTTAAAGGCTCAGTTGCGAGGTGAAGAAGTATTTAATATGTCCGGGGGTGATCAATTGCGAGATTACCTTCCTGTAGAGGAAGTTGCAGAGCAGATTGCTGATTTAGCTTTAACTAAAAAAAATATTGGATTAATAAATATCTGTTCAGGACACCCAATTTCAGTTCGAAGTTTAGTAGAGCAATGGAAAAAAGAAATGAATTCTGAAATCAAACTTAATTTAGGTTACTACCCATACCCCGACTATGAACCAATGAATTTTTGGGGCAAGAAATAATTGCTTCAAATCAATTATTTCGGTATCGAATAATTGATTTATTTATATATATAAAGGTAGATTGCTATGAATTTTGAGAAAGAAGTTAATGAAAGAATTGGCGCCGTAAAATTAAATAAGGAGTTAATGACGAGTGCTCATGAATTTTTAAAGGCATCTGTTTTCTCTCAATACTCTTATAATTTCTCTTGGATGGGAAGGCCAATCATTCAATATCCGCAAGATATGATTGCTATGCAAGAGCTAATTTGGAAAATTAAGCCTGATTTGATAATTGAAACAGGTATTGCGCATGGCGGCTCTTTAATTATGAACGCATCACTTTTAGCATTATTAGATTATTGTGAAGCCATTGAAAACGGCCTTACGCTTGATCCTACAAATTCAAAACGCAAAGTGCTTGGTATAGACATTGACATTCGTGCCCATAACCGAACTGCCATAGAAGCACATCCTATGGCTTCACTCATCCATATGATTCAGGGCTCCAGCATTGCTTCGGAAGTTATTAATCAAGTACATACATTCGCAGCCAATTATAATCGCGTTCTGGTTTGTTTAGACTCTAATCATACTCACGAGCATGTGCTGGAGGAATTAAAGGCATACGCACCACTAGTCAGCATTGGGAGTTATTGCTGTGTATTCGACACCCTAATCGAAGATATGCCTTCTGACGCTTATCCTGATCGCCCTTGGGGATATGGCAATAACCCTAAAACTGCTGTGAGGGAATACCTTAAGACGCACAAGGAATTTGAAAACGATAAGAGCATTCAAAATAAACTATTAATTACTGTAGCAACAGACGGATATTTGAAGCGAATTAGTAATTGAAATTAAAATCTATAATGCGCTCGATTTATCGGTCACTTCCATTTAAGCGATTTATTATTCATACAATGCGCGCTTTAGGTTTTGGTTTTTTATTATCAGACCGCCTTAAGACTTACTTAGTTTTTGAAGGTCCATTTTCAGTCACCACTGCCGACAATACTTTTTTTATAGAACATGGTTATGGGCGAGATATTGAATCTTTAATTTTTTGGAATGGTATAGATAGCTGGGAAGGCAAAACATTATATTGGTGGAAAATATTAGCCAAACGATCTAAAGTTATTATTGATGTAGGTGCGAATACGGGTCTTTACTCATTAATAGCAAAGTCAATTAATCCTTCAGCTGAAGTACATGCGTTTGAACCTTTAGTTCGTATATATTCAATTTTAAATACTAATATTAGTCTTAATAATTTAGCAGAGCATGCTACTCCAATATTCGCTCACCGCAGCGCACTCTCTGATTATAACGGGGATGGTCAAATGTTCGATTTGCCTGTAGAGCATATGTATACTGCATCGCTTAATAAAGATATTCATAAAGAACGCGGTAATCCAATACCAGCGTGCACAGAAAATGTAAAGGTACAACGCCTTGATCATTTTTTAAATTCACAAAATTATAAAAATTTAGATCTGATTAAAATCGATGTAGAATCTCACGAGCCTAGTGTACTAAGAGGATTAGGACAATTGTTACAGCGCTATCACCCCAGTATGATTGTAGAAATTTGGAATAATGATGTTGGCCAAGCGGTTGAATCAGTTTTAGTCGGTTGCAAATATCACTATTTTGCAATCACAGATTCAAAAACTGAGAAGAGGCATCATATCCGAAATGAATTTCCTGATTTAGGTTATTTGAATTATTTAATAATTACAGAGAGTGTTGCCCGAGAACTTGGGTTATTGAATAAATAAATATGGCAAAAACCAAACTAACAATCTTAACTGATCCCTTACCAATCGGAATCAATTTTCTACCAGAAACTACATGGCGCATCGCTAGAATTTTGAAATATAGCTTCATGAAGCGGTCTTTCGAAAGTCATCCACGCTTTCGCGGACACTTTGCAGTAACAAGAAGCTTGATTGAGGGCCTTGAAAAGATTGGTGCAGATTTTAATTATAATCCAAATTGTTTGGCTGATCTCGCAACCACGGTAGTTGTATTAGCTGGAATACAAACGCTTCGACAGGCTATTAAGCTTAAGCAAAAAGGACATATTAAAAAGTTATATGCGGGACCAAATTTAGTAAACTTTTCATCAGACTATGATTCACTGCTTGCATCAATTGAAATTGATGCAGCAATCACACCATGTAATTTAATTAGCAATCTTTATATTGAGGACAACCCCACGCTGAAAGACCGTATTTTTTCATGGCCTGCTGGAGTTGATACTGAATATTGGAAGCCAGACCCAAACGCAAAACGTGAAAAAATATTAATTTTTGAAAAGCAAGCCAAAGGCCCTGTAGGACCAATTTTGCCATACGTAAATTATTTAAGAGATTGCGGATGGGCTGTGATAATAATTAAATATGGTTCCTATAATCACAATGAATTTCTTAAGATGCTTCAGCAGTCATATTTAATGCTAGGTTTTGTTACAGATGAAAGTCAAGGTATTGCTTGGTTAGAAGCTTGGTCAGCTGATGTGCCAACATTAATATGGAAAAATACCTTTAATATCATTCAAGGTCGTCGTTATAAGTGTTCAACAGCACCATACCTAAATAAGAAGAATGGATTATTCTTTAACGATTTAGAAGACTTTAAAATTAAATTTGATTATTGGGTAAAACATCGCGAGCAATTTAATCCCAGGGCTTGGACTCTTAAAAATATGTCTGATGAAAAGTGCGCTGAGCGACTATATGAAAAGGTAACAACATATTGAATTCTATTTTTTCGAATGCGATGCAAAAAACAATTACAACTCCTTATGAAGCTTCACCAGAGATTGCCGTTCGCACTTTAGAATGTAATCAAGTATTGAGTCAGTTTTTTATCGTATGAGCTTAATTAAAAAAAATATAGTTGCTAATTTTGTAGGTAGTATTTGGACAGCATTAGTAAGTTTGTTGTTTATTCCAGTATATTTACATTTTCTTGGTATCGAAGCTTACGCTTTGGTAGCAATACATGCAACTCTTTTGGGTGTTTTTGCGGTACTCGATATGGGGCTTATACAGACCCTTACTCGAGAAATTGCTCGACTTGCAGTATTACCAAACAGCGCTAGAGAAATGCGTGATATTCTTCGAACACTGGAAATTCCTTATGTTTTTGTTGGCGTAGCTATTGGTTTAGGAGTTATATTGTTCTCCCCATGGGTGGCTCACGAATGGATTAATAATCAAACACTCTCAACCAATACTGTTAAGACCGCTGTTATGTTAATGGGGTTGATGATCGCAATCCAATGGCCTCTAGGTTTTTATTGCAGTGGTTTGGTAGGTTTGCAGGAACAAGTTATATTAAATTTTATTACGTGCATTATGCAAACTATACGAGGCGCAGCTTCAGCTTTAGTACTATGGCTATGGTCCCCTACTATTGAGGCATTTTTTTTAACTCAATTTGCTGCAAGTGTTTTGCATATTTTGATTGTTAGATTAATACTTTGGCAAAAAATACCCTTTGATTCATGCCCACCTCGATTTCGAATAGACTTATTGCGCAATATTTGGCGATTTGCTATAGGAGTAGCAGGTATTGGACTTATTTCTAGTTTTCTTATGCAGCTTGATAAGATTCTTCTAAGCAAATTATTGAGCCTTAAAGTTTTTGGTTATTATGCAATTGCTAATGTAGTTAGTATGAATGTATATCGATTATTTGGACCTATCTATTCAGCTATTTATCCTAAATTAACTAATCTATTGGCTCAAAATAACACTCTAAAATTAGCAGATTTTTATCACAAAAGTGCACAAATTTTAGCTGTTGCTGTCTTTCCAGCTGTAGCAATTTTAGTTTTTTTCTCCTATGACATAGTAACAATTTGGCTTCAGAACAAAGAAACTGCGAGTAACGTAGCTCCCCTTGTGAGTATATTAGTTCTGGGAACGATGCTCAATGGCGTTATGCACATTCCATATGGAATGCAACTTGCAGCAGGATGGACTTCTTTGGCATTGCGCTTTGGTATTTTTTCTCTAATAATTTTTGCTGCATTGTTAATTATATTGACGAAATACTATGGTGTGATCGGCGCTGCTTCTGCCTGGCCAATTCAGCAAGCGCTATACGTACTGTTTAGTGTTGCATTAATGCATCGTCGTTTACTACCTCATGAGATGTGGCGTTGGTATGTGCTTGATGTAGGATATCCAATGATACTTTCCTTCAGTCCTGTAATTCTTGCTTCGCTATTTAAACCACATTATATGAGTATTACAGGCGAGATTTTTTACTTATTTATAACTTATATCATATCACTTACAACAGTCATTACAGGGCTACCCAATATGAGACGGGCATTATTAAAATCTTGGCAAATGTATACTCAAAAAAATTAAAATGGTTACGACTTCTGAAAAATTTAGTTATCAACCTCTTGTTAGCATTGTCTTACCTGTTTTTAATGGCGAGAAATTTTTGTGTCAAGCACTTGATTCAATCATGGCGCAAACATTTACTGATTTTGAATTGTGTATTTCGGATAATGCATCAACAGATAGTACAAAGGATATATGTAATGAGTATGCTAAAAAATATTCGTGTATCACCTATTATCGACAATTAGAAAATGTAGGTATCTTTCGAAATCTTGAGTGGTTGATTAAACAAGCTAAGGGAGAATATTTATTACTAATCGGTGATGATGATATTTATGAGCCTAATTGTTTAGCTCTTTATGTGCAGAAAATGCAGGCAAATAAAGATGTCATATTAGTGTACTCAGACTATGGATGGGTTGACGTATCAGGAGCTCGTTATAAAAGTGGACTGAAAATTTTTATGAGTGCAAAAAATAGTATTTCTGATAATTTAGCATTGTTTATTCGGGCGCGAATTATTTTACCTCTCGCAATGGGATTATATAAAACATCAATAGCTCAGCAAGCTCTCCCTTTTCCAATCTTTGGAAATTATTATAAAGATTTTCTTGGGGGGCGCGATATTGGTTTTATGTGGAAAATTTTAACAAAAGGTAGGGTTGATAGTGTGAATAAAGTTCTTTTTTATTATCGGAATAAAGATCGAAGTTATGTTGACTTAGAGGGCTTGGGTAAAAATTCGTTATTAAATCAGTTTCGCATTATTTATTTGAACTGGATTATTCTTACACAGCATGCACTTAAAGAGATTAATTTAGCTAACATTAATATAATTCAAAAAATATATTTATCAATTTTCGCCATAATAATGTTTATTATGGAATATAGCTTAATCCCGTTAATAAATAGACTTCTATTCTTGTTTAAAAATCAACCATAAAGTCATAGCACTGCATAGGCAGTGCAACTTTCAAAGGTGAGTTTTCTAATATTTAAAGAATTAAGTTTAAAAGTTTCTTTAACTGCTTGCGTTTCACCAGGAAATTTCTGGTAATTGAATTCGTCGAAGACTATTACTGCGCCTTTAGGCATCAACGGTAGCAAAGATTCGATCGCTACTTTAGTTGGAGCGTAAAGATCTGTATCAAGAATTAGCATCGCACAAGTCATCCATGGATTGGCCTCTACGAACTTTGGGAGCGTTTTAGTAATATCGCCTTTTACTAGATGAAATCTCTGTATCTTGTTAACTGGCCTGACCGTGTCTAGTGCGCGAAGTGACTCTGAGATAACATCCATAGAAGTATCTGAAAAATTTTTACTAGAAACATCAATAGGATCTTTTTGCGGATCTATAGAAGAGAACCCTTCAAAAGTGTCAAATCCTATCAATCTTCTATTTATAGAAAATGGTTCAAGAATAACCGATAAATGCGCTAAAAATGAAAAGCTATTTCCTTTGTAAACGCCGCACTCAATAATATCTCCAGGAACATTCAAAATTAGCTTATACATTTCGTATCGAGTAATCAACGATTGAACTGAAACCCTGTTAGCAAAACACATTGGTGCATCAGCAATATATTCTTTAGTAGCAGATCGAATTAATTTTTGCCTTACCCCTTCATAATCCTGTTCATTTGTTGTTAGATTTCTCTTGGTCATCTTATTCACCGTATTATTTGATTGAAAATTTTGGATGCTGCAATGTATATTTTAAATAATTTCCAGAAGCACTCGAATCAACATTTTTTGGCTCATATTTCTCAAGTTCAGGCAAGTAAACCCGATAATCAATACTCAGTCGAATTTTTTCAGTAGTATTTGGGGATGATCCATGCAAATGAGCGCCACTAAAAGCAATTTCGCAGGCCGGCTCTAGGTCTATTAGGATCTTACTATCATCCTCTATAGCTTCAAACGGTGCTGGATGAGGCCTATTTTCTTCATTAATTGATTTGGAAGCAGCTGGCCGGTGTACCTTATCCCATGTTTCGAGATCAAAATTATTTGAAGAATTCTCTAAATTTTTATTAAAATATGATGGTGCAATATAAAAAGTAGCATCGAGAGATACATTCTTAACAGCAATCCAATGATTTATTTGTCCCATGCCTGCGCCATACCATGTGTCGCGATGCGGTTGGTAATTATAAGAAATGCCGGCTTTAATGATATTGTGATTAGGGATGACACGAAGACGGGGAACGTCATAAAATAATTTGAACTCTTGATATGCTGAATATCTTTGCAAAATTAAATCTTCTAGAAGAGCTTTTGTTTTTTCACAGTTTGTGAAAGTTTTCTTTAGAGCTGTAGTTTTTTTTACGAAGTCACTTAAATTATTCTCTACTGTTTTTGCAGTAGATCCAAAAAAAATACCTAAATGTTGCTGTGAATACTCTAAAGCATGATTTACAAGAGCTTTTGATTTATTGCACGCATTAAACAACATCAAATTTCCTTCAAATATTTTGTTGATGTGAATATTATGATCATTTAAACAAATACCAACTTTCATCAATACTCCTAATTTGTTGTTATATATATACTTCAACTGTAGCATATAAATAATATTAAATTTTCGATATTAAGAATAGTAATATAAAATTAACATTTCTTTTGTAGGAACTAAGTGACAAAAAATCAAAAAAAATTATCGCATCTTAAATACCGATCAGATATTGACGGTTTAAGAGCTATCGCTGTGCTTGCTGTTGTTTCATTTCACGCATTTCCAAACTGGCTTAAGGGCGGCTTCATTGGTGTAGATGTTTTTTTCGTTATTTCTGGCTATCTTATATCTACAATTATTTTTAAGAGTTTAGATAAGGGAACATTTAGTTTTTATGATTTTTATGCTCGTCGCATTAAGCGTGTCTTTCCCGCCCTTATTCTTGTTCTAGTAACTTTTTTAATTTTTGGTTGGTTCACTTTACTTGCAAATGAGTATAAACAGTTAGGTAAGCACATTCTAGCTGGTGCTGGTTTTGTATCAAATATTGTTTTCTGGCGTGAGGCTAGTTATTTCGATAATGCTGCTGATACTAAGCCATTCCTACATTTGTGGAGTTTAGGTGTAGAAGAACAGTTCTACATTGTTTGGCCACTTATTTTATGGTTTGTTTTGAAACGAAAGCTTAACCTTGTAACTACCACAGTTATTTTTGCTATTACTTCATTTGTTTTAAATCTGAAAGGTATCAAGCAAGATTCTGTGGCTACTTTTTATTCTCTTCAGACACGCTTTTGGGAGTTGTTAACTGGTAGTTTGCTGGCTTGGGTTGAGCTTTATAAGAATAATCAATATGCTCATCTTAGAAAAAAGCTTGGCAGCTATATTTCTAATATTGTGCATCTAGAAAAGCAAGAGGTAGGTGATAAGTTATTATCTAATGCCTTATCTTTTTTTGGTTTCACGTTATTAGCATATGGATTTTTACAACTTAATAAAGGATTAAGTTTTCCTGGCAAATGGGCATTAATACCAGTTATAGGTACATTACTTCTTCTAATAAGTGGCTCTAAAGCCTGGGTGAATCGCACAATACTATCAAATAAGATTGCTGTTTGGATCGGCTTAATTAGTTTTCCACTTTACCTTTGGCACTGGCCATTACTATCCTTTGCTAGAATAATTTATGATGGTGAAGTTTCAGGCCGTATAATAAGCGTTATTGTTGTAATTCTGTCTATTGTGCTTGCTTGGCTTACCTATAAGCATGTTGAGTGCCCTCTACGTTTTGGTAAGCACAGCAAGGCTAAGGTCATTACTCTTTGTGTTTTAATGGTAGTTATAGGATGTATTGGGCAGTATATATATAGTCATGATGGGCTTAAATTTAGACTTATTAATAAATTAAATAATGGCGTTAATGAAGCTTTAAGTTACGACTGGAGTAAGGGTTTTAGACATACAGAATGTTTTATTGATGATACAGATGAAAAATCTAGTAAATTCTCTAGAATTTGTGGCGAGCCATCAAAAAATATTAGATCTATATTGATCTGGGGTGATTCTCACGCAGCAAGCCTGTACCGAGGTTTTGACTTTCAAGCTAGATCTAGAAATTTTTCACTTTATCAATTTACTGCTAGTGGCTGCCCACCTATCTTAAATTTTTCTATAGAAAATAGACAAGGGTGTATAAATTCAAATAAATATGTGTATGAAGAATTAAAAATATTAAAGCCCGATATAGTTATTATGGCAGCTTCTTGGGCGAGCTATGATGTTAAATATGGCCTTGAGACACTTTATTATGATAAATTAATTGAAACAATTGATAAATTAAAATTGCTTGGCATAAAAAATATTATAATTTTAGGACCTTTGCCAATGTACAAAGTTAATCAGGCTAATCTTTTAATTAAACGCTCTAGCTCTAATAAGATACCTAATAGAACTTATTCTAAATTCAAGCCTATAATTAATACATATGACGAAAAAATCAAAAATATAGCTTCACTTACTGGAGTTAGTTTTATAAGCCCATTAGATATTTTATGTGATTTTAATGGATGTTTACTTTCTCTTCCTTGGGGGGGGGCAAGTAACATACAACCATTTAGTTTTGATGATAGTCATTTAACATCTACCGGGTCTATTTTTTTAGTGTCAAAATTTTTTGAACTTAACCTAATAAAATTTACAAAGTAAGTTTTGCCAATCTATTTTGTTGCTGTTTTTAGATTAAGTTAAACTAAGCATAAGATTTGATAGACAAAGAATAACAATGCAAGATTGTAAAAGCACTATAAAACTCTTTTATTTTGCATGCTAACAAGCACATAAGAGGATTGATAATTAAATAAATGCTTGAGAAGATAAAAAAAAAACTAAAATCAAATAAACTCTTCCGTGATTTAAATTCTAGTGCAAAAGGTAAATTATTAGATATTCTTTATCAAATCAAGAAATATCAATTCGGTGATTACTGGAATGAGCATAAATCAATTGATTTCAATAGAGTTGCTACTGAATTGCTTCAGCATAAACTCCTCGATATCAAGCGTAAAGATTACAGATCGAAAATCAACATTTTTTTTGTAGGAACCTATCATGATCACGAGATGCAAGGTTTTGTTCAGGGACTGCAAAAATTAGGTAATGTAAATATTTATATCAATTTAGATGGAAAGTATGGAATTAATCCTCCAAGACATATTAAATTATCCACTATCGGTCATAAACAATGGTGTTACCATCTCTATAAGTCCATTCTTCAAGCCAACCAAATTAAATCAATTGATTTCGTTATTGGAACTTTTACTGCGCCAAATATTTCATTGGAGACAATGTTTTTGATTCGTGATCTCCGTATCCCAATTATTAATATAGCAATGGACGACATGCTTCCTCAGCATTGGAGTGTTAAAAGCGGGTTAGAAACGGGAGCAATAGGCTTAGCTCCGGCAATAGATCTTACGTTAAACACAACTCCAGAAATGATCCCCCGCTACCTTAAAAAAGGCTTTCCTGCAATTTATTTCCCATTTGCATCTGACCCGAATATATATTTTCCAAGCGTAGAGAAAGACATTGATGTTTTATTTATCGGTAATTGCTATGGCAAGCGAGAAAAGCTTATTAGTAAATGTGTAAATGCCGGAATTAATGTAACGGCATATGGATTAGATTTTCCTCTCGGCCACATTTCTGGTGAGTTTGTACCGCTGCTATTTAGTCGAGCAAAAATTATTCTTGGCTCCGGTTTGGTTGGTCATTCATCGAAATTAGTCACCTTAAAGTTACGTGATTTTGATGCGCCAATGGCTGGGGCATTGTACATAACATCACACAATCCACTTCTTACCTTGCATTTTAAAATTAATGAAGAAATTGTGACATATAACAATATTAATGAATGTATTGAAAAAATTAAATACTATTTAGGCAATAAAAAGGAAATGCAAAGAATTGCTTCAAATGCTAGAGCTAGATCTATAGCTGAACATACTTGGCATCATAGATTGCAATTACCTATCAATATGCTGGCTCGGAAATTATGAAGGTTATAATTATTGGAGGTGGCATTATTTCTAAAAAACTAGCTACCACCTTGCCTGAGCATATAAATTTAAAGTGTTTTTCAATAAGAAAGCTTCTCGATAATAAATCTGAAAAACAAAAAATAATCAACTCATTCCTCGCAGCTGATTTGATAATTTATTTAGCTTACCATCATCGTGATTTACCAAAAAATATTAGTATGCTTGAATCAATACTTTTAGGACTTAAGCGCGAGAGCTGGAATGGCTATTTTGTTTTTTTTAATACTCAGTCAACACTAGCTAACATTATTCTTAAAAGTCCTAAGGCGCTAAGCCAAATATTTAGTTTTGACTTATATACAATAACAAAAAGGCTCCAGTCATGGTTATTGGAAAGATATTCAGGTTATTTAAAAGTCTGTGAAATATACTTGCCAGTTGTTCTTGGTCCGGAAACAAAAGCTCAAAAGAGGTATGAAAATATCTCGAAATATAAAAGGGTATCTTTACCGCGTGAGGGCAAAAATATATTTGCATTTATTGAGCTAGATATATTTTCACAATGGTTTTGGTTGGTATTCACCCAACGTAATCCTAAAATTATTGGGGGGTACCGCAAAGTATTTGTATATCAAGGTGTGCGCACATTCGGAGAAATGATTATGACATTTCGTAAAGATCTTAAGACAAAAAAAAATATCGAGTTAAATAAATTTTTAGATATAAGTAATTGTCTTCATAAATATCGTTTTAGCAGTAGTATGGTATCTAACTTTCTTTACGGCATTAAGATGTCGCCAATCTGGTTATTTTTGAGTATTTTAAGGAATGAGATAAAAAAAATATCAGGAGCTACTTGGGAAAAGTCTGAATTGCAAAATATCCCACAAAGCCCTTTAGAAACATTCATTCCTTTGGGCTCTGAATATCAATATTTCTGCACTAATATTGATCTCGATGCTGTTCCTTTTACTAAAGTTAAAGTTTACTTATGAAACCAAAAGTTGTAATTGTTGGAGCTGGGCTGGGCGGCTGTTTCCTTGCAGAAGGCTTGGTAGATAAATTTGATGTAACTATGGTAGAAATTTCAAATAAATTTCCTCTGCTTAGAAATAGAGTTGTTGATGTCGCACATCCAGCAATTACATATCCACATATAGAGTCCGGTTTTGGTGGCACAACAAAAGTCTGGCATAACGCATTAATGGAAATTGATAAACGCATATTTGATAATAAATGGCCGTTTTCAAAAGAAATTCTTTCGCCTTATTATGGTCGAGCTTACTTTTTACTATCTAAAACTTCTCGAGAGCATATAAATCAATTTTCTAATTCTCTTAAGGAGAAGCTTAAAGGTATAGGTTTTCCAAATTCACTTCTTTCTCAGAGTATGTTTATTCCTAGGGCTAGAATTAATGCCTGGAATGCCCTTTCACTTCAAAGCAAAGTAAAAACAATCGAAGGTGAAGTGATCGATTTGATTTCAAATGGGAAAGATAGCATTACAAAAATTCAAGTACGCAAACTTGACGGAAGCGTTTTTTTTATGGAGGCAGACTATTATGTGCTTTCTGCAGGCGGACTTGGAACCCCTTTATTATTACAAAAATTAGCCAATTCAATATCATTAAGATCTTTGAGGAATGCTGGAAAAAACTATGAAGATCATCCAAGTGCATTTGTAGGTGAGATTGAATTGAATAAGCCACTTTATAAGCTATGGGACTTTCCAGCAAAAACTAAATCTGGAATTGCTAACGTGCGAATACCTTTCTCTATATATTTAAATAATTTGAGTATTTCATTTCAATTGCGTCCCGCATATCATTTAAAGTTATCTAAACCAAAGGAAAAGATAATTAACACATTAAATGATGTACGCAATTTTCCATTCAACCCAACAAATTATTGGCGTTTACTGACACAATTGGATGATATTTTTAGCATTTTATCCTTTAAATTTGGATTGCGTATTCCAACTCGAAATTACACTATTTTAATGATTGCTGAACAACATCCAACGTCATATCGAGCGGTATGGAGAATTGAGGGTAATTCTGAAATTCAAAGAAGATGGGAAATTGACAGTAACTACATTGAAGATCTAAAAAAAGCAATTAGCTTATTTCTAAAAGCACTTAAACCTAATATAAAGCACTCAAGACTTTTTTCTAACTGGCCAACACAGATTTTCTCTTCATCCCACCATTCCGGAACTGCACGACTCTCAAAATCTGCGAAAGAGGGGGTATGTGATCTAAATGGACAAGTACATGGACTATCTAATTTATTTGTGTCCGATGCCTCACTTATACCGGCTAGTGGATTTGTTAATACAGGCTTAACAATTGCTGCGCTTGCTATACGAATGGGCGAATATTTATCCAGCCTAATAATCAATAAATGAAATTGTAAAGATGCAAATAAGATGAAAATTTTAGTTGTGGGGGATGGACATTCAGCCATACATGAAGTTGCGGTAGCTAAAGCCTTCAAAAAACTAGGACATCAAATTAAAACATTTTATTGGAAAGACTACTTTAATTCGCAAAATCTATTGTTAAATTTATGGCAGCGCTTTCAGAATAAGTTTCTTATTGGGCCAATATTAAATAGATTAAATGCTGATCTAATTAATAAAGCGGAGGATTTTAATCCGAAATTGATATTTATTTACCGTGGGACACATATCTCCAAACAAACCCTAATAGTAATAAAACGAAAAATGCCAAATTGTTTAATTTATGGATATAACAATGATGACCCCTTTGCAAAGGGCCATCCTTTTTGGCTGTGGAGACATTTTTTAAAGAGTATACCTACATATGATTTAATATTTGCCTACAGGCATCATAATATTAGCGATTTTACTAAAATTGGCGCAAAGCATGTCGAATTATTAAGATCTTGGTATGTTCCAGAATTAAATTTTCCTGCAGATATTAAAGCAATAGATAAAAATAAATATGAGTGTGATGTTGTTTTTATAGGGCACTACGAGAATGACAGACGTATAGAATATCTAGAAGAAATTGTGAGGAATGGATATAAGTTGCGGCTATTCGGTCCTGGATATGAGTGGGATTGCCATTTGAAAAATTCAGTTATATTGAAACATCTTGCCCCCGTAAATTTAGTATGGAATAAAGATTATAATAATGCATTGTGTAGCGCAAAAATTGCCTTATGTTTCCTTTCAAAACTCAATCGCGATACATATACAAGACGTTGTTTTGAAATTCCTGCGACAAAGACATTATTGCTTTCAGAATATTCAGATGATATTGCTTTGCTTTATAAAGCTGGCGAAGAGGCTGATTTTTTTAGAACAAAAGATGAGATGATACATAAAATAAAAATTTATTTGAGTGATAATAAACTTCGTGATCGTGTTGCAAAAGCCGGAAATCGACGAGTCATTT
>JACCDG010367678.1_pt1 | contig 35735 bp, 30 predicted proteins | sample 7442471 | NCBI WGS metagenome assembly JACCDG01 (sample SAMN15323444, study PRJNA562643) | freshwater metagenome | isolation source: river surface water | place: USA:Blue River Watershed | collected 2017-08-17 | reverse complement strand
AGCGAATCAGACAATATGGGAGGCGCAACGACCTGTTCACAGCGAATACCGAGGGCAACTTGCAGTTTGGAATAGCAACCTGCGCTATCCGTTACCAATACCGAATACTTGGCTGGTTGATACAGCGCGGGCTTTTCAACAGTAGCCGAATATCCCATGGGCGATGTCCAATACCAACTTTTCGGCTTACCACCCAAATATCCCAGTACCACCTTCCCCGGTTGGCCGGAAGTATCAATGGATGTGATAGAGTCCACGGAAACTTGAAACCGGGTATCTACCCAGAAGATGCGTTTGGCCAATTTCCCAACGGCGTCTTGTATGATGATTGAATATTTACCAGGTAGCAAAGAATCTAGGTAAGACCGTTTCGAACCCGTTGACCACAGATAAGTGAGTGGGGAGGTAAAACCAGAAACTGAATCAATGATAATGCGACCGTCATTGCCGTAGCAACTGGAAACTATTTTACTGAAAACCTTGGGGGAATTATACAGTTTCACTTCATCAATGCCGATGTTTCCATTGCCCAAAAAACGCAATTGATAGCGAACAACCCCGCTGTATTTGAGGGTGTTGAGGTGAGAAGGATCTGCTATTTGCCAAGTAAATCCATCTGTCATTTCGAGTGTATCGACCACACCCAAGGATTGCTCCAAACTATCGACCAATGTCACTTCCAAGGCAGTATAGTTCTCCGCGTCAGGCATCGTTCCATAGGTGCCACCTGGCCACGTTTTAAAGGTCATTTTCACATTGTTCTTTGAACACAAAAGCGCCAAAACCGGCAGAGAATCTGAGGAAAAATAAACCTTTGGACCTAAGATTTCCAATACATCACAGACCTTATACAACTTGTTGCCCAATGTGTAATTCCGAATCATTGACAAATAATCTCCGTTACTTGAGGTTGTACGGTGTTTACAATAAAATTCATATGGCGACATCCCCAAAAAAGGGACATCCGTGCTTTGTTGACAGCAAGCAGGAATGAATCGCATAGAATCCAGGACGTCGCAACGCAAAGATTTATCCCAGGGACCTTTCCACAAATTCTGTGCGGCAGATTTTGCATTGGCATCCCTGAAATGGGCCGTATAAGGCAGCTGTACCTGTCCCATCAAACCGGAAAACAAGCAACAAATCCACACAAAACCCAATATTTTCTTGATCATAAAGAAAATCGAAAATAAACTATCTTTGTCAAAGTATTAACAATCAATGATGATAGTTAATCGATAACCATTTTTTAATTATGAAGAAAATCATTTGGACCCTGTTGTTGATTTTGTCGGTATCGATACCGGGAATCAGTCAACCCGCTTTCACCCCCATGGTGGGCAAGGCATTTGCCGATAAAAACGGGGCTTCTGCCGTACGTTTGGGCTTGGGATTGCAACAAGTATACCGCGATCGTTGGGGTATTTACTATAGTTATGAGTACCGTTCCAACGTCATGTTTTTTGAAAATACCCCCTACAGCAAAAATGAATACCGCCGCGATATAGCCGGTGTTTCTTGCAAAGTACACCCCAATTTTACGGTATATGGGGGTGTGGGTTTGTTCATGGACGGCATTTTGAAAGGCCAATTACAAAGCAAAGGTGGCGGCATTCCTTGGGTGATCAAACCCGTTGGATTGCGCAAAGAAATCGGGGTTACTTACCAACCCAAGAATGTGCCTTTGCAGATTTCTGCAGGATATTCATTGAGTGTTGGATTCACCAGCAATTTGGGATGGAACATCCCGCTGTATCCTGAGCGAATGACTGTGCATCAGGCATTGGTGGAAGAATGATTCGTTGATTTTTCACGTCGTTCACCAAATTTACCCAATGTTAACGGGGAATTCAGAGAAATTTCTCCAAAACCATTGTATATTTGAGTCTAATTTTACGATATGAAAAAATTCCTTCCCGCCATATTGTGCCTATTGACTTTGGGTTTTGGTTCTAAAGTTCAAGCACAAAGTGCTACCCAACCCCGTTGGAACGTAGCCTCTTGGGAGCCCGGTTTGGGCATGGTTTTCCGCCACCAAGAAAAATTCAGTGCGGCCCGTGTACAATTGGGTACGAGAAATTTGATTCTTAAAAATCGCGTGGGTTTCTACTACATCTTGGAATACCGCGGAGGTATTCAATTCGCTGAAGACAATACCAATTTTTATTTCAGAGACTTGTTGGGTGCCAACTATTCTGTAAACAAGAGTTTTTCTATTCACGGTGGCCTCGGCGTTTTCCGCAAAGGTTTGTTGCAAAGTGGAGCAGCCCGCGGCGGTGAATATTTCTACAATAACATTCAGTTTGGTCGTTTGCGCAAGGAAATTGGTATTACCTACAAAATTCCCCAATACCCAATATCTGTAGATATTTGCTATTCAACCTGGGTAGGTCCTACCGCTACTTTTGGCTATGTAATACCCATGGAAAAGAAACTGGGCAATGCACCGCTTAAGAGCATTCCTGTGTATGAAAATCCAGTGGTGGTTGAAACCAAGCCTGAACCTGAAACACCGATCAAAGTCATCGATACCGTGGTTGAGCAAGTGGTTGTGGTTGAAACCAAACCTGAGCCAGAAACTCCTGTAGTGGTTGTGGAAACCAAACCAGAAGTTGATTTGAACGAATTGGCCAAGCAAAGTACTACTTATTATCCATTCAATGTGGCTACCTTGAACGAAGCCAACAAAGAGAACTTAGAAGCATTGGTGACTTATATGCAAGCCAATCCTAAGTGTAAAGCAACCATCTATGGTAATGCCGACCGTTTGGGTTCAGAAAGTTATAACTTGACATTGTCAGCTACACGTGCCAAAAACGTAAAAGCCTACTTGGTTTCACAAGGTGTTACCGCTAACCGCATCAAAGTGGTTGCTTACGGAGAACAAAAAGCCAAAGGTGAAACAGACGAAGAACGTGCCAAAAACCGTTGCGTAGAATTCAGCTTATCTGCAGAATAAATCCTCTTTAAATGCGCTTTTGGGTTCCATTCATAACAAAATGGAGCCCAAAACAAAATACATAGAGAATACCTGAATTAATATAACCGAAGGATTCTCCATATTTCGCCAACAAAAATGCATTGTCTGGGAATATCAATCTCAGACCGCCAGCTAGGATAAAAATCAAATCCAATGCAACACTGCTAAATACAAAAAAACGGGGAATAAAGGGCGCTACACCCATCCGTTTGAATTGTTGAAATGCAATGAATACATTGGTATAAATCACCAACTCCCTTAGACCGAATCGTACATAGATATGGTGAAATGGGGCCTGCCAAGTATTTAATCGATGGTCATAATAATTGTAGGTCAGCAATTCCTGACCTACTTGCAACATCAAAATGACCAGCAAGGTCAAGAAGAAGCGCGACCAAACAATCGAATTTTTCCCAGAAAAGTCAGCCATAGAAATAACATAATACCATACATCGCCCATTGAAATAATCCATGGTGGAGAAAATCAAACCATACGGGCGTCTTGCGTAGAACTTGAAATAATCCCACAATTCTAATTGCATTTGCCAATACAATCAATACAAAACCCGCCATTGTAAATGTCAATTTCTTAGTAACTGAATGTCCTGGAATAGACCACAAAAAGGCAGTAAACAAGAACAATATGGCTTTGCCATTGCATGAATGTGCAATGTTAAATGTGGCTTCCTTATCGGTGAGCAGATAACCCTCAAACGGCGTATGCATCCGGAAACAGAGGGTGGATTTACCTAAAAACAGTTTGATACCGCCCCTACTGAGCGATACAACCAAATCGGTTAACCAAACATCCAGTGGCAGCAGGAAGTCCAACACTTGCCAAGCAATGAACCAGGCCAAAGCCGACAACAAAAAACGCTTTTGCGTTGGGTTGAGTTGCTCGTGATTAAAAAAAGTAAATTTTAACAAGACCCACCGTCATTTTTCTTTTGACGCAACTGGCGTGCTCCATAGAAAAGTGCGCCACCAATGACAGTAAGTATGCCACCATCTACGGGAACTCCATCGGGATCTGTTGGTGGATCGATACCATAATATGCCAAGCTGCCACCATCAAAAACGCCGCCGTCATTATCCCCCTGGTCAATCACGTCATCCATACCAAAAATATTATCCAAGGTTCCTCCATCTGTCGTATTTGTTTCTGCCATGGCTAAAGGAACAAAACCAACGAAAGCACTCAAACACACACTCAATATTAACTTATTCATTCAATTACTTTTTTAGGATGGTTTGTATAGCAGTTCCGCCGTTATGTTTAATCAACAACTGATACATACCAGGCGATAATGATTCTAGGTTCATAGCATGTACCTGACCCAACCTCACCTGATCAGAATAAACTTCCCGACCCATGGCGTTAATAACCACAAGTTGATTAATTTCATTTCTTGGGTCCAATACCTGAAATTGATCCATGCTTGGATTTGGGAATACAACAAACGAGCGCACCTGATTGACTTTCACATTTTGTGAGGTTTTGCCATTGAAAACCAACTGGAAACGATCTGCTTTCTTCTCCTCCGCAGTTTCTGCGATAAACGGATAACTCACCCCATTTTCAATGGACACAGACTTCTGAAGGACTCTATCGACCAAATAAATATCATAAGGTGTTTGTGCATTTTCACACAAATTGAAAGAAATTTCCAAAGCCATTTTATCTTGTTTGGGATAGACAATTTTTAATGGCACCGCTTTAGATCCTTCAGCATTGGTCATTACCCCTCTGCGATCAATGGTGTGCCACATATTGTCGTCAGACAAACTTCCGAATCCCAAATACGCATGCAACTTGGGAACATCTTGAATGTCGGCCAAATTGTTCTGTCCAAGTTGATCATATTCCAAGGTAAAACCATCACTTTCAGGCATGTTTGGGTCTTGAAAATGAAGATCCACAATCAATTGTTTGCAAACATCTGTTGTCAATTCCTGTACACCATTGTTAAAGTGATTTGTCACAGACAATGCACCTGAATACTTGTGAGATTCATTAAAAGTCAAAGAAGTAGAAGATCCTGAATTATCCACGATGAAAAATGCAGCTGCACCGGGTGCCAATAATTTTGATTTATTGCGATTGCTGCTACTATTGAATTTGGTTGTGCCACTTCGTCCTGGTTCACTACCGGCTTTACCAACACTATCCCAAGCATTGTATCTCCTCGATATTGCATCATACAAATAGAATCTTGGCAAAATGGTATTGCGATTGGATTCATATACTTCTTTCAAATCTATGGTACAGGGGTAAGGATTACTGATCAGGTTATACCCTTTGTAGGTACCTGAACCACTGTTACTTAAAGTGAAAGTATAACTTCCTTGAGAAAGCACTCCTTTAAAATCCATCACTTGAGATGTGGCAGTCACTGTAGTATCACCCAAGCCATTTCCTTTTGCACCCCTAAAGAAAATCAGCACGCCTGTACCTTGGTCAATAGAAGAAACACTATTACCAGAGGTATAACCAGACCAACTTGAGCTACTCTCAGCCCAATTGAACAGTGAAGTATTGCAAGTGGTACAGCTTGTGGTAAATTCATTGGCGTTGCTTCCACTATAAGAACCAGTGATATCAATGTCATCCGTAAATTGGGGGATAATCATACTAGTTGAAAATGGCAACCCGATAGTTCTATACGAACGCTGTTTATTGTTGAAAATTTCAAACTGTGCACCGCCAGTAATAGAGGATGTAGCAGGCACCGCCAACAATTGACCAAATGCATTTGAATTGGCTTTGGCAGTCGCTCTCAGTTGCAAATAAGGAGTGAATCCATTTACATTAGATGCGGTAGTATAGTTTGTTGGAGAATTAGAAGCGAGGGTGGTATTGGCTTCCAATGTCAGTTTGGAAATAATAGGCAATACGGCTTCCAATGTGTATGTAGATGAAGCACCATTACCAACGACTACATTCATGTTTGAGTCAATATATAAGGTACCTCCAGAGCCAGTCAATTTTGTGTTTTTACCACGCAAGCGCAAAGTATTCGTTCCACTTGCTGGCTGGAACTTCAAGGTTCCTCCATTCAAAACAATATCTTTATGTAAAACATGGGTACCGGCACCATCAAACAACAAAGTGCCTGCTTTCATGGTCAAATTCGATTTCAACAACGATGTATTTCCAGATTCAATGCGCGTTGTCACAGTTCCTCCATCAATACGGAATCCTGCCAGTGTATCTATCAAAAAATCATTCCCTGTAGCCGAAGTTGCTTCACCAATTTTAACCCTGCCCGAATTGGAAGAGGTAGAACACTTAAAAGTAACATTGTTGTATGGAGCAACCCGCACTTGAGAAACACTTTGATCTACCCCGTCCATGTAGACCGTGGTATTGCGTATGGTAGTGCCCGTCGCCAAATCAAACACCAAAATATCCGAAGAACTGGGCGACGTACGTGAAGGGGTCCAATTTCCTGAAATGCTATAAGAACTGTCCGTTCCCGAAGTCGGTTCCGTCCAATTGTAGATTCCCGTAGAGGTCACCTTGTTAACTGTAGCGGCAATTTTAAATGCTGAAGAAGTATCATATTGACAAGTGCTTCCCTTATTTGAAGTCGCTGTACTTAAACCAATGCGAATATTCGCTGTATAAGTTCCGGTCGAAGAGCCCAAATTCCGAATGTAATAGGATGTTGTACAAGTCCCAGTGCAATTGTTGGAATTCTCCAACATCGGTTTACAAAAAGAAAACCAAGAACCTCCAGTGGGCTGTCCTTGTACAATCTCCCAGTTGCTTGCACCGGATACAGCATCAAATACAATATATTCGCCTTTCGTATTGTTCTGAATCAATCGAATTTCTTTGTAATTATTCTGAGCTGTAGATGATGATGTCGATGAATAAAAAGTCACATCCCAGTTTTTACCAGAATTTGTTACTGTAGCACCGGGAATAATTATACCCGTAATTGATTGCGTAAATCCATTGATTGACTTGAAAAGACACAATATTAAAAGTGCCAAAAGTCTAATATTCTTCATATTGATTAAATTATCAACTTCGAAGATACAACGTTTTAAAAAAGTAAATAAACTTATTTATAAAACGCCAATATTGGTTTATGAAACACGCAACCGTGTTGTTAAGATTACCGGGTGTTTAATCTACCGATTCCAATTCGTTATCAACCACCGTCAACGTCAATTCGTAATTGGCATTGATGGCTAATTCAACCGTTTTAACACGCTGAACGGCATTGTTCCAATACCAGCTGCTTTGATACCTCGCTATACCATCACGGAAACAAGCCGATTCGCGATCCTTGCAGTATTGGGGTAAGGTTTTTACCGTATTGGCAGGACTTTGCTCCAATATAGCGTTCAGTGCCAGCAAACGCTGATCAAACGCCTTTTTCTTTTCCTGCCACCCGTCAGCCGTAGACGCAAATACCAACTTGTAACCCATTACAGGGCCTTTCTTCGATACCTTGCGAATACTCAGGGTCACCATACCACTGTCTACCATACCCTGAAACAATCTTTCCTTGGAGGTAGAACCTGCCTTCAATACAAAACCCCTTTGCAGCAAGGATTTCTCCACTTCCTTGGATGCCACATGGGTCTTCAACAAAGGCCAAATCGTAGCCATTGTATTTCTTTGTTGTGCATGCGCACCGCTTGTCAGTCCGCCGAACCCCATCAAGGCCCATCTCACTCCGATTTTCACGGCGCAAATTTACGCCATTCACTCAAAAAAATCACCCATTCACAAAAGAAAATAACGTGCGCTTAGCGACTGATGATCAACACTTTAGCGACCTATGAAAAAAATAATCTTCCCTTAACCAACTGTAAACCCACTAAAACCGGTAAACCGCACTCACTTCCATATTCAACGACCAAACATTGATTCCTGGAAAACGGAAATCCCCTTGCTTACCATCGGGATCATAATTCCATTGGAAATTATAGGTTCTCAAAATGTGCAGGTTATACCCCACAAACAACTTTCCGCAGCTGGTATGGTGACTCAATAAAAAGCCCCAGTCTACAAAGTGTTTGCTGATATCCCTAAAAAATGGATTGGTTCCGCCTAGAAACAAATAATCAATACTGCCATAGTACAAATCCTCATTGTAAACCACACGCTCTAACTGTACGCCGTAAGTTTTATACCCGTCCAAATATTTTATACCACCCGTATACATGTTGCTACCCGGCCCAATCCCCGCACCCAACACCTGCCCGCGGTTGGTCCAACCCACACCATTGCCATGCATATAAAAACTATATCCCACCAAAGAACTCGGCTGCATAAAATTATCCATCGGTGCCTGAATTTGTGTCACCTCACCCATTACCTCCAACCACTTATCCTTGCCAGGCATGGGTTGTAACTTTCTGAATCCTGCCATCCAAGCCGTAGTGGCCAAAGGGCGGGTCATCAAATCTTCAAAATCCCAAGCCCAATCCTCCCTTCCCATTTCTCCATAAAATTCTGCATGGGCTTTGGGAAAGAAATACCGAAATGACAATGACACCAATTGGTTTCTGTTCATACCGCCTCCGCTCCCGGTATTTTCTCCGTTCGCCCTCAAACCCAATACACGAAGGTAATCCATCGCTGAAGATGGTTCTCCACTTACCTGTACAATTCGTGTGACACCCAACGACAATCCAGGCGTCCATTTGGGTTGATACACAACCGTCATTCCATTAAAATAAGAATGAAACTTTGGCGCGGCACTATCCACCACCACATCCTCCGCAATGGGTGGCCAATTGCCATTGTAGCGCAACGGGTATTTAAAACCAGAATGCCTGAGTTTGCCACCCACCATTTGGCCCTCCACCAACCCAAATTTGGTTTTGATGGGCTTATTCGTATTCACAGTATAATGGCCGAAACCCGGCGCATTGTTGCTCATAATAATGGCATTTTTCTGTCCAGCACCCCACCAAATGTTCTCCGTGGAATAACCCGCCGAGAACGGCCCTACATGCAACTTTACATAGGATTGACCCGCAAATGTCTCCTGATACTCCCCTTGGCCCATGCGTTCTGGAAAATCAATAGAACTAGAACGAAAGGGAGGATTTTGGAAAGGCTTGTTTTGGGCCTTTACAATTTCCGGACGAAATTGCGCTTCCAACCATTTGGCTTTGATAAAAACGCCACCAGAAATATAACGCTGCATCCCCTTGGCTGAAACCATCGGACCGTCGGCCCAACCATAAGGATGATGGCCATTGTTCCTTACTTGAATATACACCGGCAACAACTCCACCCTGAATTGTTTCTTTTTATCGGTCCAATGCGTGTACTGTCCATAGGAATTCGTATCTGAAGGATACAACACCGTATCACGGCCCCAAGTGGCTCCACTTTTTAAGGCGCGCTGTGGGTGTACTGGTCGAATCATGAAAGACGATGTGGTGTCCAAACGACCCATCAATTGGGCTCGACGAATACCATCATCAAAAAATGGCATGCCCAATGGCACCGTCTGCGCCAACAACCATTTTTGGGAACATATACCCATGAATACAAAGAGTGCAAACCGAATTTTCATTTTCAATCTCTAACAACCAAAACTACTTGATTATTCATGGAATACCAAGTAACCCAAATTAAACCATCATGAAGACTGTGGCAAAAACTTTCCAAGAACCCGTTTCAATGATCCATGCCAAACATAACTCGCCATCAACACCCACCATTCCAACCCATTCACCCCGCCAACGGTTTTCAAAATATAGCCATGCGATCGCAGTGCCAACCATTTATTGGAAGATCGCGTACCTTCTGCCTTTGTAATGTCTGTGGTTAACTCAGATTGATATACCACGGTAACCGAATGTAATTGAAACATCCTCAACCAGAAGGCATAATCCTCGTGTATATAAGGCGATGGCAATTCAGGGAAATAAGAGTCCTTCCGCAATGAATGATGAAATACTGCCGTACTCAACGGAATGGGATTTGTTTGCTTCAACACCGCCAAATGAATATGATGTTTGGTTTGTACAGGCAAGCGAACCTGATTCGATGGTGAATAAAAATTGAATCCTGAGCAGCAAAGATTCGCACCTGACTGCAACAACAACGCAAGCTGCTTTTCGAGTTTGGTGGGATACCAATAATCATCGGCATCACAAAATGCAATCCACCCACCTACGCTCAATCGCATCCCTATGTTTCTCATCCGCGATACGCCGCGATTTTTATCAGAAATCACCAACCTTACCCTGCCATCTTCGTTTACCCATTGCTTGGCCAATTCTTCCGTAGGTTCATCCCTGCCGTCTATCAACAACCACAACTCCAACGCCTCATGGGTTTGTTCCAACACGCCGCGAACACTGCGATTCAAGGTAGTAGCGGCCTTGTAACATGGCATTACCACAGAAACCATAGAATTATCGCGCATCATGGTTGCGCCCCCTCTTCAGAAACAATGGGCATACCCTCCGCATCTATCACACTGCGATAGGCCAGCGCCAAAAAAATAAAGGGCAAGGGATCGCCAATGCTCCCCAAGGCAAACGTATTAAACAAAAAGAAAATGGTAATAGACCGTGTATGCACATCTCGATACAACGCCTTTTCTTTCAAATAGGGCCAAAAGGCCAATAAAAACAACAACAAACCCACTACCCCCGTCTCAAGCATGAGTCCCGCCGCAAAAGAAGTTGGCCTCACCCCCTGATACTCCGAACCCATGGCCGTGGCAAAAAAACTCATGGCCGATGCCTTGATCCCAATATCGTCCATGGCCTGTATGCTAGCCTGTCCCCAACCCCCAACGCCCGAACCCAAAGGATGGGTAAATCCATATTTATAGGCCGCCCAAACACTCACAAACCGAAAGCCAGATTGCTCCAACAACCAAGGCATGGGATCCTGATAGCCGCCATATTTGAAAAAATCATAGGCGGTTTCAACCGAGCGCGGCGCATTGGGCGAACGCCCAAACTGATAAATGACCCCGCCCAGCAGCAACATCACCACCAACCCGGCCTTTAGCAAGTACTGAGCCCGTTGCATGCTCATCAAATAAATCAAAATCATCACCACCCCTGTCACAGAGCGAATGATAAACAAATCAAACAATACAATGCCTGCGATGGTGGCTATCCCGATTACTGATCGGGGATTGATCTTTTTACTCAACATGAAAAAGGCAAAGTAATAGTGGATGGCCATGCTGGCATACGATGGCTCCGCAAACAATCCTGCCACACCCCTTCCACCACCATATATTTCATGGGTGAACCGGTCAATGAACAATCGAAAAATGGGCTCCAAAAATGGGGGAAACAACCCCAAATACTGAACCACGCACAACACCAAATTCGCCAGAAAAACCCCGTGAAACAACTTCACCAACCCGCCATACTCCTCATCATTCACATGAATCAATAGAAAGAAAATCATCGAAGCGTTGATCAAGGCAAACAACGCACGGGCGGGCACCAAAATCGAAGGAAAAGACCCCAGCATCAGCACCGCCGATACCACGATGTACCCCAAAAACAACCCATAGCCCAGCGTCAAGCGCAAGTCTTTTCGCAACGCATACAAAAAAGCCCAAGGGAAAATTTCGGCACTGAACAGCGCCTTCAGCGGCATGATGTTGGGCAAAAATATCAATGCCCCCAATATGCGCCGCAAACGGGTCATACTGCTACCTCAGACCGTGATTTCAACCAACCCAAATACACCAAATAAAACGCCAGTGCCAATCCCAAGCCCAAGCCCCCCAACACATACTGCCACCAACGCAACCCCACATGCTCCAACGGATAATGCGGCCGTTCAATGATCTGTATCAACGGTGTTTGTTTCCGCAAGCCAATTTCAGCCAATTTCAAGTTTTTGATCAACTCCCCATACAATGAAATGCTGATTTGCAAATCAATCATGGAGCGATTCTGACCCACCCTTGCCTTTTGCATCAATGGATTCAAATTCAAATCACTCATACTCGCATTGGTCTGCAAATTCCTATTCAATACCTTCTGCACAGAATCTGCCTCTAGGCGCAAAACATTCAAATTGTATCTCGCCTTCTTTGTTAACGTCTCGATGTAATACTCAGTCACCGTTTCTATCATCGTTTCACTCAACAACATCGCCACATCAGGATCGCGATGCGCACAGCTCACTGTCACAAAACTCTGTTTCTTATCTGGCCGACTCACCGATAGTACCTCGTTGTTTACATACCGGTATGCCAAAAACAATGCACTGTCTGTGAGACTAGAATGCTTACTGCGATCTGCCGAAAACTTCACTCCGTTGAAGCCCGATTTTTTCGATGCTTTCATGTCCTTCCACACCAAATCCGCCAATAACGTTGGCTTCCTTTGGTAATCTACCGTTGTCAGCAATGAACGCTCTACCAAAGATCTAATCTGAAACAACCTCACCAAACTCTCACCCTCAAACACACCGCCAGGATTTGAGCTCCCAATGTCCAACCCAAATTGCGCCAACAACCCATCCATCCCAGAAGCCCCTTGCTCCTCAGCCGCGATAATGAATTCAGCCTTTTTCTTATCCGTATGTAACACCAAGCCTACACCCAAACCCACCAAACCAAATAGTAAGGGATACATTACCATCGGACGCCAATGTACCCTCATCAATTGCCACAATTGCCAAAGTTGTTTGCCTATATCCGCCAACGAGGCATCCTGATTCAATGATTTCAACGGTTTGTTTGTCATGCTCAATTCAATATCAAAATTAGGGGATTATCACCAAAATCAACCCATCCATGCCTTATAGCGCGTTTTCAATCGGTCTTTGATCCTCAACCGCTGATACTTCCTAGAATTCCACTCTTCCATACTGCTCAATTCAACCCCAGCATCCAACAACCATTTACTCAGGCGATGTTCCCATATCACACACTGTCTTTTCCTCTTTAACTCATCTTCTCCTTTTTTCCCATGCCATCCACCCCAAACCCGCTTCGGATTCAACCAAAGTTGTAAAAACGCTTCATATTCAGCAGACAGTGTAATTACATCTTCTGCCAATATTGCCATTAACCCTAATTGCAGCAATTCCAGAGTGGCACGATTCGGCACCACAAAAATCCAAGAAGCCAAAAATGGGTCTGGCCTTTCAATCAATTCAGATCCATCTTTCCGTATGTCGCCATATACCACCAGTCGATCAGCATCCAATTGGGGTATTTGCTGCAGCAATTCCAGCCAGCCCTTCGTATCATGCGTGCGAAACAAGGTATCATTCATAATCACAAACGGACCGTCACCCTCCATCCTTTCACACAAAGTGAGATAGCCCCCAAATTCAAACTGCTCATTGTGTCCTTGAATTTCACCCAAGCCCGCTTCACCAAAACAGTTATTCACCACCAAACCGGAGTCAGTACCCAAAGCTGAGCTAACTTGTTGAATTTCTTTTTTCCAAGTATCCTGATTTGAATACGTTACCAACCCCCACTTCATGACAATCCCCTTCTCCTTTTTAACAACGACAGCAACACAGCTCCCGTTTGATCAAACAAATGAGTAAAAATATTTCGGTAACAAGACCATGCATAGCTTTTTAAGCCATGGATCATGCCCCAAGTACCCAATCTAAACAACCCCCACACAAACTGTATGCTCCGTTTCAAAGGATACAGCCTATACTGCCTCGTTTGGCCCATCCATTTCACCGCAGTAGCCGGTTGATATTTTTCGTGATCCAAACCCACACAACCCCTTACGACGCCCAATGGATAACCCGCCTTCAACGCCCTACCACACCATTCATAATCCACACACTCCAAAAACCAATGGGTGTTATGAAGGCCAATCACCGACATCGCCCTCAAATTAAACAAAGTGCCTGCACTCACCATCAAATTGACCTCTTCGATGCATTCTCGAAAGTTGCCCGAATTCAGAAAATTCAATGCCCCCCAACGAAACAACGATTCAGGATGCCTTTCCAGAAAATGATCGATCCAAGACAAAGTACTTTCGGTGAAATCCGTATCCTGATCAGCGTAAAATGCGCCGTTAAACCCCTCTTCAATCACCGTTGACATCAGTTGGTTTAACCCCATTCCCATCCCCACATTTTGGCCATTCCCAAGCCATTTTACTGAGGATAAACCTTTGCCTTCCGACCATCCACAACCGCCCGGTGTGTTATCATAAACATAGACATCGTATCCCTGCTCTACCGCCATTAACAACCTATCCTTCAGATGTTCCTCAGGATAATAGGTCACAACGCACAAAGCAAATGCATGATTCATACTGAAGTCTTAATGGCCTTCACCAAATACTGCTCTGTGAGTAAATCGCGAAACAATCCAAAGGTTATTCCGTTAAATACCGCCGACTTACTCCAAGGTGCAAATGCGGTTCTTCGCCATGCACTTACCGAAAAATTTTCTGTTTGCAGCAATGATAGTGCTGTTTTCTTTGTGAAAAAACGCAAGTGTGTCCTATCCATAATGCCTTGCTTGGCATAATCGAAACTACCGTTCACCAACAACCGCCAAATCACTGGCATGGTTCTCAAATTCGGAATACTGGCAATCAAACAACCGCCTGGTTTCAGAACCCCTTGCAACTGTTCCACAAACGACCAAGGATCTACCAAATGCTCCAACACATCCAAACACAGTACAACGTCATACTGTTCCAACGATAACGATGGCAGCAATTCCACCGCATTCCCCACAAACATACAATCTACATGCAATTCCGCTTCCTGGGCGATCTCTTCCATTAATTCCATCCCGTGCACCACACTCGCTAAACCCTTGTCTTTGAGCATGCGCAAGGTAGCCCCATTTCCGCAGCCCACTTCCAACACGCACCCTACCCCAGCTTGTGGAAGCAAGGGCAAAATATCATGTCTCGCCGTTTCAAAATAGGCTTTATCCTTGGTTTGATATGCTTGAACTGTCATGGGTTTGAAGGCTGAAACCAAACAAAAATACGAAATCAATCACGGTTCTACCCATCCAAACCCAAGCAGCACCCAATAAACCTTGTGAATGCACCGCCCACAGCAACAAAGGAATATACACCAGTAACTCCGCCACGTGCAATTTTGCGGTGAGTGCCACACGCCCACTGGCCTGTAACAAGGCCAAAGGAATGTGCGCCATGGCATTAAAAAATATACCTACCAACAACACTTGGGTGAGCATTCTGGCGCCTTCTGCGAAGTCCGCGCCCAACCAATAAACCAACAACGATTTTGCAAAAATTACCAACCCCAAACACAATATTCCCATACCCCACATAACCACCTTCATCCCCTTCAACAGCTCTATTCTAATTTCCTTCACAGTGGCCGTTGACCATAACCCTGCAAAACGTGGAAACCACACCGTGGCCCAAGCCGCTGGCAACACCAACAACCGCAACACCGCATCCTGCGGCACTGTATAATAGGCCACCAACTGCGTACCCAACACCCCCGCCAATATAAAACGATCTGCTGCCACCATAAACGGACCCACCACATTCGAAACCGTCATCCACAAACCAAATTCGATCAATTGCTGTGATTCTTCAGACCCCCTTTTCTCTCCTGGCCTACGCTCAAACCAAACACTTCTTAACCACCAGCCATTCAACAGCAACACCAACAACCTGGCCACCACCAAACTCTGAACCATAGCCACCAATCCCGTATTACCAACAACCACCAACAACCAAGGCAATCCAAAATTCAGCGAACCCAGCAAGCCCCGCAACAAGGCGGCTTTGCCAAACAATTGCTGACCCTCCAAGATCCCCCTTAGCCCCGAACTCAGTGTCACCAATGGAATGCATAGAGCCGACCACAAACCCGCAACAAGTGCTTCCTCACGCAAGGAGGCCGACATAGAAATTCCGTAATCCAAATACAAAACAACCGAAGCACCCATCACCACCAAACCAATCATCCCAAAGCCCAACATCCAATACAAACCTTTGATAATGTCGGACCAAACCAATGCGCCTGTTTTAGACAGTTTACTCGCCACCTGTTGGGTCAATGCCCTCCCCAATCCAAAATCAAACAACCCGAAATATCCAATGGCCGTCCATACTAAGGTTAACAGCCCAAAACGTTCCATCCCCAAGCCATCCAATAGCCTTGGAATGGTGAGCAGACCCAATAGCAATGGCCCCCCAGTCCCTAAGACAGACCAGATAAACGACAGCGATAAAGACGAGATTTTGTCTTTCACCGGTGCAGATTTATTTCAAAATCTGACTGATGACAAAGGCAACAGACGACACCGTAGATGCCATCACCGAATACATGGTTACACGCTCCGTAGAAGTCATTGGGTAAGGCCTGTTATCCTCTTTAATTTTTGAAGGAACAATGATTTGACAACCGGGTTTCACCTTCGGTTGTATCCGCAAAAAACCCAAAGGATGCCTTGTTTTGGCACTACGGCCATTTTGATACACCACGAATACATTCCGCAAACGAGCCGCCTCCGTAGCGCCTCCAGCCATTTCTATGTACTTTTTCATGGTTAGCTGTTTGTCAAACATGATCACATTGGGATTGTACACCTCTCCCAATATTCTCACCGTGGATTCAATGGTGGGTAAAATAAACCGATCTCCGGGCTGCAAATAAAAGCTCCGGGCTGTGGTTTCAAATTTTCGCCTTCCTCCACCAATGACTATGGTGTCGTATTCAAAACTATCGGCAAATTCATTGCCCAGTTTTTTCAGACTACTGGTGTCCTCGGCATATAACTCATTCAACACTTTCGCCTTCAAACGCTCAGTTACTTTTGCCGACAATTGTGTACGGCGTTGACGGATGATCAAACTTCCATCTATGCTACCGTATATGGTACTGCCACCCGCTTGGTTGTAAATATCCAAAAGGGTTTGTTTACGAGACGACATGGGATAAACGCCTGGTATCTTGAATTCCCCTTCACAACTCACATACACTTGATCTCTGTAATACGGATTGCGACTGACGGTCACCACATCTCCAGGTTGCAACAGGTAATTGTTCAATTCTGCGTCGTTCCAAAAATCTCGGCGTGCACTCAAGACGCTCACTGTCGCCAACATGCTCTCATCCTCCACCTTTCGAGAAACAATCACATTGCTGGTTAATGCTTCTTGCTCAAAGCCGCCGGCTAAAAACAATACCTTGGATACTGTGAGACCTGAACCAAAATCAAAGCCGCCTTGGCGATTGACATCTCCTACCACAAAAACTTGATCTTTACGATTCATTTCCAGACTATCTCCCACCATGATCAAATCATTCTCTTCCAATACAACACCTATTTGGCCCGCCATTATTGGACCCAAGGGATAACCCAAATAGGTACGTTGACCGTTTCTAGGGTTTCGGTATACCAAAACATATGATCTAACTGCATTGGGTTTCAAGCCGCCGGCGTTTTCAATGGCTTGTTTTAAATCAATCCCTGCAGCCATGGAATAATAGCCCGGTCTTTCTACAGCCCCATCTACTTTGATGCGATTTTTGTAACGATCTGCGATGGATGAAACCGTGATAATCTCTGAACCCTTCAAAGAAAAACTCGCCAATTCTGTAGAACGTACCGAGTAGACTTCTTTTTCGGTTTGACCATATCGCAACACCTCTACTACATCTCGGTAGGCAATTTCTGTGAACCCACCCGCAAAACCCAAGGCATCTTGCAATTGTTCATTGGGCAACAGTTCAAACACCGCCGGCGTTTTTACCTCCCCACGAATTCTCACCCGGCGGTCGTAATAAGGAATAAATAAAATATCGTTGTCTTGCAGCGTGATGTCTGAACTCCGAGAACCCCGACTTAAAAACTCATACAAATCAATGACGCGGATGGTTTTGCCATTGCGGATCACGTGGATGTTTCTGTAACTGCGGTTCATCCCCGGCCCGCCTGCGGCAAACAACGCGTGGAAAGCGGTTCCCAAGGAAGGCAGATAATAGGCACCCGACTGCTTGGCGCCCCAAACCATCACTTGAATGGTTCGAAATTCTGTGATCTGTATCTTCAAATGGCTTTCCCCGCTGCCCAAAGAGGCAAATCCGTATTTTTTCAATTGCGCTACCAAATTTCTTTCTGCTTCGGCCAAGGTGAGACCACTCAACATGATCTTCCCCCCATACGGAATCACCACAGAACCGTTGTTGCCCACCACAACATTCATGGTTTGTTCTTGCAAACCGTAGATACGGATCGACAGCCTATCATTGGGACCCAAAATATAGCCTGCGGTGGGTGCCAAATTCAAGCTGGGTGCGAATCCTTGGATGTTACTTTCGAACAACTCTTGGCCATAAATGGCCACTGTTGACTGCAACACATTTTCTGAAACCCCTTTTTTCTTTGCATCGGCTGTATCCGATTTTTTCAATGGACCCTCCGTTTCTATGACTTGAGAGCGCTTGATATCATCCAAATTCAAACCCCTCGCACGCGCCATGGCTTCCAAATCCGCTTCATTAAAACCTTGTTTTTTGGCGGCACGCAACACTTCGTCTCTTTGAGCAGAAGTTAACTCTTTCACATTGATATTACTAAGGTCTTTACTAAGCCAACCTTGGGCATTTACTCGGCAAAATGAACCCAAGCAAATGAGCCATGCAAAAAATACAAATTTGTTCATGTCAACTCAAAATTACATTAAAAATTCACCAGGCCCTATTTTTTTAAAACCACACCCACACTGCGCCACAAAATCTGGATATCACCCCACAAACTCGCGGTCTGGATATAAGCCAAATCATACACCAATTTTTCTTGGTGATCATCGATGGTGGCATTGGGGTTGTGTACTTGGGCCAAACCGGTGATACCGGGTTTTACCGCATGACGGGCATCATAGGCCGGATATTTTGTGATGCAGTCTGCCACAAAGTCCAACTGCTCGGGTCTAGGGCCCACCCAGCTCATGTCGCCCCGCAATATGTTCCATATCTGGGGCAATTCATCCAAGCGGGTTTGACGCAAAAAAACCCCCATCACCGGAATCACAGTACCATCTCCCTTCACCATACCCGCCCGGGGATTGTTGTGATTTTTCTTTAAACTGCGCACTTTGTACAAATAAAAACGTTTGCCGTCCAAACCCACCCGGTAATGACGGAAAATTAGGCTCCAGCCACCAAATACCGGATAGACCAAAAAAACAGGCAGCAACAACAATACAGCTACCGGCAATACACATAAACTAAACGCCACATCAAACCAACGTTTCGTATGGCTCATGGCGTAGGGCGATAATACCACAGGTTGTGGAGTTATATTCAATTGTGCCGCATTGATGGGTTTCTGTTCATCCAATTGTTCAAAGGGCGAGTTCTCGCTGATGTATTCTGGCACCAATCGCTTGAGCCAGCCCACCAACTTTTCTGAACGTTCACCGCCTTTGATCATGTCGAGCAAAGATCGCCATTCTTCCCTAAAATAGTCTGTCTCTGATTCCCTGACTTTTGCCACCATGATTTTGGGATGTTTGGTGGGCAATGTGGTCTCTGCGTCGCTCAACAATTCTTCGTACAATTTTTCTCCCGGACGTAATCCGGTGTATACAATGTTCACATCCAAATAGGGTTTGAGCCCCACCAACCGAATCATGTTTTCTGCCAAATCACGGATCTTTACAGGAGAGCCCATGTCAAACACGTAAATCTCACCACCATTGCCCATGGCGCCCGCTTCCAATACCAACGAACAGGCCTCAGGAATGGTCATGAAGTAACGGGTGATTTCTGGGTGGGTAACGGTCAATGGACCACCTTGGTTCAGCTGCTCTTGAAACAAGGGAATCACCGACCCATTGCTGCCCAACACGTTGCCAAAGCGGGTGGTGATGAATTGGGTTTTACCCAAAGCCGACAACGATTGTATGTATCGCTCAGCCGCCCGTTTGCTGGCTCCCATCACGTTGGTGGGATTCACGGCTTTATCAGTACTCACTTGCACGAAACGCTCAACCCCAAATTCCAAGGCCATTTCCGCCAATTGGGCCGAACCCCAAGTATTGGTGTAGAGGGCTTGGGCGGGGTTGCCCTCCATCAACGGCACATGCTTATAGGCGGCTGCATGAAACACCACGTGAATATTGTGCTGGGTAAAAATTTGTTTGAGGGTGCTGGCCTGACAGATGTCCGCCACCAGATACTGTTTTTCAATGCCCTTGTAGGTTTCGAGGGCATCCAGATCACGCTCTAAATGAAACAAGGGGGTTTCCCCTTGGTCTAGGTATAAGACTTTGGCTGGCCAAAAAGACAGGACTTGTTTGGCAATTTCAGCACCAATACTGCCAGCTGCACCTGTTATGAGAATGGTTTTTCCGAAGAGCACATCGGATACTTTCTTTTGGTCTAATACGATGGGTTCACGCCCCAACAATTCTTGCACATCCAAGGCCCGCAGGTTTTGGGCGGTTACACCCTGACTCAGCATTTCCTCCAACTTGGGCACCAGTTGCAATTTCACTTGGTTGGCCATGCAAAGTTGGGCGATGGTTTTCTTTTTATCCACCGGCAACCCGTGAATGGCCAAGATCAACAAATCAATTTTACCAGATTCAATGAATTCAATTTGGGCTTGTTCCAGCGAAAAAATCTTTTTGCCTTGGTAGCGTTTACCTTGTTTGCTACGGTTGTCATCCACAAATCCCAAGACTTTGTATTTGGCCTGAACGGCGTTGTAGGTAAGTCCCCCAGATTCACCAGCTCCATAGATTAACACAGTATGGGCTTTTTGATCACCGGGTTGCATGAGGCCAAAAATCCATTTTACAAAGAGACGCAAAGTAATGAGCAAGAGTGCGCTGAGCAAAAAATCCACCACCAAAATGGCATATAAGTATTCAGGATGCCCAGCATTTCGTTGTTTCAACACAAAGAGCACTGATATGGCCAAGACCAAAAAGCGCACAACCAACAATTTCACCAAATCGTAAAGGGCTGTTTGGCGGATGATCCCCATATGGGGTCTTAGCAGTAAATGAATCACTACACTTGTTGGCCAAACAATGGCCCCATGCAATAGACCTTGCGATAAAATGAAATTCACCGATTGGTGATAGTGAAACAATACGGTGGTTAGAAGCAATGATAGACCACACAGAATCATGTCTAGCAAAAACACAACCCAGCGGTGATAATACGAAGTCCTCAATTGCAATGCCATCGACTGAACAAAGTTAATGGTAAATTCGAATTGGAGTTAACTCTAAACCAAGAAAGCTGTGTCATTGGCAAAATGCATAAAAACGAAAGACCCTATTCCAAAAGAGCATTTTATCAGTGCTGAGGTTTGGGACGGAAATGAATGGCAGGTTATTCAAACTGAATTCTAATGACCACTCTCACCTTTCGCATCCACCTCATCGGCACCGAACCACTGGTTACGAGAACCTTCAAGGTATCAGCCAAAACCACATTGTATGAGTTCCATCACATCATTCAGTTGGTGATGGGATGGACCAACTCACACTTGTATCAGTTCAATGTGGGAGAACAAGTGATTGCCGACACACGATTGGTGGATGACGAGTTGGGACCCGTAACGGATGCCAAAGGGGTAATGGTTACCCAAGTGTTCACCAAAGTGGGAAACACCGTAACGTATGAATATGATTATGGGGATGGTTGGATTCACCACCTTGAATTGGTGGTGATTTCCACTCACCCGATTGATGAGGTGCTACCTCAGATCATTTGGGGTGAGCACGCATGTCCACCTGAAGATTGTGGTGGTTCATGTGGATATAAAGAACTAAAAGAGGTTTTACTGAACCCCGAACACCCAGAGTACAAGAGCACCAAGAAATGGGTTGGCAGTACGTTTGACCCGATGGTGTGTGATTTGAAAACCATTCAACAAAAACTCGGGAATTTGGGGAAATTGATAAACGATTACGAGGAAGGGTTTTAGCTGATAGCGAAAATCAAGGTTTAAAACCGAAAAACTGAAATATCTCAATTATCGAAATTACAAATCCAGCACCTGTAACAACAAAATCTCTAAGTACTTGATGGCGCTTCCGGGGGTCGGGATTATTGAAATAGAATAAGAAATTTCTTTCCCAAAAGTTGGAAAACTCAATCTCAACATCCGCATCTTCTTTTGTTTGAAGTTGTTTAAATGTGCTATACGACACTAAAACTTCGGAATCTGTTATTCCTTCAGTTGATGCACCTTTCAAGATACGATATACCTTTTTCTTATCTCCTTTAACCCCGACCGTCACAAAGGTGTTTCTCGAAAATATCTTGTTATTTTTTGACCAACGAATACGGACAATATCATCTTCAATATAAACACCATTTACTTGATCTAATTGATACGGATGTTTTATTTTAAATTCCATTACTAAAATTTATTTGGCTCTTCTCTCTTGATTCTATCTCCAAACCCTTTACCAAAAACGGTAAGGAAGATGTATTTGAAGTAGTACCAAACATTCATGTGGCCAATCATCATGGCATTGGTTTCTGCTAAGAGTTGCGGGGTGGACATGTCAATCTTGTTGATTTGTGCCCTTAAACTCCCCCATCGTCGCATGACCGTCAGCACTAATCCCTTTTCGCTGAATAACATTCACAAATGTCATCCAAAGGATTTTACAATCCAACCAAAATGACTGCTTATCAACATAGGCAACATCTAATCGAAACTTTTCTTCCCATGAAATTGCATTGCGGCCATTGACCTGTGCCCACCCTGTAATACCAGGCTTGACATCATGGCGGCGGGCTTGTTGTTTGGAGTATCGGGGAAGGTAATGCATCAGCAAAGGTCTCGGACCAACCAAACTCATATCCCCTTTTAATACGTTTATCAATTGAAGCAATTCATCAATAGAAGCTGATCTTACAAACTTTCCTACTTTAGTTAAGCGAACCTCATCAGGCAATGGTGCACCTTTGTCATCAAAAGCATCACGCATCGTCTTAAACTTGATAATAGTAAAGGGTCGCGCTTTTAATCCTGGTCGTTGCTGAAAGAAAAATACCTTCCCTCTGTTGGCTAAAAGAAGTAGTAAACCTGAACTAACAATTATGGGGGAGAGTATGACCAACAAAACAAAAGCCGACAGAAAATCGGCTAATGACTTGAATATGTTGCGATATAGATTCAATACTATTTCTTAAAAATCTCTGACAATGCAGAAAAAATACGATCAAACTCTGCCTCCGTTAAATTGGACCCACTAGGTAAGCATAAACCTTGCTCAAATAATATTTCACACACTCCTGATCCAAAAAACTTGGTCCCTTCATAAACTGGCTGCTTGTGCATGGGTTTCCAAAGGGGACGAGATTCTACATTCTCGGCATCTAATGCAAATCGCACATCTTCTCTGCTTATGCCACCAGTTTTTGCAGGATCTATTAAAATTGCTGTTAACCAATAATTACTAAAAAAATCAGCATCTGGTTCTGTTTGAAAAGTAATCCCATCAACACCTGTAAAGAATTCACGGTAACGTTGATTATTTGTTCTACGTTGGGCTACTCGCTCATCTAACACCTCCATTTGGCCACGACCAATACCAGCGACTATATTACTCATGCGGTAATTGTAACCAATTTGGGAATGTTGGTAATGTGGCGCATTGTCTCTTGCTTGTGTAGCCAAAAAACGTGCTTGTTCAATATAAGCTTTGTTTTTAGATACCAAGGCACCACCACCACTGGTCGTGATAATTTTGTTGCCATTAAAGCTTAATGCCGCCATTTGACCAAAAGTTCCGCAATTTTGAGCTTTATAATGCGAACCTAGTGCTTCTGCCGCATCTTCAATAACTGGCACACCATATTGATCAGCAATGTTTTGTATCTGATTCATTTTAGCGGGCATACCATATAAATGGACAGGCATTATCGCTTTAACTGATTTATGCTTGTATTTTTCTAAAGCCTCTTGCAGAGCATTAGGGCACATATTCCAAGTATCCCATTCCGAATCAATAAATACAATTTCTGCACCTAGGTAGCTTACGGGATTGGTAGTGCCACAAAAGGTAAAACTTTGCACCATCACCACATCTTCAGCGCAAACGTTTAACATCTTTAACGCCAAGTGCAGCGCAGCAGTACCAGAAGTCAATGCTGCTGTATGTATTTCTTCCTGTGTACTTAGAAAGATTGAAATATCTGTTTCAAAACCATTTACATTGGGTCCCAGAGGTGCTACCCAGTTTGTATCGAATGCTTCGTTTACATATTTTTGCTCTGTTCCCCCCGTATGTGGAGAGGAGAGCCAGATTTTTGAGTTACTCATTTTTTATTGATTATTCTAATGCTCTCTTTATACTTGTAAAAAACAGTTTCATTATTTGAAATATTATTACAAATAATCATACCGGCTTGTATGAGATTATTTGAGCCAATGTTAATATCAGGTATTACAGTTGCCCTGATTCCAAAATAATTATTACTCCCTATCTTGACATTTCCGGAAAGTCCACTAGTAGATAGGAAATTATTATTTCCAACTTCACAATCATGACTAATAAAACTATATGATGTAATCAGATTATGGTCACCAATTATAGATCCTGGACCAATTATACAATTTGGATAAATAATATTGCCGACGCCAATTATTGCACTATCAGCCACAATGCATGAAGGATGTATCACTGTAAAATAAGTTATTTTTTTTTGAATAACTCTGCTGATAAAATCCAACCTTCCATTAATGTTGGCAAAAGCAAGAATAAATTTAGCCTCAATATTGAAATCAAAATCATCATAGGTTCCCAGAAACGGCTGTGCAAATCTGTATTTGGCAGTATTCCTGTCAAACAGTTCTTTATCTGTATCAAGGAAACCCATAATATGAATATTATCTGCTCCAGAATTATTGATATCCAAAATATAGGAACACAACTCTGCTGCTACTGCTCCTGAACCAATTATAACTAAATCCGTCATTTAACTATTAATTATATTAAACTTGATAACTACCTTTTAACACTATTATATGCTTTTTTCAACTATCCTCTATTTCTCGTAAATATATGGCTGCTAATTTGTCAAATTTCCTGTTATTAATCAAAAAAAATTTGGCACGATTGCCTATATTTTCAAGTTTTTCTTTTGAATATGATGCGTATTTCAGAATCATTTTTGACAATTCTATTTCATCACCAAATTTTACAAAAGATCCACTTTTCGCTTCATTTATCATACTTTGAAATCCAACATAAGAACAAATTATTGGTTTGGCAGAATACATATAGTCAATCCATTTATTCCGAGATAAACCATACGTGGCCAATTCCGAATGAGATGCATCATAACAAATATCTACCAAATTCAACAAAGATGTCATTTTACTTTTTGCAATCAATGGCGGAAAAAGCACATTGGGTAAGTCTTTCGAGAGCTCTTGCAATGCTAATCTATTACTTCCGCCACCGATTAGAACGAAAATAATATCATCTCGGTGTTTCAAAATCCGGGCTGCGTTAATCAAATCATCAAGTGGATTGTTTACGTTCATTGTGCCGGCATAGCATACGATAAACTTATCTTTAGGAATATACTTATCAATAAATTCCCGCTCCAAGGGTTCCGATTTTTGTTCAAAAAAAGCCAAACTTACACCCTGAGGAATAGAAATGGTTTTGGTATTAATCTTACAATTTACATTTACATGTTCGGCCAAATTTGGCATAGTTCCAACAATAAGATTGGCACTCCGATAGCCTAACTTTTCTAACCAACTCAGGTATAAAATAAATGGATGATACTTTGAATAACCCCCTAAAACAATTGCCGACATTGGCCAAATATCCCTCACTTCAAATACAAACTTACACTTAAACCATTTAGCTAAAATCAAACCTGGCAAAACAGTGGTAAGTGAAAGGGACGAAACAATGATGACATCTGGTTTGGGAAGGCTTTTTTTACTAAAAAACAACAGTTTCAAGTCAAACAAAAACCAACCCAAAATACGGGTAATACCCGACGAACTTTTACTCTTGAAAATATTGAGCCAGACAGCCCTTACCCCTTCAATTGATTCAATCATATAGGATTGTGTAAATTGAGGAAAACTGTCGGACAAATGTGACGAATTAGAAGAAATGATGGTTACATCATTTTTTGTTTTAACCCATTCTTGTCCCAAATAAAAGTGACGTGTTCCGGCATTATATTTGGCGGACGATGCATATTTTGATATGTACCAAATATTCATCAGGCCTTAAAGAACTCTTTGATTTTATCGGCAATGTATCCGATTGATTCGTTTGAAAGCTCCGGAAAAATCGGCAATGATAAAATTTGACTTTCATTGCCTGTTGCTACCGGATATGACTCCTCTAAATTTAGGTACTTATAACAATCAAGATTAGGCAACGCTTTGGGATAATGAACAACCGTTTCTATTCCCTCACTTTTAAGGTATGCTTGAAGATCATCTCTTCGGTTTGTTCGTATCATAAACAAATGGAAACTGTGTTTTGAATCCGGTCTGACTCCGGTGCACGTTACACTTTTAACATCAGCCAAAAGCTCCAGGTATTTCTTTGCACATCTGTTTCGCTCATCCGTCCATTTCAAGATATACGGAAGTTTCGCACTCAATATGGCTGCTTGCAACCCATCCAAACGGCTATTAATACCCTCAATCTGATGCTGGTGCTTTTGCAAGGCACCATGGTTGGCATACATTCTGAATTTATCGGCCAACGCGTCGTCATTTGTTAAAATACAGCCAGCATCCCCATAGGCTCCAAGATTCTTACCAGGATAAAATGAGAATGATGAGGCAATACCCATCGTTCCTGCTCGTCTGCCTTTGAATTCAGAAAAATGGGATTGGGCGCAATCTTCAATTACATACAAACCATGCTTCTTAGCGATAGCTAAAATTTTATCCATCTCGCAAATCTGGCCATGAATATGAACCGGAATAATAGCCTTTGTTTTTGAAGTGATTTTCTTTTCAATTTCAGCCTCATTAATTGTATAATAGTTCTCATCAATATCAACAAAAACAGGTGTCGCCCCGGTTTGCGAAATTGTTTCAGAACTTGAAATCCAACTGTATGCTGAGGTAATCACTTCATCTCCTTCCTGAATTCCCAACATCTTCATGATAATGTAAAGGGAATCAGTCCCATTCGCAACAGATATACAGTGTTTAACGCCGTACAAGTTCGCAAACTCTGTTTCGAATTTTTTTACATACTTACCGCCAATAAAGGCTGTTTCACTGATTACATTTCCTATTGCATCATCAATTTCCGACTTAATCGAATTGTATTGTGCTTTTAAATCTACAAATGGGATATTCATACTATTTTATAAATGATTTTAATGATTCCGGATATTGATCCAAAAATGCTTTAATTTTAACTACAATCTCATTCTGACTTGTATACTCACCTAAAATAATTGCTTTGAAATTCTGTTCTACTTCATCCAATATTTCAGCAGTGAAGCCTCGTCTCTCTAGACCAGTTCTATTTAACTTCAGTATTTTAGCAGGTACACCCGTTATCGTACAAAATGGTGGAACATGTTTAGTGACTGCAGCCTGCAAGCCAACCATTGCAGATTCCCCAATATCAGTCCATTGATGAGTGATTGAGCCCAAACCGATATAAGCATTGTTATAAACAATTGTTCCTCCACCGATAAGAGAATTGGTTGCCATTACAACATTGTTTCTCACGTCTGAATCATGAGGAATATGCGTACGAGCCATAAAGTAACAATGGTCTCCAATACTGGTCGTTTCCTTTCGAACGGGAGAGTTAATCGTTACAAACTCTCTAATGACGTTATTATTTCCAATGACAACCGTCCCGTTTTCAAGAAAAATATCGCCCTTGGTACCCATTTCCCCAAGACTACCCACTGAAGCGGCCCCTATAAACTTATTGCCGTTACCAATAATAACATTGTTGCTTATCATGGTATTTACCCCAATGTGGTTATCGTTGCCAATTGTCACATTTCCTTGAATAACCACATTCGGACCGATCGTGTTATTTACACCAAGCTTAACATTGCTACCAATGAAAGCTGAACTATGAATGTTGTTTTGCATATTATTTGTTTTTATAAATTAATTCAATTGCTTCAACAGTTTTAATCGCCTCAGACCCTTCAACAATACCTTTCCTGTTTTGGGTAAATAAATCAACCAGATTTGTGATCAATTTATCGTGATTAGAACTAGTACCCTGATACTTACCGTAATTGTTGGGTGCATCTTCAAAATCAACGTCCTCAGGAAGTGGGTACGATTGTACATCCCAATATTCAATTTTATTAAGATATTTACCTCCAATCTTAATCGTTCCTTTTTCTCCTATGATAGTGATACTTCCTTCAAAATTCTTATTGTAAACGCATGTTGTCCAAAATAGTGACCCTAATACTCCTGAGCTGAACTTCATAGATGTTACACCACAATCTTCAATCTCAATAATATGATTGAGGGTATCTATCATGGTTTTAGCTTCAACGACGTCGCCAAACCACCAAATTAATAAATCAATAAAATGGCTTACCTGCGTATGAAGGGCCCCTCCTTCTAATTTAAGCTGCCCCCTCCAGTCTGACTCATTGTAATATTCTTGATGGCGGTTCCACATTACATTACATTGAGTCATGAATATTTTTCCGAGCTTTCCACTTTCAATGGCCTTTTTTGTCAAGGCTATAGGCGTATTATATCTGTTCTGTTTTACGACAAATAGTTTTACATTATTTTTTTCGGCTGCTTCGTTCATCAGTGCACAATCGGCGGCATTCAAGGCCATCGGCTTCTCAACAAGAACATTCTTCTTGGCATTTGCAGCAGCGATGCTCATCGAGGCATGTAAACCATGAGGAGTAGCAATGTTAACAATGTCAACATCTACTTCCTTCATCATTGTTGAATAGTCTGTGTAATATTTTACATTACCATACAACGCTGACAATTCGATACACTTTTTCTCATCAATGTCGCAAATAGCAACCAACTCCGCATTAGGTTCAGCATCCACAACAGCGATATGCCTTTTTCCAATACTTCCACATCCGGCAATTGCAAATCTTACTTTTTTTTCCATAGTACTTTTATTTAATTAAAATTATTTCTTGCCCATTTCTCTGCAATATACACCCGAGTAATGTCAGTAAATTCGGTATAGTGTCCTTTTCCTTCTAAAAAATCATTATAGTAGTGAATGAATGAATCTTTATCGATAATGCCCATTTCATGCAATACTGAATAATTTTTTATGGATAGAATATCATCTTTCAATTCATTCCGCAGAAAACTCTCCTCGGGTACCGAAAATCCTTTTTTATCTCTTCGGTATCTAATTTCATTCGGCAAGTCAGTCATTACTTTCCGTAGAATATATTTTGTCCATCCATTTTGTATCTTTATGTCGTTTCTAAGGTTAAGACAGAAGGACACCAAACGATAATCCAAGAAAGGTATCCTCATTTCAAGGGAATTTGCCATAGAATTTCTATCCTCATACCTGCAGAGCCCAGGAATAGAAAATTTATCGATATCCAATATTTGACGATGCCTCATATCACGGAATGACCAAGTATCGACTAATTCAACACCATTAGTATGAATATAAGAGCTCTTTTTGCTTAAATGACCGGGTAGATACCTCTTTGCTTTACCCAAATTAAACTGGTTCAGAATGGTTCGATTATAAATGGCCGACAATAGCAGTCCTGCAGCCTTTATATACTGCCCCCTATTCATTAAGTCCTTCTCATAAAAAAAGAAATACTTTAGGTAACCCATTAGGAGTTCATCTCCTCCCTGACCATTTAACAATACAATAATGTCTGTATCGTCTTTAATCTTTTTTAATATTGAATAGCCAGCTAATACGCTCAAGTTAAAGAAAGGTTCATCCTGATGCTTTAACACTGTATCGAAATTCCGGATCACATGATTCGCATCAAAATTTAATTTGTGGTTTCTCATTTTTATCCGATTCACTACAATATCGATAAAGGGTTCTTCGCTCATCTTCTTATCATCCGATACCACTGAAAATGTTTCGATTTCAGGATTCATTTTATGCGCAATAACCGAAATAGAAGACGAATCAAGTCCGCCACTTAACATGCAACCAACGGGTACGTCACTCCTCATTGTGAGTTTTACACTGTCTTCAAGTAAAAACCTGAATTCTTCTTCCGTATTGCTTGTAGGTGAAAGCCTTTCGAAATCCCAATATTGATATCGCTGCGTCGCTCCTGTGTTAAGATCAATTGTTAGGTTTGTTTTGGCTTCAATCCGGTTAATATCTTTGAAAAAAGATTCACTGCTGGTATCCACAACTCCCTGTTTCAGGTAACTTGTAAGCACTGTTTTGTTTGGTGCTTTCTCTTTCACCAAAGGCAGCAATTGCTTAATTTCACTTGAAAAATAAAAATGATCTTCATCCTGATAATAAAAAATAGGCTTTTTAGAGAACCGGTCGCGGCTCAATATCATCTTGCTATTTAACTTATCATATATTGAAAACGCCCACATTCCGTTCATTTTAGCGAATCCCTTTTCTCCAAATGTTTCATATAATTTGAGTATGACTTCTGTATCCGTATTGGTTTCAAAAAAACATCCTTTTGCCTTTAATTCAGTTCTTAGCTCGAGGTAATTATAAATTTCACCATTAAAGGTTATTACTAGGTTCCCTTTAGACATTGGTTGGGCCCCTTGTGAACTAAGGTCAATGATAGAAAGCCTTCTATGTCCAAAAAAGATCGTAAAATTCTGCTTATCATACTCTGATCCACTATGTGTATCGATACTGTAATAACCTGAGCCATCAGGCCCACGGTATGAAATCATATCTGTCAACTCCTTGAATTGATACCAATTTTCTTCATTAAATACACCTTTGAGCCTGACAGCTCCAAATATTCCACACATAATTGTCTACTTTTAAATTTTGCTATAAAGTTCTTCTAGACTTCTAGATTCAGAATCCCAGTTAAATTGTTCATTGATGACTACTTTTCCCTTTGCCGACATTTCCAATAGTCGACCAGGACTGCTTAGCATGGATTTAATCTGTTCAGCCATTTGTATAGGATTCATAGAATCGGTATATTCACATAAATCACCAAAAAGTTCTTGCCACATTTCAAAATTTGACATCAACACTGGTAGTCCGTTTTGCATATATTCAAACACCTTAATGGGATAACTATCCTTAAATGTGTCAATAGGATGTAACGTACAAAGCCCAATGGTAGCTTCACTTAAAATCTTAGTTACCTCCTCGTGATTCACCAGTCCAATGTAGTTGGTATTTTTAAATCCTACCATCTTTTCACATTCCAATTTGAAGACTTCATCATTCCAACCTCCAAGTAACCACAATTCAGCCACCCCCACTAAATGCTCAGCAGCTGCAATTAGTTCTTTAATTCCTCTTGCTTCGCTTAATGTCCCGATATAGATTATGACATTCTGTTTTCGTTTAGTATCTACCAACACTTCACGATTATTTAAAGGTGGAAAATTTCTAATAACATAGTTATTTTTGTTACTAAAGTTTTTCGCGATAGTGGGGGTTGCGCTAACAATTCCACTAAAAAAAAAGCTAGCCATTAACTCAAGGAATACCGCTACTTTTGACAAAAAAACTCTTAGTGCCGGCCTCACCCACATTTTATGCAATATGTCCTGACGCACATTTTCATGCACATCATAAATAACTTTTTTACCTAACATTCGCAAGAACAACCCCATCACAATCAATTCTGGATCATGAAAATGTACAACCTTCATACGTTGTTTAAGGATTGTCATAAACAAATAGAAATTATTGTACAGTCGGTTATTACTTGTCAATTTTTGCAAGTTAACTCCTTGATAAGAATACTCATCAAATTGCTTGTTGACTGCCGGCTTCGCAATGTAGGTTACGTTATACCCTACTTTTGCAAGTGAGATGCATTCTTTATAAAATATCCTAGAGTCATCCAATTTATGCAGAATTGAACAATGACAGATTTTATTGGACGGTTTTACCTTCATTCAGCGTTATAGGTTTTGACACGTAACAAATTAGAATACTTAGCCATAGAAACAAGGCTTTACTGTCTATTAAATAGGTTGTAGAAAGAGATTGTACGATCAAGTACAATGTTAAAATAATCAACGTACTGGCAATGGGGTCTTCCTTTAACTTTTTGCGAATAGCATAATAGTATGCTCCGAGAATAAAGATAAAAAACAAAGCGATTCCGATTATGCCAGTCTCGGCCGCAATCTCAAATAAAATATTATGAGGTTCAATTCGATCCTCGAGACCGGTAAATTTAATTCCAAAGGAGCCATAACCAATTCCTGCAAAGGGAGAATCCTTAAAATACTCTACGGCAGAGTTCAGGAGCTCAATTCTCGACCCTACTGATGAAAATGCTGACGAATTGCTGTCGGATATACCCGAAAACCTCGAGAACAAACGATCTGTAAGTCCCTCACCAAAATAAACAACAAACATTCCTGCGATTACAGCATAAATGGCCATATACCATTTAAACTTAAATTTCCCATTTGCGATATAATACACGACCGTAAATAAAGCAAGTGACAATAGTGGCCCCCTCGGCGCGAGCAATACAATAGCAATAATAATAATGGTTTTATAGGTTAACCAGATTTTACCTATCTTTTGAATTGCTAAGATAAATCCGCTAGCCAATAAAACACCTAACGCGAGATAATCTGGAATTGTCGACTCTTCAGCAGGCGAATCGCCATAAAAAACGATAAACAAATCCCCAAAAACGATGAAGAAACTAAAAATTGTTAACGCTGTAAAAAAAGTTACCCAATGAAACAGGTTAATAAATCCTTTTATTCTATTTTTTGTTCTCAACACAAAAAACGGACTAAAAAAACAAACCATTATAACGATCGACTTCTGAATCTTCTCGCTGTAATACACCACTGAGGTGCCCCATGCGGTTGAAATAAATGCCCAAGTAAAAAACAACAACAAGATGGCTCCTATTGCCAGTGACTCCTTCTTAAAGTTGTTTTTAAACCCGCTAAGAAGGATAGCCATTAACAGTAACGCAGTGAAAAAAATAAACGGATCCATGAATAAACCAGGTATCCATTTAATATACCCCGAATAAACCATGAACAACAGGCTTACAATACCAAGAGCACTAAGAAGACTGTATCTAATACTCAACATTAAAAATCTGTTGCCATTTATAGACATTCAGTATCTTCCAATAGGTGGCATCGTCCCATACTTTAATTTTAGTAAAGTCAATAATGGTATTCAAAAATGGAGACGCCTTAAATAATTTTATATTCTCCTCCTTCTTCGACAACCATAACTTGGATGGTGCTTCAAAACCTATTTTATTTTTACGCCAAGCTATCTCCACCGGAAGAACTTTATTATCAACTCCGCTTTTACGTAGGGGATATTTAGTCCATCCTCCGTTAATTTTGTAATCACAATTCATTGAAACAGCTGCCTCAACTGCTCTGTAGTCTAAAAAAGGAAGCCTTGTTTCAATGGAATGCGCCATCGAATTCTTATCCTCATACATCAACAAGGTTCTTAACTGATGCGATTGAATTTCGAATATTTGTAATTCATAAATGTTTTTGCTCTTGTCGATTATACTGCGCAACAGTTTGTTATTGAACCGACTAGCCAACTCTTTTTTGAGATATAAATTCTTCTTCAGCAAGAATCTTCTTCTGATACTATAATTGTTAAAATAGAGAATGTACTTAACCAATTCTGAAATTTTTAACTTCGAATTTTTAGAGGCGGTAAATAAAAATTTAACCTTTTGTGCTATTCCAAGTGTATTGAAATACGAAGCGTAATAACGTTCATACCCAAGTAATGTCTCATCGCCTCCTTGTCCATCTAACATTACAATACAATTATTATCCTTCGCCATTTTTAATACATAATATTGCATTACAATGGAAGGACCTCCAAATGGTTCTTCTTGTATTTCGATAACATTATCAAGAACGTTGAGGTAATCATTGGTGTCAGGCGATGCTACATGCCAGTCAAGGTTGGCATAATCTGCCACCATCTTTGCATAAGGCGACTCATCATTATCCGATTGTATGGATCGTGCAGTGATTGCTTTAAAACGATCCTTGCTTTTAGCATTGTGTAAGTTCCCAGCGTAGGAGGAGATATATGAACTATCCAATCCACCGCTCAAACATGAACCTACCACAACATCTGATCTTAAACGAAGATTGATGGCATCATTCAATTTTGAAATATAAAAGTCTATGGCTTGTTGTTCTTTCAGTTTGTTTACTTCCTTGTTAACCTTCAATTCGTAATACCGTGTAATGTTAGGATTCGCATCCTTCAAGGATAGGGTTAAGTTACAACCAGGCTCAAGTTGAAAAATACCATCGAAAAACGTGTCGGATGTATGGTTTGAATATCCAATACAAAAGTAGTCCGACAACATTTGTTTGTTTATTTTGGCTTTCATTCCAAAGCCTAACAGTTGTTTTATCTCGGATCCAAACGCAAATTTTTCAGCAGTATTAATATAATACAAAGGCTTCACACCGAATCGGTCTCTGCTCATAAAAACAGTTTCCTTTTGTTTGTCAAAGATTGCAAATGCCCACATTCCGTTAAAATGCTGCACGCAATCTTCACCCCAAAATTCATATGCTTTTAAAATCACTTCAGTATCTGTTGCTGATTTAAACGTAACTCCAGCTCTAATCAACTCTTCTCTGATTTCGATATAATTATACACTTCGCCGTTGTACGTAATATAGTAGCGATCGTTTAATTCCATCGGCTGTTTTCCTGAATCAGTGAGGTCAATAATGGCAAGGCGCCTATGACCAAATCCTAAGTTCTTATAAACATAAAAACCATCCCCATCCGGCCCTCTGTGCCTGATGCTATCGTTTACTTTATGAAGTAAACGCTCATCGCAAGGAAGATTGTTTTTATTAATTATACCTGTAATACCACACATACTTTTTTATATTAATTCTGAAATTAAACGTTCGTAAGAATCCTTTTGAGCTTTTGTCACTGCATAATTATTGTGAAACAAGAACGTCAAGTTGCCATCATAAAACCTGCAGATTCTGCTGATCTCCATGATAGTATTGTCTATTTTCTCTTTTGATTTCAATTTAAAAGCACAAACGTCCATTACCAACAAAGGGTATTCAACAAGTTTGAGTGGTTGTTTCGTGAGCAAGTTAAATACCGGAAATTCAAAACACGTCCCGCATCTAAACCCCATATAATACTCGCTTCCAATTGATGAATCATATTTCAATCCAATATCGTCCCAAATTTGCCATGTTTCCGGATTTCTCCACCGGAGGTAGTGTTGTCTTCCACCAAGGCCTGCCGAGGGAATAAAAAGACTGTCCAAAATCCCTTTTAGCTTGCGGTATTCCCCTCGTAGCAATTCAAAATTGTTATACGTTTGGTAACTTGGATGCAGCCCAACCACATGTCCGCGTTGATGAATTTCTTTCAATAAAACTCCGAAGTATTCATCCGAAATCTCATAGTTCCCGTCAATATTTCCCCTCCCATTAACCGTAATAAAATTGAATTGACTTTTGATCGAGTATCTTTCGCTCACCTTCATTAAATAACGAAGGTTGTTGTAGGGATCTAACTTATATTTGAGTGCTTTCCCAGGCAGCAACCGTGCCCCAAGCTTCTTGATAAATGTTCCAAACGATTTGCGTAAAATCAAGTCAGCAAGACTATTTCTAATAAAATAAAATGCACTTGCATT
>JACCDG010166694.1_pt1 | contig 35789 bp, 46 predicted proteins | sample 7442471 | NCBI WGS metagenome assembly JACCDG01 (sample SAMN15323444, study PRJNA562643) | freshwater metagenome | isolation source: river surface water | place: USA:Blue River Watershed | collected 2017-08-17 | reverse complement strand
GTCTTAGTGCCAGTGGCCGGCACCTCTTGCGCTGGCGCTTGCGCGCCGTTGCGCTTGTTCAAGTGCGAGGGCGTAAGATGTGCGGTGTAGGCGTACGAATGGGCGAGAGACTGAGACATTGGAAACCTCCGAGTTTATCAAGCGTTGCGGTATTGCGTTGCTTGATAACTACACTATATACCTACGCGGGTAAACAGTCAAGGGGTAATGATTATGCGGGTAAACAAGAGTTATCCACAGGGGGTAAAAAAGAAGGCCGTCGAAAAAGGTAAAAGAGTGGCCGAAGGCCTATAAAGGGGTTTTGATACGGCGGGCGGGGAGGGCTAGGATGGGGGAGAAACGGCACAGGGGCTAAGTGGTGAAGCGGGACGAAATTAAAGGTACCGTGATACCCGTGAAATGCTCCTGGGGCAACGTAGAGGCTCGGGGAATGTGTAATATAATGATAAATGGGCAAAAAGCGGGGTTAGGTGATAATATAAAGACATAAATCAAATAACCTATATAAGCCCTATGGGTAATTTATCAGTAGCCACGAGGCAGAAGATTGAAGAGTTGAAAGAAGAGTACGGGATAACTGAGAGACAAGCGCGGTACGTAAAGGCGGATCTTGATTATCCAGAGTTGCCAAGGAGCCAGAAGGCGGAGCTTGCGGGCTACGCGCCAAGCGCGGTAAAGACGCAGGGCTATAGCCGACTAAAGGGGACTAGAATAATAAAAGCGAAAGAAGGGGAGCTGGCGAAGATGGCAAAGCTAGAAGCAAATAGACAGGCGTTAGACGCGAACCCTCAGCAATTTATAGAAAGTGTGTTCTTGAAAGGTGTAGACGATCCAGAGATAACAGCTAACCAAATCAAGAGCGCCGAGAATCTAGGCAAGCTACGCGGGTTATACGTGGAACGTATCGAGATAGACCCGGGCGTGGCGCTACGCTCGAAGTATTTCACAAACTTAGTAAATTTGGCTAACCTTAGCGAAGAAGAAGAGGATTAAAAGAGGGGAGCTTGTGCAAGCGTCGCATATTGTATATTGTGCGACGCTTGTTTTTGTACTCTTTTGGCTAAGGTTAGCCAAATCCTAGCGGGCTAGTAATCTATAAGCTAGATGTCTAGTAGAATGTGGGCAGTAATATAATGCAACCCTCCCCCAAATCTATAGATATATACAGGGGGCGCGAGGGCGCGGGGATATATACATAGGCGCTGTGTGCAGGGGCGCGGGGCGGGGAGCGTGCAGGGGGTGGGGGTGGGTAGTAACTAATTACCCCCACCTTTTGGAAAAGATTCCCGCGTCCCTAAATTTTCTATTGGCCTCCCAAAATCGCGCATCAATTTTATAAAAATAATATTATAATATTAAACGCTTTTTGGCTAATCTTAGCAATTCAGCTTTGCAACACTATTATATTAAAACTGTTGCAACTGTTGTTAATTATATTATTTTTTTAATATAATGGCTTTTTCCCCCTTCGAGTTTTACATAGTAGTCTTTTGGATTACTGTTGCAAAAAGTGTTGCACGATTCTATGCTATACGTAGCTAAATTTTTCTGTTTTGCAACAGTTTCAACAGTTTCAACAGTAATATTTTTTTTTGGCTCTTTTCTCTCTCTTTGAGGGGTAAAAGCGCAAAAAAAAATGAAAAAAAAATAAAAGTGTTGAAACTGTTGCATTATACAAAACAAACTCATTTTCACCCCAGCTTTCACCTACCAGCTTGCCACTAAAAATCCACCCTCGAATGGGTGGATTTTCTGCTTCCAAATTCTTATCTCGTCACCTTCCAGAAGTCTTGGGTATTACCAGCGTTCTGTCGGTAGTAAATATTATTTTCCAAAGCTCTCGTCATAGCGACGAAGCCGAGTCGTCTCCCCATCTCCTCATCAGCGAGCACTCCCTTTAGAATCTTTCCACCAACGTCTTTACAGATGACCACGGTGTGGGCTTCACGCCCCTTAGCCTTGTGGAAGGTTGTCAGCTCTATCTCATACTCCTTCGCCTCAGCCTGGATCAACGTCGAGGCTATTAGCCTTTGGTCATCGTCTAGTAAGCGCTCCCACTCCTTCGTCATAAGGATGTTTTGTAGTAGTGGGCTGAAGCGCTCATCATCACGAGCTAGCCCTCCTCCAACGATGCTGCCCTTTGCTGTCCACTCCTCCATCTCTTTAGCGAACTTATAGGGCTCGGTGAAGTACTTCCTTTTGTATGGGACTACCTTCCTTCCAGCTAGAACCGCCGTGGTAAGGTTTTTAAGATCGGCTAGCTTCAGCTTCCCCTTGTCTGCCTCCAATGTCTCTATAAGCCTTCTGGACGCCTTCTCGCCTTCCGAGGTTATTACCGGTTCGCCTCGCTTAATGAGATCGTCCCTGATCTCTTCTATTTGATTATTAGTAAGCGCGAGCCATAAGACCTTGCCGCGAGCTATAGCCTTCAGTTCGCCTAATACGCCGTCGATGCCCCACGAGTGGTAGCTCTCATAGCCGCCTTGCTTCTCGCTTCTTATTTTCTTTGGGTATCTCCAGGTATTGGCGCTGATATAAGCCTCAGCTTCACGGGCTACCTTAGCTGTCATGCGACGGCTAAGTTCTCCATAGACGACCTCCTTAGCTGGGTGGTCAACGAAGATTCGAGGGTCTGCGCCCATAAAGGCGTAGATTGCTTGATCTTCATCGCCCATCCAGGTGACGGCTACCTCTTCACCTAGCGTCTCATAGAGCATGAGATGGTATTCGTAGAAGAGCTTATTCATATCTTGGGCTTCGTCGACGAAGATTTCTTCGATGCCTTCGGGTACGATGCGGCGCTTAATACCCTCTTCGACCATGCCGGTGAAATCGATAAGACCACGCTCGTTCTTGAACGCTCGGTAATCGTGATCCATCTGGCGTAGCAAGGCGGCCTCAGCTTCGTCATCAGCGTCAGCATCTGGTGGCTCAACCATAAGGCGGGCGCGTTGTACCTTCATCCAGAGATCGTCGTCGTTACGGGTACCGTGTACGCCCATGAGGAAGTCCTCCTCCATGATATGGGCGAGCTTTATGGAAAGCTTCCAGTTGTAGAGCTGACTAAATTCAGCAAGATCTTCACGGCAGACAATAGTAAAATCTCCACGCAACCCTGCCCAGCAAAGCGAGTGCAGGGTTCTTATATTGTTTGATTGGACGGACCAGTCTTCACTGGAGATATAGCCCATCGTCTTCTTAAGACGGCTCTTCACTTCCTCCACCGTTGCTTTCGAGAACGATAGGATGAGGAACGACCGGAGCAGGCGTCCCGCCTTCATCGCCTCCGTCACGTCCGTGATGAGCTGGGTCGTCTTGCCCGCTCCCGCTGTCATTGAGTATTTGCGCTTCAGGGGTATCACTCTTCTTGATTGCAATAGCTGCACATCTAAATACGCGGTAGATGGTAACGCCTGGGTTGAAGCGCTGTCGGTAGATATTTTTGAGGAAGGATTTAACTTCTGATCGGGTCCAGTGGTAGTCTCGGTCATATTTTTTTAGCCAGTTGACGAGGGCGTCGATCTGGAAATAATAGAAATTATCTAAAAGGATTGGGGTGATCTTTGTTCGTAGCGCGCGTTCATGTCGGCCTTCGAGTTTTTCTGCTTCTGAGAAGAATTCCTCCATGGCGTTAGCGAGGACGTTCTGTGGGAGGGTGTCATTGTCTTCAGTCTTCTCATATTTCACGAGGCGTGAGACCCAGTAGACTACATTGTCTTCGTGCTTTTTCTTTAATGATTTTGGGTAGACGGTCAGCGTATCTCTAAGTACATCCTGTTGGAACTTAGTGAAGGAGAGGATACGCTCCGTAGTGGTGTTTACGTTGCCATGGGTGGTTTGTAGCGAGATCGTTTCTCCCATGACATGCCCGCTCATAACAAAATCAGACGCCTGCCCTGTGCCTGCTGCTTCTGCTTCCGGTGCGGCGACGTCTGGCTTGTGCATGCCGCCGCTCTTCACGTATGCCTTATAGCGCGCGCTGTTGACGAGCTTTTCGTCTAAGATGGCGTCGCGCCAGATATCGTTGGCGGTAAGGCTTTCGGCCTCCATACGCTCTTCGAGCTTCCACGTTTTGATGTAGAGGCGTAGAGCGTCATAACCGCGCGTGTCCCAGATATTGGGCTGCAACTCTTTGAGGACGTCGCTGGCGGCGTCGACGAGTGTTTGTCGGAGGCTTGTCATAGGGCTTTTATCTCGAGGTATAGGTAAGGACGATGGTACCACGCTCACTAATCTCGGCGCTGATATTAAAAGCGCGCTCCGCTTGTAAATAAGCGAGCCAGTAGCCAGCCATGGGGAGCTGACACTCGAGTCGTTTCGTCATAAAAAGTAAAACCGCTTAGATAGGGCCCCCGCGTCACCCCTTCCATGCAAGGAGAGGAACAAGGGACCCATCTAAACGGTTGATGAAGCAACGAAAGGTTGCATGGAGTGCTTCATCGGCGTTATCATATCATATAACTACGTCTCGCATGCAAGCGTTGATGTGGATAAGCCCACCACACCATGACGAACATTGAGGAAAAGAAAGATACGCGTAGCGGTTTGCAACGTGTAAAAGATTTTAAGGAGAACTATGAGCTGGTAGCAAAGCGCGCGAAGGAGAAATTTTCAGAACATTTTAAAGATGATGAGTTGGAGCGACAGGTTGACTATCTTATTTTTGATTGGGTACATAAAGAGTCCAGCGAGTCGTTTTGGTTTTTTATCATGGTGGTCTTGCAGTGGAAGGGATTGGATGAGACGTTCCATTATGAGCTGTGTAACTTCATGGAGAAACAAGGTGACTCTAAACTTGTTCTCTGTCCTCGTGGTCACTTAAAGTCAACGATCTGTACGGTAGCGTATCCGCTGTGGCGCGCGTTGCATGATCCTGACTGCCGCGTTTTGCTTGCTAACTATAAGCTTGATAATGCAAAAAGTTTTTTGTTGCAGATCAGACAGGAGCTCGTTAATAATGAGCTGTTAACGTATGTGTATCGTAAGGTGATACCTGATACGAAGAAGGTGAGATGGAACGAGACGAGCATCACGCTACGTCGCACGAGTAATCCGAAGGAAGCGACGTTCGAGGTGACGGGTGTTGGCGGTGAAATTACGGGTCGTCACTACGACATCATATTGTTTGATGATATTGTGGGTCCTGAAAATGTAGGCACGCTTGAGCAGCTTAATAAGTTGCGTAATTGGTGGAACCAGATGCAAGCTATTTTGGAACCGGGTGGAGATCAGATCCTCGTGGGTACCCGTTGGCACTTCGCTGATCTTTACGGGTATATCATGGAGAACCTAAGCAATCAGTTTGAGATATTTCACCGCTCGGTATTTAAGGCTGATGGCTCACCGCTTTGGCGTAAGAAATTTAAGCCTGAGATGCTTGTTCGTATTGAGGAACGTATGGCCACTGACCCGCGTCAGGGGCGCGCGTTGTGGGTTGCTCAGTACTTGAACCAAGTAATTGATGAAGCGACGGCATCGTTCAAGAGGGCTAAGCTTCAGCACTTCAGTGATAATGACCTACCGCGTGAGCTTGGTATCTCCATCGTGCTTGACCCTGCTATCAGCGACAAACAGTCGGCTGATCGTTCGGCGTTGACGGTTAGGGGTGTGGATAAAGACAACAATTGGTACGTTTTGGAGGTCTGGGCCGAGCGTGGCGTCGAGCCTAACGCCTTAATTGATAAATTATTTGAGCTTTATCTTAAATGGAACGAGAAATGGCCGGTGCAAGCGGTGGCAATTGAGACCATCGCCTACCAGAAGGCGCTTATTTTCGCCTTAAACGACGAGATGGCTAAGCGGAACCTCTATTTGCCACTCGTTGAGATCAGCTCTCACCGCCAGAGCAAGGAGCTACGCATTAAATCGTTGATCCCGCGCTGGAACATGGGTCATATTTACCTGCGTAACCCCATGCAGTCGAGCGATCAGACGGATGTGTTGATGGATGAGATCTTCCGCTTCCCTAAATCAGAGCATGATGACTGTTTGGACTCGCTTGTCATGCACTCTGAGTTGTTCGTGACGCCTGGAACGGTCGCTTTCAACGAGTCTAACCCAGATCAGGGTGACGGAGAGCGTGATCGCTACGGGTATAAGATCCAGAGGAAGATGGGATCGTCACAGGGACGCTTTTTGTGATACACTTTAAGTAAATATGTCCGACCTATCACTCTATAAGGCGCTGAACGTTGAGGAATTTGGCCCTGACTTCCCGATCAGCGATGAAGAAAACGCTATTTTGCAGCATATCGACGAGATGTGGTCAGAAGCGAGACAAGCTAAGGAGTCTCGTAAGCGCATTCTTGACGAGGCTTACCGCCAGTTTAGATCTATCGCTAATGCACAGATCACAAGCACGCGTGACGTGGAGCGTTGGGGCATGGCGATCTTCGTGCCGGTTACTTTTCAGGTTGTCATGGGTATTCAGGCCCAGCTTAACGGGCGCCCGCCTCAGTTTCGCCAGTCTCCGCTCTTTGTTCCTAAAGATCGCCGCGTAACGGACGCGGTGAGCAAGTTCACGGTCGCTGAGTTTAAGCGTTCAGAGGCGATGCGCGCTTTCGTGACGGGTACTCAGCTCTCGCTTATCTTTGGTACGGCCTTCTTGCGTAGTGTCTATAAGAATGACGTGCGTGAGGTTGATGTTGTCACTAACTTCTCGAGGAACGCTGAGGGCGAGGCTGATGAGACGACCATGGTGATTAAGAAAGAGGAGAAGACATTTTATAAAGGTTGGGGGCTCGAGGTTGACCACCCACTTCGTGTTTACCTTCCGCTTGTTCGCGAGAAAGACCCACAAAAGTGGCCATTTTATATTGTCCGCGACATCGTTGACGTAGAGGAGCGCAAAAAGTTCTACGAGAAAAACGTAAAGCTCGCCTATAAGCAAAACTATAAGGGCATTAAACCGGGCGGTGATCTTGATGATGATCTTGCTGTTTATGATGAGGTTGACCCAGCTTATCGCGGCAAAGATCCACGCTACCCGGGCTCTATTAGCGACGTCACGAGCGGCAGCGCTCCTCTTAGCTCGCAGTCTCGCCTTATTAACCCTAAGAACAAGGCTGAGCGTTTGCGTATTTTTGACCAGACGAAAGATCGTTGGACAGAAGTGATCGCCGGTCGTGTTGTCTCTCACTACCCTAACCCGTCTACTTCAAAGAAATTGCCAGTCGTGGCGATGCGCGACTATACGGTTGAGTTTGACCCTTGGGGTATTGGTGAGCCACAGCTTATACACTACTTGCAGTTGGAGCGTAACGCTTTGCATACCTTTGCTTTGGACGGAACGAAATACGCGACGAACGGTGTCTTCGCGCTTAACTCTACGGCGCTTAAAGACCCTAACGATCTCAGTGTTTACCCTGGTAAAATCTTTGAGATGAAAAATCTCCCGGGTGTGACGATCGACTCGGTGATCCAGTCGTTTAACATGCCTGACGTTAAGAACTCGGTGTTTAAAATGTTGGACATGAACGATAGCATGGTATCTCGCGTCACTGGCGCCGGCACTTCTATCATTGGTGGTGATCCGATCAACACGGGCGGCTCTGCTACGGAATCGAATAACCTCAAAGCGGCAGCAACTACGCGTGTTTACGAACGCGCCCGTGCTATTGAGCAAGAGAACTTGGTTGATGTCGTTAATATGCTTGTTGAAAGTGTTGCTGATTTCTACGACGACAAGACCATCGCGAAAGTTTCTGAGAACGAGTTCATTAAATTCGTCCCTGGTGAAGAGAGTGACTACTCGGTGGAAGATAAAGCGACTGACATCGCTGATGGCTATAAGGCTATTATCTATACGTCTGACTTCGTTCAAGGTTTTCAGACGATCACCGAAGGCGAGTCGACACTCCCTATCTCTCGCCAAGAACGTCGCATCGAGGCTATGCAATTACAGAAACTCGCGCTTGATGCTCGTCGTCCTCCTACACAAGAAGAGCTCGCCGCAGATCCAGCTATCATGCAGAAATATCCACAGGGTGTGCCTATCTACGACGCTGAGAGCATTGCTGAGAAACTTGTTCTGCCTACCTTCTCAGTCATCTCTGATCCTCAAGAGTTCCTTTGGAACGGGGATCTTACGGAGGACAGGAAGCGCGGCGTAGGCCGACCTGCTGACCCTACGAACATGAGAGAGCTTAATGCCCTAGGCAACGAGGCAAACTCAGCGGCTCAGCTCGCGGCTCCTCAGCCGATGGAGCAGGGTATCAACGATATGGAACGTATAAATCAAGGGCCTCAAATGATGTAATATGCTTAGCGACTTATTTAAAGCAGCTGCTGCAAAGCGCTCGATCGGAGACATGGCCTACGGTGATACCGACCCTGGTATCATCGAGGCTCCTGTCGCTGCTCCAGCTCCGGTTATGCCAGCCATCACGATTAACATCATGATTGGCGATGCCAAGAAGAAAAAGCACAAGAAGGAAGAGGAAGATTTAATGGAAGACCTCGACGAAGAGGAAGACGAAGACCTATGACACGCGCTGAGTACGAACGACGGAAGTCCGCGTCGGACGCATTCTTGCGCCTCACGGCTTTAGATGACTGGAAAGTCATCGACGACATGCTTGTTAGCATTGTGGATGACACTCGCGACATCCGTCTTCTTGATGTTCCTCCTGCCGCGCTCACGACCGTCATGGAAATGCTGAAGGGTCGCCTCGAGTGTATTGATCTAATAAGACAATATATGTCACAATGGATAGCGGATAGGGCTCTCAATCCGAGCGAGATTGATCCTGAAGACAAAAACGCACCTTCGGATATGAACAGTTAAAGACAAGCCCACGCCTGGACGAAACATCTGTCCAGCTTTCCTTGCGTCCTTGAGAGACGGGGCTTGTCCTTTCACAGGACGCGGGGAATGCTGGCCAGAGGTGGACTCTGGCTATGTACGAACTTAGTCCTTTTTATTTTCACACTTATGTCAGAATTTGAATCCCATCCTCCTATGGGTTTTTCCCCTATTACTGAGGGCGAAACGCAAGGAGCGGAGGAGACTTCTGAGACTAGCCCACAAGCTACCTCTGAAGCAGAAGTCCACCCTGAAGAAACATCAGGCGACTCACAGGAGAACGTAGAAGAATCAACCAGTCCGGCTGCTGATGAACCTGCGCCATTCTATGAAGAAGGTGGCAAGAAGTTTTCATCATTCGATGAATACCGAGAGCACACCAATAAACAGAGAGGAGCAGCTGCCCGCATTGCTCACGAAAAGAATCTTGTTGAGCAACAGCTCCAACAAGAGCGACAGGAGAAGCAACAGTTAAAAGACTTGCTTGACAAGGCTTTAACTGGAAACAAACCTGCACCAACTCAAGAAGAAGAAGACCCTGAAGTCGCTGCAGCGGTTGAGGTCTTTCGCAAGAAAGGTTTCCTCACCCGAGACGAAGTGGACCAAATTCTTCAAGAGAAGGTCGCTCCTTTCAAACAGCATGCAGATCGCCTAGAGAAGCAACAGATCGACCAAGCTAAGGCCGTCGTGGATGAGTTCATTAATTTGAACCCAGACACGCTTGAACACGCTGACCAAATTCAGCGTACACTCAAGGCCCTTGAAGACGCCGGCCTCCCAGGAGGCATCGAAAAAGCGTACTACATGGTGACGAACCGTAAGCCAAAGTCTAAGTCTGATGAAGCTATCGCGGCGAAGCAGGAAGTGAGAGCAGTTAAAGCTGCTCAGGCTGGGGGAGCAACCTCACACGTTGCTACAGGTGCACCAAAAGAAAAGGACGTATTCGACTCAATATTCTCTAAATACTAATTTTTTTCTCTCTCAACTATGGCTGCAATTCAAGGCGCCGTTGGGTCGAATAACTACGCTACTAACGCCCGTTTTATCGACGGCGAAGGTAAGATTTATTTCAACCCTAAGCGCATGGACACGCCGCTCATCTCCTTCTTGGGCATGAACGGTCGTACCTCAAGTGAACTCGTTGGCGAAGCTACTGGTGGTACTACCAAAATCAGTGGTCAAGCTCTTTCAAAACGTCAGGTTTTCAACGCTCAGTACGACATCTTCACGGATGAAGTATTGGAGAATGCAACTCAGATCAACTTCGCTGCTGGTTACACCTCGGCTGATGTTTCGATTGTTGTCGACGATGGTTCGTTGTTCACCGCTAACGATACGGTATTGGTACCTCGCACTAGCGAAGTATTCTTCGTATCCGCTCGTTCCGGTAACACGCTTACGATCGTTCGTGGTGTTGGTTCGACGGCTGCTGCTCTTTTGGATAATGACTACATTACCCGTATCGCATCCGCTTTCGCTGTTAACTCCCTCTCTGGTACGGCAAAGTCGACGCAAGTCGCTCGTGATTACAACTACACGCAAATTTTCCGCACTGCCATCCAAATTGGTCGCACGGACAAAGACTCGAAGTTGAACTACTCGCCAAAATCAGACGAAACCCGTCTCTTGTCAGAAGGCGCTCTCGAGCATCTTCGCTCGATTGAACGTGCTTTCTGGTACGGCACCCGTTCCGAATCAGCTGCTATCGACTCGTCCGGTGCTCGTCAGCGCACGACTGGTGGTATCTTCCAATTCATCACCCAGAACGTGATGGACATCTCCGCTTCGGGCGGTACGCTTACGGCTCCTATCATGGACGCGTTTGCTGAAATGGTTTTCGACAAAGGCTCAAAGACGAAACTCTTGTTCTGCTCCCCACGCTTCCTCTCGAAGCTCAACGGTCTTGCATTGAACTTGATCCGTATCACGCCTAAGGAATCCGCTTTCGGTCTCGACTTGATGAAGTACGTCACCTCACACGGTGAATTCATTCTTGTTCGCACCCCTCACTTCGGTGATCTTGGCTTCGGTGTTAAGTACGCTGGTACGGCTGTCGCTATCGACCCAGACCAGGTTAAGTACGCTTACTTGAACCAAGCTGAGAACGAGCTCCGCACGAACATTCAGGAGAACGATCGCGATGGTGTTAAGCACGAGTACCTCGCAGAATGTGGTCTCATGCTTGCTAACCAGACCGCTCACGGTATCATCCAGGGTGTTGCTGCTTAATCTTTAACAATTTACGACTATGAATCTCTCTGACGTACAATTGATGCAGGGCTTGGCGAGAAACGTTTCGTTGTCAGCAACGTCAACGACCGCAAATCCACGCCAGTTCAAAGCCATTGTCATCGAATACGTTGGCGCTTCCGCTTCTGCCTTGCTTACCGTCGCCTCGACCACCTTGGTCTCGGCGATCGGTAATGCAGGTTCCGAAGCTGCTGATGCCAACTTCACGGTGGGTGGTGTCCCTGGCACGATTGATCTTACGAACGCTGCAGCTAACACGGCTGGTGAACTCGTTGATTTCATCAACGGCCTCACTGACTATAAGGCTCGCCTCGTAGGTCTTCGCCGCGCAGACGTTATCTCCGGTGCTGGTTACTTCGTTGCTGCTTCCACGCAGCAAGCTAAAGGTAATGGTGGTTACGCTGTTAACACGGCTGTCGCTGTCGCTCTCCACGTTACCGCTGAACTTTCCATCCTCGACGGTAATATCTACTCCGGCCACGCCGCGAAAGATAAGGCTATCGGTGGTGTAAACTCAGACTACGCTCGTCAGTCATTGGTAGAGCTCATGCAAGTTGATGAAACTCTTACCTATACTGGTGCTGGTGTATTCGAGGTAATCGAAGTAAATGACTACGCTAAAACAGACGAAGTCATCTACTCCGGTACTATCCCTGGTGCTACCACGGTTGCTGGTACCAAATCATTCGGTTCACTCGGTATCAGTGGTATCACTGCTCGCCCTGGTTGCCGTCTCTTGGTCCGTTTCCGCGCTGCTTCAACATTGTCTGCTGTCACGAACCTCGTGATCTACGGCAAGTTGAAATCGAAGGTCTAAAACCCTAATCGGCAGTAAGCCATGTGGGATCGTGTCCGCCTCCTCAGCATGCCACGATCCCCATGAGGAATGGGTTACTGCCACATTCCCCAAATGAAATTCCAAGCCCACGCAAAGAACTTGCGTCTGATCCAAAAAGCTGGCTATCAAGAGGTTGATAGCTCAGCTGGTATCCCGGTTATTGTTAATCATCCACAGATTGCTATTCACTTCACAAGCTATTTCTACGAAACAGAGAATGAAGATGAGATCGTCTGGTTGAAGCGTCATCGCATGTTCTCCGAGACGGGCAATGCCCCAGGTCACTTCTGGGAATATGTCGCTCCTCGCAATGTAGAAGCTGAACTTGCTGCTGAAAAAGTCCGCGTTGCTGAGCTCGAAGCCCAGCTCGCAGAAAAAGCAAAACCAAAAGAAGAACCGGCTAAGATGTCCGCCAAGGACATTGCCAAGCAGGTCGCTAAAGAAGAAGAGACCCCATAACGGGGTTTCTTTTTTATGGTACAATCAAAGCATTATGATCGCCGTGACGCCGGTTACTGACCCTAAATCCTATGTCATCGACCCTCTAATTGATGGCCTGTCTTCTACCGTTTGGGTCAATGAGAACGATAATACGGTCATCAGTGGTGGGAAGTACCAGCTTAATAACACCTCGCTGCGCTCCGTGCCCCAGTTCCTCTATGGCGAGGTTGATTTTAAGGTGACTATCCCGTCAGCGCCAACGACCGGACACGCCCGTACAATCGGCTTTAAGGGCGTTTCAGTAGGTAACCGTGGCGCTCTCTTGTTTACGATCGTTGGTGCAGTCTTCACCGCCTCAGTCTATACGAACGATGGCACGCTCTTTGCTTCACAAGTTATTCCATGGAACGCCGCTTGGACGAATACTCCGATTAGTCTTGTCATCTCGCATCTTGACACTAATGCGACATTCATCGTTAGAACTGCTGCCGGCGCCGCTGATGAGTACAAGAAAGCTTTTGATTTAGCCACGCGCACGTTGCTTGAGACAAAGATCGTCGAGATCTCCAACGCTCTCTTTGTTGACAACGATACGGTTGACAATCTTCTGGTTAGCTATGTAGCTCTCAACAATATCCAGCGTGTTACCTCCGCTGAACACTTCGCTGGTCTCGTTCCATCAGACGGTACAGGTATCCCGGTCCACATTGAAAATGCTTCAGTAATAACTCAGAGTCCCACCTACAACGTCTTCTTAGATGAAGCCTCAGCCACTATCACATATGTTGGCGAAGCTCTCCCCGGAGTCGCAGCCGCCTCTGCTCTTTGGCGTATTAAGAGACTTGATTCGACCTCTGGCCTTCTTATTACCTGGGCAGACGGTGACTCAGACTTTGATAAAGTATGGGATAACCGAGCCTCTTATTCTTATTCGTAACGTGGTATAATATAAGCATTATGTCGAAATCAAACTCCTCTGAGGACGCAACACTAGACGCGCTTTTACGCGCTGTTGATCCGTCCTTCCGTTCAAACGCTAACCGTTATATTGCTCTCTATACCGCAGACCCTGGTGAAGGTGGTTCAGCGAATACGAACGAAGCAGCCTATACTTCCTATGCTCGTGTGACCGTAACGGCTGCAACGGGTTTTAGCGCCGCTGCTAGTGGTTCATCAAATAACACTGGGCTTATCCAATTCCCTGAATGTACTGGTGGTTCTGAAACCATTACCTATGTTGGCATCGTTGATACTTCCTCTGGTGCTGGCGTGATTATCTACTCTGGCGCATTAACGGCTTCCCGTTCCGTTTCCTCTGGTATTCAGCCACAATTTGCAATCGGTGCGCTTGTCGTAACTGAAGACTAATATGTACCACTGCGTTAAATGCGGCGCTGTTGCCATTGTTGAAGGTGACGACAAGCAAAAGTCTTGCACATGCGAGGCAGCTATCGTTGCTGAAATGGCAGGCACAGCACACGGTCAAGGCGGGATTAAGATGTAATTATGGCAGGATTTAAGGGGATTTCTGACGTAGTAGATGCCGAACGTGAAGGCCGTTCGCGTTATTATGGTTGGCGAAAATCCCCATCACAGGTAACGACTATTGGCATTTGGTTTGACCTAACGTCATCCCCAGGCAATCCCGTTGCTAAATTTTGGTTTGATGCCCCGCCGCTTATTGCTAAAGCTATTTCGCAAAGTGCAGACGGTGGCATCTTCCACGGTGCTAATGTCTCGCCAATGCAAAAAGTAATCCGCAAGTTTATGGTCATGACGACCACGGCTACGGCATTGCCAATTGATATTATCGTTTGTGATTATCTTCTTTATTATCCTACGATTAGTGATGATACAGTTTTAGAACAAATATTGGATAACACAGTCACACTTCCACGGTATACTGACGGCGACGGCGTGATGATTATGGCCGTGACGCTCGCAGGTCGCACAGGTGGTTCAACTTTTACAGTCAACTATACGAATAGCGAAGGGGTATCAGGCAGAACGTCAAAGACAATGACCCTGAATGCTTCAACGGCGATTGGTTCTATTTCTACTTCTGACCGTACAGTCGCAGGCTCTGGTAACCCGTTTATCGGCTTACAGGATGGTGATTCAGGCGTTCGTTCTATTGAAAGCATTACCATGTTGACACCAGATTCTGGTGGATTGTTTGCCCTAATCCTTGTAAAGCCTTTATTTCAAACACAAATCAGAGGTATTGATGCCCCTGTTGAAAAGGATTTGCTTATGCAAGCAGCAAGTCTGCCAATTGTGCAGGACGATGCCTATATCAGCGCCGTTTGCTTACCGCTAAGCGCCGTTAATGGCACCGTGTTCACTGGTGACATGCAAGTAGTCTTTAATTAGTTTATAATATATATATGCCTGGAATCGCTTCTCATGACCAATTAATCAATGCCCAATCACAGGGGCAAGTTTATCGTGCCAATTGGGGTAAAAACTTTAATCCTACGACTGCCGCAGTTGCTAACGAATGGCACACGCTTTTCCGTGGCAACGGTAACCCTGGTCCTGACGCTATTTTTAACACAGGTACTAACCTTGCCTTTCAAGCGGTAAAGGATAACACGACTAGTGCGGCAGCTATCCCTCATGGTGGCAATGTTCAACCTACCTACTATAAGTATCTTGCTAACGGTTCAGCCGTAACGGCAGCAGCTACCGTTGTCCCTGGTACGCTTGCCCTTGTGGATGTTATTGGCTTTTATCGTGTGACTTCTGTAACCACCACCACCGCACAGGCTACGGCTAACACCCTAGGTCAATCCGATACTTTCACGGCTGACGCTGGTACGGATACCTGTACATGGACATCTACGGCAAGCATCCCTTCAAATGTCCTTACAGGCACGCGCGTACGTCTCACGACTTCTGGCACCCTTCCTGCTGGTCTTGCGACGGCTACGGATTACTATGTGATTAAGGCTTCTGATACCACCTTCAAGCTCGCCACGACTTTCGCTAATGCTCGTGCAGGTACGCAAATTAATATCACTGACGCAGGTACAGGTACCCACACGGTGACATGGTTGCTCCCTCGTTATACGAATGGTGCAGGTGTTCAAGCTATCATTTTCAATTCAAACGCTACTCCGCTTGGTGCTGCAACTCCTAACATGTCGCTTGGTTATACGAACAGCGAGCAGACGACCTCAAGGGCAACCCCAACGGTTCTCCCTGTCGGTAAGACGGCTGCTTCAAATAGCATTATCGTTTACACAGGTGCAACGGGTGTAGGTAAATATAACTATAACGTGCCATTGCAATCAGGTGATGCAGGCATTGCAGAAGTTAATACCATTCAAAACTCAATTTCTTACGTTTCAGGTGAATATACGGTTGCTCTTGTAAAAGAAATCGCCCGCTTCCCTCTCTCAACTCTTGGCCTTGCAGCAGAACGCAACTTCGTCTTTGAAATGCCATCGTTGCCACGCATTTATGACGGTGCAGCTCTCTACTTCCTTTGGGGTTCGGGTGTAGCAACGCCTGCCAACAGTGCATTCAGTGGTCATTTGGACATGGTCTGGAACTAATATATGTTGCTCGGGAACTATTCAGCATTAAACAGTAACCCTGGGCGCGAGGTAGGTTCGGCATACACCAATCCATATAAATGGATGAAGGGTGGAACCCTGATGAATTGGTTTATCGGTGAACAGTGGGACGTTAACTATACGAAAAAGAACTCACTGCCAACGGGTACAGAAGCACCCTATGCTTTTCGCATGGCACTCGTTGGTGGTGAGCTTTCGTCCTCAACAGGCATTAAAAGCACCAGCGATCTTACGGCCTTTGCTGTTAGTATCGTGGGTCTTAATGCTGATCTCGAAGGATCTGGAGACCTTACAGCTTCCGCTGGTCTTGCTACGGCCCTCGCTTCAACTATCGCAGGTACTAGCACCGTGACAGCAGGGCTTAGAGGAACGGCTAACCTTGAGGCTCATATCGTTGTTAATGAAGGCGCTGCCACAGTTGCTAGCATCGCTACGGGTGTATGGAGCGCTGTTGCCGTTGATAACGACATTTCAGGTTCCATGGGTGAGAAATTAAACGCGGCAGGTACGGCAGGAGACCCATGGACAACTGATCTCACCAGCTACAATACTCCTGGCACGGCTGGTAAAAAGATGAAAGATAATCTCACTCAAAACAATTTCTTAGGGCTTAAATAACGTGGTATAATATTAACCATATGCTTAACAACCAACAGTACGGCAAGCCAATAAGTTACACGGCTACTCATGCAACGCTCGCCGTTGCTACAACGGTCGCTGATGCTGACATCCAGCCAGTAATCTCAACCGTCAGTGTCTCCTCAGATAAGGCTGGCTCTATTCTTCTTATTAAGGACGACACAGCCGTTATCTGGCAGACCCAAGTAGGCGCAGGCAACCTCACGTTCTCATTCCCAGAGGGACTATTCGGCACTCGTGGCAAAACGATTAGCGTTGAAATTGACGGTACTGCTGCTTGTAAGGCCAACATGACCGTTGTTCGTGTCCAATACTTTGACTAATAACTAGTGGTATGTCGGAGATTGCCCAGTTGCAGCGCGATTTTGAGCGCCATACCAAGACGGATGAAGAACACTTCAACCGTCTTTTCCAGACGATGGAAACTGTTAATCAAGGTATCGCCTTGCTCAATCATCAACAGAGCCGTAATCAAACCGATAATGCTACTATTATCAACCAAGTCTCTGAGCTTAGAAAAGACCTGACGAATAGCCTCATCTCAGCAGCTGAAGCAAAGGGTAGTTTCTCGAGCTTTAAGGCTCCAGTGATGGTTATCGTCTCTGGCTTGCTTGGTGGAAGTGTTGGTATCATCTTTAAACTCTTTGAGCGGTAGTGGTATAATGTAAGGGTATGAACCCAATCCTTCTCTCGTCACTTGTCCACAGCCTAGAGGCTCTGGTTGTTGCCGGTATTGCTATCGCTATTAGTCACTTCTTCCCGGAACACCGTGTTGAAGCTGGCGCCATCGCTCTCTTCGTCTTCTCGAACGTCTTTAAGACGGCTCGCGTGTCGGAGAAAAGCCCAATCGCTGACTACGTCAACGACGTCACTAAATAATCAGAGGGGCTATAGCCCCTCTCTTTATTTTAGTTTATAATTGAAAGGCATAAGACTTTGCTTTCTTCCCCGCATTCTGGACATATTTTGGCCAGCTTCTATCACATCTACCCGGCGGTATTGAATTCGTTCTCTGCTGACACTCACGGGCTGACAATACGATGAAGGCTTCCTGATGTTCGCCAGCAGAGCCTGGAATGCCGGGAGGGACGCTAAGCCCCGATTAAATCCTTTTCCCCACTACTATGATCGCTATCGATCCAAAGTCAGTTGTGACTCAAGAGATGGTTACCAAGCTCGCTGAGCTTCAGGGTGTTAACGAAGATGTCGCTCTCGGCACTCTCACTATGGCCGAACAAGGCAAGGGTACGCTCGACGCTCAAATCTTTGACACCGAGCCTGTCTTTAAGCCAGTACGTGACGCGTACTTCGCCGCCAACGGCGTAGCAGACGCAGCACTTTCTTCTGAAGAAGGTCTTGCTGCAGCGGAAGCTGAAGAAGTGGACCCGACGTCCACCTCCCCAACGGCCGAATAATCCGTTTCGGCAAGCTCCCAACGATCGCGCTGCATTACGCGCTCTATATCGTTTAGGCTCTTACCCCGTGGGCGCGTCGCTAACGCCCATCGGTAAGCCCCAAAACACCTATGCTTAAACTTCTTCTTCCAATCGACAAAGTCTTCATCACACAGAAGTTCGGCGAACGCCCTGCTTACTACAGAAAGTACGGCTTACCTGGCCACAATGGCGTTGATTTTCGTACTCGTTTCATTGACTCTCCGCTTGGTCGCCGCTATGTAACGGCCTCAGCTGATGGTGTTATTGATGTTATTCGTAACGACAAGGGCGGATATGGTACTCATATCCGCCAGCGGATGGCTGATGGCTCTTTGCTTATTTATGGCCATCTCACCAAGGCTTATGTGTCTAACAAACAAATCGTTAAGGCTGGTCAACGTATCGGTCTCACCGGCAACACCGGCGACAGCTCTGGGCCTCACCTCCACTGGGAGTACCGTTTACCTGGTTGGGAGAATTCAAGTGCAGCCGAATACTGGAAGGCTGTTGATCCAATGAAATTCGTTTAACCTATGCCAACAACTTGGGGTGATATCAAACAAGAGTTTCGTGATTCGTTCCGCGATGTTACGCAGAACTTTATTGGCGATGACGAATTACTCCGTAACCTAAAGCGCGTCTTGCGCATGCTTGATAACCCTAATGGCTATACGTTCCAGCAAAAGGAATACATCCTCACGCTGAACGGTTCCTCAACGTACAACCTCGACACACTCATCCCAGGCTGGAAGGAGATCATGACGATTACCAATTCACTTGGTAATCCTGGCAATGTCCCAATCGAGATGGAATTCGTAAACGTCAAAGACTTCCAGCTCATCATCGACCGCTACGCCTTCACCATCTTCGGTGGCAACGAACTTCGCCTCTACTCACCCGTAGGCGCACCACTCGCCGGCCAACTTAAGATTGTTTACTTCACGGGCTATATGTGTGTAGACGGCACGACTGGTGACCTCAAGGCATTGCCTACGGCAGATGACGATTACTTCATTATCCCTGAACGCTTCATCGACGCGATTACTGAAGGCCTAGCTTGGTTCGGTTTCCGTAAAGACCGCTCCAACAAGGCCGACAAGGACGACGCTCAGGCTGCTTTCGCTGCTCGTAAAGCTGAACTCATTTCCCTCGAAACCATTCAAGTACAAACACCTCACCGAACCATGCGCGGTGCCTTCTAACTATGGACGGATTTAAGCCATTCCTTTGGAACGATTTCTCCGGCGGCTGGAACCCGAAGTGGGCGCTTAATGCTACCCAGCTCCAACAGAACCAATCGCCAAACATGGTCAACGTGGACTATGCCGCCCGCTACGCTCTCACTAAGCGTCGCGGTACTTCGATCGTGGGCGACGTCACAGCAGGCGTTGGTTCCATCAAGTCCATCTTTAACTTCATCAAGGTCGACGGTACTGAAATCCTCATCCGTTCCCACGGTACGGTCCATCAGTCGCTCGTCGCTGGCGTCTGGACGAATTTCCAAACCGGTCTCACCGCTGACCAGAAGTTCGACTATGCCTCCGACGGTACCTACGTCTACGGCGGCAACGCTGTGGATAACTTTTTCAAGTGGGACGGTACGACTGTCACTACCTCCGCTGGCAACCCGAAGGGGAATATCTTCGGTATCGCTTTTTTCAAACTCTTCGTCGCTGGCGTCACAGCTTTCCCATATCGCCTCTACTACTCCCAGACCGGCGTCCTCGATACCTTCGCTGGTGGTACCTCAGGCAATACCGACTTCCCAGGTAAAATCGTTTCGATCCGTGGCTTCTTCACCCGTGATGGTGGCGAAGCGCTCTTGGTTTTCATCGCGAACGGCTCCCTCTATCAGATTGATTTCGATAGCACTGGCCTCATTACCAAGCGCCTCATCCGTTCCTCCATCGGCTCCGTCTCACACCGTGCCACCAAGCAGCTCGAGAACTACAACTTCATCGTAGATATTTTTAAGAACGTTCGCGGTGTAGGTTACGAAGCGAACGTCGCTGATGTGCGTGCCAGCACTCGCTCCATCTTTATTGAAGATTACCTCCGTACATTAGACCTCTCTAATTCCACGGCTGAGTATGCTTACCGCCAGTATCTCCTGGCAGCTCAAGACCCTGACGGCTCGCAGAACAACGTCGAGTTAGTCTACGACGAGCTGTATGACTCGTGGCGCCTCTATACCGGTCATCAGGTCAGCCACTACACCGTCTATCAAAACAAGGTCACCTACGCCTCTGCATCTGATCTAAATGTCTATCAGTACGATTCTGACAAATACAAAGACGCCGTTGGTGCAAGCAACGCGCCTATCTACTGCCGCTATGACACCAAGGCTTTTGACGCTAATGACCCGATCCGCACCAAGCGCCTGCGCTATGTGAAGATTGCCGGCTATATCAGCACGGGCTGCGAGCTGACAGTCAAAGCCTATACCGACAACAACTCTAGCTCGCCGATCTGGACCAAGACGATTGACGGTGCTGCGGACTACGTCGATAGCGCGGTTACCTACCCGTGGGGTTCAGCCGCCTTTGGTACCATCCCATTCGCTGGTTTAGGCGGTAATGAAAGCTCGATCGAGGTTCGTCCTTTCTGGGTCGCTATCATGGCTACCACGCAGAATTTCAACGACATCCGCCTTTCGTTCGAGAACTATCAGGAAGATGTGGATTTTGTTATCACCGAGATCAAACCAGTGTATACTTTAGAGGCAGAGGATCGTATTCCGTCCACCAACCAACTATAAAATTATGTCATTCTCCACCTTCACCAAAGTTGGCAGTCTCTATCGGACTACCCTCGAACAAGGCATCGCTTCAAATGCGACCTCTCTTGAGTTTAGCGACACGCCCTTCGCGAACATTACCTATCCAAACTGGTTCGTCCTTGAGCCAAACTCAAGCAATGCTGAAATCGTTTACATGCCAACCGCCCCAACGGGTGCCGCTTTCACTGGCGTGGTCCGTGGTATTAACCCTGGCGCTGACGTAGACACGGGCGACGTTGCTTATCAAAAAGGCCACGCCGCTAACGTGGAGGTTGTACTTGCTCCAATGCACCGCCACTGGAACTCGCTCGTCGATGTGCTGGACGGCGTAAATGGCACTGGTGCTGAGAATCTTCGCATTGGTAAAGACGCCGACGACGACATTAAGATTATCGCGCAAAACGCTGACCTTAATAAGCCATTCCTTATCTATGATAAAACGCTTAATAAGTGGCTTATTTCGAATGATGGCGTATCTACTTACGATCCTAGCTCTGGTGGCTCTGGCCTTATTGCTGGACTTGGTACTACGATCAACGCCAGCGCAATCGACCTCGACCTACGCACCTCCGGCGGTCTTCGCAATAACCAAGGTGTAGGCTCAAAGCAAGCTGACGTCGACCCTACCATCGTAGGACGTTTAGATACTGCGAACACGTGGGCCGCGGTACAGAGTGTCACGGCTGATAATCTTCAGATTACGACGGATGCCAACTCAGCGAATGACGCGGTAAGAAGTTCTTACCTCGATGCAACGCTTGACGCGCGTATCTCTGTTGCAGAGGCCACAGCTCTAACGGGTGGACCAACATCACTCGCTTCTGATTATCACTACCACTTACCGACGCAGTTCTCACTTAATGCTACTCGTGCTGGCGGCGGCGTATATTCAACTGCTGGAGACATGGTAACGGCTGGGTTCCAGATAACGAGCGCTCCGAATGATTCAGACATTTATGTTTTGAATAAAACGCAAAGCGCGAGTTCAAGTCGCTACATTGATCGTTATATCCGTGATGCCACTGGTAATTACTATTGTAACGGCGAAAACGTAAACGGCGGCACTGGAGGCTCTACAAGTGCTAGCCAATATGCCGCAATTGCTTGTGGAGCAACCTATGTTTGGACAGCGATGTCAAATGTCGGTAATACCGACATCTTTATAAATAGGTATGCCCGCGACCTTTCAGGGTCAACCTTAATGACTATTAGTGGTGCAGCTTTTGCAGGTACGTATCGCCTGTGCGGAAATGATAGCGTTCTATACGCATTGTCTACTGGTTCTACCACTTGTGCTGTCTACACAATCTCTGGCACCACAGCTACTCGCGGTACAAATATTACGCTCGGAGATAATGGTGCCAATGTTCTTGGCATGTACTTTGACGGTACTGATATTATCTATTGGACGTCTACGGCTATCAAACGTTACAACACTTCAGGCGTTCTTCAAGCGAGCCGTACTTTCGTGATGTCACAAGTAGGTGCTTTTGGTGCAGGATTAGCAAACCGTTCAACAACTGATAAATATCTTATGTGGATTCGCCCTAGCCCAAGCGCTGCTGCTCCTGTCAACGCATTGATTGAAGGCTATGCTTTAGACATGCCATAAACGTGATACAATAATACTATTATGGCCACCTTCGCTTCCGACTTCGACAAACACAGCGTGCCAATGCCGACATGGTCCACGCCTACGCCAACCGTACCTAGCTCCCCAGGAGCGCAGGCTACGGCTCTTGGCAGTTACAACAACGTCTCAGGACAGACGCCTGTCTCCAACACATCCCAAGGTCTTCAGTCTATTCAGAGCCAGATGCAACAGGACCGAGGTCTCTCAAGCAGCATTGATCCCAACCTTACACAAGACGCCTTCGCTGGTAACCTCGCGATGCAACAGCGTCAAACAGCTTCGCGCGCTCAAGAGGTATTGAGCGCCAATCAACTACCTCAATATAATGCTAATCAAGCAACTGGCCAGTCAGATGCACTAAGCAGATACCTTGCACAAGCAACCTCCGCCTCCGCTGGCTATAAGCCAGAGGCTGTTCAGGGTGTTTACGGTGGCAAGGACAATGGCTATACGCTTACGCGTTCCAATTTGAGTGAGCCAGATCCTCGTCAGTTCACGAGCCAGGCTGATTACCAGACGGCTCTTAATGCCTACCAGAAACTCGCTCTCAACGAAGAGAAGACCGCGCTCAGCTCTGACGCTCAGGGTTATGTGAATAGCCAGAACGCTTACCAGAAGATGATCGACGAGATGCAACGCCGCACGTCCATGATCGAAGGTGAGCAGAAAGAAATTGGCCGCATCTCTGCTATCAAACGAAACGATCTTGCTAACCGCCTTGCTGCTCGCGGTATCAGTGAGAACACGGACTCCAGCGCCCAGCAACAGTTCGCTGAGCTGGATCGCTTGAACGACGAAGCCCAGCAAGCAGCGCGCCAGGCTGCTTCCATCGACGCGAAGGAGTTTATCTCTGGCGAAGAGGCTCGTATGAGTGCTGCGCTTAAAGCTCGTATTACCGAGATTGGTCAGGAACAAGACCGTATCGCTGAAATCGAATCTGCTGAAAGAAATAATGCTCAGGAGCTTCTAAACATCGAGGCGAAGAATAAAGATTACGAATCGAAGATCGCTGATCGTATTGCCGACAACGAGCGTCAGGCTCGTGAGCTTCTCATCAAAGAGATGCTTGGCCCTGCTCAGTATGAGAACCTCATGGCGAAGACGGATTACACCGGCGCCCAGACTGACTACCTCTCTGGTGCTAAGACTGATCTGACAAACTCTCAGATCGCTAAGACCGACGCTCAGACCAACAGAATAACGACCTTGTTGCCGGCGGAAAAGGCTCGCATGGAGGCTCAGATTAAAAAGCTCCTTACCCCACCTCGCTCTGGTGGTGCAGCGACTGGTGCCGCGTTGACCAAGCAGTTCTTGTCTCTCACGGATAACCTTAACGCTGATCTTGCCACCGGTAAGCGTGACTGGGGCCAGACCTTTGACCTCGTTAAAGGAAGCTATCCTGGCGTACCTGATGATCTTATTAACCAGGCTCTTGGTGGAAGCTATGACCCAGGCACCGGCGCAGCCGAAGGCTGGGCAGCTCCTGGGGCGTATGAGACGAGTAAGGCCAAAACGACAGCTGGTGGTGATGATTTCTCAGCTTTATTCCTCCAGCCATAGTAAAAGCAAAAATGCCCATCAGGGGCATTTTTTGGTATGATACTTCTATATGGGATTCTTCTCTTCGCTCGCTGGCAAAGCAGCTGTTAAAGCAAAAGGTGCAGCCTCAACCGTTAAAAAAACAGCTGTTAAAGCGAAGGATGTCTACAAAGCTTATAAAGCCATCCCTCGTGATGCTGCCGCTCTCGGTGCTCGCGCTGTTACTGATATCAAAGCAGGTAAGGGGCTCGGCGCTATTGGTCGTGGCGAGGGGCTAAACACTACCCAGAACACCACGGTAGGTGCGCTTAAGGGTGCTAGCGAAACGGCTTTCAGCCTTGGCCGCTTAGGCGATAAGGGTCTTGCTAAGCTAACCTCACCGCTCGTGAAGAGCGTGAGCCAGACGCCTGAGATGCAGGCGAAATTAGATCAAGCAGCCACCTCGCTGAAGCCTGTTGGTACGGCACAGAAGGTAGGCTACGGTGCTGAGAAGATTGCTGAGACGCTTTACGTTGGCTCTAAGGTAAGCACGGGCCAGAAGATGGTCGCTAAAATACCTGTGCTCGGTAAGACGCTCGCCACTAAAGCGCCAAAGATTGTTCAAGCTGGTATCCAGGCTGGTGTTGATGGTCTCCTTGGTGCTGGTCAGTCGGTGCTTATCGACCTCTCGAAAGGCGAGAAGGACTGGAACAAGATTAAGAAGAATGCCAAAACCTCAGCTGTTATCTCTGCCGCCCTTCCGGTCGCTATGGGTAGCGCTGGTGGCCTTATTAAAGGTGCCTCACATCAGGTAGGTCAAAAGGAAGGCTTGCTTAAGGGGCTAAAAAATGTTGGCGAAGAAACGCTATCAGGAGCTGGTCTCATGTCGACACCACAGCGAGCACTGGACCGTACTGGTAACCTTGGTTACCAGCTTTCAAAGAAACTCTCTAAGCTTGAAGACTCAGACAACGACGCCGTCTCAGCCATAGCCACTAAAGCTCGTGACTTTACCAAGAACTATCTTGATGACCGCGCTCCTATTTTGCGTGACTTCGCAGGTAAACTGCGCGAAGCTGGCGCCTCTACCGACGACATCACCCTCGCTGCTAATGCTCAGGCTCGTGGACGTACCGTTGACCCGCGTACAATCAGTAAAGCTTATGACCAACGCGCTCACTTCCAGCGTATTGCAGCCGGTGATGACGTTGGCCGTCTTGCTGATGACACGGATACTTATGCTGACATGTTGACCAAGCTTGAGACCACACGTACTGGTACCGAAGGCGCTGAGTCGTTGGCTAATGTGCAGAGTAAGCTCGATGACTTCTTAGCGACAAAATCACCAGAGCAACTGGAGAAAATTAAACAAGCTCACGAGTCTACCGTCCGCGCTTTTAACCAGGCAGAACTCGCAGAAGACGTAGCCGCTGGCCTTATCTCTAAGGAAGGTGCTGATGCAGCGATGCAGAAGTATCCTAACTACTCGAAGCAGTTTATTTTAGATTATTATGATGATGCTGAAAAGGCATCCACTAATAATAGACAGATGTCTCGCACCCTCTCTGAGATTGGCTGGAAGCCTCGCCTTGAGAAAGCTCGTGGCGACCTTGAGGCAATGAAAGCGTCGCAGGCTAATATCCTCTCGAGCATGATTCGCGAGAAGAAGCGCGCTCTTAACTCTGAGGTTCTTACCATGGTTAACCTTGATAAGAAGAACGCCGCTGGTGTGTTTGAGCCAGTATGGACAGAGGCTGATGAGGTTGCAAAAACAGAATTGCTTGGCAATATGCGTATTCAGTCTGGGTTCAAGGAAGCTATCAAAGGTGAAATAGATAATGTCAGTCAGGCTGGTAGGGTTGAACTATCAAAACAGAAATTAGCAGACAGAAAAACTGCTCAGAAACTAGCCAAGGATATTCGTGAAGAGGCAAGGAAGAAGGGATATGATGTTAAAAAAACTTTCAATTCTCTGTTCGATAGTGAGAAGAAAGATATTTCTATAGCTGCTTCTAAAGAGATTAACAATCAGACGAAAGCCTTATCAAAAGAAGCGAAGCGCCAGGCTAAAATCGCTGGTACACTATTCGGTCGTATTGGTTCTAAACATGCTAGATCAGCAGTAGTAGGTGAAAGTAAAAAGTTTAATAAAAATATGCGTGAGCTCGTTGCTAAAGAGCTCGGTTTTATTGATGAATTGTCAGAAAAATTTTCTACAGCAGCGAGGGCGCAGGCTGATGACTTTATAAATGTTGGGAGACAGAATTCTGAAGCCGCTAAAAGCGCGTTTTTGGAAGAGGCTGCTGAGGTCAGATGGCAGAAGATTATGGATTCGACAGATGAGCAACTCATGCCACTGCTCGATGATTTAGCGAAAACAAATGCGGATAAGCAAGAGATATTCCAGCAATTAAAAACATTACGCGACAAGGCTAAGGCGGCTAATACCATTGACACTGTCCCTGTTTTTAATAACGGCGTCAAAGAGTTTTATAAAGTTAAAGACCGTGCCGTTCTTGATTACTTCAAGGGTGTTGAGAAGTCAGACGATAATCAACTCACGAGCATGCTTAAGTTCGCCGCTGACTGGACGCGTAAGACTGCAACGCAATACAACCCTGTCTTTGCGTTTAAGAATGCGATGATCGATTATCAAACAGCTCAGTCGAACCTGCCAGCAGGCATGGCTCTCACCTTTGACGACTGGGCCAAAGGTTTCGGTAGCGCTGATGAACTTGTTAGCGGCGTGAAGAAGGGCAAGAACATCTCTAAAGAGTCTAAAGAACTCCTTGACCTTGGTATCCCGCTGACTTCCTTCGGTCGTAACCTCGCCAAGGTAGACAGTGATGACCTCACTAAAATTATTAAGGGTAGCAAGGCTAGCCTTAACCCGATTAAACAGATCATGTCGGGCGTAGAGCGATCAGAATTTGCTACTCGTTATGCTGTTGTCAAAGCCGCTAAGCGCGCTGGAGTGACTGACCCTAATGAGCTACGTGAGCTCGCTCGTAATGCCACCATCGACTTCTCGGTATCAGGCCAGAACATTCGTGAGTTCAACAAGGTGATCCCTTTCTTAAATGCACGTGTTCAGGGTCTGCGTAATACCATGAAGGCCATTGCTAAAGATCCTGCCGGCTTCACACGTAAGCAACAGCTGCTCTCTATTTATCCACAACTGATGGTAGACCAGTGGAATAAGAAGTTTGATATGAGCCGTATCCCAGAGCATGAACGCGATAACAATCTTATTTTTGTTATTCGTGAAACAAAAGACCCAGAGACTGGTAAGCCTGACCTTATTCGCTTTTCTATCCCACGCGCTGATGGTCAGAAGCTTTTCCCTATCTTCATGGAAGCTCTGCAGGATGATACAAAGACAACACCAGAGAAAGCAGCAACAATCCTAAAGTCTCTTGCTGAGTTCACACCTGTCGACCAATACCCGATGCTTGGTGGAGCCTTAACCAACACTGCTATTGGCTTAACCTTCAACAAGGACTGGCGTGGCTATGATATCGTGCCAGCCTCAAAGCTTAGCGGTCCAAACCGTAGTCATAGATCTGAGAATACATCGCCAACGATTACAAAGTTTACTGATAAGCTTGCTGACCTCACAGGAAGAACAGAACATAAAGATGGGCTTATTGACCTATCACCAAAGAAGACGGAGTTCATCGTTAAGACTCTCGGTGGTGGGGTAACAACCAAAGCTCTTCAGGCTATCGACGCAGGCGTCGGTCTTATGACCGAAGGTAAACCTCCCGGCGCTCCAGACTTTGGCATCGACGCTATCATGTCAAAGATTCCTGGGCCTGGTGAAATCCTAAAATCAGGTCAGCTCTCCGTAGACCCAGAGATGGCAAAGCAACAGGCTGAGATTGAGCAAGCAGATAAGCTTAAGAAATATAATGTAAAAGAAGAAGCTGATCGTATTATTAACACCATCATGGACGCGCCAGTCGAGGAGCGTAAAGAGATTATACAAAAGCTACAGGCTGAAGGCGCACTCACCGAAGATGTTAAAGATAAGATCAAGGACACGATGAAGCAGAAGAAGTACGTTGGTGGTATTAACCCAGCAGCGCCTAACCTCGTTAAGTCAAAGCAGATTGTTAACTATATCGACGCGGCTAAGACGCCTGAACAAAAGAAGAAGAGACTCGAGGAAATACAAAACGCTAACCTCTTATCTGACAACGTGAAGGATTATATGGTCGCTCAAAAGTTCGTTGATAAGATGAATGCAGCTAAGACTCAGGAAGAAAAGAAACAAATCTTAGAGCGCTTTGCGCCTAGCATGTCAGAGAAGGTTAAAGCTGCCGCGATGGAGATTAAAAAATCAGAACCCTACTTCACTCCATAGTCCGTAGCACCAGTAAGCCCAGACACAGAGAAGAACAGTCCAGCTATTCGAGGACTGTTTTTCTTTTTCCGTGTAGAGGACTACAGCGAGGAAGATGAGACAAATAAACTTAAGCCAGAAGATCATATAACTTTGTTATATCATATAACAACTCTCTTGTCAAACGAAAAACCCTCGCAGTTGCAAGGGCTAATCAGGTCACAGCTCAAGAGAGAGCTGGTCGTCGGATCGTTCAAGATCCAAGTCGTCGAAGGATAGAAACCCTACTCGTTCCCCGTATGAAACGGAGAGGCTGACGTGGATTTCTCCCATTCTGTGAAGATGAGCGAGACGGTCGAAGTCCTCTTTTGAGATATTCGACGTGAGCTTTAGGGAGTTACCCTTTATGAAAACAATCACGTTACGCGGCTCCTTTCGTCTTCTCTCGTTCACGGTGCCAGTCAGAGAGACGGCCACGAAGGACGGGAGGGAGGGCGAGCCACAAGTCAAAGGACTCGCGGCAGCGGATTGAGCAGACGTGGTGAGTTACCAGTTGCTCAAAAGAGACCTTCTTCGTTTGCTTTTTACAGCATACGCAAATTTTGATCAGCATGTTACCTCCACATCACAAGGATGGTGGTGAAGATGATTCCATGGCGGTGCGAGCAGAGGATGATTCCCCTGAGCGCGTCGAGGATGAGCTTGATGGTGTGCATGGCATCTCCCCTGTGACATAGAAATAGCACTCGGGCTTATTGCAAAGTCCGTGAGAAAGCCCATCAATATCGGCAGGCTTCTCACTATAAATTATATCACATACCATACACGCGACTTTCAACATCTATCCTCCTAGAAATTAGTGCGGAACTAGGACAGCAGAAACGGGTGGGGTGATTGTTTCGCTTTAGTCGTAGAGCCGCAAACTGTGATGATGCTGGTTGTGCTGCTATCGAAAGCAGCAACTCCCACCGAAGGGACGGCTCTACCATTGAGCTAACAACCTAGACGTACGATTCATCATCACAGTTTGCGAACCGCGAGTATCCATTCATTCAAACTTCGATACTAAACTTAGAATTGGTATCTTTGTATTCAGAGTTCCCGCCGCTAACCACCAACACCACCTAGGACTGGTGTTTTCAAAGTGATTAGCGGCGAGAGGCAACCCCGCTAAAGGGTTGCCAATCCAACTGTCAGGGCGAAGAACTTGTTGAATAGTACAGACCTTGCGGCCTGCTTAAACATTATACCCGTGGCACGAAGGACTGCAACAAGCGACAAGTGTTAACAATATCGCTCAACGCCTCATGCTTAGGTCCTTCAAAGTCTAGTCCCATCTTCTTAAGGTAGCCGGTCACACCGTTGCTAGAAGTGCCGCGACGAGCGAGCTCCCACCAAGCGATGCTCTTAATATCTATGGGGCGAAAGTTATACTTAAGCTCTATCCCAGCATTACGACAGACAGACTGGATGAACACCACGTCAAACGTGGGACCCCAGGCTGCGAGTACCGGTTGCGTTGAGCCTGTGTTAGCGGTGGCAAACTGCCAGAGTTCAGCCATCACATCGGTCAGTGCCGGTGCAGTAGCTAGTGTCTCCTCGCTTATCAGGTTAATGCTCATCGCTTTTGCATCGCGATACTCAGTCGAAGGTTTGATAAAACTTTTATACGTCGCTCCCATGGACAGGTCTTCGTTCACGATCACCGCCCCAAGCTCGATCATTTCTGCACCGAGCTCAGGGAAGAGACCTGTCGTTTCAATATCTATGGCGACCAGCTTATGCGGCAGCCTCATCCAGAGCCTTTTGCTTCTCAAGCGCCTCTTTGCAATAAGCGAGGAAGCGTTCTTGTTCAGCTTGCTTTTTCTTATTGTCCTCGATCTCGGTCAAGCATCGTGCGAGTTCCGCCTTATCATCCTCCGTTGCATCAGCTGCTTCACCATATTTCTGGTGATAGCCAAGCTTAACGTCATAGTGGACAGCGTCAGCTTTACATACCTTAATGTTCCAATGAGCACGCTCGATGAAGTCAATCAACTGAGACGCTTTGTGCGAGATGGGTTTACCTGCTGGCGCTTCAGCGCTAGGTTCTCCCTCTGCAGCAACGCCTAAGGAAGTTGCTTCTTCGAGAGTTAATCCTTTCAATTCTTGCTCCATACTAGGCGATCTTACACTCAGTGCCGTTCTTCTTGAAGATCTTGAAGCGACCTTGTGCGTTCAAGAACGAGAGACAAGCTTCAGGGGATGAGAAGGTGTGGTCAAACTTTACTGTTGCTTTACCAAGAAGGTAGGTCATCTTCCAACCGCCACGGTTCGTCTCTTTGATGATGCACGAGATTTTCATCGGACGCATGAGCTTCTCTTTCAAGACGATAATCTCAAACTTCGCTTTAGGTTTGCGAGCAGGGAGCTTAGGCTCTACTGCTGGGGCTTTGATATTTTTCATAGGTTGAAATTATTTGCTTCGTTCAGCGAGTACTTCTTTCAAGAAGTCGATGAAGTCAGCTTGTTCATTAAATTCTGCAGCGAGATCATGCATACGCTTCTGTACACCAGCGAGCTGGGCTAAGCGCGTCTTCTCGTTTGGCTTGCCAAGGTTAAGGTGACGCTTGTAGTAGATCTCTCCAAGCTTCGACTTATGGATTTGCTTGTTAAGTTCATCAAGTTTTTCCTGTACCTCAGCGATGAAAGCTTCAACCACTTCAGTGGGAGCGTCGATCGTTGTCGTTGGCACCTCAGTCGTATCAACCTCTGGCGCAACAGCTTCTTGCTCCGCCTGCTCTACCTGGTCCGGGAATGTTGCCATAGCCTAGACCTTAGGTTTCAAGAAGGCGCTGACGACGGCAGAAATCTTTCCAGTCTTGCTCTCACGATGCGTTACGGTGACGCGAAGCTTAGAGCCAATGAGCGTGTTGATAAACTCAGGCGTAATCTCAGCTGGCGTTGGCACCTTGTCCATGAGGATCTTTAACAGGTCAGCGAGACCAACGCCCTTGCGTGTAGCGCCTGCATGCGTGTTCGTCCAGAACGAAAGCTTACGATCAGCAAGTCCTTCTTCAAGGAACTTGAGCGAGAACTTGTACTGATGAAGTTCTTCACGCGTATCCTCTTCGTTCTTAAATGGATTAGGCTTAACCTCTGCTTCAACGTCCGCGATCTCTACAGCGTAGACATCAGCCGGTAGGAGCGGGAATTCAGGCGCCTTTGGCGCAACGTAACCGCTTTGGATGGGCATAAAAGGATCATGATACGAGGGCTAAAGTACCCTCTGCCAACAGCTCGCACCTTGTAGCAAGCCGTAAGCAGAAGGGTCGACGATTATTTCGTCAACCAATTCTTACGCTTCATATACGCAGGGCTTTTCTTCTGCGCCGATGGGCGTTCTTTAATCGCCTTCTTATCCCAGTCACGACGCTTGCAGCGCGGACAGACATGAGGGCGTGCCATCGTCCGCGGCAACCAGCCATACTCACAGCGATAGCACTCGTTGAACTGAATAACTTTTGATTGCATATGCAGGTAAGTGTATGTTATATGATATACCAAGTCAATAGAATTAAGACACTTTATCCACACGCTCGTACTTCATAATACTGTCCACCTCATCGGGTGACGTGACGACACCGATCACCGCACCACGCGAGTGTTCCGTCGCGAGGAATAGTTCCTGCAACACAGTAAGCTTACCGCCCTTAGGACGCTTAATCTCAAAATAAAATGCGCGTCCGCCAGGGAGCGTGCCATACACATCAGCATGCCCTCGCTCCCCATAGATAGAGCCATGGTACTTATGTACCGTAGCGTTATACGTCTTCTTCAAGTGCTCCCGGATCTTCTTCTCTGCTGCTTTCTCCTTCATAAGTGTGCTGGTTTAGTAAGCGCGTCCACTCCGTATCGCCGTCCATCATGTCGAAGACGTTAGCAACGTAGCGCCGGTGCGGTGATTTAATATCTTCGATCATCAAGTTAATCTGCTCAGCCACCGCCTTAAATACGGGTAACTCTCGCCAGCCCTCGCCCATCTGGATGGTCACGTTCTGTACGCTTATCGTCTCAGCCTTCTTAACCGGTCTGATCTCGGTGAACGTGAACTGATCTAGTGGCCGGTCGTATTCTTTCTCAGCGACACAGCCGACGAAGTATGCTTGATAGTAATACTTAGCAGGCACGATAGGCTTGCCACTCTCTTCGTCCATGGGTGACAGCGTCGCCGTCTTCTTCCAGTCGCGACCGATGAACAGGTCATGCTCGACGTTTAGATACAGCATGTCTGGCTTCGCTTTAAGCGGTATCTCATGGCCACTAACACGGTGTAGTAGGTCGTTCTCAATGTTTATAACAGCAATCTCTTGGCGCGTAGGCAGGCGCTTACCGATCTCGTTCTCGCAGTGGTTAATGCACAGCGTAATATCTTCAAGCGATTTCTCAAGCGAACCCTTCTTGCCCCAGTGTTCCGCCGTAAAGTCCTTAGCGCCTTCGCTAAAGAGCGCCAGCCCTTCGCTTAATGCTTCCTCGAACGAAGCGCCTAGGTAGTAGCTCTCAAGCGCTTTGTGCATGGCTTTACCCTCAAGCATGCTCTTGTGTTCCGTATTGTCCCATTGCTTCAACACATAGTTACGCCAGAAGGAAGCAGGGCTAGTTACGTAGGAACGAAAGGCACTGAAGGAAAGCTTTTCTATGGGGAGTTTTTGCATTGTTATTTGTTGGTTAAGTTAAATAATCCGCACAGCACGTAGAACACGAAGCTCGCGAGACCGGCGAGAAGGACGAGGCTAAAGAGCAAGTCGAGGATCAATTCCATATTACTTTCGGTTAGAGAAGTCCATATTCTCCCAGAGTTTTTCCATCACAGCGGTAGTCAGTGGCTCTTTCGGTTTACCATCATCAGTGTCTTGAATAAATTGAAAGATACCCCAGAGCCATTTGCCTTTATGCTTTTTATAGTACCAAAGGCGAAAAGCTTTTAAGTGTTTGCCTATGTAATAAGCGATAGGGAGTTTCATACTACGTCTTTTCTAGGCTCCATTCTGCTCCGCATCTACTACATCCACCAGCATTAAACCTTTTGTTTTTAAGTGTAAGATAACAATACTTAAATGGGTGGTCACCAAACCTACAACGCATTGGATAGAGATATTTTTCAGCGAATGCTGATGAGCCAAATAAGAATTCAAGGCGCAAGAGACGTATCAAGCGAAATTTTATTCTTTCCATATTACGTCTCTTCTAGTGAGTTGAGGTAGTCTTCTATAGTTATAAGCTTATCAAGAGCAGTCCCTTGGTCGCTCATCATACACAGAATCTCCCCCTTCACCATCTTATCAATCGTGAGAGGAGAGACGGCAATTTGAAGTTCTGGGAATGCTCTTAAATCAATGTGTTCTGGATGGCCGTTATCCCATGCAACAACGTAATACGGGTCTTCTATATCTGTAATGATACCCTCTCTCCCTCCCAATCTTATCTTTGTCCCTACTTCTAGGGTGTCAGTGGATGGGTTGAATTGGTGGTAGGTCATAATAAGTGTTTGATTATCATGTAAGCAATGAACCCTGCGAGGAAGCCTATAACAAACTTAATAACTTCTATAAAAACTTTCATAATTCCTTTAAGGTTAAATTCGTTTAGTCTTTGAGATATTTCTTAAACTTTCCACAGTCGACGCAAGCCTCATCGCATTCAAAGCGACAAATACTGTCGTGTTCTCCACGCTTGATAACTTTTACGCACTCGTATTTCTCATGCCTACAGAACAATCTTTTTAAGAAGAGGGTCATAGGTTATTCTTGAAATCTTCTTCGCAAGGCTCGCACTTAGGACAACTGTCACAATCACCTCTTGGTTCGTCATGGGCATGGCAACCGTCACACAGGTTGTTCTCTCCGCACTTCCTACAGTTCTTTACCTTTTCAGGGTTCCAGCAGTTACCTTTGTTGTTGTGCTTCATATCATTCAAGGCCAATAAATACCGTGGATGAGAAGGTACAGAGGATGATACCGAGGCAGGCGAGCCATCCAAGCTCAACAACACAGATCGCGGCACCAATGAGTCCACCGATCCACACAAGGGAGACGTAATGCGCTCTATTCATATCATTCAAGGTGTTTTTCTAGGGGCTTAACCAAAACTGCACTAATAGCTTTATCAATCTCTCGGAGTCTCCCTGCTGCTTCACGGCGTTTATATTCACTCATCGTAGGACAGCCTCGCGCAATGATATTCTTTTCTTCGTTATATCCTTCAATCACTTTAAGGGTGGCAGGGTGGGGTTTGTCTTCTGGCTTTACCGCGTCGATAATCTTCTGCTCATCTGCAATGCTCATGTAGCCCTTAAACTCCATAGGTACTTCGAGCCACTGAGCAATGTCGTGGCTATGAACCAGCGGGCTTGCTTTGCGGTCTTCATTCAGCCATTGGCGAAGCATGGGGATGTTCTTCTTTAGTTTGTCCATCAACTCCAAATAAGCACGAGCGGTGGCAATGAGGGATTGCATCGTTTTTATTCCCACCATCATCTCTGAGACGTTTATGTAGGTTTCACCAATTTTGTCAGTATCGTTTTGTATTTCCTCAATCTCCTCTAGGGTGAGTAGTTTCATAGCGTTTATTTTGCCTTTGCCTTAGTGGCAATCATTGGCATAAAACAGCTCTGGCACATAACGACTCCAGCAGGTGAGCGTTCTTTAGCTTCTTCGGGATTTAGGTTCTCTTTTTTCTCACAGCTCACGCATTTGAAAGTGACAGTTAGTTTCATAATTTACACGTCGATAAGGTAATAATCACCTTCCTTCTTTAGCGGTGTGCCTGCTGACAGATGGAACACTCCACCTTTTTCGGTCTTACAATACGAGTACATCCCGTCCAAGTGGTCAAAGACCATGAATTGTGAGCCGTCGCTTAGGTCACAAAGGATTTTTGAACCTTCTGGTATATCAAGTAACATCATAGTTTATTCATTACCCCTGTTTAATGGGGGAGTTCTTTCATTACATTGTATAAGGCCACATATTCAGCCTCAGTGAGGGCGATAGAAAGTGGCACGTCACTGTCAGACTCTTCAAAGCCTTCAAAGAAAATCATATGGCCTCTACCTTTTGATTCTTCTTGCCTGAAAGAGTGGTCTTCGTGGATGGTTAATTTGGTCATAGGGGCTTTACCACATCACCTTTTTTGTATGGCATAGGGGGTTATTGAATAGATTTATACAGGTAATAAATGATAAGTGAATCAATGACTAGGGCTACACCTCCAAGCAACGGAGCTAACTTGAATGCCCAAATAGCGAGAGCAATACAGATGGTTACGATCCCTGAATAAAATGCAATAATTGCTATAATTCCTAACACGATACCAACGTACGTAACGACTTTACTTTTTTGTTCACTTGTTTTCATATATTTATCTCATCGCACTGAATAAGCGGTCAGCGTACTCTTCGGCTTCTTTGATACGGTCTGGCATGGCATCGATAAACGTCTCTCTCCCATAACCGTAAATACTATCAGGTTTTCCGCGTTTGATTTTT
>JACCDG010364188.1_pt1 | contig 35791 bp, 42 predicted proteins | sample 7442471 | NCBI WGS metagenome assembly JACCDG01 (sample SAMN15323444, study PRJNA562643) | freshwater metagenome | isolation source: river surface water | place: USA:Blue River Watershed | collected 2017-08-17 | reverse complement strand
GGGTGACCGGCGGAACCCCCAGCCTGATCCACGGCAGCCTGAGCTCCAACGGCAAGCTGGTGCTGGTGAACACCGCCGGCATCACCGTGGGCGCGGGCGCGGTGGTGGACACCGCCGGCTTCACCGCGAGCACGGTCAACGGCCACGACGCCGACTTCCTCTCGGGCCGCTTTGGCACCTCGCCCGCGCTCTCGGGCTCGGCGGCCGACCTGGTGGTGGAGGGCCGCATCCTGGCCCGCCACGGCGACGTGGTGCTGGTGGGCGGCAACCTGCGGCAGTCGGGCTCGATCGAGGCCCTCGGCATCGGCCTGGAGGGCGGACGGGTGGTGCTGCGTGCCCTGGACGAGGCGCGGGTCACGGGGGACCTGCGCGCGCGGCGCGATGGCGCCGGCACGGTGGACGTGGCGACCGCCCTCGGGGAGGCGCGCGCGGAGGCGGCCGATTCCCGCGGGGGCGCCATCGACGTCTTCGGCGCGCGGGTCGTGCTCGAGGTCCCCGCGCGGCTGGACGTGAGCGGCCCGGCGGGCGGCGGCCGGGTGCGGGTCGGCGGGGATTTCCAGGGCGCCAATCCCGAGGTGCCCAACACGCAGGCGGCCGAGTTCGCGGAAGGCGCGCGCATCCTCGCCGACGCCACCGCGCAGGGGGACGGCGGCCGGGTGGTGATCTGGTCCGACGGCCTCACCCGCAGCGCCGGCACGGTCAGCGCTCGGGGCGGGCCCGAGGGCGGCGATGGGGGCTTCGTCGAGGTGTCCGGCCGCCAGCTCGCGTTCACCTCGCAGGTGGACACGCGCGCGCCCCTGGGACGCATCGGTCGCCTGCTGCTCGATCCCGCGGCCGTCGAACTGGTCGCCGGGGAGACACCCACGACGCAACCGGCTGACAGCACGCAGCTCGGCTTCGCCACCCTGTCGGCGAGCAACGCCGACGTCTCGGTCGAATCCACCGGTTCGCTCACCGTCTCGCAGGCGCTGGAATGGACGCAGCCCTACGCCCTGAGCCTCAAGGCGCGCGACTTCCTGGCGGTGAATGCGCCGATCCGGAGCCTGGGCGGTGGTGCGGTGCGCCTGCAGACGGATGGCGCGATGTTCCCGGAAGGCGGCCTGGTCACCTCCACCCTGAAGATCGCCGCCGCGGTCACGGCGGCCCGCATCGAGATCACCGCCGCCGGCCAGCCGGGCACGAACATCAGCCTGCAGGGGGGCGACCTGAGTGCCACGGCAGGCGCGCTGTCCCTCACCGCGCCCACGATCACGCTCTCCGGCACCAACCGGCTGTGGGGCTCTGGCGGAACCGTCATCACGGGGAACATGTCCCTGGCATCGTTCGCGTCCCTGCGCACCACCGGCGTGTCGGGCACCGGCAGCCTGCTCCGGGGTGATCTCACCCTCCAGGGCAACCTCACCGTCGGGAGCGGGGCCACCCTGCGCATGGCGATCGGCCAGGGCGCCCGCGACCAGATCCACCTGGTCGGAGGCGCCGCCCAGTTCGGGTCCGGCAGCAATCTCCGTCTCGACCTGCTGGCCGGCGTGCGCCGCCCCTCGTCGGGCCCCCATACCCTGATCTCGGGCCTGGTCAATGGCCCCTTGCCGGCCCTGTCGGGGCTAGGCGCCGTCCCCGGCACGTGGCTGAAGCGCGGTTCACTGCTGGCGGTGGTGCCGGTGCTCGTGAACCTGTATCCCCCTACCAGTGGGAGTGGAGGTGGGGGTGGAGGCGGTGGAGGCGGGGGTGGCGGTGAGGACGAGAACTGCGATTCCTGACCCGGACACAGGGCGCGAGGCCGGTCAGTGACCTCACGCTCGCTCCGCCCCGGCCCGGCCAGACCTCAGAACCGCGGCAGGTCCGGGTGCGCGATCTGCCCGCCGCGCACCAGCATCTTTCCGTACTCGGCGCAGCGGTTCAGGGTCGGGATCACCTTGCCCGGATTGAGCAGGCCCTGCGGGTCGAAGGCGCGCTTGAGCCCCAGCATCTGCTCGCGCTCCTCGGGCGAGAACTGCACACACATCGAGTTGAGCTTCTCCACGCCCACGCCGTGCTCGCCGGTCACCGTGCCGCCCATGGCGACGCTGGTCTCGAGGATGTCGGCGCCAAAGAGCTCGCAGCGGTGCAGCTGGTCGGGGTCGTTGGCGTCGAACAGGATCAGGGGGTGCAGGTTGCCGTCGCCGGCATGGAACACGTTGGCGCAGCGCAGGCCGTACTTCTTCTCCATCGCCTGGATGGCGAGCAGGATGTCCGCCAGCCGCTTGCGCGGGATGGTGGAGTCCATGCACATGTAGTCGGGGCTCATGCGGCCCGACGCCGGGAAGGCGTTCTTGCGCCCGCTCCAGAAACGCAGGCGCTCGGCCTCGTCGCGGCTCACCGCGATGGCGGTGGCGCCGGCGCCGCGCAGCACCTCGGACATGCGGGCGATTTCTTCCTCGACCTCCTCCGGCGTGCCGTCGCTCTCGCACAGCAGGATGGCCTCGGCCGTGAGGTCGTAGCCGGCGTGGACGAAGTCCTCGACCGCGGCGGTCATGGGCTTGTCCATCATCTCCAGGCCGGCCGGGATGATGCCGGCGGCGATCACCGCGGCCACCGCGTCGCCGGCCTTTCGCACGTCGTCGAAGCTGGCCATGATGCAGCGCGCCAGGTGCGGCTTGGGCACGAGCTTCACCGTGACCTCGGTGGTCACCGCGAGCATGCCCTCGCTGCCCACCACGGCGGGCAGCAGGTCGTAGCCCGGCACGTCCAGCGCCTCCGAGCCGAAGGTGACCGGCTCGCCCTCCACGGTGAAGCCGCGCACCTGGAGCACGTTGTGCAGGGTCAGGCCGTACTTGAGGCAGTGCACGCCGCCGGAGTTCTCGGCCACGTTGCCGCCGATGGTGCAGGCGATCTGGCTGGACGGGTCGGGCGCGTAGTACAGGCCGTGCGGTGCGGCCGCCTCGCTGATGGCGAGGTTGCGCACGCCGCACTGCACGCGGGCGGTGCGGCTCACCGGGTCGACGGTCAGGATACGGTTGAAGCGTGCCAGCGAGAGCGTCAGGCCCTCGGCATGGGGCATGGCGCCGCCGGAGAGGCCGGTGCCGGCGCCGCGCGCCACCACCGGCACCTGCAAGGCGTGGCAGGCGCGCAGCACCGCCTGCACCTGGGCCTCGGTCTCGGGCAGGGCCACCGCCAGCGGGCGCTGGCGGTAGGCGGTCAGGCCGTCGCACTCGTAGGGCGTGGTGTCCTCGGGCGTCCACAGCAGCCCGCCAGCGGGCAGCAGGGGCTGGAGCGCCTGCACCAGCGCCTGCTGGCGCGGGGCGCGTTGCACGAGGGGGAGGTCGGCCGGGGCGTTCATGGCCCGCAGTGTAGGCCTTCGTCCAAGCCCTTGTGACGGGGTGCCGGACGGGGCTGCGCCCGGACCCTGGCAGGGGTCTGCCTGTAGGTCTTTTGTCCGTCCTTTCCCACCGGGAAGATGTATGTCAATATGCCCAGTGTTTCTGCATGCGGCACCGCCGCCAGGGAAGGCATGAGACCCCGCTTCGCCGTCACGTTCATCTTCGTCGCGCTCGCCAGCCTGCTGGCGGGATGTGCCTCCGTCATGGACGGCTACCAGCAGCTGGTGGCGGTCGAGACCTTCGGCCAGGAAGGCCAGGGCCGGGTCTTCGGCGCCCAGTGCGCGCTGAGCAACCCCAAGGGCACGGCGACCCTGCACACCCCAGGCATCGTGCTGGTGCGGCGTTCCTTCGACGACCTGAGCATCCGTTGCGAGAAGGCCGGCTTCGAGCCCGGCCAGGCCCGCGTGGCCTCGGTCACCAAGCCCATGGCCATCCTCGGCGGCTTCAGCGGCATGGCGGTCGACACCGGCACCGGCGCCGCCTTCGAGTACCCGCCGCTGATCAAGGTCACGATGGGCGCGCCCCTCAGTCGCTCGTCGCTGGTGCCGGGCGAGTCGCTGGCGGTGTCGCCGGCCATCGCTCCAGCTCCGACGATCGGACCTACCAGGCGAGGAGAGAGCCGCGCGGCTCAGCGGTGAGGGGCCTGTCCGTCTCCATCGCAGCGGGCGCGTGAAATGTAAGGACCCGCTCAATTACGGAGCATATTGAACATTAACATTGCGACCTTTAAGAGGAAACCCATGCGAGCGTTTTTCACCTCCGCTGTTTTGGTCGGCTCTGTCCTTCTGACCGGTTGTGCTTCCATCGTCAATGGCAATAACCAAGTCGTCTCGGTCGAAACGGCCAATCGCGAGGGCAAAGTGATTGGCGCAAACTGCGAACTCAAGAATCCCAAGGGAACATTTTTCGTCACGACGCCCGGCACAGTGACCATCCGCCGCGCCTATGACGACCTGAATATCCGATGCGAAAAGGCCGGCCATGAGCCGGGTCTGGCCGCTATCAAGTCCTCCACGAAGGCCATGGCTTTCGGCAATATCCTCTTCGGCGGTGTCGTTGGAGCAGCGGTGGATGCGGGTTCAGGCGCCGCCTACGACTATCCGTCCCTTATTACCGTGATGATGGGATCCGTGCCCGTTTCCCAGCCCCCCGCAGCGGCCGCACCGGCTCCGGTCGTGGCCCCCGCCACTGCCACCCAAGCGGCGCAGCGCTGACGCCCGGGGGCCGAGGCCTCGCAGGGCGCCTGCAGCGCGGTGCCCCGGCCTTTACTTGAAGATCACCGTCTTGTGGCCGTTCAGGAGCACCCGGTGCTCGCTGTGCCACTTGACCGCGCGGGCCAGCACCAGGCTCTCGGTGTCGCGGCCCAGGGCGGTGAGGTCTTCCACCGTCTTGCTGTGGTCCACGCGGGCCACGTCCTGCTCGATGATCGGGCCCTCGTCGAGGTCGGCGGTCACGTAGTGGGCGGTGGCGCCGATCAGCTTCACCCCGCGGTCATGGGCCTGGTAGTAGGGCTTGGCGCCCTTGAAGCTGGGCAGGAAGCTGTGGTGGATGTTGATCGCCCGGCCCGCCAGCTTCTGGCACAGGTTGTTCGAGAGGATCTGCATGTACCGGGCCAGCACCACCAGCTCGGCGCCCTCGGCCTCGATGATCTCCAGCTGCTTGGCCTCGGCCTGCTCCTTGGTGGCCGCGGTCACCGGGATGTGGTGGAAGGGCACGTTGTAGCTGGCCGCCAGCTGGTAGAACTCGCGGTGGTTGGAGACGATGGCCCGGATGTCCAGCGGCAGCAGGCCGCTCTTCCAACGGAACAACAGGTCATTCAGGCAATGGCCTTCCTTGCTCACCATGAGCACGGTGCGCATGGCCTGGTCGCGCGGGTGCAGCTTCCAGTCCATGCCGTAGCCGGCGGCGAAGGCGGCGAGCGCCTGCTGCAGTTCGGCCACGCCCTGGGGGCAGGCGAACTGGACGCGCATGAAGAACAGCCCGGTGTCGTGGTCGTTGTACTGGGCCGCTTCCTCGATGTTGCCGCCCCGCTCCAGCAGGAAGCCCGAGACGGCGTGGACGATGCCCGGGCGGTCCGGGCAGGAAAGGGTGAGGATGTAGGCGTGGCTCATGACCGCGCGATTGTCGCAGGCCCGGCCCGTCGATGCCCCGGCCTCGGGCGGGCCCTGGCCCGGCCAGGGGCTGGCAGGCCCTGCCGGCGGTGACACAATGGCCATCCAGCCCATTGTTTTCCACGGGAGCAGCAGAGATGGCCTTCCAAGAATTCCACATGGACAACCACTGGTTGCCCTTCACCCCCAACCGTCACTTCCGCAAGGAGCCGCGGGTGTTCGTCGGCGCCGACGGCATGCACTTCACCACCCATGACGGCCGCCAGGTGATCGACGGCATCTCCAGCCTGTGGTGCGTGGCTGCGGGCCACAACCGCAAGCCGATCAACGAGGCGATCAAGCAGCAGCTCGACACCCTCGACTACGCCACCGCCTTCCAGGCCTCCAACGACAAGGCCTTCGAAGCCGCCCGCCTGATCGCCGACCTCGCCCCCGGCGACCTGAACAAGGTGCTGTTCTGCAACTCCGGCTCCGAGGCCGCCGACACCTCGCTCAAGGTGGCCCTGGCCTACCACCGGGCGCGTGGCGAAGGCCACCGCACCGTCTTCATCGGCCGCGAGCGCGGCTACCACGGCGTGGGCTTCGGCGGCATGAGCGTGGGCGGCATTCCGGCCAACCGCAAGACCTTCAGCACCGCGCTGCTGCCGCGGGTGGACCACCTGCGCTTCATCCACGACCCGGTGAACCACGCCTACATCCACAACGAGGAGCCGGTCTGGGCCGAGGACCCGCTGCTGGAGCTGGAGCAGCGCATCCTGCCGCTGCACGACCCGAGCAACGTGGCGGCCGTCATCGTCGAGCCCGTCGCCGGCAGCGCCGGCTGGTACCTCCCGCCCAAGGGCTACCTGAAGCGCCTGCGCGAGATCTGCGACAAGCACGGCATCCTGCTGATCTTCGACGAGGTGATCACCGGCTTCGGCCGCATGGGCAGCGCCTTCGCATCCGACTGGTTCGGCGTGGTGCCGGACATGCTCAACTTCGCCAAGTGCGTGACCAACGGCGTCATCCCTCTGGGCGGGGTGATCTGCCGCGACAAGCTCTACGACGCGATGATGAAGACCGACGCGCCCGAGCACGTGATCGAGTTCTTCCACGGCTACACCTACTCCGGCCATCCGGTGGCCTGCGCCGCGGCCATCGCCACGCTGGAGTTGTTCGAGCAGGAGCAGTTGTTCGCGCGCGCCGGGGAAATGGGCCAGGTGCTGGGCGACGCCTTCCACAGCGCCTTCACGGGCTTGCCCAACGTCATCGGCATCCGCAGCCTGGGCTGCGCGGCGGCGGTGGAACTGGCGCCGATGGCCGGCCTGCCGGGCAAGCGCGCCTATGAAATCTTCCTCGACTGTTTCAAGCGCGGCACCCTGGTGCGCCCGGCGGGCGACGTGCTGGTGATCGCGCCGCCCTACATCGTCGAGCGCGGGCACATCGACCAGATGGTCAACACCCTGGCCGACGCGATCAAGCGCCACGCCTGAGTGCCTGTCCGCTCCCTGGTCCGACTCGCCGCCACCCTGGTGCTGGCCCTTGCGGCCGCCCTGGCCTGGCGCGCCCTGCAGCTGCCCCTGCCCTGGATGATGGGGCCGCTTCTGGCCACCGCGCTGGCGTCCATTGCCGGCGCGCCCACTGCCAGCGCCGCGCCCCTGCGCAATGCCGCCCAGTGCGTCATCGGCGCTTCGCTGGGCCTGTACTTCACGCCCGAGATCCTGCGGGTGATGGGGTCGCTGTGGTGGGTGGTGCTGCTCACGGTCGCCTGGGCGCTGGCCGTGGGATGGGTCTTGGGCGAGTTCCTGCACCGGGTGGGCCTGAAGGGACTGACCGGAACACCGCAGGCGCTGCGCGCGACCAGCTACTTCTCGGGCGCCATCGGCGGCGCGTCGGAAATGACGCTGCTGGCCGAGCGCGAAGGCGCCCGCACTGACCTGGTCGCCGGCGCGCACAGCATTCGGGTGCTGGTGGTCACGGTGATCATCCCCTTCGGCATCACCTGGGCCGACCTGCACGGCCTGGACGGCAGCCTGCCCGGCGTGCGGGACGTGCGCTGGCTGCCCTTGGTCCTGCTGCTCGCCGCCGCCGGCCTGGCCAGCGTGGCGATGTCCCGCCTGCGCTGGGCCAACCCCTGGTTCATCGGCGGCCTGGCGGTGGCCATGGGCCTGTCGCTGGCGGCCGTGCCGCTGTCGGCCATGCCGCCCTTCGTCTCGAGTGCCGCCCAGCTGGTGATCGGGGTCAGCCTCGGGGTGCTTTTCCGTCGCGAGTTCCTGGGCCATGCGCCGCGCTGGATGGCGATAGTGGCGCTGGCCACCTTGGGTGCCATCGCCCTGTGCCTGGGCTTTGCCTGGGTGCTGGCCCAGGTCACCGGCCTGGGCGTGGGCACGCTGGTGCTCGGCACCTCGCCCGGCGGCATTGCCGAGATGGCGATCACCGCCAAGGTGTTGCAGCTGGGCGTGCCGATGGTGACCGCCTTCCAGGTCTTCCGCCTGGTGGCGGTGCTGCTGCTGGTGGAGCCGCTGTACCGCTGGCGCTACGGGCGGGCGAGCTGAGCGCCCGGGCCTGGCCGGCCTCGGGCGCCGGCCAGAGGTGTCCCGGAGAGTCGATGTCCGGTCAGTGCATCACCAGCGGGTTCTGCGCCAGTTCGGCGTAGCGCTCCAGCGTGTCCTCGACCTCCTCCTGCGTCGGCGTCTGCTGCTGCCAGGCCAGGATCTGGCGCTGGAATACCTCGGCCCAGCTGCCGTCCAGATAGACCTCCTTGTTGGCGCGCTTGTCGACGATCTCGAAACCGTGCCGGGCCTCGCCCGGCGTCGGCTCGCCCTCGGCCGCCTCGTTGGCCAGCATGTGGACCACCACGAAGCTGTCCGAGTCGTAAAGCATGTGCATGGGTCGCCCCTCCCTGTGGCGATGCATCGGTAACCTGATGCACTGCCAGTTGGCGTCGCCGGCGCCGCTTTCAAGACGGGCCGTCCGGTGCGCAAGCATCTCCCTGGCATTCAGGGTGGGCGCCGGCATCCTCAAGGCGGGTCGGCACCGGTCCAGCGCTGCTCCAGCCAGTCGCCGTTGTCCTGTGTCAGACGCCAGCGCACCGGCAGGTAGTCCAGGGCGGGGGCCAGCCAGATCACCAGGTCGAGGTCGTGTGACCCTTCGGGCCGGCGGTGCAGGCGCAGGGTGGGCAGCGGCGGACGCGGCGCGGCGCCCTCGGGGGGCTGCAGGTCCAGCAACTCCTCTGCCTCGAAGCGGAATTCCCAGCGGCCCGCGCCGCGGGCGGTCGCGACCGGATAGGTCAGCCGATCGCCGGGCTGCAGCATGCGGGCAAGTCCGGCCACATGAGCGGACAGCTGGAGCAGCACGCTCACGCGGTCCTGGGCGTCGGCGGGCAGCCGGGCGTCCGGCTGGTTGCCGCTGAAGCGGATGCGGCGCGCCGGCGCGCTGGAAGCCTCAGAGTCCGCCGGGCCTGACTCCTTGGCTTCGCTTGCCTCGAAGTGCGCGGCCTGCTCGCTGCCGCCGCCCGCGTGGCGCTCCACCCGATCGCCAAAGCGCGAGGGGGCGAGGCCCTGGGCGGTCAGTTCGCCCACGCTGTGCATTTCGCGCCGGCCCGTCCCGGTCTCCTGCCAGAGCGCGGCCTCGTAGCGGCGGCCGTCCTGCCGCCACGCCAGGACGGCATCGCCCTCGAGCAGGATGCCGCGCGACAGGCCGTGCACCGAGAACGCCAGCGTGCGCGAGGGGGGCAGGCGCGGGATGACCCGCTGCGTGGCAGGTGAGGCGGAATCCCGCGCCGCGCCCTCGGAAGACGGTCCTGGCGATGCAGGGGGCGAGGGCGCAGGGCTTCGCGCGGGTCCGGTCGCTTGATCGGCCAGGCGGGCAGGAGGGCGGGCCAGGTTCGCCACGGGCGGCGGCACCGATAGGGCGCTGGCCAGCTGGGGCATCCCTGGAGGGGCCGGCAGCCCGATCACCGCGACGCGCAGGGGCATCGGGTGGCGCTGCCCCGCCCGCCAGGACTCGATGGCCGGCGCCGAAAGCAGCAGCAGATGCAGGGCCGCCACCGCACAGGCCCACGCGGTCAGCCGGCCCGGCCCCGGGCCGGCAGCGGAGGGACTGCCCGGCGTCGTGCCCGCAGCAGCGGGGCGGCCCCTGGAGGGCTGGCTAGAATTTCTGATCTTCAAGACGCAGCGGCGAAGCGGAGACACATGGCCCACAGGCTAAGGTCCGCGCCGGCACCCACCACCCCATGAAGCTTGCAACCTACAAGGACGGCTCGCGCGACGGCCAGCTCGTCGTCGTGTCCCGTGACCTGACCCAGGCCCACTACGCCACCGGCATCGCCGGCCGGCTGCAGCAGGCGCTGGACGACTGGAACTTCATCGCCCCGCAGCTGCAGGACCTGTCCCACGCCCTCAACCACGGCAAGGCGCGCCACGCCTTTCCCTTCGACCCCGCGCGCTGCATGGCGCCGCTGCCCCGTACCGGCCAGTGGGCCGACGGCTCGGCTTACCTGAATCATGTCGACATCGTGCGCCGCTCGCGTGGCGCCCCGGTGCCCGAGGACCTGGCCACCGTGCCGTGCCTCTATCAGCTGCCCGGCGACGGCTTCCTTGGCGCCTGCGAGGACATCGTGGTCGAACTCGAAGACCTCGGCGTCGACTTCGAGGCCGAAATCGTCGCCATCACCGGTGACGTCGCCCGCGGCGCCTCGCCCGAGCAGGCCCTGGAGGGCGTGCGCCTCCTGATGCTGGCCAACGACGTCACGCTGCGCGAGCTGGTTCCGGTCGAGACCGCCAAGGGCTACGGTTTTTGCCAGGCCAAGCCGGCCACCGCCTTCAGCCCGGTGGCGGTCACCCCCGACGAACTGGGCGAGGCCTGGCGCGACGGCCGCGTCCACCTCACACTGGGCGTGGCCTGGAACGGCCGCAAGGTCGGCATGAACGAGGCCGGCACCGACATGGCCTTCCACTTCGGCCAGCTGATCGCCCACCTGTGCGGCACCCGCGCGGTGCAGGCCGGCACCCTGGTCGGCTCCGGCTCGGTGAGCAACATGCCCATCGAGGGCAAGGGCGGCCGCCTCGAGTGGCCCCGGGGCTACAGCTGCATCGCCGAGAAGCGCGCGATGGAGATCCTGCAGGACGGCGCGGCCAAGACCGGCTACATGAAGTTCGGCGACACGGTGAAGATCGAGATGAAGGGCCGTGACGGCGAGAGCGTGTTCGGCGCGATCGAGCAGAAGGTCGTGCCGCTGCACCCCGCGTCAGAACCTGCGCCTGAACCGGCGCCGCAGGACTGAACTAAAGCCGCAGCCAGGGCGTCCCCGACTCCTCCGCCTGCGCCTGCCGCAGCGCCTGCAGGAAGCTCTCGCACCACCAGTGCACGTCCTGGCTCCTGCAGGTGGCCAGCAGCGCCTCGTGCCGAGCCCGCCGCTCCTCCAGCGGCATCTGCAGCGCCAGCCCGATGGCCTCGGCGGTGGCCTCGGTGTCGTAGGGGTTCACCAGCAGGGCCTGTTCCAGCTGCTCGGCGGCGCCGGCGAAGCGCGAGAGCACCAGCACGCCCGGGTCCTCCGGGTCCTGCGAGACGATGAACTCCTTGGCCACCAGGTTCATGCCGTCACGCAGCGGCGTGACCAGGGCCACCCGCGCGGCGCGGTACAGGCCCGGCAGGCGCGGCCGGGCCACGGTGCGGTGGATGTAGCGCACCGGCATCCACTCCAGGTCGCCGAAGTTGCCGTTGATCGAGCCGCACAGGCTCTCGAGCTCGTGGAGGATGTCGCTGTAGGCGCTGACGTCCTCGCGGCTGGGAGAGGCGATCTGCACCAGGGTGGCGCTGCGGTGGGTCTCGGGGTGCTTCTGCAGCAGCAGCCGGAAGGCCCGCATGCGCTGGGGCAGGCCCTTGGAGTAGTCGAGTCGGTCCACGCCCACCAGCAGCATGCGGCGTGAATACTCCTTGCGCATGCGCGCGTGCATTTCGCGCGCCTCCGGCGCATTTCCCAGCGCCTGGAACTCGCCCACATCGATGCCGATCGGCCAGGCCCCGGCCTGCAGCGTGCGGTTGAACACCCGCCAGCGGCCCTCGCCCAGGTCCTGCGCCTTGGCCTCGTGCTGGATGTAGCCGCAGAAGTGCTGGTAGTCGGTCTCGCTCTGGAAGCCGGCCACGTCGAAGGCGCACAGGCCCCGCACCAGCCAGTCGTGGCCCGGGATGGCGGCCAGGATCATCGGCGGCGGCAGCGGAATGTGCAGGAAGAACCCCATGCGCTGCTGGCAGCCCAGCGCGCGCAGCTCGCCGGCCAGGGGCATGAGGTGGTAGTCGTGCACCCACACCAGGTCGTCGGGCCTCAGCATCGGCGCGAGCAGCCGCGCGAACAGCTGGTTCACCCGCCGGTAGCCGTCGATGTAGCCGGCGTCGAAGTCGGCCAGGTCGAGGCGGTAGTGGAACACCGGCCAGAGCACGCCGTTGGCGTAGCCCAGGTAGTAGGCGCGGTGATCCTCGGCGCTCAGGTCCACCGTCACCAGCTTCACCGGGCCGGCCTGGTGGCTGTGCGCCTTGCCCTCGCCGGGCCTGCCGCCCTCGGCCGCCTCCAGCACCTTGCCGCTCCACCCGAACCACATCCCGCCCATGGCCTGCAGCGCCTCGGACAGGGCCACCGCCAGGCCGCCGGCGGCGGTGCGGCGCGGGTCGGCCACCCGGTTGGAGACGACCACCAGGCGCGGCATCAGATCACCGTGTCCCAGCGCGCCGACAGGCGCACCGCGGCGTTGATCAGGCCGACCATCGAATAGGTCTGAGGGAAGTTGCCCCACATCTCGCCGGTGGCGGCGTGGGTGTCCTCCGACAGCAGGCCCAGCGGGTTGCGCGTCGCCAGCATCATCTCGAAGATCTCGCGCGCCTCCTCGTGGCGGCCGATGCGCGAGAGCGTGTCGATGCGCCAGAAGGTGCAGATGTTGAAGGCCGTCTCCGGCCGGCCGAAGTCGTCGGGCGCCTCGTAGCGGCGCATGAAGGGCCCGTCGCAGAGCGACCGCTCCAGCGCCTGCACCGTGGAAAGAAAGCGCGGGTCGCGCGGCTCGATGAAGTTCACTTCGGCCATGAGCAGCACGCTGGCGTCGAGGTCCTCGCCGCCGAAGCTCTCTGCGAAGGCCTGGCGCCGCTCGCTCCAGGCCTCGCGCAGGATGCGGTCGCGGATGGTGTCGGCGCGCCCGCGCCAGACCGACTCGCGCCCCGGCAGCCCCAGGCCGCGGGCCACCTTGGCCAGGCGGTCGCAGGCGGCCCAGCACATGAGGGAGGACGAGGTGTGCACCCGCGCCCGGGTGCGCAGCTCCCACATGCCGGCGTCGGGCTGGTCATGGACCCGGAAGGCCTGCTCGCCGACCGCCTCCAGGTGGACGAACTCGGCCCGGCCCGAGCGCCGCATCAGCCGGTGGTCGTGGAAGGCCTGCGAGGCGCCCAGGATGATGTTGCCGTAGACGTCGTACTGAAAATGCTCGGCCGCCTGGTTGCCGACCCGCACCGGGCCCATGCCGCGGTAACCGGGCAGGTGCTCCATGATGGACTCGGGCAGGTGGGCCTCCTGGCCGATGCCATACAGGGGCTGGATGTGTCCGCCGCGCGAGCGCACCACCACGTTGTGCAGCCAGCGCAGGTAGTCCTCCATCGTGGCCACCTCGGAGATGCCGTTCAGGGCGCGCACCACGAAGAAGGCGTCGCGCAGCCAGCAGAAGCGGTAGTCCCAGTTGCGGCCGCTGCCCGGCGCCTCGGGGATGCTGGTGGTCATCGCGGCGACGATGGCGCCGGTGTCCTCGAACAGCGAGAGCTTGAGGGTGATGGCGGCGCGGATCACCGCTTCCTGCCACTCCAGCGGCACCGCGAGCGCGCGCGACCACGCCTTCCAGTGCGCCACCGTCTCCTGCTCGAAACCGCGCGCGGTGTCCTCGATGCCGGTGAGTAGCGTCTCGTCGGGGCCGAGGATGAAGTTCAGCGGCCGGTCGGCCACGAACCAGGACTCGGCCAGCAGATACGACAGCGGCGCGTCGCTGTTGAGGCGCAGGGCGGTGTGCTGGCCCACGTAGCGCAGGTGGGTGCTGCCCTGGGTGATGAGGGGAACGATGCGGCCCCAGTCGAAGCGGGGGCGCAGCCGCACCCGGATGCGGGGCGAGCCGCCCAGCACCTGGATGCGGCGGATCAGGGTCAGCGGCCGGAACATGCGGTTGCGGTGCATGAAACGCGGCGCCAGGTCGGTCACCTCGATGCCCTGGCCCAGGCGGTCGTAGAGGCGGGTGCGCAGGACCGCGGTGTTCGGTTCGTAGGACTGGTCGCTGTGGTCGAAGTCCTCCAGGTCGATGGCCCAGAGGGCGCCGTTGTCGCTGGGGTCCACGAGGGCGTTGAACACCGGGTCGCCGTCGAAGCGGGGCAGGCAGCACCAGACGATGCGCGCCTGCGCGTCGATGAGGGCGCTGAAGCCGCAGTTGCCGATCACGCCCAGGTTCAGGGAGGCCTCGGGCGCCGGCGCGGGCGCAGCGGGCAGGGTGATGGCCGGCGCGGTGGCCGGCAGGCGGGTGTGCGCCCCCGTCTCCTCGCTCATCGCGCCGACCGGGCCAGGGCCCGCTCCAGCTCCTCGCGCATCGCCGCCGGGTGGGGCAGGCGCTGCGTCGCGGCGGTCGGGCCCTCGCCCACCTTCACCGCCACCCCGCCCAGCGCCTGCACCGCCGCGAAGCCCGCTTCGTCGGTGACGTCGTCGCCGATGAACACCGGCTTGCGGCCGGCGAAGGGCGGCTCCTCGAGGAAGGCCTCGATCGCCCTGCCCTTGCTCACCGCCGCCGGCTTGGCCTCCACCACCATCTTCCCGCGCATCAGGGTCAGCCCCGGGCTGCGGGCGATGGCGGCCGAGAGCGTCTCCAGGCACAGGCCCTCGAGCTCCGGCGCCTGCCGGTAATGCAGCGCCAGCGATCCGCGTTTCGCCTCCAGCCACAAGGCGGGATGCGCGCGCACCAGGGCGGAGGCGGCTTCCTCCACCGGCTGCAGGGGCGGCACCGTGCGCCAGGCCATGCTGCCGTCGGCCCGGCGGCGCTCGGCGCCGTGGACACCGGCCACGCACAGCACCAGCGGGTCGAGGAAGCGGTCGATCTGCGCGATCGGCCGCCCGCTCACCACCGCAGCCGCGCCCCCGAGGCACTGCTGCACCCGGCCCAGCGTGCCGATGAGGCCGCGGGGGATGACCACCGCCTCGGGGTGTTCGGCAATCTCGACCAGGGTGCCGTCGAAGTCCAGGAACAGCGCGCAGTCCGGGCAGAGGAAGTCGGCGAAGGTCATGGCGGGCCACCGTAGCAAGCGGCTGCGCTGGGTGCATGGGCTGGCGTGCCCTAGGGCATGTAGGAGAGCGCTGGCGCGCGCGGCTGTCCTGCCCTGAGGGACTCAGGTCATCGGGCCTTCAGGCCAGCCGGGCTTGCCACGCGGCCGCGAGCAGCAGCCCGTGGCCGATGACGGTGAGCCAGTACCCGCGCCGGAAACTTGCCTTCACCGTCTTGTGCCGCAGCAGACGCTGCGCCCACCAGGCGGCGGGCCAGCCGCCGGCGAGGCTCCACAGGTGCAGGCTGCGCTCGCGGATGCGCCGCCGGCCCTGCGTGGCGGCCCGCTTGTCGAGGGCGTAGGCCCCGAAGGTCAGGCCGTTGACCAGGGCCAGCGCGCCGGCCACCCACGGGGGCAGGGCCTGGGCGAGGACGGCCGCGGCGAGCGCGGCGGCGTAGGCGAGCATGAGGGCGATGGCGAACACGCGCTGATTGTGGCCCGGCCGTCCGGCGCCAAACCCCGATAATCCGGTCCATGTCCAGCCCCCGCCACCTGCTGCGCCACGCCCGCCTCGTGCTGGCGGTGTGGCTGCTGTCGCTGGGCGTGGCCATCGCCGCGCCGGCCCTGCGGCCGGTGGCCCTGGAAATGGTGTGCGCCGCCGGCGGCATGCAGCTGGTCGAGCGCAGCGACGATGGCGGCATCGCCCCGCAGGTGCGCGGGCTGCTCGATTGCCCGCTGTGCGCGCCTGCCGGCGCACCGCCCGCCGCGCTGCCGGCGCTACCCCGGCTCGATCTGCCCGCCCACCGGGTGGCCGCCGCGCCGCCCCCCGCCCCGCAGGTGCGCCGTGACGCCCCGGCGCCGGCCCGCGGGCCGCCTGCTCTCTCCGCCTTCGCCTGATTCCTGCGCGGTGCGCCGGCGGCTCCTGCCGTCGCGCCTTCGCGGACGCGTCCCCTGGACGCTCCCGAAGGTCATCCGGCCGCCGCGTCCATCCCGTGAACGTCGCCATCGCGGGCCCGGGCCCTGAATGCCCGGCGCCGCGATGGCCCCGAGAGAAAGCCCATGATGAATTCCCAGGCCCTGCCGCGCTTTCGCGCGCCGCTCCTGACCGTGATGTCCGTCCTGTCCCTGCTGGCCGCCGCCCCGGCGGCGCAGGCCCATGTGTCGCTCGAATGGCCCGCCGCCTTTGCGGCCAGCGCCTACAAGGCCAGCTTCCAGGTCGGCCATGGCTGCAGCGGCTCGCCGACCCGCGAGGTGACGGTCGAAATTCCGCCGGGCGTGCGCGGCGTCAAGCCCATGCCCCGCCCGGGCTGGTCGCTGGCCATCGAGCGCGCGCCCCTGCCCCGGCCCGAGACCTCCCATGGCCGGACGGTCACCGACGAGGTGTCGCGCGTGACCTGGACCGCCAACACCCCGCAGGACATGCTGCAGGACGCGCATTACGGCGAGTTCGTGCTGCGCGCCACCCTGCCCGCCCAGGAGGGCGCCCTCTACTGGCCGGTGCGCCAGGCCTGCGTGCAGGGCCGCTACGACTGGGTGCAGGTGCCCGGTCCCGGCAAGGACGCCAAGGGCCTGTCCGCGCCGGCCCCGCGCCTGGACCTGATGCCCGCCAGCGGAGGTGGCCATGTCCATTGAGCGACTTTTCGAGCGCCCGTCCTCGTCCCTGTCCTTTGCCTCGGAGAATCCGACCATGATCTCGACCGTCACCGCCTCCACCACCGCTTTCCGCGCCCTGCGCCGCGCCTTCCTCGCCGCCTGCGTGCTGGTGCCGCTGGCGCACGCGCCGGCCGCCTTCGCCCAGCCCGTGCCCCTCAAGGTTGAAGCGGCCTGGATCCGCGCTAGCGTGCCCGGCCAGAGCGGCACCGGTGGCTTCATGCGCCTCACCGCCGCCGAGCCGCTCACCCTCGTCGGCGTGCAGACCCCGGTCGCCGGCGTCGCCGAGCTGCACGAGATGAAGATGGAAGGCGACGTGATGCGCATGCGCGCGGTGCCCGCGATCCCGCTGGCCGCGGGCAAGCCCTTCGATCTGCGTCCCGGCGGCCACCACCTGATGCTGATGAACCTCAAGGCGCCGCTCAAGGACGGCAGCCAGGTCCCGGTGACCCTGTTGTTGCGGGACGCCAAGGGCGCCGAGCGGCGGGTGCCGGTCCAGGTGCCGGTGGCCCTGCGCGCACCCGGGGCCGCCGCTGCGCCGTCCACCGCACCCGCCGGGGGCATGCACGACCACGGGCACAAGCACTGAGACGAGGTGAACGAATTCGCCAGTCGCCGGTCGCCGGTCGCCGATCGCCGCTCGCGGGCGCTTGGCCTGCGCCCGCCGGCGAAGCGCGTTGATCGACGTCGGCCGAAGGGGCCTGATAAGCTGCAGCCACCAGCACCTGGAGGGCCCCCATGAGCGATTCGCAGTCCTTTGGCTTCGCCAAACTCGTCCCCGGCTTCGACTTCCTGCAGAACCTGGCCAAGGGCGCCGGCGGCGGGCTCGGCCAGCTGCCGCAGATGTCGAACTGGGTCGCGCCCACCCTCAGCGTCGAGGAACTGGACAAACGCATCCAGGAGCTGCGCGCGGTCCACTTCTGGCTGGAGCAGAACGGCAAGGCCCTGGCCGCCACCATCCAGGCGCTGGAGGTGCAGAAGATGACGCTGTCCACCCTCCAGGGCATGAACCTCAGCATGAACGAGCTGGCCGAGTCCCTCAAGCTCAAGCCGGAAAAGATGGCGGCCGGTTTCGCGATGCCGACCGCCGGCGCCTCGGCGGCGTCCTCCGCGCCGCCTGCCTCCTCCGCGGGCGCAGAGTCCGCTGACCCTGCTGCCGCCCGCAAGCCGGCCAGCGGGAAGTCCGGCAAGGCCGCCAGGCCGTCGAAGTCCGCGCAAGCCGCCGCCGACACCGCCGCCCAGGTCGACCCGATGCAGTGGTGGGGTTCGCTCTCGCAGCAGTTCCAGCAGATCGCCGCGACCGCGCTCAAGGACGTGGCCGAGGCCGGTGCATCGACCGTGAAGCCGACCGCTGCCCGCCAGGGCGCGGCGGCCCGGAAGGCCAGGCCGGCCCCGGCGGGCGAGGCACCGTCCGCGAAAGCCGGAAAGCCCGCGAAAGCCACCAAGGCAGCCCCCATGGCACGGCGGCGCGCCGCCTGAGGCCGGCGCCCGTTTCCCTTCATCCGGCCCCCGCGCCACACGCCAGTCCGGCATTTCCATGAAGCTGTTCCCCTTCGGCCATGCCACCCATCCCCAGTGGGCGATGGGCGCTGGCCTTGTGCTCGCGCAATTGCGCGCCCAGATGGCGCTGCCCGAGTACGCCCGCGCGCCCGCGCTGGGCCTGGCCTATCTCACCGACCACTACGCGCCGCACGCGCAGGACATCCTCGACCATCTGCAGGCCGAGCTTCCCGGCGTGGCCGACTGGGCCGGCACGGTGGGCGTGGGCATCTGCGCCAACAACGCTGAGTACTTCGACGAGCCGGCGCTGGCGGTGATGCTGTGCGACCTGCCCACCGACCAGTACCGCGTCTTCTCGGGCGTCGCGCCCCTGGGCACCGGCTTTGCGGCGCAGACCGCCCTGGTCCATGCCGACGCCGGCACGCCCGACCTGGCCGACCTCATCGCCGAGATGGCGGGCCGCACCCAGAGTGGCGAGGTGTTCGGCGGCCTGGCCTCCAGCCGGGGCGAGGTGCTGCAGATCGCGGTGGCGGGCCAGGGCCACATCGCGGGGCAGGGCCGTGCCGGCGGCGTGTTCCATGGCGGGCTCTCCGGCGTCGCCTTCGGCGCGGGCGTCTCCCTGCTCACACGCGTGACCCAGGGCTGCCAGCCAGTGACGCGGCAGATGCAGATCACCGCCGCCGAGGGCAACGTCATCCTCGAACTCGATGGCGAGCCCGCGCTTGATCGCCTGCTGCAGGACCTGTCCATCTCGCTCGACCGGCCGCAGGAGGCCATGGCCACCCTGCGCTCCACCCTGGTGGGCCTGGGCGCGCCCGGTGGGGATGCCGTGGGCCGCACCGGCAGCTTCGGCCCCGAGGTGCGGGTGCGCCACATCATCGGTCTGGACCCCGGCCGCCGCGGCGTGGCGGTGGCCGATGAGGTCGAGCCCGGCATGCCCATGGCCTTCTGCCAGCGGCATGCGCGCGCGGCGCGGGCCGACCTGGTGCGCATCTGCGCCGAAATCCGCGAGGCGCTGGAGCCCGAGGAAATGAGCGCGCCCCTTGCCGCCTCGCTCGCCCTGACCGAGGCGCTGTCGGCGCCGCATCCGCAGCGGCGTATCGCCGGCGCGGTCTACGTGAGCTGCACGGGGCGTGGCGGCCATCACTTCGGCGGCCCGAGCGCGGAGCTGCAGGTGATCCGGCATGCGCTGGGCGAGGTGCCCCTGGTGGGCTTCTTCGCCGGCGGCGAGATTGCCGGCCACCAGCTCTATGGCTACACCGGCGTGCTGACCGTGTTCACCGAGGAGGCGGCGTGACCGAGCCGACCCTGTGGTGGGTCCTGAGCTGGGGCCTGATCGCCACCGGCCTGACGGGTGCGGTGCTGCCCCTGCTGCCGGGGACCGGCCTGGTGCTGGCGGGCATCGTCGTCGGCGCGTGGATCGACGACTTCCAGCGCGTCGGGCCCTGGTCGATCGGCATCGTGGTCGTCCTGGCCATCGCCTCCTGGGTGCTGGACTACCTTGCCGCGCTGCTGGGAGCCCGGCGGGTGGGGGCGAGCAAGCTGGCCCTGGTCGGCGCGGCGGTCGGCATGGTGCTGGGCATCCTGAGCGGCTTCCTCGGGGTGCTGTTCTTCCCCCTGGCCGGCGCCGCCATCGGCGAATGGATCGCGCACCGCGACGAGCAGCGCGCGATGCGGGTCGGCATCGCCACCTGGATCGGCCTGCTGCTGGGGCTGCTGGCCAAGGTGGTGATCGCCTTCATGATGGTCGGCGTCTTCGTGGTGGCGCTGCTGGTCTGATCGGTGGGCGAGGGCCGGATGCGCCACTTTCCCAGGAAAGAAAAACGGTGTAGGATTTCCATGGAAACGAAAGCCGCCCGTGATTGCCCATGGCCATCCCCTTGCCGCCCGGCCGGACCCCGCTGGGGTCCTGACCCGTGCCGTGGCGCGCGCGGCCGAGCGGCTGGATGTCTCGCGCGCTCTGCTCGCCAAGGTCCTGGGCGTGAGCCCGCCCACGATCAGCCGCCTCTACAGCGGCACCTACACCCTGGATGAACGCCGCAAGGAGTGGGAGTTCGCGCTGCTCTTCGTGCGTGTCTTCCGCTCCCTTGACTCCCTCGTGGGCGACGAGGCCACCGCACGCCAGTGGCTGCAAAGCGAGAACCGCGGCCTCAATGGCCGGCCGGTCGACCTGATCGCCCACACCGAAGGACTGGTCCGTGTCGTCCACTACCTGGACGCCTCCCGCGGTCTCGTCTGAGGCCTTTGCCTGGCGCGGCCAGGCCTGGCGCATGGTGGAGTCGCAGCACATCGCGGCCACCATGAAGCTCGTCGACAACCGCGAGGAGCAGGACCTGCTCGAGTCCCTGCTGGAGGCGAGCAAGCCGGCGCCGCCTGCCGATACGGCCAAGCTGGATTACCTCTTGTCCACACCCTTCCGCTACGACCCGCGGCGCAGCGGGTCGCGTTTTCGCGCGGTGACCGACCCGGGCGTCTTCTATGGCGGGGAGACCGTCCGCACGGCGGGCGCCGAACTGGGCTACTGGCGCTGGAAGTTCCTGATGGATGCGGTCGACCTGGCGCGCATCGAGCCGGTGGCGCATACCGCGTTCCGGGTGACGGTGGCCACCGCGGTCGTGGACCTGCAACGCCAACCCTTCGCCGGCCAGGCCAGCGTCTGGCAGCACCCGAGCGACTACGGGCCGACGCAGGGTTTCGCGCGTGTGGCGCGCGAGGCAGGGTTGGGCGGCATCCTGTACCGCTCGGTGCGCGACCCCGAGCCCGCCTGGTGCCTCGCGCTCCTCACCCCGAAAGGCTTTGCCAGGCCCCGGCCGGAGGCCGAGCGCCAGACCTGGTACCTGGCCGTCTCACGGCAGGAGGTCACGCTGCGGCGGGACACCGAGTCGCTGCAGTTTTCCGCCGCCCCTTGGCAAGAGAAGCCGACGAGGCCTCCGGCGCCGCCGAAGTCGAAGCTCAGACCCCGCGCGCGCGGTCCTGCCTGAACTGCGCGGCGAAGGCGGCGAAGCGGCCGGCCTCCAGCGACTCGCGCACCTCGCGCATCAGGTTCAGGTAGTAGTGCAGGTTGTGGATGCTGGCCAGCATCGGCCCCAGCATCTCGCCGCAGCGCTCGAGGTGATGCAGGTAGGCGCGCGAGAAGCCGCCCGAGACGGTGCCGTCGGCATTCGTCACGCCCTTGCAGGCGTAGCAGGTGCAGGTCTCGTCGAGCGGCCCCTCGTCGCTGCGGTGGCGGGCGTTGCGGATCTTGAGGTCGCCGAAGCGGGTGAACAGGTGGCCGTTGCGCGCGTTGCGGGTCGGCATCACGCAGTCGAACATGTCCACGCCCTGGGCCACGCCCTCGACCAGGTCCTCGGGCGTGCCCACGCCCATGAGGTAGCGCGGCTTGTTGGCCGGCAGCCGGTGCGGGGTGTGCGCCATGATGCGCAGCATCTCGTCCTTGGGCTCGCCCACGCTCACGCCGCCGACGGCGTAGCCGGGGAAGTCCAGGCCCACCAGGGCGTCGAGCGACTCCTGGCGCAGGTGCTCGAACATGCCGCCCTGCACGATGCCGAAGAGGGCGTTGGGGTTCTCCAGGCGCTCGAACTCGGTGCGGCAGCGGCGCGCCCAGCGCAGGCTCAGTTCCATCGAGTGGCGGGCCTCGGACTCGGTGGTGATGTGGCCCTTGGTCTCGTAGGGCGTGCACTCGTCGAACTGCATGACGATGTCCGAGTTGAGCACCGTCTGGATCTGCATCGAGATCTCGGGCGTGAGAAAGAGCTTGTCGCCGTTCACCGGCGAGGCGAACTTCACGCCCTCCTCGCTGATCTTGCGCATCTCGCCCAGGCTCCAGACCTGGAAGCCGCCCGAGTCGGTGAGGATCGGCTTGTTCCACTGCTCGAAGCGGTGCAGGCCGCCGAACTGCTTCATCACGTCCAGGCCGGGGCGCATCCACAGGTGGAAGGTGTTGCCCAAAATGATCTGCGCGCCCATCTCCTCCAGCGAGCGCGGCATCACGCCCTTGACGGTGCCGTAGGTGCCCACCGGCATGAAGATGGGGGTCTGCACCACGCCGTGGTTCAGGGTCAGGGTGCCGCGGCGCGCATGGCCCTCGGTCTTGTGGATCTCGAATTTCAGCAAGGTCGTGTCCTTCCGTCGTGTCGTCAGGGCTGGGCGCGCGCGAGCAGCATGGCGTCGCCGTAGGAGAAGAAGCGATAGCGCTGTGCGATGGCGTGCCGGTACAGGGCCATCACATGCTCGTAGCCGGCGAAGGCGCTGATCATCATCATCAGCGTCGAGCGGGGCAGGTGGAAGTTGGTCACCATCAGGTCGGGCACCTGGAAGGCGTGGCCGGGCGTGATGAAGATGTCGGTGTCGCCCTCGGCCTGTCCGGTCCTGGCCCAGGACTCGAGAGTGCGCACCGTGGTCGTGCCCACCGCCACGACCCGGCCGCCGCGGGCCTTGCAGGCGGCAATCGCGGCCTGCGTCGCCTCCGGCACCCGGTAGCGCTCGCTGTGCATGTGGTGATCGGCAATGTTCTCCGCCTTCACCGGCTGGAAGGTGCCCGCGCCCACGTGCAGGGTGACCGCGGCGCGCTCGACGCCGCGGGTTGCCAGCGCCGCCAGTACCGCCTCGTCGAAATGCAGCGAGGCGGTGGGCGCGGCGACCGCGCCGGGGTGGCGGGCGAACACCGTCTGGTAGCGGCGCTCGTCCTCGGCGTCGTCGGCGTGCTCGATGTAGGGCGGCAGGGGCACGTGGCCGTGGCGAGCCATCACCTCGTAGGGGTCCTGCGAGAAGCGCAGGTGAAAGAGCGGCCCCTCCGGCAGCGGCCAGCGCCCGAGCAGGGTGGCCTCGTAGCCGCCGGTCATGCGCAGCACCGTGCCCACGGTTGGCTTCTTGCTCACCTTCATATGGGCGACCACCTCACGGCCATCGCCTGCCTGCAGCACCCGTTCGATCAGCAGTTCGAGCTTGCCGCCGGTGGGCTTTTCGCCGAAGAGGCGCGCCTTGACCACCTGGGTGTCGTTGAAAACCAGCAGGTCGCCGGCTTGCAGAAGGTCGGGGAGTTCGCGGAAGACCTGGTCCACGGGGGCGGCTGCGGTGCCATCGAGCAGGCGCGAGGCGCTGCGTTCGGGGGCGGGGTGCTGGGCGATCAGCTCGGGGGGGAGGGCGAAGTCGAAGTCGCCGGTCGTGAACGTTTGCATGTGCTGAGGGCTGGACGAGCCCGTGCCAGGAGGAAAGGTCGAACGGAAATCGGAAACGACGAAGGGGAAGGGAGCGCGGGGCGGCCTCGCAAAGCCGGCGCGTGAACACGGGCAGAATTGTCCCATGCCCGAAGGCAAGTCCCCGTCTGCGCCTGCGAAGGCCCTGTCCGCTCCCCAGAAAGCCCTGATCAAGCTTGGCCTGGCGCGCGACATCGACCTGGCGCTGCACCTGCCCCTGCGCTACGAGGACGAAACCCGCATCACCGCCCTGCGCGACGCGCGCGAGGGCCAGGCCGCGCAGATCGAGGGCACCATCACCACCTGCGAGGTCGCCTTCCGCCCGCGCCGCCAGCTGGTCGCCACGCTGGACGACGGCACCGACACCTGCCAGCTGCGTTTCTTCAGCTTCTACCCTTCGCAGCAGAAGGCCCTGGCCCCCGGCACCCGATTGCGTGCCCGCGGCGAACTGCGCGGCGGCTTCTTCGGCTGGCAGATGGTGCATCCGGTGTGCAAGCCCGCCGACGCGCCGCTGCCCGAAGCCCTCACCCCCGTCTACCCCACGGTCGCCACCCTGCCCCAGGCCTACCTGCGCAAGGCGGTGGCCTCGGGCCTCTCGCGGGCCGACCTCGCCGACACCTTTCCGCCTGGCCTCGCCCGCGCCCTCGGCCTCGATGAGCGCTGGGGCCTGTGCGAGTCGCTGCAGTTCCTGCACCACCCTGGGCCCGACACCTCGATGGCCGCCCTCGAGGACCGCAGCCATCCGGCCTGGCAGCGGCTCAAGGCCGAGGAATTGCTGGCGCAGCAGCTCTCGCAGCTGCAAAGCAAGCGCGAGCGCGATGCCCTGCGCGCGCCGGCGCTGAAGGTGGCCAAGGGTGCGGATCGCCCCCTGCCCGAGCAGCTGTTGGCGGCCCTCCCTTTCCAGCTCACGGGCGCGCAGCGCCGGGTGGTGGAAGAAATCGCCCGCGACCTCGCCCGCGAGGTGCCGATGCACCGCCTGCTGCAAGGCGACGTGGGATCGGGCAAGACGGTGGTCGCCGCGCTGGCTGCGGCCGTTGCGATCGAGGCCGGCTGGCAGTGCGCGCTCATGGCGCCGACGGAAATCCTCGCCGAGCAGCATTTCCGCAAGCTCATTGGCTGGCTCGAGCCGCTGCTCGCGCCGCGCGGCCAGCGGGTGGCCTGGCTCACCGGCAGCCAGAAGAAGAAGGAGCGCGGGCAGATGCTGGAACTCATCGCCAGCGGCGAGGCCGCCCTGGTGGTGGGCACGCACGCTGTCATCCAGGAGCAGGTGCAGTTTCGCCGCCTGGGCCTGGCGGTGATCGACGAGCAGCATCGCTTCGGCGTGGCCCAGCGCCTGGCACTGCGCCAGAAGCTGCAGGCCGAATCGCCTGATGCAGCCGGCACGCCGCTGGAGCCGCACCTGCTGATGATGTCGGCCACGCCGATTCCGCGCACGCTCGCCATGAGCTACTACGCCGACCTCGACGTCTCCACGATCGACGAGCTGCCCCCGGGCCGCACGCCCATCGTCACCAAGGTGGTGGCCGACAGCCGCCGCGCGCAGCTGCTCGATCGCATCCGCGTCCAGCTCGCCGAGGGCCGGCAGGTCTATTGGGTCTGCCCGCTGATCGAGGAGAGCGAGGCGCTGGACCTGTCCAACGCCACCGCGACCCACCAGGAGCTGGCCGAGGCCCTGCCCGGGGTGATGGTGGGCCTGCTGCATTCGCGCATGGCGCCTGCGGACAAAAAGGCCGTCATGGCGCTCTTCGAGGGCGGGCAGATGGGCGTGCTCGTTTCGACCACCGTGATCGAAGTGGGCGTGGACGTGCCCAATGCCTCGCTCATGGTCATTGAACATGCCGAGCGCTTTGGCCTCTCGCAGCTGCACCAGCTGCGCGGGCGGGTGGGCCGTGGCGCCGCCGCCTCGGCCTGCGTGCTGATGTTCTCGCCCAACGAGAACGGCCGCCTCTCCGACACCGCCAAGGCCCGCCTGAAGGCCATGGCCGAAACCAACGACGGCTTCGAGATCGCCCGCCGCGATCTCGAGATCCGCGGCCCCGGCGAGTTCCTGGGCGCGCGCCAGTCGGGCGCGCCCCTGCTTCGCTTCGCCGACCTCGAGGAGGACCGCGCGATGCTCGAGGCCCTGCGCGAGGTCGCGCCCGCCATCCTCGATCGCCACCCCGTGCTGGCCGACCGGCACGTGGCCCGCTGGCTCGGCGGAAAATCCGAATACCTCAAGGCCTGAGAATCCATGACGCTCACCGAACTCAAGTACATCGTCGCCGTCGCCCGCGAGAAGCATTTCGGCCGCGCCGCCGAGGCCTGCTTCGTCTCCCAGCCCACCTTGTCGGTCGCGATCAAGAAGCTGGAAGAGGAGCTCGAGGTCAAGCTGTTCGAACGCAGCGCCAACGAGGTCGCGGTTACGCCCCTGGGCGAGGAGATCGTGCGCCAGGCCCAGAGCGTGCTGGAGCAGGCCGCTTCCATCAAGGAGATTGCGAAGCGCGGCAAGGACCCGCTCTCGGGCCCGCTGCGCCTCGGGGTGATCTACACCATCGGTCCCTACCTGCTGCCCGCCCTGGTGCGCCAGGCCATCGACCGCACCCCGCAGATGCCGCTGATGCTGCAGGAGAACTTCACCGCCCGCCTGCTCGAGATGCTGCGCACCGGCGAGATCGACTGCGCCATCATGGCCGAGCCCTTTCCCGACACCGGCCTCGCCCAGGCGCCGCTCTATGACGAGCCCTTCATGGTCGCCGTCCCGAGCAAGCACCCGCTGGCGGCGCGCGCGTCCATCACCGCCGAGGAACTGCGGGCCGAGACCATGCTGCTTCTGGGCACCGGCCACTGCTTCCGCGACCACGTGCTCGAGGTCTGCCCGGAGTTCGCACGCTTCTCCGCCAACGCCGAAGGCATCCGCAAGAGCTTCGAGGGCTCCTCGCTGGAGACCATCAAGCACATGGTGGCCGCGGGCATGGGCATCACCCTGGTGCCGCGCCTGTCGGTGCCGCCCGAGGCGCTGGAGTCCAAGCCCTGCAAGCGCAAGGACGATGCCGAGTACGTGAAGTACATCCCCTTCAGCGAGGGCGACGTGCCCTCGCGCCGGGTGGTGCTGGCCTGGCGGCGCAGCTTCACCCGCTACGAGGCGATCGCGGCGCTGCGCAATGCGGTTTATGCCTGCGAGCTGCCGGGCGTGACCCGGCTGTCCTGAAGCCGCCGGGCCCGGGCCGCCCCGCCTGGCCTGGCCCTCCCTCCTGGTCTTGCCTCGTCTTGCGTTGGCTCAAGCCCAATCGCCGCGATAGCGACGCTGTGCTTGCCCGCCCCACCCCTGTCCCCATACAGTGAACGGACCGTGCAAGAACAGGAGAAGATCGCATGACCCCAGCCGCCCCCGCCATCAACATCGGCATCAGCGAGGCCGACCGCAACGCCATCGCCCAGGGCCTCTCCCGCCTGCTCGCCGACACCTTCACCCTCTACCTCACCACCCACAACTTCCACTGGAACGTGAAGGGCCCGTACTTCACCTCGCTGCACACTATGTTCATGGAGCAGTACACCGAGTTGTGGAACGCTGTGGACCCGGTGGCCGAGCGCATTCGCGCGCTGGGCCATGCGGCGCCGGGCAGCTACGCCCAATTCCAGCACCTCACCTCGCTGGCCGACGCGCCCGACGCGCCGCCCGCCGCCATGGACATGGTGCGCATCCTGGTCAAGGGCCACGAAGGTGTGGCCCGCACCGCGCGCGAGTTGTTCCCCTTGGCCGACGCGGCCCATGACGAACCCACCGCCGACCTGTTGACGCAGCGCCTCACGGTGCACGAACAGACCGCCTGGATGCTGCGCTCCCTCCTGGAGGAGTGAGTCCGGCCAGGTGACGGCACGCCTGCCGGGCGGCCTTCAAGGCTTCCCGGGCCTGCCTGGCCGCAAGCCCTCGTCACCGCATGACGGCCCGCCGGCCTTACGATCAGGCGCCATGAGCGACATCGCCCTGCCCCCCGAGGCGCCGCCCTCGCGCCTGCGCCTTTACCTCGACCTCATTCGCTGGGACCGGCCCGCCGGCTGGCTGCTGCTGCTCTGGCCCTCGCTCGCGGGGCTGTGGGTGGCGGCGGACGGCTTTCCCGGCTGGCACCTGCTGGCGGTGTTCATCGGGGGCACCATCCTCATGCGCAGCGCCGGCTGCTGCGTCAACGACGTGGCCGACCGCGACTTCGACCGCCACGTCAAGCGCACCGCCAACCGGCCGGTGACCAGCGGGCGCGTCGGCACCCGCGAGGCGCTGGCAGTGGGCGCGGTGCTGGCGCTGGCGGCCTTTGCGCTGGTGCTCACCACCAATGCGGCCACCATCGCCTGGTCCTTCGCCGCCCTGGCGATTTCCATCGCCTATCCCTTCGCCAAGCGCCATGTCTCCATGCCGCAGGCGGTGCTGGGCGTGGCCTTCAGCTTCGGCATTCCGATGGCCTACGCCGCGGTGCAGGGCCGGGTGCCGGCCGAAGCGTGGGCCTTGCTGGCGGGCAACCTGTTCTGGGTGCTGGCCTACGACACTGAGTACGCCATGGTCGACCGCGACGACGACCTGCGTATCGGCATGAAGACCTCCGCCATCACCCTGGGCCGGGCCGACGTGCCGGTGGTGATGGCCTGCTACGCGCTGTTCCTGGGCATCTGGGCGGCCCTGCTCTGGGGCCGCGTCGCCACGCTGCCCTTCGGCCTCGCGCTCGGCGTGGCGGCCGTCCAGGCCCTGTGGCACTTCACCATGATCCGCGGCCGCACCCGCGAGGGCTGCTTTCGCGCCTTCCGCTTGAACCACTGGCTGGGGGCGACCGTCTTCGCCGGCGTGGTGGCCGGCTACTTCCTGCGCTGAATCAGGCCCGGCCGAATTCGTCGCCCAGCTCGGTCGCGCGCCGGCAGGCCGCATGCATCGCCGCGATGAAGGCCTGCGGCACCTGGGCCTGCTGCATCGAGGTCAGCGCCGCATAGGTGGTGCCGCCCTTGGACGTCACCCGCTCGCGCAGCACCGAGGGCGGCTCGCTGGCGTCCCGGGCCAGCGCCGCGGCACCGGAGAAGGTGGTAATCGCCAGGCGCTTGGCCTGTTCCGCTTCCAGGCCCATCTGGGTGCCGGCCTCGATCATGGCTTCCAGGAACAGGAAGACATAGGCCGGACCGGAGCCCGAGAGCGCGGTCACCGCGTCGAGCTGGCTCTCCTGGCCGACCCAGAGGTAGTCCCCGGTCGGGGCGATCACCGCCTCCACCAGGGCGCGGTCGGCGGCACTGACCGCCTCGCGGGCGAACAGGGCGGTCATGCCCTGGCCGACCAGGGCGGGCGTATTGGGCATGGAGCGCACCACCCGCTGGCTTCCCAGCCAGGCGGCGATGCTGTCCGAGCGGATGCCGGCGGCCACGCTCAGGTGCAGGGCGGCGCCGGATCCGTCCGTTCCGGCCGGGCCTGCCAGGTGCGGCGCCACCTGCGCGGCGGCCACCTTGAAAGTCTGGGGCTTGACCGCCCACACCACCAGGGCCGCGCCCGCCAGCTCCGGGCCGGCAGCCGCCTGGGCCTGGACGCCGAAGCTGGACTTCAGGCGCTGGCGGGCTTCCTCGAAGGGCTCGACCACCCGCACCGCGACCGCGGGCAGGCCCCGCTGAATCAGTCCCCCCAGGATGGCGCTGGCCATGTTGCCCCCGCCGATGAAGGCCAGGGGGCGGTCGGAAGACAGGGGGAGGGAGAGGGAGGCGGAGGTCATCCGGCGAGTCTAGCCGGGGCGGACCGGCCCTCGGACCGGGCCCGGCGTGGTGTTCTGGAGACAGGCGGGGCGATGGCTGCGAAGGGGATTGAGCGGAAGTGAGCGCGCGCAAACAAGAGTGCATCCACTTTCCTCCCGAATTCCGGCTCCTCAGCTGCTTGACAGAACCTGCGGATCGGTCATAATCGCGGGCTCGCCTCTTTTTTGGCGAGACATCTGCCTATGCGGATCCGGAGCGGGTTTCCAGGAGGGTTTCCTTCCTGAAGTTCCCCGGTGACGACAGGCCCAAGACTGACCTGCGGGGTCCTTCCAGAAGCCATCGGCTTCGGGTTCCGCGGGTACAAGTTGGGAATTATTTGAAATGATCCAGACTGAATCCCGGCTCGAAGTCGCCGACAACACAGGCGCGAAGTCCGTCCTGTGCATCAAGGTGCTCGGCGGCTCCAAGCGTCGCTACGCCAGCGTGGGCGACATCATCAAGGTGACCATCAAGGAAGCCGCTCCGCGTGGTCGCGTGAAAAAAGGCGAGGTGTACAGCGCCGTCGTCGTCCGCACCGCCAAGGGCATCCGTCGTGGCGACGGCTCCCTCGTCAAGTTCGACGGCAATGCCGCCGTTCTGCTCAACGCCAAGCTGGAGCCGATCGGCACCCGCATCTTCGGCCCCGTGACCCGTGAACTCCGTACCGAGAAGTTCATGAAGATCGTCTCGCTGGCCCCTGAAGTCCTGTAAGAGGAAGCCATGAACAAGTTCCGCAAAGACGACGAGGTCATCGTCCTCGCTGGCCGCGACAAGGGCAAGCGCGGCAAGATCGTGCTGCGTGTCGACGCCGACCATGTGGTCGTCGAAGGCATCAACCTGGTCAAGAAGCACGTCAAGCCCAACCCCATGAAGGGCACGACCGGTGGCATCGTGGAGAAGTCCATGCCCATCCACCAGTCCAACGTGGCCATCTTCAACCCCGCCACCGGCAAGGCTGACCGTGTGCGCGTGAAGGTCGAAGGCGACAAGCGCGTGCGCGTGTTTGCCTCCTCCGGCGAACAAATCAAGGCAGCATGACCATGGCACGTCTGAAGCAACACTATCTCGAGAAGGTGGTCCCCGAGCTCACCTCCAAGTTCGGCTACAAGTCGCCGATGCAGGTGCCGCGCATCACCAAGATCACCCTGAACATGGGTGTGTCCGAGGCCGTCGCCGACAAGAAGGTCATGGACCACGCCGTGGGCGACCTGACCAAGATCGCCGGCCAGAAGCCCGTGATCACCAAGGCCAAGAAGGCCATCGCCGGCTTCAAGATCCGCGAGCAGCAGCCGATCGGCACCATGGTCACCCTGCGCGGCGACCGCATGTACGAGTTCCTGGACCGTTTCGTCACCGTGGCCCTGCCCCGCGTGCGCGACTTCCGCGGCATCTCCGGCCGCTCCTTCGACGGCCGTGGCAACTACAACATCGGCGTCAAGGAACAGATCATCTTCCCCGAGATCGAGTACGACAAGGTCGATGCCCTGCGCGGTCTGAACATCAGCATCACCACCACGGCCAAGAACGACGAAGAGTGCAAGGCTCTCCTCGCCGGCTTCCGTTTCCCGTTCAAGAATTGAAGGTCCATCATGGCTAAAACAGCTCTGATCGAGCGCGAACTCAAGCGCGAGAAACTGGTCGCCAAGTACGCGAAGAAACACGCCGAACTCAAGGCCATCGCCAGCGATGTCAAGAAGAGCGAGGAAGAGCGCGCAGCCGCCCGCCTCGCCCTGCAAAAACTGCCCCGCAACGCCAACCCGACTCGCCAGCGCAACCGCTGCGAGATCACCGGTCGTCCGCGTGGCACCTTCCGCCAGTTCGGTCTGGCCCGTAACAAGATCCGCGAGATGGCCTTCAACGGCGACATCCCTGGCGTGATCAAGGCCAGCTGGTAAGCAGGAGAGACAAACATGAGCATGAGTGATCCCATTGCTGACCTGCTGACCCGCATCCGCAACGCGCAGATGGTGTCGAAGTCCACGGTGAGCGTGCCCTCTTCCAAGGTGAAGGTGGCCATTGCCCAGGTCCTGAAGGACGAGGGTTACATCGACGGATTCCAGGTCAAGTCCGAAGGCGGCAAGAGCGAGCTCGAAATCGCCCTCAAGTACTACGCCGGCCGTCCCGTCATCGAGCGCATCGAGCGCGTGAGCCGTCCCGGCCTGCGTGTCTACAAGGGTCGTGACGACATTCCCCAGGTCATGAACGGCCTGGGCGTGGCCATCGTCACCACCCCCAAGGGCGTGATGACCGATCGCAAGGCCCGCGCCACCGGTGTCGGCGGCGAAGTGCTGTGCTACGTCGCCTAAAGGGAAGGAATCAGTAATGTCCCGAGTCGGAAAAATGCCGGTCGCCGTCCCCGAGGGCGTGACCGTTGAAATCAAGCAGGACCAGATCAATGTCAAGGGCAAGGGCGGCGCGCTGTCGCTGGCCCTGAGCAACCTGGTCAAGGTCGAGAACAAGGACGGCAAGCTGTCCTTCACCCCGATCGACGAGTCGCGTGAAGCCAATGCCATGAGCGGCACCTTCCGCCAGCTGGTCAACAACATGGTGCAGGGCGTGACCAAGGGCTTCGAGAAGAAGCTGACCCTGGTCGGCGTGGGCTACAAGGCCGCCGCCCAGGGCGCGAAGCTGAACCTCGCGGTCGGCTACTCGCACCCCGTCAACCTCGACGTGCCCAAGGGCCTCGAGGTGAAGACCCCGACCCCGACGGAAATCGTCGTCACCGGCTCTGACAAGCAGATGCTGGGTCAGTTCGCGGCCGAGATTCGTGCGATTCGTCCGCCCGAGCCCTACAAGGGCAAGGGCATCCGCTATGCGGACGAGAAGATCACGATCAAAGAGACCAAGAAGAAATAAGGGGCAGCACGATGTTGACCAAGAAAGAGCAGCGCCTGCGCCGCGCCCGCCAGACCCGCATCCGCATTGCCCAGCAAGGCGTCGCGCGTCTGACCGTCAATCGCACCAACCTGCACATCTACGCCGCCGTCATCTCCGAAGACGGCAGCAAGGTGCTGGCTGCCGCCTCCACCGCCCAGGCCGACGTGCGCAAGTCGCTCGGCGGCTCCGGCAAGGGTGGCAATGCCGCCGCCGCCGCCGCCATCGGCAAGCTGATCGCCGAGAAGGCCAAGGCCGCCGGTGTCGAGAAGGTGGCCTTCGACCGCTCCGGTTTCGCCTACCACGGCCGCGTCAAGGCCCTGGCTGAAGCCGCCCGCGAAGCCGGCCTGCAGTTCTAACGGACACGGATACGAAAATGGCAAAAATTATTGCGAAGACCCAGGGTGACGGTCCGGAAGACGGCCTGCGGGAGAAGATGATCGCGGTCAACCGCGTCACCAAAGTCGTGAAGGGCGGCCGCATTCTCGGTTTCGCCGCACTGACCGTGGTGGGCGACGGTGACGGCCGCGTCGGCATGGGTAAGGGCAAGTCGAAAGAAGTGCCGGTCGCCGTGCAGAAGGCCATGGAAGAGGCCCGCCGCAACATGACCAAGGTGTCGCTCAAGCACGGCACCATCCACCACGCGGTGGAAGGTCACCACGGCGCCGCCCGCATCATGATGATGCCGGCTCCCAAGGGTACCGGCATCATCGCCGGCGGCCCGATGCGCGCCGTCTTCGAAGTCATGGGCATCACCGACATCGTGGCCAAGAGCCACGGTTCGACCAATCCCTACAACATGGTCCGCGCCACCTTCGACGCGCTGAAGAACTCCACCACCCCCGCGGAAGTGGCAGCCAAGCGCGGCAAGTCGGTCGAAGACATCTTCGCCGCCTGATCGGAGCACCCACATGGCCAAGCAACAAACCGTCAAAGTGAAGCTGGTTCGCAGCCCCATCGGCACCAAGGCCGACCACCGCGCCACCGTGCGTGGCCTGGGCCTGCGCAAGCTCAACAGCGTCAGCGAGCTGGAGGACACCCCTGCAGTGCGCGGCATGATCAACAAGATCAGCTACCTGGTTCAGGTCATCTGACCCGGTAGTCGAGAGGCACACGATGCAACTGAATGACATCAAGCCCGCAGCGGGCGCCAAGCATGCCAAGCGCCGCGTCGGCCGCGGCATCGGCTCCGGTCTGGGCAAGACCGCCGGTCGCGGTCACAAGGGCCAGAAGTCCCGCGCGGGCGGCTACCACAAGGTCGGCTTCGAAGGCGGTCAAATGCCGCTGCAGCGCCGCCTGCCCAAGCGTGGCTTCAAGTCCCAATCGCTGAAGTACAACGCCGAAGTCACCCTGTCTGCTCTCGAGCTGCTGGGCGCGGCCGAGGTCGACCTGCTGGCCCTCAAGGCCGCCGACCTGGTGCCCGCGATGACCAAGGTCGTCAAGGTGATCAAGTCCGGTGAACTCAAGCGCGCGGTCAAGCTGACCGGCATCGGCGCCACCGCCGGCGCCAAGGCTGCCATCGAAGCCGCTGGCGGCTCCCTGGCCTGAGCAACCGCTCCGACCCGAAGCACTTGAACCGAGCCAAGGAAACCACGCGTGGCCACTAACGCTGCACAACTCGCGAAGACCGGCAAGTTCGGCGACCTGCGTCGTCGGCTGGTCTTCCTGTTGCTCGCGCTGCTGGTCTACCGCATCGGCGCGCACATTCCCGTGCCCGGTATCGACCCGGTCCAGCTGCAGTCCCTGTTCAATACGCAGCAGGGCGGCATCCTGAGCCTGTTCAACATGTTCTCGGGCGGCGCCCTGTCCCGCTTCGCGGTGTTCGCGCTGGGCATCATGCCCTACATCTCGGCCTCCATCGTGATGCAGCTGCTCACCTACGTCGTCCCGACGTTCGAGCAGCTGAAGAAGGAGGGCGAGGCCGGCCGCCGCAAGATCACGCAGTACACCCGCTACGGCACCCTGGGCCTGGCCCTGTTCCAGTCGCTGTCCATCGCGATCGCGCTGGAAGGCTCGGCCGGTCTGGTGATCAACCCGGGCATGGGCTTCCGCCTGACCGCGATGCTTACCCTGACCGCCGGCACCATGTTCCTCATGTGGCTGGGCGAGCAGATCACCGAGCGCGGGCTGGGCAACGGCATCTCGATCCTGATCTTCGCCAGCATCGCCGCGGGCCTGCCCAGCGCGATCGGTGGCCTGCTGGAGCTGGTGCGTACCGGTGCCATGAGCATCATCGCCGCCCTGCTCATCGTCGCCATCGTGGCGGTGGTGACCTGGTTCGTGGTGTTCGTCGAGCGCGGCCAGCGCAAGATCCTGGTGAACTATGCGCGCCGCCAGGTGGGCAACAAGGTCTACGGCGGCCAGTCCTCCCACCTGCCGCTCAAGCTGAACATGGCCGGCGTGATCCCGCCGATCTTCGCCTCGTCCATCATCCTGCTGCCGGCGACGGTCGTGGGCTGGTTCTCGACCGGCGAGTCCATGACCTGGCTGCGCGACATCGCCGCGACCCTGTCCCCCGGACAGCCGGTCTACGTGATGCTCTACGCCGCGGCGATCGTGTTCTTCTGCTTCTTCTATACGGCCCTCGTGTTCAACAGCCGCGAGACCGCCGACAACCTGAAGAAGAGTGGCGCCTTCATCCCCGGCATCCGTCCGGGCGACCAGACGGCCCGCTTCATCGACAAGATCCTGGTGCGCCTGACCCTGGCCGGCGCTGCGTACATCACCCTGGTGTGCCTGCTGCCTGAGTTCCTGATCCTGCGCTACAACGTGCCCTTCTACTTCGGTGGCACCTCGCTGCTGATCATCGTGGTGGTGACCATGGACTTCATGGCCCAGGTCCAGAACTACCTGATGTCCCAGCAGTACGAGTCCCTGCTGAAGAAGGCCAATTTCAAGACCTCGGGAGGTGGCTGATGACCCTCAAGCCGTCCCGGACCACCCCCAACGCATCGCGCGCCTGAACCGCGCCAAGGTATTTAGGAGAAAAGACAAATGAGAGTTTCGGCTTCCGTCAAGAAGATCTGCCGCAACTGCAAGATCATCCGTCGCAAGGGTGTCGTGCGCGTGATCTGCACCGACCCGCGTCACAAGCAGCGCCAAGGCTGATTCACAGGTTTCAGGAAAGACCAACATGGCACGTATCGCTGGCATCAACATTCCGCCGCACAAGCACACCGAAATCGGCCTGACCGCCATCTTCGGCATTGGCCGCACCCGCGCCCGCCAGATCTGCGAAGCGACTGGCATCCCCTACGCGAAGAAGGTCAAGGACCTGACCGACGCCGATCTGGAAAAGATCCGCGACCAGATCGCCCTGATCACCATCGAGGGTGACCTGCGCCGCGAGACGACCATGAACATCAAGCGCCTGATGGACATCGGCTGCTACCGCGGTTTCCGTCACCGCCGTGGCCTGCCGATGCGCGGTCAGCGCACCCGCACCAACGCCCGTACCCGCAAGGGCCCGCGCAAGGCTGCCCAATCGCTGAAGAAATAATCGGGAAAGAGATAAGTCATGGCCAAGTCTCCCGCCAATAACGCCGCCCAGCGCGTGCGCAAGAAGGTCCGCAAGAACGTGTCCGATGGCATCGCCCACGTGCACGCGTCCTTCAACAACACCATCATCACCATCACCGATCGCCAGGGCAATGCACTGTCGTGGGCAACTTCAGGTGGCGCCGGCTTCAAGGGCTCACGTAAGTCGACCCCGTTTGCTGCCCAGGTTGCTGCTGAAGCAGCCGGTAAAGTGGCCCAGGAATGTGGCATCAAGAACCTTGAAGTCCGCATCAAGGGTCCAGGCCCAGGCCGTGAATCGGCTGTGCGTGCATTGAACGCCTTGGGAATCAAGATCACTGCAATTTCGGATGTGACTCCGGTGCCGCACAACGGCTGCCGTCCTCCGAAAAAGCGCCGTATTTAAGGAGAACCTGACATGGCTCGTAATCTAGATCCTAAATGCCGTCAGTGCCGCCGCGAAGGCGAAAAGCTGTTCCTCAAGGCTGAGAAATGTTTCAGCGACAAGTGCGCCATCGAGCGCCGTGCATACGCACCTGGCCAACACGGTCAGCGTTCGGGTGCCCGTCTGTCTGACTACGGTGTGCACCTGCGCGCCAAGCAG
>JACCDG011880872.1_pt1 | contig 35842 bp, 26 predicted proteins | sample 7442471 | NCBI WGS metagenome assembly JACCDG01 (sample SAMN15323444, study PRJNA562643) | freshwater metagenome | isolation source: river surface water | place: USA:Blue River Watershed | collected 2017-08-17 | reverse complement strand
TTGGATGGATTGCAGGTGGAACCTGACCGCTTGATTCTTGATGGCTGTCTTTCAGTCTATGACCCGCCGTGGTCGATGAAAGAACAAGTCGTGCAGCCGGAAGCGGATGGCACGTATATTCCTGTGGCAGCCGCCAGTATCTTGGCTAAGACTCTGCGCGATGCCTGGGTTACGGACTTTTGCGAAAAGAATACAAATTTGGCACAAACCTATGATTTAGCGAAAAATAAGGGTTACGGTACGTTGAAGCATCGTACTGGAATCCTTGAATCAGGAGCCACAAGTTTGCACAGAAAGTTATTCCTACGCAAGCTGTTTGCACACAACCTTGTTGACCAAGACGCGAGTGAACTCAGGGAACCCAATTAGTTATTGCGGTTTTGGTTCTTGTTGTTATTCTTGCGGGTATTTTTACGGTTGTTGCGCTGATTCTTGCGGCTATTCTTGTTTTGGTTCTTGTTGTTATTTTTACGAGACTTGTTCTGGTTCTTGCGGTTCTTGTTCTGGTTCTTACGAGACTTGTTCTGATTCTTACGGTTGTTGGCCATTTTATATCTTATTGTGCGATTTTTTGTAAGAGGAGAGCAAGGTCGACGGCTTTTTGGCGGTAGCCTTTGGCTCCATGCATAAAATGTCCTTGACCGTCTTCAATGGCCAGAATCACATGGTCTTTGTTGTCAAAGCCGCTGCGACACCTGGTCACCCACTTCATCGATTCATACGCGTAGACTTGGGAGTCGTTCATGCCGGTGCGGACAAGTTGCCACACTCCTCTTACACCTTGTCCAGCGGTCAAGGCGAGCAACTCCATCGGAGACCATCGCATCATGCTCACCAAATCTGACAGTCGCTGGCTCGGCAATCCAAACTCGTCCGTTTCAATCTCTGTGAGCGGCAAAGACCGATTGGTCGTCGTGCGAACAACGTCTAAGTAAGGCACTTCCATATAGACGAGCCCCGCGATTTCTCCATCAGGAAACTTGGCGGTTAATCCGCCGGCCCACAGACCTCCTGCCGAGCGGCCGTAGAGACATGTGCGGGCAGGCTCAACACCTGTCTTAGCTTGCAAAGCCCTCACCGTTTTTTCGGCTTCCAACAAGACTACTTCCCTCCCTTTTACACGACCCGAATGCTCCCACGTAGGACTGTCATCGCCTCCACCTCTCAACAGTAAAATCCCAATCGCAAATCCTCGACGACGCAACGGCTCCCAGCGATACGTTTCCAGACTTGTCTGTATGCCGTAGGCTCCATACGCAACCAAAAAAAGGCCTTTTGTCTTTTTGCCCCCTTTGCCCCCCTTAGGTTCCAGTAAGACATACGGTGCTCCGCCATCCACCTGGCTCCATGTCATAGCACGTGAAGCCAAAGGAGGCCCCGTCTCAGGTTTTGTAGAATCCCACCATTTGGCCTTTTCGCCTGGCTGCACAAAGCGAACCCATGGCCCACCCCAAGGGTCTATCTTGATTTGTCCGACGCCTTTCCAAATCTGCTCAGGAGCTTTGAATTGCCAAAGTTTCCATAAGCAACGCTGACCTTTGTGCTTCGTGACCAAGAATCCACGTCGTGTATTCAAATGCTCAGGATTGCACTCTTCAGAAAGAGGGGGAAGTCGCCAGCCCAAACATGAAGAGGCTTGCCAACCTTCTTTGGCCGTCCAGGAAATCCAATCACTCGCCTTGGAACCCAGAACATACGACCTCGCATCCAGAGATATACCATCTATCACACGAAGTTCACCGTCGGCACCTAATGTAAATACGTCAAGCTTATCTCCGGCTTGATGCTTGACCCATATGTTGTCTTCACATCCGAACAATTCCATATTGTAGCGATAATCGCGAAGTTCATGATGAACTTTGCGGTCTTTGCCTGTCTTGGCATCCCAGCTGACCAAACGAAAACAGACCAGACGCTTCCGCACTTCCAAGGCGAAACAACGTCCCCGACATACTGCCACATAGGGTCCTACTCCTGCATGCTTCCAAACAGCATCTTGTCTTCCCCCTTTGCCAGTCTGGTTTCGATACAGACAGACAGAATAGGATTCATCGCCTGACCCACCTTCTTCCACTGCCCAGACATGTCCTTCCCCGTCCGTACACAGGTCGCCTGCCGTATTCCACGAACCGCCCTGGGCAAAACGCCAACGCCAGCTCAAGGTCCCCAGTTCACCGACTTCAATCCCTGTCCCTTCGCCAAATTTCGATAAGCCGTAGCTCTCAAACCCCTCCTCTAACTCCTTTTCCACAATCTTGGCTATTCGACGAACCTCGGGCTGCCGTGACAAGTTGTCAAAGCGTTTCTGTTCTTCATGAACACGAGCTTGCCAGGCAGGACCTTGCATTGGTTCCATCCACGCTAAATCATCACGAATCGTAATTCCGTGGACAATTCTTGTCGGGTCGCCACTCATTAGTTTAGGCTTAGACGATTTGACAACCAGAAAAGACAGTATACCATGGCGCCCCAAATCACACTCGTGTATAACAAGTCGAACACCTACGGCTTATCACAAGATGCAAAAGTTCTCGATTCTTTCCTAGGTCGTGGCCTCGCCACCAAAATCCGCCATGCCGACCCTCTTGAACCACCGATTTTGTCGGATTTGACGATTCATTTGGAAGTGCCGTCCTATGTCTGGATGCCCTGGTCTCGTCTCAATGCCATAGTCATCAATCCCGAATGGTGGGAAGATGCCTGGAATCCGTATTTGCGCCGATTCGATGCACTTTTCTTCAAATGCAACGCTGACCGCCAATCCTTTCTGAAGGAGCACCTTCCATGGATTTCGGATTCACTCAAAACCTTTGTCTTGCCTTGGACCACTCTGCAGAAGCCCAAGCTTCAGACAGCCAAACCTCAGGCTCTCTGGCTTCTTGGTGCCTCTCAGAATAAACGCCAGGCAGCGCTCAAGATTTTGCCGCTGTGGAAAGACTCCTGGCCTGCTCTCCACGTGTATACCACCACCCCTCTAACACTTTCCAGCCCTGTCTCTAACAACGTGACTGTGTCGATTGAAGATGTGTCAGAGGAGGAGCGTGTGGCCTTGCAGGGGAAACATGCCTTTGCTCTCATATGTAGTCAAGCGGAAGCCCTCGGCATGGCCGCGATGGAAAGCTTAGCTGCGGGAGCCTTCTTAATTGGCAATGCGTTGCCCACTTACAAGGAAGCCTTTGAAGGAAATCCGCATGTTGTCTTGACCACGGCTACGTTGGAACCGTTGAAAGCCGGTTTTCGTGATACGTTCGAGAGTCCAACCTTTGTAGAAGAACTTGAAGCTGCTCTTGAAAAAGCCATGAAGGTCTGGAAGGAAGAAGCAGGCTGGCGTGAAGCCCAGCAACAAACAGCATTCAAACGCCGCGATGCCTTTGAGCAAGGTGTCGTAAATGCTTGCCGTGATTTGCTGGCGGGCGATGACTTCCTGTTAGCCAAGAAACAAATGCGCACATTGCCGCCGATTGTCGCTGATAGCGACTTACCCAAGATTAGTGTTGTGACGTTGTTATACAATCGCCGTGCTTTTGTCGACTTGGCCATGCACAATCTCTTGATTACAGATTATCCCAAAGACAAGATTGAATGGGTTGTGATTGAAGATTCAGATAATACGGATGAACAGGCGTCTGACAAGATTATCAGGTTTGGTCGTGAAGCTGCTCCTCTCAGTGTCAGCTATATCCCTCTGCAGAAGAAGACGCCTATTGGCAAAAAACGCAATATGGCGATTCAAAGAGCCCAGCACGACATAGTCGTGATGATGGACGACGATGACCACTACCCACCGTCAAGTTTCCGTCGTCGTGTGTCTTGGCTCTTGCGCCATCCTTGGCAACCGAAAGCGACGGTCGCCACCACGATTGCCTGTTACGATTTGCTGCAAGGCACCAGTGCCGTGAATACACCCCCTTGGTCACTCGGCCTCAAAGACCGTGTTTCTGAAGCCACTCTTTGTTTCTATAAATCTTGGTGGGAAGCTGGCAAATTTGCAGATACCGCGAATATGTCAGAGGGAGAAGGGTTGATTGCAGGGCGTGAATTGGATGTCTTGGAGCTCGCCCCGCAACAGCTGATTGTAGCCATGAGTCACGGCAAAAATAGCAGCAGTCGTCGTATTCCGCCAGGACCCTCAGGCAAACCGTCTTGTTTCTGGGGCTTTCCGAAGGAATTCCTAGTCTTTTTGCACAAGCTTGCGGGTGTGTCGGTTGAGGCGCTTACGTCGTAAAGTTCTTGTCTTTTTCTGCTTTTTACGGCTTCCGCCCTTTTTTACAGGCTCTGGCACTTTCGGAATAGTCGCTTTCACTTGTTCTTGAGATTCCTGAACCTTGGCGTCCACAGTCGCTTTTGTCTGGTCCACTTGACTTTGGGCTTCTTCCAGCAAGTTAGGCCCTGCCTCAGGGTCGCGTTCGACCATCGGCTGGGCTGATGCCATCACAGTTTCCGCCATCGAAGGATACGGCTCATCCCTCTTACACAAGGCATATTTCTCTTCTGCGACTGTCGGCACACCAATCAGTTCTATAACAAGTCGTGTAATAGGTTCTTGCATGAGAGGCTTCAAAAGAGCTTGAAATTCGGCTGTGCAGAAGAACTTATCCCACCGAGCTAAGGCTTGTATATTTTGTAAATCGTCCATTGTGATTTGCTGGATTGGACTGAAATCGAGTCCAGGAAATTTCAGACGATAGCCGAGAGGCTTGAGTTTTTCAGACGCTTTGGCTTCTAAATTTTTGACTTTGCCTTCAAATTCGCCGACTTTGTCTGTGGCGGTTTTCAGAGCACGAGCAATCGGCTCTTTGAGACGAAGCGGAGTCAAGGTATTCACAGACCAGAGTAAAAAGCCAATCAATAAGGACTTCGAACCTTGGAACAAGTCCATCAGAATACGGGAACGTAAATCGGGACTCATGAGAGTCCAGGCATTGACAATGTATTTGGCGATGATGCCGATGGCCACTCCTGATGGACTTAAGAATCCTGCCCCTGTTAACAAGGCCTGACGCCATTGGCCTGTCAAGATTTCCTCTAAAAATACGAGAACAGTAAGTCCAATAGACTGTTGTCCTGCGAGAGCCGCGGACAAGCGAATGCTGTCAATCAAGGCGACCAAAAAAACAGCAAGAGGTTTCTTGGCCACAGGCACCTTTATAGGCACAGGAATATAGGGAGGAATACGTGGAATAGAAACCATCAAATCTGAATTGAGTTTCTTGGCAAAGCCTGGATTTTCATAGGCAAAGGCATCCCAGAATTTGTCGACTTCGTCTGTTTTCTTTAAAAAAGATTGAAACATGGCATCCAAACTGACATCGTCGCCTGTTAAAGGTGCTCCTTCCTGGATTTTTTGGATAAGGGAGCCATTGCTGGTTTTCAAGTTGAGAGGTTCAGGGTCGTCTCCACCTCCTGTTTGCAACTTTCCCTTCTCCTCCTCTAACATCTCCAGAAGCCAGGGAGCTTTGCCAAACAAGGTTTCCACAAGTTCTTGGTCTTTGCGACTCAAAATAGGCTCATTTGTTTCCTCTGAGACCACTTTCGAAGACCATCCTGGTTCGCCTTTCTTGGATTTAAAAGTGGTAACAAAAACACAGAGGTTGGCTACACATGTATACATGGTTTCATGCAAGATATCAGGCGGTGTATTCCGGATGATATCTTTCAATTGGTCGGCTAATTTATCTAGGTCAGCCATCTACTTTGGTCTTTACTCTTTTTCATAGTTTTAGCTTTTAGCTACCACAAGACAAACAGCCTTCTTCTTTAGCTTTGGCAACAGCTTCTTCATATTCCCTGGCAAGTCGTTCCATCAAGGCTCTTCTGTCTTCTGGTTGCGGTTGCGGTTGTGTTTGGGTTTGTGGTTGCACTGCCTGGTTTTGGACTGCAGGTTCAGGATAAGATTCTTCACTATCGTCCGAGGCTACACTCGCATTGTCATCATCTGCTTCATGTTCTCCTCCTGACCCCGTTCCACTGACTGCCGCGAGTAAACGAGGGTCGACCGTGAATTTTTGCGCCATAACAGGGGCTTTGGTGCGTAAGTAGTAGCAACCCGTTTTGAGACCTTTCTTCCAGGCCCAGAAGTGCATACTGTTGAGTTTCGCATAGGTAGGGTCACTGACGAACAAGTTCAAGCTTTGTGACTGGTCAATGAAGGCACCACGAGCAGCGGCCATATCCACTAAGACACGTTGCTTGAGTTCCCAAGCCGTTTTATACCGTTCTTGCATATCGGCAGGAATTTGACGCATGCCTTGCACACTTCCGTTGCGCGCAATAATCTCTTGTTTGAGTTTTTCCGACCAGAGCCCTGCATCCATGAGTTCTTTCAAGAGATACTTGTTCACCATAATAAACTCACCCGCCAAGGTTCGACGGGTATACAAATTGCTGGTAAACGGTTCAAAACACTCGTTGTTGCCTAAGATTTGACTGGTGCTAGCCGTCGGCATAGGAGCAATCAAGAGAGAATTGCGTAAACCCTTCCCTTTTACACGTTCGCGAAGGCCGGCCCAATTCAGGCTGCCATCCGTTTCAGTCATCGGCACAACACCCCACAAATCCGGTTGCAACTTTCCTTCACTGGCGGGCGACCCTGCGAAAGTCGAATAGGAGCCTTCATTCTCCGCAATACGGCTCGAAGTCTCTACAGCCGCATAATACATGTGTTCAAAGATGAGTTGATTGAGCTTTGCAGCTTCTGCCGATTCCCAGGATAGTTTCAACATGGCAAACACATCTGCCAATCCTTGCACTCCAAGACCCACAGGACGATGGCGCATATTGCTATTCCGAGTTTCCACAGTGGGATAATAATTGATATCAATGACACGGTTCAAGTTCTCAATAGCTTGGGCTACGGTTGAACGAAGCATATCGAAATCAAACTCCCCCTTTGACACAAAGGCAGGCAACGAGAGAGAAGCCAAATTACAGACCGCTGTTTCATCAGGCGCTGAGTATTCAATGATTTCTGAACACAAATTGGATGATTTGATGGTGCCCAAGTTTTGTTGATTCGACTTGCGATTGGCAGCATCTTTGTAAAGCAAATACGGTGTGCCTGTTTCCATTTGCGCATCCAAGATTTGGAACCAGAGTTTCTGGGCGTCTACTGTCTTACGAGCACGTCCACTGGCTTCGTATTTGGTGTAGAGCGCACGGAATTCGTCACCCCAACAATCGGCAAGTCCAGGACATTCGTCAGGACAGAAGAGAGACCAGGTGCCTCCACTTTCGACACGTTCCATGAACAAGTCAGGAATCCAAAGAGCATAGAATAAGTCACGAGCACGTTCTTCTTCAGCTCCTGTATTGAGTTTGAGCTTCAAGAAATCTTCGACATCCGCGTGCCAAGGTTCTAAATAAATGGCGAAGCTGCCGTTACGACGACCACCTTGGTTCACATAACGAGCGGTATTGTTGAAGACACGAAGCATAGGCATTAATCCGTCGCTGACTCCATTGGTGCCACGAATGCCTGAGCCACGAGCACGGATATTGTGGACATGGAGACCAATTCCACCCGCATATTTACTGATGCTTGCACAATCCGACAACGTCTTGAAAATGCCTTGGATACTATCATCGGCCATGGCGACGAGGAAACAAGACGATAATTGTTGACGAGGAGTGCCGGCGGCAAACAAGGTAGGCGTAGCATGGGTGAATTTACGCGTGCTCAAGCTTTCGTAGGTAGCGCGTGCTTTGGCCAAATCATGAGGCCAGAGCGCCAAAGCTACACGCATCCACAAATGTTGAGGACGTTCACGAACAACGAGGTCAACATCTTTAATTAAATAGCTACGTTCCAAGGTTTTGAATCCAAAATAGTCAAAATCATAGTCGCGTTCGTGGACAATCCAACTATCGATGTCGTCACCATGGGCACGACAAATGTCCATGATTTCGTTTCCAATGGCTTGCACGGTTTCGCCCGTCTTGGTATTCTTCATGGCGCCAAGGCTAAGCATAACGGAACTGAATTTGGGTTCCGTCTTTTTATGATGATTGCTAATCGCAATGCGAGCAGCAAGAATACCCCAATCGGGGTGCGTGGTGGCCAGAGAAGCAGCAAGTTGCGCTGTGAGCTCGTCAAGTTCTTCCGTTTTTACATTGTCGTAAATCTGGCTGAGAACTTGCTGGGCCAAACCATCGGGATTAATGGCGAGGCTACGGGCTGCACGACGGATTCGTTGAAGAACCTTATCAAAGCTAACATTCTCGACTGAACCATCACGTTTTTGAACTCTCATACTATAAGGCATTCGGGGGATTTGTTAAGCCTGTAAACCGTAAGGCTCACTGTGAGCCAATTTTTTGGGCGCATGACGTTTCAGACGTCGCGTTTTTCTCTTTTTCTTCGCTTGTGCCTCTTTCTTTACCTCTTCTACAAGAGCATTGGCTGCTAATCTATGAAGTATTCTATAAATTTCAGAAAAATCATTATTATTTGGCTTGACTAATATATAATGTGTTAGAGGGAGTTCCCTGCGAATCTTGTGGTAGGGCATATCATCAAAGAACCAGACACGTCTTGCCAGTGTTTCGTCTTTGTAAGGTTCACCAATCATATCCAACAAGGTACGCACATCTGATAAGGCCTTCTCAGGGTCTGGCGAACCGACAGGTGTGCGTGATTTGCTGTGACGATGCAGGACGCCATCAAAGAATTTTTTGGTATGGGGCGATTTGTCGGCAGGATATAAACGCATGAGCTGTTCCTCGACGTGGTAAATATAGGCTTGGCTGGCGTTATTCGTCAGTAAAAAAATGCCGACAATCTGGCCTGCAGACCTAGCGCGAGCCAAATCACCCAGTAATATGACCACATCGTGAATGAAAATCTTGTCCAAGGTTCGGTAGGACCGAAAGTTGGCGGAATCCACAATCGTCTGGTCTAAGTCAAAAACAAAAATAGGTTTTTCTTTTTGACTCGTTGAACTTATGCCAAGAGGACTACGAACCATCTATCCTTTTACACCTCTTTTTCTTCTTTGCCTTCAGCAATCGTGTTCAAGCTGTTGAAGCAGAGACGATTTTTGGTAATAATACGACTACTGATGCTCATCGATTCAAGTTCTTGCAAGAGCAATTTGTAAGCATACGGGATTTCAATCGGTGCAAAGTTTGTCGTATTGCCACAGCCGCGGCAATTCCAAATGCCTTCGGTTGGATTGGAAAGGGCAATCAAGCCACAGTCACGACAGGAGAAGCAGCGGAAGGCATCGGAACATTCCATAAGACGTTCTTTAGTAAATTCGGCCATGCCGTGGGCAATCACACAGTCACGTTCCATTTCACCAAAACGAAGACCACCTTCACGCGCACGCCCTTCGGCAGGTTGACGCGTGAGCATGACAAGAGGTCCTGATGCGCGACTATGCAACTTGTCGGCGGAACAGTGACGGAGACGCTGATAGAAACAAGGACCGACGAAGATATTGGTTTCCATTTGACGACCTGTGAAGCCGTTGTAGAGAATCTCGTTACCATACGGTTCCATGCCGAGTTCATCGCGCAACAAATGAGCGAGACCATCGACTGTGCAGTTGCCGAACGGTGTGCCGTCACCGAGAGCGCCGACTTCGCAACACACTTTTCCCAACAATGTCTCCATGAGCTGGGCAATCGTCATACGAGAAGGAATGCAGTGGGGATTAATAATAATATCAGGCACTACACCATCGGCCGTTTGCGGCATATCTTCAGGATTGAGAATCATCCCACAGGTTCCTTTTTGCCCGTGGCGTGAACTGAACTTGTCGCCAATTTCGGGAATACGGTCTTGGCGCACACGGACTTTGGCAAAGGAATAGCCTTCACCATTGCGATTGCGGAAGATGCGGTCGACCCAGCCAATTTCGTTATTACGCATGGTTCGTGAGACATCGCGGTATTTTTTGGTGCCCGCAGGTAAGACCATACCTGTTGGAATACGAAGAGGAACGACTTTGCCAATCAAGATATCGTCATTGTCCACATACACATTTTCAGGCACAAAACCGTCTTCACCTAATTTTTCGTAGTTCGCATTTTTCATTTGACGTGTGAGCAAGGCATCAGGTTTGTGGAAGCGTTCTTCTTCACCGCTGCTTTGGTTCTTCTTTTCCTCATCTTTGTAAGTGCGGTAGAAGATGGAGCGGAAGCCGCCGCGTTGTAAGAAGGCACGATTAATCATGATAGAATCTTCCTGGTTATACCCTGTGTAGGTCATGATAGCCACCGTGATATTTTGACCACATGGCATTTCATTCGCCCTGTAGAACTTGCTCATGAAAGGTGAGACAAGCGGCACTTGAGGATAACAGAGCAAGTGAGCCAAAGCATCGTAGCGTTCACGGAAGTTCAAAGCATACATGCCCATGGCTTGTTTGCCCATCGCCGCTTGATACGCATTACGGGGCGATTGATTGTGGTCAGGAAAGGGAATGTTGGATGCGAGGGAGCCGAGGATGCAAGAGGGGTGGATTTCGGCGTGGGTTTTACTCGAGTCTTTCAAGACCTCTTCGTGGTGCAAAGCAAAGTGCAATGTCTCGGTTTCACCAGGGTCAATATACTCCACGAGATGGTGGCCGCCAGGCGTTTTCCAAAGCATGAGTTCTTCCCAGGTTGTCATTCTCATGAGGGTATCCTGCATCGCATCTCCCCCTTCTAACACTTCCCTCAAGGCTGGGGCATAGAGAAGAGGACGAAGCATGCGGCCGGCTTCCGTGGTAATCCAGAGTTCTTGAGCAGCACGTTTCCAGATAATGCCTGTGTGAGGATGGAGCACGCAGTCACGCTTGGCCGCTTGCAAGGCTTCGACCACCGTTTGCATGTCAGGTAAGCTGACAATACCAATCCAGGCACCATTGAGGAAGATGCGGTTAGCGCCGTGTTTTTCCGCCAAAGTCGCTTGTTGGAGCGTCTTCATGAGGCCGAGTTTGTCAAGGAAATCGGATACTGTGCGAGGATTACTGAAGATGCTTACAATGGCCGTGGTGGCCATATTTTTCACAACTCCTACCGAGTGACCTTCTGGAGTTTCGGCAGGGCAGATATAGCCCCATTGCGTGTTGTGAAGTTTACGCGGTGCAATGAGTTTGCCTGTCTTTTCAATTGGCGTGGACACACGGCGCAAGTGCGAGAGACCCGAAATATAGTTGAGACGATTGAGCACTTGACTGACCCCATTTTTGCTGGGACCACCCGCTTTGGCCGAGCCGAAATTGCCTGTGGCGAGACACGTTTTGAGGCCGACTTCGAGATTCGTGGACTTGATGACCTTGTGGATATTGCTGATATTGAGAATATCTTCATATTTGCCCGTTGCTTTCCAGGAGCCGCTGTGGATTTCCTTGGCCAAATAGGTGCGAATATCTTTCACCATCATGGTGGCAAAGTGAGTGCGGAACAAGTTGGCAAGCAAGAACCCAGGCAAGTCGACACGCTTGTTGGGATAGGAATCACGGTCATCATTCGGCATGCGATTGTGGGCAACCCAGAGAACTTTACGGGTCATGTGAGCCAAGAAACACGCTTTTTCATACGCTTTGTCCTCAGAACCGATGTGAGGGAAGAGTTCTTCAGCTAGGATATCGCGAACCACCGCTTGCGGTTTGCCTTGGCTGCGGTGCGACCAGGTTTTTACATAGGATGCGAGAGCATCAATAGCTTCTTCTTGCGTATGCACATTGCCGGCTTCTTGAATGGATTCATCGAAGATACTGTCAAAGGCCGAGTCACCTTGCTTTCCAAGAATGAGCTCTAAGATTTCACGGTCCGAGGTGAAACCCAGAGCACGGAAGAGGATAAAGAGGGGAATAGGTGCTTTCATACGTGGTAGAGTCGCGCGCAAGAGAAGAATTTGTGCATTTTTGGGATGATACATGATACGAACCGAGTTGCTCTTGGGCACTTGGTCGTTGTCAGGGCCAATCGATTTGACTTCAATGACTTCGAGTTCTTTCGTAGGGTTACGGTTGTTGCGGAACACGAAAGGACGGTTTTCAGACATACGCTCTTGACTGATGCACACACGTTCACCACCCTGAATGATAAAGTAGCCACCCATATCTTCACCGCATTCACCAATACTGGCAGGATTGATGTGTCGTTGGTCGGCGAGGAGACAGTAATCGCTGCCGACCATCACAGGAATCTTGCCAAAGTGGACGTTGGGAAACAAGCGTTTGCGCACGGATTGTTTGCCGGCTTGGGTATTGTCGATTTCCACGTAGGTGACTTGGATATCCACGAAGAGAGGAGCCGCATAGGTCAAATTACGGAGGCGGGCGTCGTTCGGCATCATCGGTAAGACAGCACCGTTGTTTTCGAAAATCGTCGGTTTCTTGAACTGAGGATTGCTGAATTCGAGATGCACTTCGTATTCCCGATTGATAGGACCGAGTGGCTGCGCAGCCGCCACTTCTTCACGAATGCCCATGAGTGCATTGGCGGCAGATGTGCTGAGTCCTGTTGCGGATGCGAGGGCAGAACGAGGACCACTGAGAGGAATTTCAGGTGAACCACGGACGATAATGGGGTTCACCATCGTAATAATCTCAGGAATGTCCACATTCATGAAATGATTAAAACTTTCGATTTGATGGCTGAGAATTTGTTTGCCATCGGCTTGACTGAAATACAAGTCTAGAATTTGATGCCATAGAGGGGTCATGTTCGAGGGAGTTGCTTGTTCCCCTTTGACACCCCTTGAAAACAATTTTTGCATGTCAGACATCCCTAAGTATGTTCTGAGTCTTTATTTAGATGGGCGACTCGTCCTCAAGTAACATTAAGCAAGTTGTCATATCAGGCTCGGCTTTACAAGATATGAAGGCGCATCAGTCAGGGGGGAAACGCCGCGCTGTCCGTCGTCTTTCAGGAAATAAGACGGCTAAGATTCAAAAATTACAACAAGGAGGTGACAGTGTTCCAGGACAGTCGTTGGCTGCTGCTGCGAATTACGCCGCCGCTGCCAAACTCACCCAGGCCATGAAAGGAGGTTCTGCTCCTTCCGCAGCTGCCACACCGACCACGATGCCAGGAACCCAGCCGCAAGTTCCTGCCTTGCTCAAAGTGCCCGCCGTGCAAGCCGCTTTGCAAGCAGGAACCGCCATTGTTCCTGCTTCTTCTTCTGTTGCTTCGCAACAGCAAGGTGGAAAACTCAAACTTGTCCCTGCTCGCAGAAAAAAGACGAGCAAAGTGTTGTTATCCCCTCCGACAAAACCTCATCCCCACAAATCGACCAGCGTCACCAAAACACGGAAGATTCGTGTGCAACTCGCCGGCTTCAAAAAGCGCATGACCAAAGCCAAAACGATTACCAAAGATAGTCGCGACAAGCCCATCACTGAAATCCGCGCCGTTCTCGAAGAAGCACGCTTAGTCAAGCCAGCCAAGGAAGGAAAGACTGTGCCCGAAACCGTTCTTCGTGATATCTACAAAGACTACTTGCTCTTACGAAACCGTGCCTTATAATAGGTGAAAACTACATATAAAATTACTGTATATATTACACTATTTTTATATTTAACAAGAATCAAAAAAGAGGTTAAACCGCTCTTACCTATGTCTTGTAAGAAACCATGCCCAAATCAATGCTTGAACTTTACAAAAAGTTCTACGACACCTATTCGGCAAAATACGGTCCGAATACGGCTATTTTTCTCATGGTGGGCAAATTCTATGAACTGTATGACTATATCGACTCGAAAACGGAGCAACCACAGACATCTATGCGCCGTGCCGTCGAACTCATGAATATTCTCTTGAAAGAAAAACCTGGCGAAGGACCCAAAGGCGAAACAGCCTTGTGGGGCGGCATTCCAGAACAATCCTTGCACAAATTTGCCCAAGTCTTAACTCGCGAAAACTGGACAGTTGTTGTCGTGGACCAAGTCAAAGATGGTGACGCCGTTGTCGACCGTATTCCCACCCGCATCCTTTCACCAGGCACCCACATCGAAACCGCTACCCAAGACCGCATGACACTTGCAGCCTTGTGGCTCACAGAAACATCCGCAGCGACTTCCATGGTTGACTTGACCACAGGAGAAGTGTTTTCCTACGAAACCAACGTCTATGACGACATTCTCCATATGTATCAAGTGTATGGTGTAAGAGAACTTGTCGTGACCCAAGCACAACACCCTCCTCTTACACAAGATGATGAAACACTCAAATCCAATTTTGGACTTCGCTGTCCTTTTTACCAGATTCCTTACAATGCCAAAAGCAATTTCGAACAGGCCTTTGCAAGGGAAGAATATCTGAGAGCCATGTTCCGTGTAAAAGGGATGATGCCTGTGAGGTCTTCTCTTGGCCTTCAAACTGCGAGTCCACAGCAAGAACTTGCTCTCTGTTCTCTTCTACGCTTCCTTGAAGACCATTTTCCCCAACACACCGAACGTCTTACTACCCATGAAGTCTACGTGCCGACAAAATACATGCGTCTTTCCAATAATATTCTGGAACAAATCAACTTCATGTCGCCGAATCCAGACCAGCGCTGTATTTTGAATATGATGCAGCGCACACATTCGGCCATGGGTCGTCGCCATCTGCGCGAACGTCTTCTGCGTCCGCTTGTTGACTCAGCCATTCTGGAATTGCGTTTTTCCCAGGTCGACTGGGCTTTGCGCCTGGAAGAAGAACAACGAAAAACGATTGAACGAGAATTGAAGAAACTCTACGATTTGCCTCGTCTTCATTTCAAGATTGCCGAAGGGACTATGGACAGTCTAAGCATCATACAACTATCACAAACCTATACAAGTGTTCAGAATTTAATCACAGAACTTCATAAAACAAAACAACAATCCCCTTTAACACCAACGCAGGCGCTCGAAGGAAATATTCGCAAATTTCGGGAAGAATTCAAAGCTTGTTTTGATGAACAGAAAGCTGCGAGACTCGAAAAAGATAATCCTGATTTGATTGGATTTTTGACGAAGGAAGCGGGGCCGCAAACGGCTGTTGTGGAACAGGAAATTCAGAGTTTGCTGGAAGACTGGATGAAACAATGGCGTCTTCTCTGCAAGGAAATGGGCATCGCACCCCAGGACAATGAATTTCAGTTGCTGCGCAAACCTGACGGTGGATTCGTCTGGGAAGGACCACGTCAATATTTGAAGGCGATGTTGTCGAGAGGCCAGGCTGTGGAAACGGTGCACGGATTTCGTGTTGAGCATAAGAAAGCTGGTCCTGTGCAAATCGAGTGCCAAGAGCTGGAAAAAGTGTGTCGATATATCGAATCCAAATGCCGTATTTTGAACGCGTATCTGAAACAAGAATCAGCCGCGGCCTGTGACCGTCTTTGGTCGTCTGTCCACGGATTTCAAGGAGAATGGATTCACTGGCTCGGCTCCGTTGACGCCACCTTTGCCTTGGCCGCATCAGCACGTGAATACGGCTGGGTCAAGCCACAACTGGGCGAGGCTCTCGAAATTGAAGGCTTGAGACATCCGATTTTGGAAGCCAATAAGACACGAGCAGCGTATGTCAAACACGATGTGACGCTGGGTCATAAAAACAGTGCAAAAGGGTGGTTGATTTACGGGGTCAATGCCAGTGGCAAGAGCAGTCTGATGAAAGCCGTCGGCATCGCCGTCCTGTTAGCGCAAGCAGGCTCTTTCGTGCCGGCTTCAAAGATGGTCTTGCGTCCTTACGATGCCGCTTTTAGCCGTATCTGGAGTCATGACAATGTCTGGGCGGGCTTATCCAGTTTCGCCGTGGAAGTCGCCGAGTTGCGCGAGATTTTACAGTTAGCCACAGGGAAGAGTCTTGTCTTGGGCGACGAAGTCTGTTCTGGAACAGAATCAAGTTCGGCCACTGCGATTGTGGCTTCTGCTCTCGAGCATTTGGACAATATCGGTGCACATTTCTTGTTTGCAACCCACTTGCACGACCTGGTAAAGATTCGTGGTTTCTTACCTCGACCAGGTGTTAAGGTCTGGCATTTACAGGTATCGACGCTGCCGAATGGTAAACTTGTGTATGACCGAACATTGAAAGAAGGGTCTGGTAAAACACTGTATGGCCTTGAAGTCGCCAAGGCTATGGGATTGCCGTTTGACTTGATGCAGAGGGCGCACGAGATTCGTCGTGAGCTCGAAGGTGAAGTTGTTGCTGATAAAGCCCCGAAAAGTTCCTGGAATGCAGAAATTCAGCGACAAGCTTGCGAACAATGCGGCAGCAAATTCGCGCCTGGACTTGAAGTGCACCATTTAGAAGAAAGGGCGAAAGGAGGTAAGAATTGTCTGCGAAACTTAGCTGTCTTATGTGAAAGCTGTCACGATAAACATCACGCAGGCAGTATCACTATCTCCCCTCTAACACAAACATCCGAAGGTCTGGAACGGTTGCCTGCTACGCAAGCGCAAACGCAACAAGAATCTAAACCTGTGGTGCGCGTGTCGATGAAAAAGAAGAAATGGACAGAGGACGAATCTTTTTTAATTCGTAAAGCCTTGGAACAATATCGTTATCAACCGTTAAAAAGGGTTGAGAGCGCGTTGTTAGAGGAGGGAGTGAAAATTAGTGTTTTACAGCTCAAGAGATTTACTGAGATTCAGGAGCAGGAGCAGGAGCAGGAGCAGTAGCTACAGGCATCGTCATCTGAGGGGGCATGGCGATATAGGTCATGGGACCAGGTTCACCACGGTCTCCTTTGTCTCCCTTGTCTCCTTTGTCTCCTTTGGGGCCGGCAGGGCCAGGAGGTCCTGCAACAACAGAGGCAGAACCAACACCATTGGCTTTGAGTTCAGCAATCTGCTTCTTGAGTTCAACAATGTCATTTTGCAAAGTTCGGACCACGCCACCGAGAGGATTTCCACGTTGATAATTCAAGCCAGATAAGTTGAGCACAGAAGACATTTCTGGGCTCTAGGCATGTTTGTTCGGAGTGATTCTGAACGCAAGACGAACGCAAACCGGAACTGAGTCCTGAAGGCAAACCTAAAAATTGATTCCCTACTCCTTTTTCAGAAGTAGGCACTTACCATGATTATTCCTATCCGGTGTTTTAGTTGCAATAACGTTATTGCTGATAAGTGGAACTACTATAAGAAAGAAATTGCCAAAGTGCGTGGAACAGGCAAAGCCCAACCGATTGATGGAACCGTTATCCCTCAAAGTCTTGAACTCGAAATCATGAAGCGTCTTGGTCTCAATCGTCCTTGTTGCCGTAAACAATTCTTGACTCACGTTGACCTCATGGAAAAGATTTAATGAAGTATCAACAGATGGAGCTCTTTCTACCTGGATTACTCGTGCTGGTCATAGCAGCTTTGTTTGCTTTTCTAGTTATTCCTCGCACAGGTCCTATGATTTTAGCTATTGTAAGTCTGGTGGCCTTAATTGCCGCTGGCATTCACCATTATAAACTTTTTTCATCTGAGTATGCCTTGAGCACATGGCAATACGGCTTGGCTTCTTATGCTCCTTGGATTACATTGGGACTCGCCCTGTTGTTCATCATAGGAGCCATTTCCTTTATTTTTGCAGGTGGTGAAACAAAGTCAAAGGTTTTGAATACTGTGGTAGCACCTATGCAAGATATTCAAGCTGCTGTGCAACAATCTGTGCAAAGCATGCCTTCTGCGGCTTCCGCCACAAATGCAGTTACCGGCGCTCTCAATCGTGGTCTTAATGCTATGGTGCAAGCTGCACCTGCACCTGAAAGCGCTCCTGCTCCTTCTTCCAATCAAAACCGCAAACCCAATCAAGGACAATCGCCTATTGTTCCTGGGGTAGGTTTTCCTGCCTCCCAATTTTAGAATGGTGCGCAAGACCAGAAAAATACAAGAAAAAGCCAAAGCTGCAGGAATGACAATTCCTGAACTTCGTCGTGCCTTTGAACATATTGATGCCTTTATGGATAAAAAAGTCAAAACTTTGAAGGGTAAAGATGCCACTTCCGCATTCCGCAAGGAATGGAAAAAGGTCTTTGGAAAGGATGTCAGTGAAGCTGCTGCTCGTGATTACTTAGACTTTGTTGCAGCTAGTCCTCCCAAGATGCAAAAAGGGGGAGCTGCTCCTCTTTCCTATGAGATGCGTGCAGGAGCCGATATCCCATATGGCAGCTTTCCTAAGTATGTTAGTTCTGGCTTCGGATTCGCTAATCATGATAGTCTTCTGTCATCATGTGGTAAAGCGAATGGATTTCCCACTGGCACCCCGGCTTCTCTAGGCAGCAATCAAGTCATGAAAGGAGGTAGTAAAAAGCGTCAAACCCGCAAACAAAAACAAGAAGGTGGTGGACTTGGTAATGTGTTGATGGAAGCCTTGACTCGTCCTTTTGCCGCGCAACCTGTTCCTTCGGTCCAGCAAGATACACAGATGTTGGCCAAAGGCGTAGCAGGATTCCCTAGCCCTCGTCCTGAAATCAATGAATTGCAGTATACTGCAAAACCTGGCCTCTATTCCATTTCACCTACCACGGCCAATGCTCGTCTTATTTAAAAAGGAAAGTGTTTGTTAATTTTGATACAACATCTTTATATGCTTGGATTCCAGTCATACAAAGATGCTTCGTAAGCATAAGAACTCCACTCTTCTTAGAAGTCATAGATGGAAAAACCTACAACTCCGACTTTACAAGAAGGGAAATCTCCTGAATATGGACCCTACAGTCCTAAATCTCCTGAGTTTGGTGCTTCTACTTCGACAGTTCAAGCGAGTAAAGGACCAGGAACGCCGAATTATGCTCCTACTTCTCCCACTGTGCAACAGCAACAAGGCCAGACGCCCTTGTATAGCCCAAGGTCTCCTGAATATGCACCCACCTCGCCCATCTACCAACCTACTTCGCCTTTGTATCCACCAACGTCACCTCAGTATGCTATTCAAGCAACAACCACCCCTATTACACAAAAGTTGGAACTAGGTGATTATGTTCAGATTGAAGTAGGTCCTAGAACAGGTTCTCGTGGCACCTTTGTAAAAGATAATGGAGATGGAACTGTGAATGTTATGCCTGATGGAGAAATGCAAGAGAAATATCAAATTAGTGAAGCTTTTTCTGTTCCCCTTGTGCATCTTTCAAAAGTTGTATTTCCTGTTCCTCCTGGGTATGGGAATACCCCTGAGTATGGAGGACAGACCCCTGAGTATGGAGCCAGAAGTCCAGAAGTTCCTACATACTATGGTGCCCTCACTCCAGAGTATGGCACCAAACAGCAAGTCATTCCTAGCACAGATTTCGGTGTCGGCGACCTCGTGGAAATCTACGTCGGCGACCTGGAAGGTGTGAAAGGAGTTATTACGGCCTGGTTTCCTCAAGATGGAACAGTCAATCTCAAACCGAATGCTGAAACAGCAGCACTTCTTGGCTCTTCTGACGAACTTAGTGTTGCACTGAATGAAATTCGCAAAGTTTCAAGCACCCCAATCGTTGAACAAAAGACCCCAGAATATGGTGCAGGCACATTGGCTCCTCTTCGTAAAAATGTCACAGAATTACTGGCTCCCTCTCAGCAAACCAAACAAAACAAACAGTTAGCCCAGAGCCTTCTCAAGACCTATTTCTCCACATTTGACTATCCTTTGCTCAGACACCACATCGATTCCTACGACCAGTTCTTATCTCAAGATATCCCTGCCATCCTCAAAGCTAACAATCCTTTCCTCATTTTGAGCGACCTTGACCAAGCCACGGATACCTACGTGCACCGCGTAGAAATCTACGTCGGCGGGGTCAACGGCACTGCTGTGGAAATCGGCACGCCCACCGTTAGTCTTCAAAAGGCCACGGAAATTCGTGTCATGTATCCGAATGAAGCTCGACTCCGAAACTTGACCTATTCTTCTATGATTTACGCCGATGTCACTGTTCGTGTCATCATCACACCGCCAGGCACAAAGACACCCGCAGAGCCAATCATCCGTGAATTCAAACATATGCCTCTGTTCCAAATACCCCTCCTTTTACACTCTCGTTACTGCGTTCTGCACGGCAAACCGGCCTCTTTTTTGCGTGAAGCAGGGGAATGTCCTCAAGACCAAGGTGGCTATTTTATTATTGATGGCTCTGAAAAAGTCTTGATAACCAATCAAGAACAGGCATTCAATACCCTCTATATAACACCCAAGCCCAATGACGACCAAGTCGCCACGACCGCCAATATTACGTGTTTGTCGCCAATTACTCGTGAACTGAAAGTCGTCAGTTTCCACTGGATGCGCCGCACCGATTCCTTAGTCGTCACTTTGCCCTATGTTCGTAAACCAGTGCCTATTTTTGTGCTCTTTCGTGCCCTCGGCTATCAGACAGACGGTGAAATCTTACGTTTGATTTACCCTGACTTGGAAAGCAGCGAAGCCAAACAAATGATGCCGCTGCTCCTCAACAGTCTTTGTGAAGCCCACCCTTTCTACGACAGTTATTCGGCCTTGCAATTCATGAAAACGATGACCAAAGGTTTCACAGTGAGCCACGTCTACGATATCCTCTTTAACAAGACCTTTATCCATATCACGGATAAGACAGGCGGCTCCCGTGCTCATTTCCTCGCCGACTGTGTGCGTCGCTTCATGCGCGTCCACGTTGGCCTCGAGCCCAAGACAGACCGTGATGACACCAGAAACCAGCGCTGTTTGACATCTGGTATCTTGATTCGTATGTTGTTCAACAATGTCTACAATATCTGGAAAAAGGCCGTTCGTCTTGCCATCGATAAGAAATTCGAATACTTTGGTGGCGAATATTATGGTCCGAATGCCATCAACATGTTTAACGAAGGAAGCGTCCAAGAAATTTTCCAATTTGGCATGATTACGGAAGGCATGATGCGTGGCTTCAAAGGCAAATGGATTACAGGAGGCGGAGCCAACGATGCCAAATCAGGTGTGGCCCAGCCCTTATCACGTCTTTCTTATTTGGACTTCATGAGCCATTTGCGTCGTGCCAATCTGAATTACGACACCTCCAAGAAACAAACCGCTCCTCGTCAGCTTCACACCAGCCAATACGGATATTTCTGCACGAATGAAACTCCTGGAGGAGCCTCCATCGGTATCACCAAGAATCTCTCCCTTTTAACACTCATAAGCACAGCCAGCAATCCAGACCCGATTGTCGCCTGGATGACCAAGCGCACCTATTTGATTGCTTGCTCTGAGATGCGCCAGGATTTGCTGCTCTTAGGAGTTCCTGTCTTTGTCAACAATGGTCTCGTGGGGTATACATTGAATCCTGAAGGCTTAACCAAAGTCTTGAAAGCGTTCAAATGGACAGGCTGCTTGCCGGCCATGACCAGTGTCTGCTTCAATATCCGCAATCGCAGAATTTTAGTGTTTACAGACGAAGGCCGTCCCTGTAGACCGCTCATCCACTTGGGTGAAAAAGGGAAGTTTCCCAGGGAGGGTCTGCAGTCTTTGAAGACTTGGCGTGACCTTGTTCTCGGAACATACGACAAAACAAAAGACCATGGCATTGCGACTACGATTTTCATGGACCCTCTTGAGGAACAAGAAGCCTATATTCCTATGCAGCAGTATTTGGACCTTCTGGCTCCTCATTGTGGGTTTATCGAATATATCGACCCGAGTGAACAAAACACGATTAGTTTAGTCAGTTTCCCTGAACAAATTCTGCCTGAATCCAGTCACTGCGAAATCCATCCCAGCACGATTGTCTCGATTGTGAACGGCATGGTTCCTTTTGCCAACTTCAATCAGTCTCCTCGTAATCAGCTCAGTTGCTCGCAGTCCAAACAGGCCTTGTCCTTATACGCCACCAACTTCGCCAACCGTTTCGACAACAATGTGCATATCTTGTGCTACGGAGAAGGACCCTTGGTGCGCACCTACCAATACGACGTCGTGGGTGAAGGTCTGATGCCTTACGGCCACAATATCACCATGGCAATTATGGCCTTCAAAGGATATAACCAAGACGATGGGATTATTTTCAACAAGGATGCTTTCCAACGCGGCTTGTTCCGCAACATTACGTATCGCTCCTATGAAACACACGAAGAATTTGATGAACAGACCAAGTCGAAAACAAAAATCGCCAATCCCTTGTATGTGCAAGAGTGGACAGATATTCGTCCTGGTTTAGACTACTCCAAGTTAGACGAACGTGGTATCATCAAAGTCGGTGAACTTGTCGATGAGAACACGGTTCTGGTAGGAAAATATGCTCAAGATTCCGCAGGCATTACCAAAGACTCCTCTCTAACACCCCAAGTATGGACCAGCGGTCGTGTCGAGTCCGTTGTCGTTTTGCTCAATAATCTTGGACAACAGTTGGTCAAAGTGCGTATTACCCAGGACCGCATGCCCGAATTGGGAGACAAGTTTTCCACTCGTCACGGACAAAAAGGAACCATTGGGATGATTTATCGTGCGCATGATATGCCTCGCACAGCGAATGGTCTAGTGCCTGATATCATTGTGAATCCTCACTGTATTCCGTCTCGTATGACAGTGGCCCAGCTTTTAGAAATGCTCTTTGGCGAAGTCTGTTTGCAGAACACGATGATTGGAGACGCCAGTTTGTTCATGAACGACAGCTCCGCCCCTGAAGCATTAGGACGCATCTTGGAAACCCAGTTCGGCATGGAACGTGGTGGCAACAAGCTCTTGTATGATGGTATCTCAGGTGTGCAGATTGCTACGTCTATTTTCATGGGACCGATATTCATCACTCGTCTCAAGCACATGACAGAAGACAAATGGAATGCTCGTGCAGAAGGTCGTAAGGAACAGAGAACCCATCAACCGACAGGGGGTCGTGGAGCGCAAGGTGGTCTGCGTATCGGTGAAATGGAACGTGATGCTATTTTAGCCCACGGGGCGACACGTTTCATGCGTGAATCCATTATGGAACGTGCTGACAAAACCCCTATGCGTATCTGCAACGGTTGCGGAACCGTGCCGATTTACAATGAAAAACAAGGATTGTTTGTCTGTTCCTTGTGCGATGGACCGGTGCAATTCATGGGCTCCTCCGTGAAAAACTTGGAACTCATTCCCACACCCAAGAAGAGTTTGGCTACGACAAGCGTCGTCGAAATTCCTTACGCAACGAAACTCTTGGCCGATGAGCTCAATATCTATTTGAATATGGGCTTCCGCTTCCTCACAGCCAAAGGCTTAACCAGAATGCGTGATGAGGGTGGTCGCGAGGTGTTCGAAGGCGATGCGCTGACCGCAGCCTTACAAGAACAGTTGCCTGAACGAGTCTTCCCTGAATATCGTGTGCCTGTGTATCGTGAGGTGTCAGAGGAGGTGGTTCCTGGGGCTAGTCAAGAGGACTTGACCATTTTGGGACTTGTGGCCAGACCTGGAGAAGAAGATGAAGATGAAGAGGAAGAAGACCAGAACTCACAAGGCACAGGCGTGTATTCTGTGCAGACGACACCCAATACCAATGCTAACACAAGTCCAGAAGAAGGAGGTCGTGTTCTAGGGGGTGTCAAACCGGCGAACAACATGAACCGCGGCGGCCCTGTTTTGAAGGCCATTACACAGGCACCGCCTTTGTCTGCTCTTTCTGCTCAGAAGGAGCAAGAACAACAGCAACAGCAACAAGAACAAAGAGAAGTTCGTTTCGCCGAGTCTACGCCTACACCTGTGGCGTCAAGATATCCTCCCGCCTTCCAACTCGGCGGAGCCACTCCCCAGCAAATGCTCACCCCAACTCCCCTCTTTTACACAACCTTGCCTCCGCCCCCTGTGGTCGCTCAACCGATGATGTATACAGCGATAGGCGGTGCACCGCCTACTCTTGTGGTAGATACAGGACCAGCCGCCATGGCTGAAGCCGGCTACATGCAAACCCAACAGATGGCGGCACGAGGCCAACCCGTCATGGGCCAAGCTGCGTTAGCGGCGAGTGGGGGAGGTGGTTTGCGTCTCGCTTCTCGCCCTCGCAATCATACCACACCACGCAATCGTCAAATGTCTCCTTCGCGTCGAGGACCGGCAATGGTCAACGGTGAAGTGCCTGCAGCGAATGCCAAGATTGTGGTGACTAAGCTTGGATAAAGTTTCTTGAATGATGTGTTTTTGAAACGCAAAATTCAAAGATATTGTGTATTTATTGTTTTTCTTTTTCTTGTTTGACTTCGCTGCTTTTGACTTCGGCAACAGGCGTAATATCTTGCTGGCAGCGTTCAAAGAGAGTGGCGTATTGAGTTTTGTATTCTGCAACAGGAAGCTTTTGGTCTATCATGGATTTGTGGAGAAAGAGTAAATCTTCAAGACAATACGTGCGACGTGTGTCTTGATTCTTAAAAATCTGAGAAAAGAAGCCAAAGCCCATTTCTTGTGTTCTATCTTCATGAGCTAGGTTTGGCTTTAGCCTTCGAAGGAAACCTAAATTGTTTCTTTTGTCTTTGACCTTATCAATACTTTTACGGTTCACCTTAAGGTGAACTTAAAATTGATACCCGAAGCACCAGGTAGAGGTCAGTATCCACCATGATTGACAGTGAACGTATTGACGTACTTGTGCGAAGCAGAACTACGCTTCTTGACCACCTTGAAGATTCGGGCTATGACACCAAGCCTTGGCGCAAATACAGCTACAAAGAAATCGATGCCATGGTCCCAAAACCACCTGCAGGTATGCCTCCGGCACTCCGCATGGTCTTGAAACGTCGTGAAGATGCAGAACCAGGCCCTCAAGAATGCTGGGTCTACTTCTCTCTTACACGTATCAAGCAAAAGCTCAGCGGCACGGTTCTCAAAATCCTTGAACCCGAAGAAGGTTCTGCTTTTCCTGCTTTGAATCCTGAAACCACCGAACTCATTATCATGGTCACCGAACCGGTTGCCACCAACTTCCACACTCTTGCCTTTGACATGTGGATGAAGAAACAGCTCCGTCTCCGTTTCTTCCAAGCCGAAGCCATTATTAACAATCCTCTCAAACATATCTTAGTTCCGAAACACGAGAAAGTGCCCAAAGAGCAAGAGGAAGCCTTGTTGCAACAGCTCTGTGCCAAGAAATCGCAATTGCCGATTATCCGTTTCCATGAAGACCCGATTGCTCGTATGCTTGGTCTTCTCCCGCAAGACCTCGTCAAAATCACACGCCCAAGTCCTACCGCAGGGGAATGTGTGATTTACCGTGTCTGTCTTCCCTAGGCTCATAAGGCTATCATGATTTTCGGGGGAGAAGCTAGAAATGCCTGTAGCTGCAGTAAGCATTACCGTGAATACTCTTGATTCAAATGGAACAGCAGGTACACAAACTCTTACATTGGGACAATTTAATCGTGCTCCTACTACCCCTTTGCCATTACCAAATACATTAAAAAAAACGGATTATGATACTTACAAAAACGACGTAACAACAATTACGAATAACTTACAATCTTTATTGAGTAATGTGAATATGCCAAATGTAGTCATGGGTCAAGTAGTAGATTCTAATACTAATAACTATACTACCTTGGATACGAATCTAACAAATATTGGAACTGATGTATTAACTTTTAACACACTAGCGGATTACCTAAAAGAACAATCTACAGTGGATTTAACCGATTATACTGCTGCAAAACAAACTTCTGAAGAGTCAAAGCTCCGTCTGGATGGGATTCGCAACTCCGATACCCAGGTCAGTTACTACGAAGGTTGGTTTCCTCTTTTTCGTCCGATGAGTGAAACAGCTTTATTCTCTATTTTTTCAGTCAGTATTACACTTCTTTTGGCTTCGATTGCCATCTATCTCCGAATGCAAGGAATTGAACTCCAGGTGACGATGCCTGCAAGCACAATAGGAATCTTTGCAATTTACGAAACTTTACGTCAATACTCCTCTTACATCTGGTTCGCTATCGCTGCAGGACTGGCCATTGGCTTTGCAGCGTATAAGATGAATTGGGTTTGAACATGATGGATAAAGTCAGCGAGAGGAAAAAACCTGACAAAGGGATAGAAGAATGGTATTGTTGACCATAACGTCAGGAACAGACCCTTGTAATATCTTATCCAAAGGCGCATCAGGTGTGTTAAAGGATGAAACTTTTACAGCAATGACTTCAAATGGAATACTGAAAACATTTATTGATACATATGGTAACAGCATCACGAGCACAAGTCAACCCAATAACGTATTGGCAACAGGTCTAAGCGATACATCATCTACACTTGTAAAATACTTAAATGGAACAATTGATAGAAAAAGCAACAAAAAATTGATTGATATATGTCTTGGAACTACAACTACATCAGGAATAGCTCCTAATGAAGTAAAAACTTTAACAACCGAGAGTATTGTGGACACCTATATAATTTCAACTGTAAGGGCTAATGTAGCCAGTAACTATACGTATACATATGAAGGAGGACCAGGAAATTTTGCAATTTTAACGGATGCTCAAATTCTAAGTATTCGTAATGCAATTATTAATAGCACTACTTCTAATAATTTATTAAAAGAATCAGAATTATATAATGTGGATGAATTAAAACCTACAGGTTCACCAACTGCAGGACAAGAAACTCTTTTATATTTATACAAATTATCAGCAAGTGAATTAACCACATCTCAACTTGATAGAATGAAATCATTAGAGACAAAGAATCTTCGATTTTTTTCCGCTTTTTTTGTTGAATATTGTTTATACCGCAAACGATACAATACATTATTAGATGAATATTTTAACTATTTTACCCAGTCATCTTATAGTGCACCTGCGGCAGGAAGTGAAATATACAAATTATTTGAAGGCAATATTTCCACCGCTACCCAGCCTGCCTTGCTTGAACGTATTGCTTATCACATGGCTTGTCTGAAAACACGTATGAATGACATGATTCGTATTCTTAATTCTATTAATCAATATTATAGTGAAATATTTGCTAAAATTCAAGCTTCTATTAATGATGGTTCTTTACCTGGAAGTTCAGAACAATTGAAAAATTCCATCATGGTATTAAATGCTAGCACAAATGATTCAAAAAAGTATCTGACAGAAGCTCAATTCCGACAGGGAGTTATGGAATACACCCAAGAAAAAAATCGTAATGCTAATATCTTATTGGGACTCTATGCATTTTTAAATATTACAGCACTTGCGATTATCTTCCGTGTTGCAAGTTCTTAACACCCTTTTCTGTTCTTTAATTCTTCAGAATTATCAAACAGAGAGATGTCATCACTCAATACAGCATTTCCGTCTGTAGATTCTGTTGCAACTACATTAAGTTCTTCTCAAGCTGGTCAAACTATGAGTGTGAATAAGGATGCTATCATAAATCGTATCAATACACAAGAAGCTAACCTTTTAACATCTGCTTTTAATGCTGCAGAACAAGCCTCCAATAGTGCGAATGTTTACGGAGCATTGTTCCAACGCAATCTGGCCATTCAAAATATTTCAGACCAGTTGACCAACGAAAACAAAAAAATCAATGATGGCTCTAAAGACACATTCACCCGGCAATCCGAAATCAACGAGTGGCAAGCCCAAAACAAGTATGATACCTTGTTTTTCCTGCAAGCCCTCTTTGTCTATTTCTGTATTGCAGTCGTCGCCCTTTACCTCCGGCAATCAGGCATTCTACCCAATACGGCCCTCTATATCATCTTAGGCGTGTTTGGTCTCATTGTTTTCTTCATGCTCTGGAATCGTGCCTCCTACACAGCTACCAACCGTGATAAACGTTTTTGGAATCGTCGCTACATTGGTCTTGATGATGCTGGTGCAGGACTCTCCGCAAAAATTGCTTGTTCTGCTTAAGAACTTCTCCTTTGACACCAGATGCCGACACTTGCTGACTTGAAACTACAAGTCCAGGACTTGCTCGATAGATACAATACTGTAAAACTTCGGTTTGAAAATCCTGACTCCATGAATACAACTATACAATCCGTCAAAGGTCAAACAAAAACGTTGAATCAACAAGCGGAACAATACAACCGTGAATTTGAAGAGGAACAAGCCAAGTTTGCAGCGCTTGGAGGCAAGACAAGAAAACAAACTCTTCAAGAATTTGTTCTTCTCTTCTTTTTTGTCAGCTATTTGCTCTTTATTGTGGCAATGGCTACCTACTCATCCGTCACAGAAGGCTCTTCCGCTGCAGCAAAAATGATTGGCATTGGCATCTTAGGCCTTGGTCTTCTATCTGGCTTTATCATACGATTTGGTTAAGCATCCTGTCTACGTTCACCTTCAAATTCCTGTTTGCCTTCGTCATCGAAGAAGACAACGCAGCGCTTGTATACGCCGTTGTCGAGATTTCCAAAATCTTCATCCAAACGAATTTGAAGTTCCGCTTTGGTCAATCGTTTACCGACCAAGGTCCCTTCATTCTGACGTGTCCAGTTGTTATAGGCGAGTTGCACATCCTTGAGAGTCACTTGTTCATTACCATATTCGGCAAGAGCGAGACGAGGGTCACGAAAGTCAATCATGCGTTCCGCCTTGAATTTCCCGTATTGGTCGAAGCTTTCCTTGTATTTGTTGCTTTCATCCATAACGGCTTGCGGAACGGGCTCGAGTCCGTTCACGAGATACTCCGTCTCATAGACGTGCACCAACAAACTCAACCAGGCTTCACGCCATACACGAAGTTTGCGGTCCACGTTGTTGTCACGCAAGAAGACATTGGGACGACCGGCCTTCAAGTCAGGGTCGCTGCCATCCACGAACTTGCTGCCGAACAAGATGGAGCGGATACGACGCCACGTTCCTCGGTCCATCGCGTGAATAGGCGGATACCGGTTGCACATCATAAAGAGTTTACCCGTGATACGGAATCGTTGCTGGTCTTCAAACAAGCCTCGCGCTTCCACGACATCTTCCCCTGAAAACTGTTTCATACGAGAGGTATTCAACGGTTCACGGTCATCAGGTTCCTGCAAATAGATGAACCGCTTGTTCTTGATGGCGATAATATCAGGATTGGCAGCCCCTGAGTCAGGACGTTTACGAGTGAGAGCAGTCGCTTGTAAAGATGAACAGTAGTCGCCAAAGGTGTAGCGCATCAAGTCGACCAACTTGGATTTACCATTCCCACCCACTCCGATAAAGGTATAGTAACATTGTTCCTTGTTGTTGCCTTCGAGACAAGACGCACACAAACGAATCACATAGTTGCGCATCTCCGCGTTAGGAAAGATTTTCGTCAAGAAATCCATCAACTCCTTTTGCATCTCGTCGTCCTTGTTATACGGCACATAGTCAATAGGCTCCGTATCAGGATAGTTCCGACCGGCCAAGAAACTCATGTAATCGTCCGGTTTGCCATCACGGAACACCACACGGACACGGGTTTGACCCGAGACAGGGTCCGTGATTTCGTTGTGCAAGTCAAGCACGCCGTTGCGACAAGCGAACAAATAGGAATTGGTATTCAAGCGATTGGTGAAATCTTCCTCCGAGAACAACTCAGCCGCCTCCTTTAACACACAGTTCTTGAATTCCGTGGTATACAAGTGCTTTTCAACCTTGGTCAGCATCTGGAAGCGTTCACCGTCCAACGAAAGTGACCACTTCTTATACCAATCCTCGTCAGGCGTGGCATTCTCCGCCGTCAAGTTGTGCTGAGCGCAGTGGTCATCCCAGCCCTTCTTCTTAAGACGCATCCTTGCGCGAACGACCAAGTCCGCGACTTCCGTGCTTAACTTTTCGCGGAGTTCAATGCCTTGGTTGGTGTGACGCCAGGTTTGAATGGTGTCATCATACACATACCATTCTGTGCGACGTTGTTCAATGGATGCACAGAAATTGCCTTTGTAAATGCGCTGCAAGAGACGAGCCACGTGATAGTGTGTATCATCCACACGGTATTGCACGAAACGAATATAGTCTTCTTCCGTAAGTTCCTTATACTTTTCAGGATTGTCTTCACGAGCCCAGTAATGCAACGATTTCATCGTTAATTTGCTGCCAGGTGTGTTGCGACTGAACCCACGAAACCAGGCAGCCTTGTATTTGCTCCAGTCCGTGCCGTCCGCTTTGTCTGACTTTTTCGAGAAGTCCACCCAGACATTGAACATGTCCTCACTGTGGTCAATGTTGTAGAGACACCAACCGGCTTCCATCCAAGTCTTGTAGGCATCAGCACGCTCTTTGCTCAAGCATTCGAGCGCAATACGACGGGCAAGCTCAATCTCTTCCATGTCATAGGCTTCAGGAATGTAGATAGGGAAAGAGGCATCCGAAGCAGAAGGAGGGGCTTGAGGACCGAGTCGAGGGGAAGGCACTGGACCAGGCAAAGGCGCAGGAGCTTTGGAGGCGAGATATTTCTGGAAGGTTTCCTTTTGGTCCTCCTTCACTTCGTTATCATCGTCTTGCACATTGAAGCGAACACTGAGAAGTTCGAGAAGTTCACGATTTCCGTATTGTGTCTTGTCTTCAATATCTAAAGCTTCCGAGTCAGGATTGTAGGCAAAGACGGCATCGAGTTCATAAGGAGGGATGTCAGGCTTGGATTCACCATAGAGAAACCATCCTTGCTTGCGCACCATGGATTCGTCATAGATATCTTCAGGAGAATTCACATAGCCGATACCTGCAAAGGCTTTGGGAATCACCTGTTGGTCAAGAATCCATTGACGCAAGACCTTTTGCTTGTCGTTGGTCAAGGAAATGTCAGGGCACTGAATGTGCAACCCATCTTTTACATACTTGTTGCCATCAGGATACGCTTTCGGTCTTTGACTAACAAAGAATCGAAGCGATTCATATCGTGCGATATCAAAGAAAAGTCCAAGCCCTTCCGTTAAACTCCGCACAAAGCCGCGGACGTGTCCTTGGTTAAATTGGTGTGAGAGGGAAGAGTCAGGGGGGAATTTGAAATCCAAGTCAATCAGTAAGGGTTTTGGCATATCGAGACGCGGTTGTTCCACGAGGTTAATAGGGCGTCCTCGCTTCTTCACGTCCTCGTTGAATAGATAGTCTGATAGTAAGTCATAAAACTCAGGATACTTTTCGTCGGGGATGAGCCAGCGGCGTTTGAGCTCGCCCATGCCACACAGGGATGCATCTCGTCCTTTTTTACTATCGACGACATAGTTGCGAAGAAACGCAGAGAGAGGATGTTGGTTGAATTTGTCCAACTTCGACATTTGTTGTTGGGGATGTGCCAACGCCATGCTACAGGTCGTCCACTCAATTTTTCAATGAAAAAGACGAGCTGTCTATGTCATAAAAATTGTTTGGCTGGGGCTTAAGTAAGCATAAGTATCTATCATGCCACCCAAGTCTACCAAGACAGTATCCACTTCGAAAAAGAAAGAATCGGCTCAAACAAATGCTCCTATTCAAGAAGCAGAGATGCAAGCAACCGCTTCTACCAAAAAGCCTCGTGCCTCCAAGAAAGCCGCTGTTGCCACTGCGACAGAAACTAAAGAAGAGGACCGTCCTGTTTCCAATGTCGGCACAGGTCCTGAAGCCGTCGTTGCCCAGACCACACAAACACAAGCGCAACCACTGCCTCCGAATCTGGAAGAACCTGAAAAGAAAGTCAGTTCCATTCGTCTTTGTCCTACCTGCGACTACTATCTATATACCCAAGTGGAAGGCGAAGAAAAGGTCTTGAATCGTGTGTGTCGTATGTGTGGATACAAGGAAACCGATACCACAGGTGGTCTCGTCATGGAAATGCTTGTCCAACAAAAAGCGGCTCAAGGCTATAAGATTTTGATTAATGAATATACCCAAAAAGACCCGACACTTCCGCATATTCGCAAAAACATGAAGTGTCCCAATCCTGCTTGTGATAGTAATCATGGTGTTGACCCTGACATTATTTACTTGAAGTATGACAATGTCAATCTCTTGTATATCTATATTTGCAACATTCCTGGCTGTGGCTTCCGCTGGGAATCTGCCAAGCGTTAATGCTTTCGAGTTTTGCCTTTGCCTTTGCCTTTACGAGTCAAACGACGACCCTTTTTAAACGATTTGGGTCTGTAATGACGCATATTTTCAAGCACCATCATCACATCAGCGATAGTGCCAGAATCAGCACGTTTCCCTTCCTTATCCACCTCTAACACCTCCTTGCCAAACTTTTTGTCGACACGGACAGTGCGTCGAGGACGCAGAGGCGGGGGCACATGGGTAAAATCTTTGGGTTGGAGATACATCCTCTACCCAGGCTAAAGAAGATGTGCGAGAGATCTGGTAGGGGCGCAAGCTCCGCATCAGCCCTTTTTTCCTTTTTGTTGAGGAAAAAAGGGTTTTTTTACTTCTGTTTTTTGCCTTTGCCCTTTACAGAGCCCGTTTAGCTCAGTTGGATAAAGCGCCTGCCTTCTATCGTTGCCTTCGCCTCTTGGCTGAGCCAACAGTCAGCAGGAGACCGTGGGTTCAAGTCCCACAACGGGTATCCATCCTCAATATCCTTGTAGCTCTTCCATGTGCACCGCGCTTCGGCAGTTCGGGCATTCCTCTTTGCCAGCAAGGCTACGTTGAATAGCCTCACGCTCGAACAAGTGTCCACAAGGAGTCATCACCACGGAATCTTTGGTAAAAGGTTCCATGGTAATGGGACACGCATCCCCCTTTGACACAGCTGCCTCCAAGACGAGACGAACCAAATGGCGAGGCATTTTGACGACCTCCACAGGTGGACTTCTCACGTAGACAGTTTTAATAACAGGTTCTTGAATAATAGGCACTTGCACTTGAACAAGCACTTTATACGGCACACCCCAAGGAAACTCGTCTGTTTCAGATGGTTTTGTAACAGCCATAGGACTCTTTACACGTTTATAGCAATCACTTACATAAATCATAGTTTCATCAACATACCAGGGCCAAACTCCACTATTTAACACTGGTAATGTCCCATATTCTAGTGTCTTCACTTGAACGCCTTTATAATATAATTCATTTTCAAATATTTTATTTCGATCCATACATTTCCAATCAAAGGTATATACTTTTTCGTTTGTTTGTTCTCTCATCACCTTCCCTCCTTTTAACACTTGCATAGCATCTTCAAAGAAGTCGAATTTATACACATCACGATCGACAAATCCACTTCTTGCAACAATCCAATCTTTGTCTGTATTCAAAATGAATAACTGTGGAATCTCTGTGTGTGGCATTTACGTAGGGTTTACTGCTTTGAAGCTACAGCTTACCACTCATTTTTTTCCATCCAAGAAGCCCATGCATTGCGCAATGACTTTCGAAGGCGTGCACAAAGGCGCAGAAAAGACAGGGTCTTCCGTCATCAAATACACAGTGTGAATATCGCGAGTATTATAGATTAAACTGTCAAAATTCACAAGCGGTTTGACACATTGCAGACATGTCCGCACCCAAGAGCCCCACGTATCTTCTAAACAGGTTCGCAAACTCTGTAGACGCCACAGACTCACCAAAATCTGAAAAAAGTCACGGCCAGGATTGGGACATCCTGATATCCCTGGAACACCATCATCTTCCTTCAAATTGTATAGGACATCTTTACAGGCAAAGCCAAAATCCAGAAAGATAACACGAAACGGAAACTGTATCTTGCGCGCTTCTCCTTTCCACATGATGTCCATCATAACAGGCTCATTCAAGACAAGCAGATTGTTGACCTTCAAATCTCGATGGTCGATTTGCAGTGCCTCCTCAAACACCTCCAAAATAAGAGCAATCTGTAATAAAAGCAAAGGAAACAGACGAGATGCTTCTGCAGTAATATGTTTGAGGCACCAGTGACTCAACAATTCAGGCTCAAAAGCTTCCATCAGAAACCAGGCATCCTTAAATTCAAGATAGCGAAAAATGGAGTAGACTTGGGGAACACAAGATTGAATTCCATAGGGTTTCAAATCCTCATAGAGTTTGGATTGAAACAATGCCTCCAGCAACATATTACAGCCTTTCCCTTTGGGTCGTTTCAAAGCCACAGACCTTCTTTCACCAGAAGACAAGATTTGTTCAAACTTGTCGACATGAGCAAAGGTGCCTTTACCCAAAGAGCCGAGAGGTTTCAAACGATACAGCAACGTCCCACTCGTATCGTGCACCTCAGCTCGAATATTACAGATTGGAAGAGTGTCTAAGGACACAGTCTTCAAATCGCTCCACTTTAAATTTTTGGTGAGCATCTATTTTTTACGCGGATTATAGACTTGGTTTCTCCATCTGATAGGCCGCAAGTTCAAACGGATGTTCCATCATCGCTGGACTGACGTTCCCATATCGTCTTGTGTAAGAGGAAGGTGGAGAGGTAAGGACTCTTCCAGAAGTTCGCTCATACCAGCGCACAACTATCTCGTGTAAATCAGGCTTGTCTGTTCTCGTAAAGAGAGGAAGAGGGATGTAATTTCCTTTCCAAGCCCACCATCGACTCCCTACCGTATCAGGATTCAGTCGGCATCGGGCTAACCACTCCAGAGGTATCTCAGATTCTGCAACAGAATCAGGAACTCTTCCCCATCCTTCCCTCTTACACCATGTCTCCCAGTCCTCTGCAGCATCGCGCTGCCAGATGTGAACCTGCTCATGACGCATTGTTTTCTCAAGTTTCTCCTCAGGAAAATAGGCCGGAAGACAAATGATACCGCCTGCTCTTGTGTGCGGCATGCCGCCTTCACAAGAAGGATGCATGATGACGATTTTTGACGCGTGGCCTCGTTCCGCCAACTTCTCCGCTAACCCTTGGTCTTGCCAGACTGTATAGGAACAAGCGCGACGGGCGGCGGCATTGGAGGCATTCGCACGACACTTGGCCAGATACTTGTCTTGTTCCTCCGCGGTGCGCAACCATTTCGTCGCTTGTTTCACAGATTCGTTTTCATTCTCGTTCATGCTCCTTCTCCTCTTACGATGGCTTGAATTTCTTCTAAGCTCATGACCACATACTCGCAGTTTCGCAGAGATTTGCCTATCAGAGCGTAAATGGCATCATGATGAGTTGACAAGACAATACAAGACTCTGAAGAATTTTTTGCATACATTTGAGCTAACATAAGTATCAATCCATACATGCGATATTTGACAGCAGACCAAGGTTCTCTTTCTTCGTAAAAAAAAGGCCTGGAAGGCAAAAAGTCTAGATTCAAGTATTCATACTTCCCCTTTAACACCTCCAAGGACTTTCGGTAATTGCAAACATGATTCTCTCCCTGACGCTCTAGTAGCGCGTCATGAAGATAGATGTTTTGGGCCCCTGTCTCTTCAAAGATTTCCTCGGCAGTTTGAATACAACGTGTTAGAGGGGATGACCAGATATCCAAGACTTTCACATTCTGTTCAAAAAGAGTATTCGCCATAGCTTTGGCTTGTTCCAAGCCTTTGCTGGTGAGATTCGCGTCTTCGTAGCTCGGATTACTGTAGGCAGAAGCACCTTCCGCGTGATAACCCACGTTGTGCATGGCTTCACCATGACGAACAAATAAAAATTTTGGACAGGTCATTGGATTTGTCTAGAGAGCTTTCGCTTTCATGGTTTAATCCTCAGCACTGGCTTTGGCTTTTTCTTTTGCGGCTTTGCTCGCTCTCTTTGCTTGGCCCATTTTCTTGGCCAAGTGCTGGTCCGCAAAGACATCCCCCATGAAATTCAGAGTGGTTTGGACTTTGGCCGTGTTGACCGCTTTCGGCTTGTTCACTGCAGGGGCAGGAACACGTTTTACAACGGCTTGCGAAGAGACATTGCCACCCATCATTTGCACGAAAGCGGACTTTGCGGCTTCTCGGCAACTATTGAGGCCATCACGGAATAAAAGCTCACAAGCAACCCCCTCCTTTTGCACATCCGTAAGCTGCGCCACGTTGGCCGGCGCGCCAGGCATTTTGTCAAGTAAGAGCGAGAACAGTTGGCCAATGGGATTCATCAGTTGGTGCTCGATATAGTATTGCGCATCGTATTTGAGACCGCGCGATTCAATATAAGCTGGCGTTTCAATTCTGTCGCCTTGGAGTTTCTGGGCTTGTTGTCCTACACCGGCCTT
>JACCDG012007761.1_pt1 | contig 35843 bp, 40 predicted proteins | sample 7442471 | NCBI WGS metagenome assembly JACCDG01 (sample SAMN15323444, study PRJNA562643) | freshwater metagenome | isolation source: river surface water | place: USA:Blue River Watershed | collected 2017-08-17 | reverse complement strand
GCTTACATCAAAATCGACGTTTTTATGTGGAATTAATATTGTACTAGGTAAAACCCCCTGAAAATTATTATGTTTGTTTACCATTCTAAATCTTATATGACTAGTCCATCCCACGATAATGATATCATCTTCTTTAATAAAATTCAAAGAATCGATAATAGAGTCTAATATACATCTATTATCTGTTCCGCCACGGCCAAGATTATTAAGTGGCATACCCAGTGTTTCAGATATAACATCGCCATAAACTTTTGGTACATACCCCTTCCAATCACAATACTTGTTTCTCCAATCATTTGAATTTGGATACGGAGCATATGGTGCGGTGTAACTATCACCAAAGGTCCAGATTCTTCCCATTATATTATACTTTGTTTTATATCTATTAACTCGTACATGTTATGAAACACATACGGATTTAGTGCAATTTTATTTAATTTATTAATAAATAAAGAATACTCAGGATGATTTTCATCCCAAATCTTTAACATTTTAAATGTTTCTTCATTGAAAGTTCCCCAGTTTGTTATTTTACCAAAGAAAACTTTGGTTTTATTACCAAAAATTCCGTAAATTAAATTTACAAAATCTTCCATCTCGTTGTAATTTGTTTGTTGAACAACAAAAGAGCATTTTACATATTTCATTGTTGGTATTGTTGAGATAAATTTTAAATTAGATATCAAGTTATCCCAGTTACCCCCTAATCTAGTCACATTTTCGTATGTGTGTTTAGTCCCAGCATCTATACTTATTTCACATGTCTTAACATATTTGTGAATATTTGGCATACTATCCCACATCTCTTTATTCCATAGACTAGCGTTGGTATGTAAATGAATCGATTTTAAATTTGGGTATTTTATTGGATCAAAATTTCTTAAAAAATTTCTATACGAAACCGAAGCAAACGGATCTGCCGTACCGGAACAATAAATTGTTTCTATTGAATTAGAATATGCACCTTCAATTTCTTCAATTGTTAAATTAATTTTTTTTATTTTATCGGTGTTAGCGACAATCATGTCAACTCTACATGACGGACATTTATAATTGCATGTCCTATCAAAAGACATTTGTATAATTTTGGGGCCTTCGGACATATAACCATCTTGTTGTTCATAATATTTTTTAATATCATCATCTAACTGGTTAATGTGTTTAATAGGCCCAATATTGCTCACGTTTAGATTAACTAGCTTGGATAAAAATGGACACTGGGTTTTATCACAGTGTCGGTACGATCCATCAATAACAGATTTTCTTATTTCAATAGCTTCATCGGAATTCCATAATGTTTCTAATGGGACGTTTTTCGGTAATTCTTTTTTCAACCAACTAGCACAACACATGAAATTTTTATTTTCATGTATTTCCAGTGCTTGAAATGGAACCGTACAAACGTATTCTTTTAAATCTATTTTCATTATATAATACTTCTTTTTTTACCAATCATTCGTAGTCTTTCTTCACTATCTTTATCGAATATGTCTTCATAATATGTGATTGGTATATCTAGTTTTACTGATAGTTCATTAATGTCTTTATTCCATTTTACAATATCATTATAACATAGTTCAAATACTTCTGACGGTACCTCTTCATAGAGATATGGCATATTTGAATTATAGTTTTTCTTTTTTGAGAAGTATGTCTGATATGCATGAGATTCAGTACATTCTAAAACATTTTTTCTCGTTAATAATATAACTTCATCAAATTGTTTAGTCAATTCTAAATTATCATTATGATGACATATTATTGTTTTAACTACTACATCTTTTTCATTATTGTAACTAACTCTATTACTACCATCAAATGGTTCAAACAAAGGTTTTAACCCCTTTTCTTTTGCTAATCTATATAATAAAGAGGTAGATCCAGTTCTTGGTAATGCTATTATTAATATACTCATAACAGCGTGTTACTAGTTTTAATTTTAGGATAATTAAAATCAGTTTCAGTCATCCAAACATTTAATGCATATCTCACGCCTTTTGTTACAGGTAAAACCCCATGGAACGTTTCAGATCCATTAAACGAAATGCTGTCTCCTAATTTTAAGTCAAACAACATCAAGCCGTTTAGGTTTTCAAAATCATAAGGAGGATTTTCTTCGTTTGTTAGTGCAAATTGACCCCCTTCAAAATTATCAGATAGAACAATAACGGTAGTCAATTCACTTGACTTATCTTTATGAAGATTTAAATACCTACCATCATAGTACGATGTTAGGCTAATATTAAAGTTTTTTAAATTAAATGTTGAATAATCAAACCATAATTTATAATTCCCGTTTTTATAATTGTTTGTTAGTAAATCAATTATTCTTTTTTTAAATTCTGGTTCATAAATTCTTCTACAGTCCCAATTTTCAGATGGGTTATATGAAAATGGTTCACCGAACTCAAGACAGAAGTTGATCATGTCTTTAGCCACTTCGCGATCACAAAAACCATTATTTATGCTATAGTTCATATTAAGTAAGAATTTTTTGTTTTATTCTGCACCAATAGTTCTCCATCAATTATAAATTTATATAGCTCATCAGCAATCAATTCATAACCAACGCTGCTTGGATGTTTACCAGCGGTACTATCTACCCAATGATTGTTGTCTTCCCACACATCCTTTCTTTTTGTATCAATTAATAGATTGGCCATTGTTTTATTTCTATAACCCCAATACCTATCACCATCAATTAAATGGGTTTTATTTGCGGAATCCTCAATATTTTTATTAATGATTGTATCAAATGCGTCGCAAAAAACATACCTAATTCCCAGTTCTTTAAACATAAATTGTAGGTGTAAAATATAATTTTGATTTACAATATCATAGTAGGTTTCATTAAACAAATTACTAATATAGTAATCTCTAAAATTTTTCTCAGCTCTGTTATAGTTTACGTTATCACCATTAACGCCGTCAAAAATATATTTAAATAAATGTTGCTTACTTTTATATCTTTTACCCCATATGTGAAAATTATTTTCAGTTGGAAAAAATGGTAATTGATCTCTTAAAGATGAGGACCACATAATAACAACAAAATCATCTGAAGTGATGATTTCGTTTTTTAATTGATAACAAACTGTGTTGAATATTGCATTATTTGAAAAACCCCCTACACCATTATTTTTAAAGTAACAATTAAGTAATTTTGATAAGTGTTTAGGCCAGCAGTATTCTTGTCTTATACTCGTTCTTTCTTCAGGTATTTCAGTTTTTTTTTCTTCTTCAAGATTACCACCTACTCCCTCAGTCCAACTGTCACCAAAAGTAAGTAACTTCATAAATTACATTATGATAAATGTTTTTCTTTAATCTTATTTACTACTGACTGAAAAGCAGTTGCTACTTTAGCTTTAAGACTAGCGCTTAAAGGAGTAATGTTAGCTTTTATTGTATTTGCGGGTCTTTCTATTCTATTATTTTGTGCCATGATTATATTGTTTTATTTTATTTTAAAGTTTAGGAACCGGACTTTGGTCACAGCTTGGACAGCCACCATCACAACACCAATGACCACAAGGGTTATAACAACACCAGCATGAGTTGTGCATAATACCAAATAAACCGTCTCCAATATCAACTAAGAATAAATCTGATGGCTCAAAGTCTAAATCATATATTGTTTTTTGACCATGTACCATTTCTAAACTAGTAATTGCAACAGTTTCTAATTCACCACTCACATTGTTTTTAACTATTAATTTATCACCAACAACCATATTATTTACTCTATCCCATCTTGTTGATAATGAATTAACTTCTTCAAAATAATATGTTGCGGACGGAGCGTCATCCCATGTCAAACCATTTTCTAATGTTATTTTTATGAATATTGTGTCAACGGTTGCAGAATTTATACCATTTAATGTTGATTGAACTTCAGTCAATGTTTCAATAGTTTTCGCTAAAGTACCATTCCAACCAAATGCTGTAATATCTTCTGAATCATTTGGTGAGTCGCCTTTTAAATCTGTGAAATTTATTGATTTAATATATGCACCTAATTGAATTTGATCAACATCTATTAACGTACCATCATATAACAAGATTTGAGTTTCATCATCAACGTGGTAATCTAATTTAGATGTATTATATAACTGTTTGTTTATATACTTGTATCTTGTTTTTTGATTATATTTTTTTGTATTTTCTATAAACTCGTTAGCCGAAAAATCCATGGGGATTATTGTTGATTGTCGGTAACCGCCCATATTAATAACATCAAGTTCGCCACCATAAATTATATCAATACTTCTTATTACTGACCATCTACCATCAATAACGTTCTGTGAATCGTATATGAATTCTTGTACCAAATAATCTGTTACAAGACCGTCTTTTAGTGTATCTAATTCTTCTTGTGTGCTTAATTCATAAATTTCTGGATACTGCATAACAGAATACGCTGGTGATTTAGATTTAATCACATAATTTGGTTGATTTGGGTTTAATAAATTAACTCCATCTATTGTATCCATACCTAATGATGGGTCATTAAAAAATGTTTTTGGGGTGTAGGTTGAACCACTCATTAAATTAGCGAATTCGAATTTATCTGCACAATATGTTTCATCCACTAAGGCTGTTGTATCAAATGCTTGTCTTAGTATAAACTTATTTGGTGCGTCTTCGATATAAGGTACAGTAACAGACCCCTCTGGAACCACATAATAATGATATGTTATATTATGCTCAACACATTTTTCTTTTAATTTTTCTTCAAAAACAAATGTGCTCGCATTTGTTGGTAAATAGCTACTGCCAGCAGTATAAATAAAATGTAACTCTGTTATATTGTTTGTTACCAAAACAGAAAAAAACGGGGCATAATCTAATAATTCCGCACCATCATTAAAAATGGTTGTGTTTGTGTTTATTTCTATAATTTGAACCGAATCATCTTTTTGTAAAAGATCTGTTCCTATAATTGTTCCCTTCATAATGTGTTGTTAGTTATTAAATATAAATATTAGAAACGATATTTTAAAGATTTTATTTAAATATATACATATATATTTTATTAAATCAATGTCTTAATCATTTTAGGGGCGTCATAATTACTATATATGCTATCATATCTTTCTCTAAAATGTTCATCATTAAAAATGGAACACTCAAAGTGTTGGCTTGAGTTTACACTTTCTAGTTTGAAATCAATCATTAGGATATCTGAAACCCATTTCTCCAGTTCATTTAATTTACCTATTTCAAACCATTTTATCGATTTATCATGATTATGATAATGAGACAAGGGGGTTATCATCATGTAAATCATGGCCGTAACATATGGCCCCGTTTTAATAACACCACTTTTTTTGAAAAAATCTTTAATCCATGAATATTTTGCTTCATTTGAAACCAAATCACTTTCTTTATAGTACATTAAATCGTCTATAGTTAGAGATTTAAATATGTTAAACGTTTCAATCTCGTTTACTCTATATAGTTCATCAATTATATGCTTCCATAAAGAAATATATCTTTCATACGGGTTTCTTCTTACAGCTATAACCGGTAAATCATTACCAAATTTTTTCTTTAAATTTTGTATTCTTTCATGTGAATGTGTTAGGTTGTCGGCGATAACTTCATTATCAGCGTCTATAGAAATTTTTGGTGGGTTTAAAGTATGGATTATGTCATCAAAATACTTAATTTCTAAACCGTATTTAAGACATGCAATATGAAAAGATGTGGAAGCACATCTTGGTAAATTGAGGTATATAAATTTATTATCTACTAACATTATATCAATGATTTATTTTTTTCTTTTGCTACAAAATTAAAATTAATAATGAAACGATCACCATCTTTTGGATATTCTGCATGATGGTGTAGTGAGCCATTAAAAACAACAACTCTACCCATTTTAGGGGTAACTTTCTTAATTAATGAAAATTTTGTGTGGTCTATAGAATTATGCTTATGTTTTTGATAATTTTCAGCATTGTTACCCTCATCGTCATTATATATATAAGTGTCTCCTGTACTATCATTAATATAATAAACCATTGCAATATGCTGAACGGGATTATCTACGTGTAATAAATCTATTGGATTATATTCAAAATCAAGTGGTCTTGTCCAATTTATTTTAAACCTATAGTTTTCAACAAAATTCAAATCAATCTTTTTAATTACTGATTTTTCTATTTTATTTATTATTTGAATTATATTTTCGTTTTTTAACTTAATTTTTGGTAAAACATTAGCCGGATAAAATTTTTTTTGATTACCCCCATAATATCCGGTTATATTTTTTTCATGAGTCCAATCCAGGTCTTTTTGATTAACAAAATCATATAATAATGTTTGTTCTTCTTTTGTTATGATATCATCAAAAACATATATATCTTTAATCATATAATACTTTTGTTTAATTTTGATAAATCCATGCGAACGCTGCCAGCTAAAACTATCCTATCTTTAGTTGAGCTTGGAGCATAATTGGGAACATGTGGTAAATCACCAGCCATTATAATAATATCCCCCTCTTCTGGTAATATTGAAAAAATACTTTTGTCAACGTCTTCCATATATAAAACACCATCATTATCTTCTAGGTTATTTGGCATTTGAATGTAACATACAAACGTATAAAACGGTGGTGGTAGTTTGTTTGCGATGTTTAGATCCACGTGGTTGTGAAAAACCAACGAACCATCGGTTTTATAATTCCTTTGTACTGGATTTTTACATCTAACAACATTTACCCATATATCTGTTTTAAGTTCATTAAAAGGTTTATCAAATAATTCAATGCATGAATTTAAACCATCTAACATCAAAATATCCAACTCATTTTTTACTTCTATATTTAATGAATTATTATAATTCAATTTGTTATTAATATAGTATGCGTAACCATCAGTATTTACTTTTGGTTTACTCTTTATAAGATTTTCACATTCAGACAACATTTTTAACTTGTTTGTTATGTCAAATCTTTTTTTCCAAATTTTCAAAGTCGGGCTAAAAACTAATTCTTCTAATTCCATATTACAGTATAGTATTTTGGGTTTTTATAAAATTATTAATCATAATATGTTTATAATTTCCAACAGAGAATGTTAATGTTTTTTCATCCACATTAAAAGTATCTAATATATTTGGACCTGTTAATTTATTGTAAATTCTTTGTAAATCGTTAGGTACTGCTTTACTTCTATAGATTTTCCAAAATTCTGAATCATTTCTTGAACAATTATAATGATGTCTAATAAACAACATATTTTGATAGTTGTATTGTTTAACATTGTAATTGTATTGTTCTCTGTGTGCATAATCAAATAAATCAGTAGGTAGCCTCCTTAGTTGAAAGATTGTTGTCATAATAGATGTGGCTTCTAGTGGTTCTAAAAATCCAGTTGATAAGCCCACAGCAACACAGTTTGATATCCATACTTTATCAAAACAACCAGGTTTGAATTTAATTTTTTTATTGATTGTTATTTCATCCTCGGAGAACTTTTTCTTTATTTTTAATATAATGCTTTCGTCGTCAATAAGTGTGTCGTTAAACAAATAACCACACCCCCATCGGTTCTGTAGAGGTATTTGCCAATACCAACCATCTTCTGCGGCTTCAGCTATCGTTCTTTGATTTAGATCTTTGTTTGATTTGTGTATAAAAAACGGTATGGCCGAGTTGATTAATAATTCATCTTCATATGAATTCCATTTTGTGTCAAACAATTTACCAATAACCAATCTAGAAAACCCAGAACAATCAATTAAAAAATCTACTAATATATTAGAACCATCTTTTAATAAAATTTTGGTGACAAACTCATTATCTAATTCAAAATCAGAAATTTCGTTATCCATATGAATAACACCTAATTCAATCGCTTTTGTTTTTAAATATTGTGCAAATAACCTGGCATCAAAGTGATAAGAATATGTTTGATTTTCAAGACCATCTGGGGAAAATCCATGTATAAATGAATGGCCGCTATCTACATTCCACTTGTCGAATATAATACCATATTTTTTTGTACCATTTACCGATTTTAAAAACTCGTTTTCGTCTAAACCAAAGTCATCAACAATGATCGAACGTAAATTTGGTGTACCTCCTTCACCTGCACCCAATATACCAATGTCAGTACTTTCTATAAGTGTGATATTATACAAAGGATATTTTTTTTTAATATACATCGCCGATAACCAACCAGCAGTACCACCCCCAACAATAACTATATTTCTCATTATATTAAGGTGTTTTTAAAATCTTCAATTTTTTTTAATGAAACCCAATTAACTAAAGAATATCTAGTACCACTAGTTACTTTCATAACTCTGTGTCTTAAATTCGAAAAGAAAATATACATTCTACCTATTCCTTTGTCTAATTGAATTGTATTGTCGCCACTCTCATCTTTGATTTGTAGATATCCTCCTTCATACTTATCATTAAGTTGTATAACTATGGAAACAAATCTATTTTTACTTTCTCCGTTTTTCATAGAATCAGTATGCCAATCATAATATTCACCAGTCTTATATTCGGTAAATTGATATGGGCCCAAACCAGTAACTTCAAAACCTTTTACACGAATTAAATTTCTTAAATATTCTGTTAACTTATCATCAATTATATCTATGTTATCAATAAAAGCAACCGAAGACTTTCTAGCATTGACATCATTACTACCAACCAAACCAGGTTTTAGTTCTAATTCGGTTATACATTTCTTTAAAATTGATTCACATTCCTCTATTGTTAAGAAGTTTTCATAAGTGTGTAATCTTTCCATTTACTGTTCCTTTTTCTTTAAACCGTATTTAATCCACTTATACCAAATTCTTTCGTGTAAATAATATTGTATGGGTTTATATACCAATTCAGCAACACCAAAAGCGGCACCAACTTTAATTGATCCGCTTACCCACCACATTATGATAAAACCAATTAATGTACTTATCACTCTATATGAGATTGTTTTAGCTATGTGTCTCTTCCTCTCTACTATCATTTTTTTCAATATTATATACAATTGAATCCCCATTAGAATCAATATATTTTTTTCTAATTGCAGTCCCACTTATTTTTTCAATTTCTTTAGGTGGTTCGTGGTAAATAACTTCGTACCCAACTCCTCGACCATAATTAACAGATTCGATATCTGGTATAATTGATATTTGAATTCTCTGCGCATTATCTCTAAAGAACTTCTCTTCAGATAAATCCATCATTACTTGTTGTGCCGTTTTGGGATTATTTTCATCTGTTGGAACATTTCTAATAGCCACCCAGATATCTTTACCCTTTTCTAATTGTTGGTTAATTAACCATTCGTGCCCTTTGTGCCAATTTTGCCATCTTCCGATGTACAAGGCGTACTTTTTGCTCATAATTTATAGGTATTTTTTAATTTTTTGGAAGGAAAGATATTGATCTTCATTTGTTGTATCCGCATCAATATAATTTTCAATTGGTGGTTCATAATTTTGAACATGAAACTGTTCTCTACCCCTAATGTTTAATGTGTGAACATAAATCTCTTTAATGTTATTACCCATTCTTTGCTTAAAAGATTCACGTTGATCTCTATATGGTGAAACCAATGAAACTATTGGCGTGAAGTTCTTATGATGTAAGAATAAAGCTAAATCTTGTGCTTTTTCTATATTCTTTCTCCTACCCTCTTCGGAATAATCTTTGTTCTGATAAACATCTCTAATATCATCACCATCAATAATGATTCCGTTGTTATAGTAGTGTGCTTTTAACCACTCTGCTAGTGTTGTTTTTCCTGCTCCTGGTTGTCCTGTTAGCCAAATTATCATATACCTAATATATTATAAAATAACCATAAAGTCAAATTTAGAACAAATAAAAAACCCCCCGTTAATAGGGGGGTATTGCGTCCAAACGGAGAGAAATTAATTATAACGCGTCATTATCGAAAACTTCTAAATAGTGATATTCTTCAGTCTCAGTTTTTAAACAAATCACTGTGACTGCTGGATCAAATGTAGATAAAGCTAAATTAGCTTTAACAAAGTCAAGCGCTTCTTCTTTTGTCTCAAACTCATTAGGTAATGTTTCCATTACCGGAATGTCCACTGTGGACTCTGATGTTAAACCTCTTAATTTAATTGCCATGTTTTATATTTTCTTACTAATAAATATCAAAAATTAATTTAAAATTTTATATATACTTATATATTTTTTAATATTTTATAAATCATTTCTTTATTATGATCATAAAACTTTTCATTACCGAACAGGTGTACGTAATTGTTGTTTTCTTTAAGAAAAGATGCTGGTATATCTAAAGAACGAATTAAACACCCAAAATGATATTGAGCAATAATAAACCTAATTTTTCTCATAGCATCAACATTTTCTTTTTCAAATGGCTCTATGTGTTTAACAAAATAACTATTAATACCCCTGAACTCATGAATGAATAGATCTTTGATTTTTTGATCATTGAATTTAATCAGCCCGGTATTGCATGCAATATCATTATTATAATTAAAATGCGGAAAGAAATATTTGGTGTTATATTTTTCAAATATACGTTTTAAGTCGCCATACCCATTATACTTGTTGTTTTCTTCTTTTAAGATATCTTTATTTGTTTCTGGAAAATCAAAATAAACCTGATTAACATCCGAATCTGAAAATACTAATCTTTCGTGTAAAATTAAATCACCATCAATAGTTACACAATCTAAATCATGCTGCGTGTGAATGTATAATTTAAGATCATCAACTATTTCAAAATGTATTGGCGTGATATCGTAAAAATGATCAACATACCCCTGAAATTTATTAATTGCCACATCATCACCATAAAAGTGTACCTCGTAACCTAATTGCTTTGCTCTTAACATTGATGCACGATATAAATCGTACATATATTCTGTTGCACCATATAGGTTCATTCGACTATCAAAACTCCAAAATAATTTAATCTCCATGTTTTACAATTTTTATATGACTCTTTTTAAGTGCAAATGATAGTGCTAACCCTTCTGCATTACCTATGTTTGGATAATATGGATTAGTTTCTCTACTAATTATACTTTGGTATTCAAATATTGGTTTTATTTTTTCAACGTTTAATATTATATCATATATGTCTCCGACATATGGTACATAAAAAACCTCTTCAGAAAATGTATCAATATCATAATCTAAATCGTTCTCAATACAATAGTCAACAAATGGTTTAAAATGTTGGCCGTGTGAATAATGTTTTTTAAACTCCCTACCTTCTGGCCAACAGTTTAATATTTTAAAATATGGGCCGAAAGAAAATTCTTTAAGAAATTCATTAGAAAACATATCTAACCTATCAGCATCAACATATGTAACTGGTTGTTTATGTTTTTCAACAAGTCTCAATACAAACAATAATTTATGGAAATATGAAAATACTTTATGTTTGTATAACTCTATTTCACATTTCCCATTTATTTTATCCGGATAGTCTGTTAAGACATGGATATCCCACTCATTTCCAAAATTTGCAATAATATAATTTGCTGCATCAATGTAGGCTTGACCAACAGCAACAATTGCTAGCTTATTTTTCTTCACGTGTGCTTAAGTTAAAGTTAATACATATTCTTTCTTTCTCGCCATAAAATGGGTGTACTTCGTGTAGAATATCCCCTGGCCACAACATAATCATTCCTGTTTCAGGTTTAACAAGATAAGATTTGTTTCTGGTGTTAAAAGAAAATCTCCCGCTATATGGTTGATACTTGTCTGGGTTACCATCACTAATATAATATCCACCAGCCCAGATGTTTCTATGTTCGGTTGGATCTAAATCATATCTTAAATGATTGTGAAGAACTTTGTAGTCAGCGTTTTTATAAAACTGTAACCAGCTCTCATCTATTGTATGGTTAGCATTGTCTTTTTGTTTACCTTCATATTCAAAGTCAAAGTATTCCGTCAATGCCATTTTATAATCATTTAATATAATCTCTTGTAACTGCTTAACAATTGGTTCATCTACTTTAAAAAAATTATTTGTTGGAACTAAATGCCACTTACCTACCGCAGGATAATTTGCTTGAGTAAAAAACTCTCTGTCGTTCATTTTATCATACTCCGATTCAGGTAGTAAAGACTTTGTTTTGTAATGTCTTTCATCCGGAACTTCAAGCTGCCATTCATCATAATATTGTCTAGCAACTTTTAATATTTTTTCATTAAATTCCTCTAATGAACAACCAACCTCATCCGCCGTTATCTTTCTTTTCCAAACCGGAATTGGGTCTAGTAAATAAAGATTACTATGTTCTGAAAATTTTCTCATTTTATTTGTTTTTTAAATAATTTATTAATTCGTGGTTTATTAATTCATAAGGCCCTGTTTCACAATGCAAATCATTCATCATGAAATATATTTTATCTCTTCTGAGCACTCTATAGTGTAATCCATATTTTGGGAAAGTAGGTTTTAATTTACCTTCAAAAATATATTTGTAGATCAAACAGTTCATTACATCTTGTTCCGCACACCCGCCAATTTCTGATTCAACATGTTTATTTGTGTTCGGTATCGGCCCAATTAGTGTTTTATCTCTACTAAGCTCCATCCATTGGTCAACAAATGACCTAGATTTTTCGGTGTTTCTCATTATAATTTGTGCGGCATTTAATTGTAATGAATTTTTAACAACTTCGCGCTGTTCTAAATCTTCAAATAGCGTGTCTATGGTATATGTCTTAGCTGATTTTTTTAAATAATAATCAAACAATTCAAATTTCATCCAAAAATCACTTTCATTTTCCAACATCATACTGTCACAAAAATCATATATGTTATCCCAATCACTTTGCCAATAATTTGGATATTTCTCAAAATTAATATCATGATATAACATTATTGCATTTTCTGGTATTTGTTTTAATGTATGTTGAATAATAAACGGTTTCCAATCTAAATAACCCATTTTATGTGAATTCTGAAAATATATTGATTCTAATGGGTGTTCATGTTGATTACAAATATCTTCACTGTTAGGTAGACGCTTTAGTTCTTCTTTGTTGTATATCAACATTTTAGTAAAATACTTTGATAGTTGTAATTCTACCTTTTTTACTATTGGTGTTAAATCAATACACCCATCTCCTGTTGTATAAAAAGAAACAAAATATATCTCTTTCATTATGATATTATTTTTTTACAAACATCAAAGAACACCTCTTGTTTATGTTCATATCTTATTTCTGTTCCGTGAAAAGTGTGACTATCAAACCAGGTACCATTACCCCATTGAAATCTTGGAAAATCATCATTACCCGGATATTCCCATACCGGTTCTAATTCGTTTTTAACTGGGTAAGATAATTTAATATTTGTTCCTACTTTACGATGTTCTATATTAAAGATTTCAGCAACATCAGCAATTAATGTTTGGCCATCTTTAGTATACTCTTGATAACGAAATATATCACGTTTAAGATCTAAATTTTTTTTCCATATTTCAACTGTCTTTCTCCAAACATCATATGATAAATTTAAAAAGTTTGGTGCTGCAAAAGGTGTTTGACCATTTGTTGCTTGAGCATTACCATATATCGTGTTACCATCTTTAATTTTTTCTATAGCATCGGATATTGTATCGGTTGATGTTACAACACAATCCACATCAAATATTGATACGGTTTCCCAATGTTTTAACTTTGTCAAATAATACGTCATGGCCTCACTATGAGGATGCCTCAATGTATCGGTAAATTCGATTTGTTCAATATCCAAACCAAAATGATTGAATACTTTTTTTTGATTCGATAATACCTTTTCTACATTAGGTAATTCTTTAGCATAAAATGTTACAACTCTATTAACCATTAATTAACTTCCAACCTTTTAAAATTTGTTTATCGAAAAAATCAAACATGTTTTCTCTGAAATTATCTGGATTGTTTTCATATAATGAAGCCTCATCCATACCATATTCCCATCCTTTTAAACTACCCCATACTGATGTATCATTCTCTGGATGTGGTGCTACAAATGTTGAAATACCTCTCTTTTGTAATTGGTACGAGAAATTCATATCCTCACCGCATAAAAAATATTTCGTATCCGGTAATTCTGACCAATAATATTTTAACCAATCTTTTTTAAAGAACCAATTATGTACAACGTAATCAACTCTTAAGCTTTCTTCATTCGGATTACACCAACCATATCTTGTATAGTTATTGGTATACTGCTCTTTTGAATTAAATATATATCCACAAGTCCCATAAAGACCTTCTGTTTTTTGAAATTCATTGTAACAACTCTCAAGCCATTTTTCTCCTGGAATAGTGTCGTCATCAATAACGCAAACAAACTCATTTTTTGCGTGTAGTGCTAATGAAAATCTTGACCAGACACCTAAGTTTTGTTTTGTATTGTCACAAACCAATATTTCATTTGGCTTTAATGTTTGTCTTTGTAACGCTTGATATTGTTCTGTGAACAATGCTTCTCGCTTATACTTCGTTAAAATTACTGTTATCATTTGTTATTTTTTTTAATAAATCTAGATTACTTTTACCTGTTTGTATTAGTTCTGATTGCTCTGGATGATCTAGATGAATAATGGTTCCTCCATATCTTTTAAACTTAAAGCCTAATCTTAAAAGCCTATGGTGTCTTTCGTCATCTTCACGACCCCAACCAACAAAATCTTCATTATTCATCCCTGCGGCGATAAACTTTTCTCTGTCAATCAGGAATATACCACCAATACATAAACCTTTCCATGGTCGTCTAATTTTAAACTTAGGTAAATCGTAACAATCAGTATATGGTAATGAATAATCAAGTTCTCCTAGTACCATTAGTTTTAGTGCTTCATGAATGTTGTGATATGATAACAAAATAATGTCACTATCAACAACACAAACATATTTTTTATTACTAAGCCTAATACCATCATTGATACACTTAGATTGATTATGTGGTAATTCTTTTTTGGTAAACACATAATTAAACCCATCAATACCAACTGTTTGTTCTGTACCTTGCTCAGAGACAATAAATCCAGAATGCCAAAAATATGTTTTATAATATTCTAGAACTCTTATTAGATTTTCTTTTCGCTTATCACTATCATATCTAAATGGAAATATAAAATCAATATCTGTTAATATTGAAACCAACTCTTTATCATCATAGCTGTAATTCGCCGCCCTTAGAAATTTGGTTAAGTTTTTAAACTCATCATTTATGTAAAAATCATAACCAGATAATTTACATGCTATCCCAATTGCATAGCCCTCTTGATCACCGTACCTTTCCCATTGAGTATCTTCAAGATCCGCTTCATGTTTTGTATTCATCAATAGGTTAAAATTTTTAAAGAACTTTGAACCATCAAACTCTTGAAAATTAAAATACAACATATCTTCCCAAATGGATTGGATTAATGATGTGTCACCAAAGTCAAAACTTTTTATTTTTTCGCCATATACTTGAGCTCTTTTTTTGACTATGAACTCTTCTAAATTTTCTGGTATTCCGTTTCTTGTGAAATTTAAGCCTTTATCAAAATGAATCGTTTCTAATTCATCAAAAAACCGAGAATCATTTATGATTAGATCCGAATCCATGTACAATATCTTTTCATAACCCATGTTATAAAGATACTCGACAGCCAATATTTTGTGATGATACGAGAATTTTTTTTGATTGTAGGGTATATGATTTATTCCAGGGAAAAGATCGTCCCTTTCCGTACAGATATATGTCTCATAACCATGGTCTTTAAACTCATTAATAAGCTTAAGACCAAATTTATAGTACATATCTTCACCATACGCAAACGTTAAAAAAACCGGTTTCATATGGTATTAATATACATATTTTTATTATAAAATAAAAGAAATTAAATGATTTTTGGGGTTAACTTGTCTAATTCTTCTTGTAGCTCACACATTTTACTTATTCTATATTTCTCGTAGGTTTTTAGCGCGTGTTTTGTGAACCAGATATGTTCATAATCCAAATTTTCTTCATGATCTATTCTGTTTGGATCTTTTACCCAGAATAACCCTTTACCAACCAATTGGTTATCTAATGGTAATTCAGGATATGATAAATAAATTCTATTTTCAATTGTTTCTACTTTTGAATTAAGTTTTCTGGCACTATAGCCAAGTAGTCCTTGATCTGCAATTAACCAAAGCCATTCTGGCACTTCATCATATTTCCTACTTATTATGTCTATATGTTTTTTATAATATAAATCTCTCAATTCTTCATTATTCATAAAGACAAATGACGTATTGGGAACCATCATATTTTGAACGAAGTCTTCGATACCACCAATTTCATTAACTTGGTGTTCAAACACAAAAAATTCACCTCTTTGAATCTCCCACTGAGTATGAACCAAATCATAGTTAAATAACCATTTAGGTAGTGGGCTTCTAATAATAAAATCCAAGTCAACAAATACATAAGGTATTGGTTCTTTACCCATTACAATCGATTTACCAGTTGTCCAAAATCTACCAGGGCTAATGTTTGAATACTCTGTATTGAAATTTTCTAATGTTTCAGTATCTATTTCATCCCAAAATTTAATCATGCCCATCTTTTTATAGTAGGCATATCCTATATTATCTGTATATAATTTTGTTTTACCTATGTGCTTTTTGGCTCTTTTAACTGCAACTTTTTGTATAAGTAACTCATAATCAACAAGTTGATATTCATCGTCTGGTAAATCAACCATTTTTAGCTTGTTATACCCCTGAGCATCATTCTTATAAAAAAACGGTGCGGTCCAATTTACAAAAATTGCTTTCATATAATATTAAGTGACTTTAAAGCAAATGCCAAAGCGATTCCTTCCGCATTATCATAACCATGATATGTTTGATTTTTGATTGACATTTCTCTAAATATGGGTTGTATTTTTTTTAATTCCTCTGTAACAAATTTAGAATTAATTTGTTTCATAAAGAAGAGTTCTGTCTCTCTAATTGCTGGTAATTTTTTATAATCAATATTATTTTTGTCCCAATAATCAATTAATGGCTGAAAGTATTCATAATGAGTGTAATCTTCAAAATAATCCCCATATGGCCAATGTGATTTATAATAAAAAACATTGTTTTTATTAAAATTCATATCAACCTCAGATATTTTCGTTATGTCAACATAAAATACGTCTCGATTAAATTTACTAACTAAATCTAAACTAAAATATAATTTATCAAAGTAAGAAAACTTTTCTTTATCATATTTTTCAAAATAAAACACGTCGTTTCTTTTTACGTCACTCAATAAACAAACATCGTACGATTTAAAATATTCTAAAGCATCATTAACTTTGTTTGCATATGTTTCACCAACAGCAACTAATGAAATAATCATAACAGTTTTTTAGGAATTTTTTCTCCATCTTGTATGTTAAAATTAATAACACATCGATGCGTTTCACCATAAAATGGTTTTACTGAATGAACAATATCGTATGGCCATATAATTAACATACCCTTTTTAGGTCTTATAAAATGTGACATACCCCTAATATGAAATGTGAAAACACCACTATATGGATGATCAGCTAATGGGTTTCCATCTGACAAATAATACCCACCAACAAAATTTAAATTTGTTTCCTCTTCTGGTGACCATCTACAATGATTATGTTGATTATGACCCCTACCAGCTTCTGGCGCATAATATTGAATCCAACTTTCTGTTATTAATGGATTATCATTATGTTTAAAAGTTAATGCGTTTAAAAGGTCTTTAAATCCAGTTTCACATCTTTTTCTGATTCTTTTAACGATCTCTTCATCCCTATTTAAAAAATCATTTGGCGGGACTGAAAATCGACTACCAATTGGATTATATTCAGTTGGTTCAACCCACATTTCTCTTCTATCATAATTTATGTGATAGTTAGATTGTCTTTCTAGATCATATTGTTCAGGTAGTTCTTGTCCCATAAGCTTTTGCTCTGGTGTTAATTCATTGAAACCTAGATCATATACCGCATCATGTAAGTCATGATCATCAAATTGCTTCATGTACACAGGTATGGGGGCCAAATAATAAACGTCATTTTTACCTGATGGTAATAATGGATTCTGATAGTACATAAATTAATGATTATAAATGAATGGATCTCTTTTTTTGAGTTCTTCTAATTTCTTTTTAAATCTTTTTTTTCTTTTATATGATTCAATCTTTTCAAGAATCCAATTTAATAATTTTTTCATATTACTTGTAAATTATAAAATTACCAATAACCAATAGATCCATTTCGGTATTATTAAATGTATCTATTGCATCTTTTGGTGTTAATACCATTGTTTTATCTTTGATATTAAATGATGTGTTTAATAGTATCGGATAACCACTCAGTCTGCCAAATTCAACCAATAGGTCATAAATCATTGTATGCTTATAAACCGTTTGTACTCTAGCAGTTCCATCAACGTGTGTAATAGATGGTAGTTTATCGCGATATTCTTTTTTAACTTGAACAACTTGATTCATGTATGGAATATCATCCTTCATGTCAAAATATTCATGTTGTTTTTCTTTTATCACCATTGGTGCAAATGGTCTAAATCCCTCTCTTTTTTTAATTACTTTATTGATTTTGTCTTTCATCCCTGGGATAGTTGGATTAGCCAATATAGATCTATTACCCAGTGCTCTAGACCCAAATTCACAATGACCATTATACCATCCCACTACTTTACCTTCATGCAATTTTTTGGCAATATAATCACTTAATGTTTTTTCGCTAGCAAACTTGTAAAACTTAGATTTTTTAATAGCCGCTTCTATTTCATTATAATAGTACATCGGCCCTAAAAATGGATTTTTACCAACACGTTCTTTAAGTTTTTTGTTTTTAACAAGATAATGTAAACAAGCACCAACGGCTGATCCCGCATCAGATGGTGCTGGTGGTATCCAAAGTTTACTGAATATTGAGTTATCAATTATTTTTCCATTTGCTGTTCCATTATATGCACAACCACCACCAAGACATAAATTAGTTTTATTACCAATAACAATTGAGATTGATTTTAAAACGTCAAATACTATTTCTTCATATCTTTTCTGTACAGCAGCAGCTAAATCCATGTGTTTAGGACCAACTGGTTCATCTGGTAACCTTTGATCAAACCCGATTAGTTCCCCCAGCTTTTCATTAAACATTGTTTTATTAGATCTATTCCAGTTGAATATATCCATATTACAAGTTAATTTAGAATTTTTATATTTGATGAGCTCTCTGATTTTGTCAATGTATATGTTTGGATTCCCGTACGATGCTAACCCCATCACTTTATACTCGCCTTCATTTGGTCTAAAGCCGAGAAACGCAGTCATTGCGGAATAAAATAATCCAAGAGAATGCGGATATTGTGATAGTGAAACATAATCTATACCATGGTTATCTCCCAAACCAATTGACATAGTGTCAATTTCACCAACCCCATCAATAGATAGTATAACCGAATCGATAAAATTAGATGTATAGAATGAATAATATTGATGCGATTCGTGATGGGTAGAATAAAATACATTATCACAAATCGCTTTAAGTTCTTTGTGTATTTTAGAAACGTTGTTTTTGGCTTTTAAATAAGATTTTATTGAATATATTGGGTTCTTTATTATTTGTGGTTTTATGTTATTCCACACTCTTTTTAATTTGAGTTTTGGGTCTTCATAATAACAAACCGCTTCTATATTATCTTTATTTAATTTATAAGATTTTGTGATGTATTCTAAAGCTTTTATTGGAAATCTGGAGTCATGTTTAACTCCTGTAAATTTTTCTTCTTCGCAAGCAAAAACCAATTGGCCGTTTCTGAATAAAGAGACGGATGAATCATGGTAATATGCTGAGATTCCAATAATGTACATCTACTATAATTAGTTGATTTATAATTTATTAATTTGGTTACACAAATATTCACAATAAGAATAAGTTATATCGTCACACTCAATGTAATCATTAAACATTTCATCAATTTTATTTACAATATCTTCTCTATTAAAATCAGTTATTATTCTCTGTCTAATTAAGAAAATAGCTTTTTCAAAATCTTTATAACCGTTTAAATGAAGAACCCCATTAAAATTATTCATAATGTTTTTAAAAAGATCTGTTTCATCATGAATATATGTTTTTCTGTTTTCACTAACTATTTCAAAAGGGAAATCTCTTTTCTCGGATTCGTTTTCGAACTTGAAATAGGTTGGGTTTCCTTTAAATAAGAACGTAAATAACGGAGGGACTTCTCCACCTTGTATCATTCTCATTGCTGCTGGTATAAAAAGTTGTTCAGCAATGCATGCATTATAAAATTTTTTGTCAAAGAACTCCTGGTTATTATAATAAATGTCTAAGCAGTATTTTGACGCTTCCGCAACTAATTCATGTTTATACCCACCAAATATTGACATATTCGGGATATAATTAAATTTAACATGCTCTATAAATTCATCAGGTAATTTATCTTGTAGATCAAATGTGTTTACAATATAGGTATTATAAAATTGTCTATTTGCTCTTAAAAAACTTAAGTGCATCATATTACCTTCAGCAAATGTGCTATATGTGGTTTCTTCATCTTTAAAATCTACCTTATCATAGATAAAAGTGTCTAAATCAATATGAACATATGGTTCAACTTGATTTGCATAAACCATCATTTTTGGAATTGAGAACGTTTCGAATGTGGTATTATTTAACAATTGAGTATTAATAACATCATATGGAATACCAATTTCTTCAACAGACTTTTTAATTTTATTATTTGTGTATAGTTCAATTTGACCATAGTGTCTTTTAGCCAATAAGGCCGATAAAGCCATACAATAATAATGAGCCCTGTCTAATGGTGCTCCGTTATCTGTTGGTATGTATGTATGTAAAATTCTCATTAAACTAGTTTATATTTTATTTTAAATTCAGTGTCAATATTGGTACCATAATGCTCACAAATCTTATTCATATATTGTGCGCCATCTTTAAATTCTTTAACTAGGAGATATTCGACCATTTTGTCAAAAATATCATATACCTTATACCCATTTAAATGAATCCATCCACTAATTTTTCTATCACCTAATTTAAGTGTTTTTTCCGATTTTTTGTACTCAAAAACGTTGTTTCCCATACTAAATTTTATAATATCTAAATCGTCATAGTTTTCCTCATCAATATCAAATATGTTATGTTCCTTTAAATAATAATAATTATATCCATCGGTCATGTATTCCGGATCAATTTTCTTCATTACCGTAGGAATTAATAATTGTTCTAAAACACAAGCATTATAAAATTCCATATCCCAGAATTCCTTATTATTCTCATATATGTCAATAATTTCATTACAAGCTTTAGACACTAATTCATAGTTAAATGAACCAAAAATACACATATTTGGGATATGGGTAACATCGATATTTTCTAAAATACCTTTACCGAGAATGTCTCTAGCTTCATAAAGTGTGTTTAGATATGTTTTATAAAACCCAAATAAACTTATATAACCAACACCGGTTTGAATTGAGTAATCTTTGTGTGCGTAAATTGTTCTTCCCGTGTATTTCTCAAAATCAATTTTATCAAAAATAAACGTATCAAAATCAATATGAATGTATGGTTCTGTTTGAGCAGCAAATGTTAATAGCTTTGGTATTGAAAATGTCTTTCCATTAAAATTTTTTAAAATGTTGGTATCAATACTATCATATGGTATACCAATTTTTTTTACCAAATCGGCGGTACTTTCATCACAATATAAATGGATGTTACCATAATTTTTTTTGGCTAATAATGCTGATAATGTCATCATTGAGCAAATGCTTTGCTTCATATACCCATTAATCTGAAAATATGTATGAATTATTTTCATATTATGTTTTTCTCAATTAAATGTGGTATAATAACTTCTTCTGCAAATTTTCGATGTCCAAAACTAGTTGGATGTGTTGCAGTTTTATCATTAGGCGGTAAACCAATTTCTTTATAATTTTCTTTTACCCATTCATAACAGCCTCTTACGGGTAGAAATGTGTTAAAATTTATCATTTTAAACAGGTGTTCTACTTCCATATTTTCTATTAGAATGTTGTCACCAAAAATGTCCATATAAGTGGTCATAAAATAATCAATACCCAAATGTTTTAGATACCACTGTACTCTTAATACATGTTCTATTGTTGAAACCATCCCATAAATTGCTGTGTGGTAATTTTCATAATAGTTTAACGATTCTTTGTTATCCCAGTGGTGATTAATTATTCTCCAATTATATAGGTCTTTTACAACATTTGTTGGATTCTTGATTGTGTCGTCTATTTCGGTAAACCCCCAATGATTTACATTAGATCCGTCATGTGTATGGTATTCGGCTCTATCTGTTCCAGACCACATAACACCAACCAATATTTCATCTGGTGAATATTTTTTTAATGCGGTCTCTACTGCATATATTAATTTTCTAGATATTAGCCCGTTACCCTGGCTACCCATTCCAACATTAATAATATTTAAATCAAGATTACCACCTAGATGACCTGGCCAATTCCATTTTTCAAAAGTAAAACTACAACCACTAGCTATTAATACTTTTTTCATAGTTTAAATTACACATCTACCACAATGCTGTTTACATAATAAAAAAGGTGTGTTGTTTTGTAAATCGTCATAAACAAATTTATTTAAAACACCACTATCCATAACTTCTCTCAAAGTTTTATTTTTTAGACTAAAATTTTCAACCCCAATATCCGCTATTTTATTTAATACCTCTACACTATGGCCCTTTTCGTGACCAGAACAGTGTGTGATTGAATTAGATATATACGGTGGTATCATACAACATGGCATCAAAAGTTTGTCATGGGTTATATAAACGTTGTACAATGATTCTTTTAAGTTGTAATTATCACCCCTGTTTTTAGAAAAGCATGTTTGAACATTTTTATTTTTAATTGAATCTAATTCATTTTGTTCAAAAACAACCTCTCGTTTTGTATATTCTCTGGGTTCATTATAAATTCTGGGTTTAATTTCTAGATCAGATAATTTGATTGGATTAATTTTTAAATCTAGTTTAGAAATTTTTTCTTTTAAACCCATATAACTACCTTTATTCCAATGGGTTTCAGAAATAAAAGATAGTTGTGGATCGGTGATTTCTGTTAGAAAATGAGTGCTTCTGCTTTTCATGTCGAAAACCTCTGTATACTTACCCATAGTATATGGTTTTCTTAGGTAAAGTCTACCAAAATCATTCTTTTCAACATAATCTAGAATTGGAACAATTTGGTCTATTGTTTCATTCCATAATAAAAACTGAAGTTCTTTTTGCCAGGGTTCAGCATATTTTGAAAACTCAACAACGTTTTCATTTAATTTATCCCATTTGACATTAACTCGATATAATTCGTTTGCTTCACCAATACCGTCAATACCAAAACTAATAATCACTTTAAGTTCTGCTAATCTTCTATATTGTTCAGCATCTCCAATACCACCGTTTGTTCTTATGTTTATTGAACATTTTGGATTTATAGATCTAATCCATTCAATGATTTTAACCACATCTGGATTACCCATAGCATCACCAAAATTACCACATATATTAAACCCTAATAAGTTTTCTATAATACCTTCATCTAAAACACGTTGGACCTCTTCTATTGACCAATATGTTGAAGTAAATTCAGTATAGTGACCTTTTCGTCTTCTCATACAAACACTGCACCCAGCATTACATATTGATGAAATTTCAAAGTCAATATCCCTTATTAAGTCTGTTTCACTTTTCATTTTAAAATTTTATAGATTCAAAAGTCTTATAGAAATGTTCATTATTGCTTTCCATAAAAACATCATAATTATGGATTAACGTTTCTTCCATCTCTTGAAGCATTGTAATTAATTCATCATCCGTTTTATTGACAATTTCTGTTACTACTTTTAGCATCTTCCTCACTCTAGCAGGAAACGTGTATTCTAAATCATAACTTTCATCCCACCATCTATCAAAAGTTTTAAATCCTAGATTTTTTAAGTGTTGGAGGCTACCTCTGTTACCAGAAAGAATAAATGGTTGGCAAGCAAAGATTGGTTTAAATATTTTTTCAGAAAAAAATACAACATTACCATTAACACTAGTTTCACTAACTAAAGAAACAAAAGTCTTTTTGTGAAACTCACCATCAAATTCCATCGCTAAATTAATATCCAGATTGTTGCCATCAAAAACCCAACTAATTTGATTTTCTTTAAAAAAATCATTTATCATGTTATGTTCTTCTTCACTCACCGAAAAATCATATCTGTATGGCACGGTCTTACCAACGTTCTTATTGTTTAAACTAACATAAGAGTTTTCCCAAATATTCTTATCATGAAATAAGTAGTAAAATAGGTATTTTCTATGAGCGTGTGGTCTCCTATTATAACAAAGAACCTTTTTCTCAAATGATTTTATTGTTCTGTTAATTTCAAGAAAATTACTTTTGTATTCAGCGTGTTGCTTTTTTATTTCTAGAATCTTTTCATCATGATATTTTTCACCAATAAACGATTCTTTAACAACAAACCATGGATGTTCTAAAAAATAACAATATGGGATAAATTCATATGGATTATCTAAATTGTTTTTAACAATTAAATTACCAGAAACAATTTTTAATGTGCTATAAGTTAATTTATACTTGTATGCAAACGCTTTAACTAATTGAATGAAAGCTATTTGCTCATTGCTATACGGTTCGTAAGAGGTGTTTAATACAACTTTACATACCCCATCTTTTATTGCTTTTAAAATCACATCAGATAAAACGATGTCATTTAACTTTATATAATCTCCAGAATCTATTAAAAAAAAGAAATTCTTATTATCTCTAATAAGATCTGAAACTGGTTGGAAATGTTTACCCAATGAGAATTTATTCATCATATAGGCACCCAATCGAAGCTTTGTGAAATATCTAGATTTTTCTTTATATATTATTTCAAAATACTTTGGGACATCTGTTGTGTCAAATATTTCTTTAGAATCTACAATAATTTCATCTATCCCAAAGCCGTTCTTTAGGAATACTTTATCACAGTTGGCGAACCATTCAAAACGTTCATTGTCTTCTTCACTACCATGAAATTTGACTTCGCATAAGTTCTCAACCCCAAAATAAAAATTCTCCATATTCTTTTAAATAATTACGTATATCTACGTTTCTTTTTTTATCTAAAAGATAAATAAAATTCTTCAATTTATCAAATTCTGTTGACTCTATTTCTGCGTATAATTCGGCTTTTAAACGGTCTAATTCAAAATTATTTAAATGTTTAATATTTGAAATTATTGTATCTTTTATCTCTTTTGGTAGAATTGAAACGTGCATGAATGATGGGTGGTGTACATAGTTATGTGCAACAATTACATTATACTTGTTTGTAAATTCTTTAAAATTATCAATGTTGTATACATTTAAACAACTAACGGTTTGACAAACCTCGATTCTAAAAATATCTTTAAACTTAATGATTTTCAAGAAGTTATCAAATATCACTGACCATTTTGAACCAGTTCTGATATAGTCATTTCTCTCACCCAAATCATCTATGGATAAATGTAATCTGACGTGTTTAAACTTCTTCCACATCTCAATAAACTCATCTGGCATTTGAGTCATGTTAATTGAGTAATGTAAATTAACGTCTTTAGATCTACCACTATCTATTAGTTTCTGTAAAAAATATCCATGTTCTCTTATTAAAGTGGGCTCACCACCATTAATCCAAACCTCTTCTAATTTAGGACATTTCTCGTACAGCTCATCATAAAATCTAGTGCTTCTAAACCATTCTGTTCTGATATCACATTTAAAATAATTTTTTTCAAATTCGGTACCTTTAAACACAGAAACATCTTCATTCCATCTATTACTACTAAATGGGTTACAAGTCACACATTTTAAATTACAAACAGTCCCCAATCTTAATTCAATATATCTGTAATCAAGATCTTTTAATGAGCCGTCCGGATTTATGTTTGAGTGTGCGTGTTCAAATAAATGTTTAAACTTTAAATTACTCTCCATGCGTTTGCTATAAACTTTATTTTTCTCATGAAAATAACAAGTTTTACACTCCGCCGGAAACTCTCCGTTAAGCATTTGCTTTCTGATATTATTGAAATTAGCTGAATTAGTAATATCAGCTAATGGGTCTTTATCTAGAAACACATTAAACCCATCTTTCTTGGCAGTACTCATATCGTTTGTCATGTCGGTTATACAACATGGAGTCACTGTACCAATTGGGTGTGTTGCTAAATGTATAAATGGTAAAGTACAAAAAGATTTACCATCAAATTCTTCATTATCAATCATATCATATTGCTTTTTACTGGAATGCTATTCCACCATTCCAATAGTGGTGGATACTTTGAATATATTTCTTCAATTTTTCCAACATTATTTCTGTGTAGATCAATTTTCATTAATCTTTTTTTACCATCAATTAACCCCCTTTCCCAATCAGGATATTCTTCTTGGAATGTTTTCTTCTTTTTAATGTCCTCAAAACAAATCACGTAATTTTCTATTTTAGGATATGCTTTTGCTTTCTCTCTAGCATATTCAATAATATCATCTAGGATTGGATTAAGAATGTGTCTAGGAATAACCATAGGTGACATTACTATGCTACTATCAAAAGAGAATGTTGTTTTAATTAATGTATGAACATCAAGTTCTGCTGTTATATCAATCATGTCTTTCATTGAAAATAAACCGGGAGCCGTTACAGTTAAATCAAACGCAGTAGCATAACTACCATACATCTTATTTAAGAATAATCCCTCCTTAAAATTCTGTAACCACTGATCCCATTTAATTCCATGACGAACATATTCAACTATTTCACCAATACCATCAATACTTGCGCAAATTTGAACACTTTTAAAATGTGGTAGGTAATCATATAGATAATGTTCTTTGTATCTAACACGGCTTAAATTAGTATTGTATCTAACTGTTACATTTTTAGACCCGCCAGTTTCTACCAAATACTTCATAACATCCCAATGAATATCCCACATCAATGGTTCACCACCAACCCAATATATCTCTTCTATTCTACCATCATAAACAGCTTCCCATAATTCTTTCTCAGCAACTTCTGTTTGAAATTTTTCAATAATTGGTTTAAACTCTTTGGTCGCCCAAGCATCACCACCATTATCATATTGACCCATCATTCTGTTTTCGGCTTCCCATGATGATGATAATTGATCACCACACATTCTACATTTAAAGTTACATAGATTGGTTATTCTATAATCAAATGAAATTGGCTTCAATTCAGTATAACCATCGTCTCTTGTTTTCTCAAACGCCTCATCAATTTTATGCGGGAATAAAGTTTTGGTAAAATAATCTCGATAGATATGGATGTTTAATATCTTTTGATTGCAAACATCGCACTGTGGTATTTCTTCGCCAGCCATTAGACGTTTTCTAATATCCATCATGTATGGGCTATTCCAGTGTTCAGATAACGCAGCAGGATGATAATCAGAATTATTATCAGCTCTCTCAGCATCGATATATTGTGTTGCCCACGATGCTTTCTCTCTGCTAGCACAACACAATCTTCTTTCACTTTGTGGTGAAAGATATGTGTGACTAAACGGAGCCATGCAAAATGTTTTGTTACCCTCTGATGGTTTTATCTTCATCCTAATTGTTTTTAATATAATCTAACATTTCATCTTGTTGATCTGGCTCAACATAATCTTGTGCACCAGGATTTGCCCACTGCGGATTAAGTATCCAACCTTCTTTCTTAGCTGTGTCCATAACCTCGTCAACGTAACGATTAGATTTTGCATCATCACCATCCACAAGTCCTTTCAACGGTTCAAGATTAGTCATTGGAATTGAATCAAACCATTCTTTTAACATTGGAAACGTTTCAACAAAGTTTTTATTTCTACGAATGTCATATTGAGTATAGAATGATTTAAAATCTCTTTCTCTACTTTCTTTTGATGATGTATGTCTGTGACCCTCTTCGATCTCTCTAAGATATGTTACTAAACGCGTCATGCTATCTCTTTCCCATTCAATAAACCCATTCTCACCGTTGTTCCAATTTTTATTAATCCAAGCTTCAATCGCATCTGCTCTTTCCAATCTAATTTCCATTGGTAATGTAACAATAGATTGAAAAGATGGAAAACGAAGAATATTAAATGAACATACTGGAGATTGGGTTTTATACTTAATTTTTAATTTAAGCATTTCATCCATAAACTCAGGTAAAGTGAATAAACATAACGCATTGATTGTCATCATACAGTTAAGAGAAGAAACTTTACCTTCACCCAATAATCTATCCATATTAACCAACCACTTCTCCCAAACTAAACCATCTCTGATATATTCAGCCTGAGATCCAGTCGCTTCACAACTTGTATATAAATGAAAGTTTTTAAAGTTATGTGTTGCTTTAAGTAACTCTTCAAATAGTTCTTGTTTTTGACCTAGATTAGAATTCATAGCAAATTCAACATCACACTCAGGATGTTGTTCCCACCATTTCATTAACTTCCAGAAGTCTTGTGACATAGTTGGTTCACCACCAGTTACGCGAAGTTCTCTTAACGTGTGTTGTAGTTCACCTTCCCACCATTTCCAGAATGCTTCAATATATGGATTACCTTCATTCTTTTTACCATATGGCATAGCATGATTACCGTCATGTTGAAATGCGGCGGCGCCATCACTAACTAAGTTTTGATACGGACCATTCTTCTTGATGTCGTTTTGCCAAGTAGTTGAGAATGATGCGTTACAATATGAACAAGCAAAATTACAATTAGGATCAAAAGCGATTTCCAATGTTCTTAGATCAACATCTTTTTCCCAACCATATAACGCTTTACACTGTTCTAGTTCTTCGTCACTATAGATAACAGATTTGAAAACTCTATCGGAAATTTTATCTTCACCTAAGTCTTCAATCTTCCAACAATATTCGCACTCTTTGGGTCTTTCACCTTCAAGCATTTGTTTTCTGATTAGTTTCTTGTATTGGGTATTGTGAATCGCTTTGTGATTCATTGCAACTTCTTCAAGAGGTATTTTATGCGCTGGAGGGTGATGACAACTTGCTGTTGTACCATTACCCAACCATATAGTTGCGTTATACCATTTAGCACCGCAAAACGCTGGTGAAACTTTATTCACTACACGATCTCTATACTCTTGATATGATTCATCATGCTTCTTAGCTATTATACCCATCTTTTTTAATTTAAAATTTTATGAATGAAATTACAGTTACCTGTTAAATCGTATATTTTATATTCTGTTTTTTTAGTGAAATCATATAACCCAACAACACCATCAACATTCTGAATTTCACCGTTATATAACCGATTAATATCACTTAAAGATACACATTTTTTGGCAATAATCAAATAGTCTAAATCATATGAACAATAATTTAAATTATAACCATTATGTGGGAAATTGCCGGCGCCAAAAATTACGTGTGGTTCGTTCCCCTTTGTAAATTCTTCATCTTCTTTTAATGTGTATTCTATTGCTAATGAATCATTTATATATAATTCAATTTTTTTAGTTTCTTTTCTGTATTGTAATGTTAAAAAATTGGCTTCATATCCTAATGTCAAATCAGAAAACAGATATTCCCATTTTTCTTCACCATTTTGTGTTAAATTTAAAATTAATAACAAATGGTTATTTTCTTTTTCAATATCAATTCCCATATAATTGGGTAATTTGGCAAAAATAGTTCGTTTCTGGTCAGATTTGGTTAATACCTTTAGATGCATGGAGATTGTAAAATCGCCACCCTCAAACGTATCCATTATGTCACCTTTATTTATTCCGTATGATACCTTATCAGGCCATAGGAGCCATGGTTCTTGCTCTTTTATAATCATTTACTAACGTTTTTAATTTATTCCACTCCTTTTCTGCATTTACTTTGAATGTATTTTTATTGTGTTCAATTTTAGGTAAAAGTTTTTGATAAAAAGAATCCAGATTACCTAAATCATCAACAATCTTACCTATTTGAATGGCGTTCTTAATATGCGAATTTGTTGGGGTATAACCAAAGTCATCATCAAAAGTTTCAAATCCCATTTCTTTTAATGCGGATGTTGATCTTGGGTGCCCATATATTAAAAACGGTCTCATTCCAATTATTGGTTTAAATGTTTTTTCACTCAAAAAATAATTTTTATTAACCAGATCTTGGGTGGTTTCCACAACAATATTTAAAAAAGATTTATTCCAAATATCAATATTACCTAATGACCAAATATCATTTGGTATTCTACCTTTTTCTTTTTCACCAAAACCAACTTCATTGTAACCAGTGTGCTTCGGTAGATTGTTATTAATATCTTTGAAATCTTCACCACTTAAAGTCACAATACCTTTTCTGTATTTTAATATTTGATACATCAATTCTCTTTCATCATAAACCTTTCTTTGATAACATAAAAAATTGTTTTCAAAAGTGGTTGGTTTAACATCTTCTGGAGTATAATTTAAAAAATACTTGTCAGTTGCTAATAACCAAAAACAAAAATTCTCACAACCATAATGATTGACATTGGTTCGATAATAATTTTCATGTAAACTTTGATCAAAAGAGGATATTATTGCTACTCTACTTCCAGGATATAACTTTTGATAATCTTCAATTACTTTTAAATCACTTTCGTCAGTCCATGTTGTACTGAATACCAAATTATATTCGCCGTCATCAAACATTTTAATAATTTCGTATGATAACTTATGTGATAGAAATTCAGTATCAGAGTCTTTAGCAAAAATCATATGTTCTTTTTATAAAATTCTTCTAATTCTGGAAATGTCTTTAAAAAGTTTGTACCACGTCTTCTATCGTGCTCATCAACAAATTTAACAAACGATCTTCTATCTTCAGATGGGTCATAATCACTCATTCCGGTTGTTGACCAATCATAAATTCTTTTGATTTTACTTGTTTCAACTTCGGTCATTCCCATGTGTATATTATCAAATACCGGAACACCTAAAAAAAGGGCTTCCTGTGCATTTTTTAAAATCAATTCTTTGTGTTCATCATATAATAATCTAACACTCTGATGTCTTGGAAATCTTAGATATGATGTATCAAGTAATATTGGATGTTGCCAATATCTAAACGGATTACTATGTTGTTTTTTTACTTCTAATACTTTGTTAATCAACTTATTATAACTAAATGGACTCATTATGTTATATGTTGACATAATTGTAATTGTTAGCTTCGGTAGTCTAGATAATAATTTATCGATATTAGCCCAGAATCGACTAGTATCAAGACCGTGTCTAATATACTCAGCCTGTTCACCAAACGAATCAATTGATGTAAATAAAATAATTTCTTTAACTCTATCTTCATCAATTATTCTTTCTAATTTATTGATTAATCTATCAATTAAATCGTCACCAACTCCCAGGTTTGAATTTATTGCAAATTTTAATTCTCTATTGGGCTCTGATTGATTAATAATATAATCTAATACTGCCCAAGTATCTTTTGATAATAATGGTTCTCCTCCAGTAATTCTAAATGTGTTAAGATCTCGATATAACTCTGGCCACCAAGACCAAAAAGCCTCCACATATGGATTAAACTCACCATGTAAGATTGGTAAAGCATCAGACGATTTTAAATCATCCAATGAACCAAAATTATTTACATATGGGCCGTGTTGTTTAACTTCTTGAAACCATTGTGATGAATATGCTGGCCCACAATAAGAGCATTTAAAATTACATGTGTTTGAAAAACTAACCTCAACATATCTCGGATTGAAATCTTCTCTCCAATCTGAATTAGCAATTTCATCAAAATGTGGTGCAGACCATGGTTCAGATGATTTATAAGTTCTATCTGAATATGAATCGGAATTATCTTCAATATTCCAACAGTATTCACATTCGCTTGGGCGATTACCCTCAAGCATTTCTTTTCTTTTATATTTCTTGTACTTTGTATTGTGTAACGCTTTAGGATTTCGCTGGATTTCTCCTAAAGGAATTTTATGCACAGATGGGTGGTGACAAGAATGATTTAATCCTGTTTGTAAGTGCATAGTTACTTGAGTCCACTTTGCTAAGCAGAATCCACAGCCAACCGTATTTAATTTGTCTCTGGTTTGATCAAAGTTTTGACTCATAGTGTTACATTATACATTTTACAATTATCGGCAAACATTACCGTTTTAACTAATTTAAATTTAAGATTATTTAACCCATCTTTTTTATAATCTATTTTTCTCTGTTGCATTTCTGTAACAAAACGTTTTTCATTTTTAGCTGTGGTTTCTCCTTTAGCCCATTTACCGTTGATAAAACCTTCATCAATATGTGGTAAACAATAAAAACGACCATCTCTTCTAAAGGGAACCACGTTTTCAATGATTTCAATATCTTCATTTAATATTTGAACGTTTTGTTTAACTCCGTTTTCATCATTTAAATTAAAATCTAAAACAACGTTTTCGGTATTTTTAGATATCTCGTTTATGTCATTAAAAAACTTATTATAGATTTTAAAATCAGATATCTTACCCTTGTATCTGGTGTTGGTGTGTGGACAAAATCCGAGTATGAATGGTTTAATTGCGTCATGTGTTTTTAAATCGTTATTAATTGGGAAAGGGATGTTTTCTTTTATACCATTCATTTGGCAAACCAATTCATCGTTAACATAAAAATACGCTTTCTTTTCTTCACTATTATAACTAAGTGTAACCTGTGTCCACATTCCCTCGTATCTTTTTGCCCAGTTATAATGTCTCATATTAGTTCGATCAAACACATTCATTGTAACCGCTCTGGAATTATTAAAAGAAAGACCCCAAGTCCAGCTCCCATCTTTTCTTAAAATAGGGTATTCGATAAACTGTTTGTTTTCGTCACCAACCAACCATATAGGGACTTTTTCATCTTGCTGTTCTGCATTAAATGTTAAAGTGATTGTATGGTCATTATGAAGACATGAACTAATCTCTCTATTTGTGGGAATAAAAATTGCTGATGTTTCACCATCAAATTTAGCAACCGTTTTATTTTTTTCTGTTTTAATTGTTCTTCCGGTTGTCATATCTTCAAAATAGCATCTCCAAAAAAGATCATCATCTTCTTGACCCCAGTCCCAATAATCATTTGAATAACCATTAGTTCTTTCGGCTTGTTCTTTTGTAAACAACACAACACCACCAAAGTATTGATCATATCCTAATCCATATTTGTACTTTGAAAGTTTAGTTGCAATATGTATCGGAGTTTCTTCTGGATATGAATAATCACATTCTTCATGGGGTAACATATCAACATCATGCCAAGCAATATAATCACAACCATCTTTAAACGCATAATAAGCGGCAATGTTTTTCATTGCCCCTCTATTGAATAGTTTTTCATCCACTTGATGACCAACATAGAAAGCATGATCAATACCTCTATCGTTTAGATGTTTTGTTAAATGAGGAATTAACCTTTCTAGGTGTTCCTTTCTGTTTCGATACGGTATACATATACCCAATTTGTGACTCATATTCCTACGTTGATATGTGTTATATTATTATCTTTGGCTAATCCGTGTTCAACAAATTCTAAATCAGATAAACCATCATTTTCTAATAATTCATCGTTTTTAGAAACTTCATTTATAAATCTTAATTGATTCCATCTGGTAAATTGTGTTTTCCATTTATTGTTTTCAAAACCATTTTCTTCGTGTGGTAGTGAAAAGAACGTGCAGTCTCTTCTATGTGGAATGACAAAGTTTTTGTATTCTGGAAAATTCACATCTTGAATATCACAATTAACGATTTCACCATCATTATTACCAACAGTTAAGTCAATTAATTTGTAATCTTTTATTATTTGTGAATTGTAATAAAGTTTTAAATCTTTTGATGTTTTATTTTTAATTAAATTAATTGATGAGGATATTTCTAATATTTCATCATCATTTAATGCTGTATCATATATCGCAAATGAATCTATATAACCTTTAAAATAGTTTGGGGATTCTTCTCTATTTGGGTTTGCAGCACCTAGATAGATATATTCTTCTTTACTATAGTTTTTTAATTTTTGTGGAAATGTTAATTCATCAACAAAAACACCATCTTGATACATTCTTATTTTTTTATTATAAACATCAATTGTTATTGCAACATTTGTTTTATAATTTGTTTTAATGTTTGTGTTAATATACCTAACCTCATTTTCGTTTGTGAATGTACAAAAGTTATATCTTGAAAATGAATTAAACGAAATAGAAGTATCATAACCAGGTATACTGAAAACAGTAAATGTGTCATTTTCTTTAGTGTGATCACATGTTATATCATCAGGATAGAATGACGCGAATATTGTTATGTCTTTATTGATTGTGAATTTGTTTTTTATTTTAACATATGAGTTTAACCCATTAAAATACAAAGATTTTTTAGGTCTACCCATGTTTTTTAATTTATGTTCATCTACATCAATATTTTTTTTAATACATCTAAGTAGTAAATCATCGTCCTCATAACCCCATCCCCAGTATTTGTTTGAGTAACCGTTAACCTTGATAAAATCAATTACCGGAAACAAAGTAACCCCACCAAAATACTTATCAAAAGTAGTTTTGTCGATTAATTTTCTTTCATCATCGTGAAATTGTATTTTTTTAGCGAGGTGAATAGGTTTATCATCATAAGAATAATCAGCACCAACCGGTAATAGATCAACATCGTGAAATATCACATAGTCACATCCCAAATTTTGAGCATACTTAAACCCAATATTGAGTAACATTCCTCTATTGAATAATTTTGCATCATCTTGATTAACAATAATAATTTCAAACGGAATATTTTTTGTTCTCAAATATTGTGGCATGTACGTCTTAAATTTAGTTAAGTGTAATAACCTGTGACGATATGGTACTATGATTCCTACCTTTTTATCCATCTATTGTTGGGTCTTTTTTAATTACTGTTTTATGCCATTCTGATAGATAATACTGAAGTCTTTCGCTCCAATCTTTTTTATCGATTTCTTCAAACCAAATCGTTAACATATCTAATGTTCCTGCGATTTTTTCTAACGCTTTAACTTTTCTAAGCTCAAGTTCTAGTTTGTGTTTTTCTAATTCTTCCGGTGTCATATACTCATTATTTTTTTTATTAGTTTATTCCAATGATGGTATGTTTTATAATTTGGTTCACCATCTGATTTTACAATCATATATTCTGGTTCATCCAAATCAATTTTAAATCTAGTCTTGGCTAATGCTCTATACATCTTTCTATATTCTTCTGAATATGCATATGATGCATTTGTATTAGCAACATCTCTAATTCTTTGACCACTAGTTGCATCCCATTTAAAATGATGTACTTGCACAGTATAATCATTAATAATTAACGGATGATTCCATCCCTGCCATCTCCAGGTAGTGTTACCATTAATTTTGGCATAGTGTTGTCCGGATGTTAATTCAATAGACCCTTTTTTAATACAAATCTTATTCGGGCAAGCTTCACTCATTGGGTATCTAAAAAATCCCATTGTAGGGAATTGTTTAAAAATCGATTCTTCTGAAATTATTTCTGGGAAATCACCGTCTTTGCCAATTCTATCAATGAAACCACCTCTAACTATTTGGTTACCATTGTTGTTGCACATATCAATTAATTCACGTAGATCAATTGGGTATAAATGAAACTCATCTATATCAGCAACAACCCACCAATCATTAGGTTCTTTATT